>C687J35504_10003001_pt1 | contig 11197 bp, 10 predicted proteins | sample RifCSPhighO2_02_FD_35504 | JGI IMG/M metagenome (IMG submission 35504) | reverse complement strand
CATAGGAATATCTAATATATCATAACTCATTTTATTACGATAAAAAATTAAAATTACAAATTTAACCTAATTTACTTTATAAATATGATTGAATTATATTTACAAATATTAAAAGCACAACACCAATTATGATAAGAGAAATTATAATAAGGAAAGAGAAATTATAATAAGGAAAATGATAAGGAACGATGATAAGGGAAACGATGATAAGGGAAACGATGATAAGGGAAACGATGATAAGAGAAATAATTACAAGACTGGTGGCCATAAAAGTTGGAATTATAAAAATTATTTAGTGATAAATAAAAGATAATATTGTTAATTGGATATTAACAATAGAAAATAAAATATTAGAATGTGAAAATTATAATTTTTCAATATAAGATAACCATATATGACGAGACGTATGCCTATTATATTTATCGTTAGTTAAAAGAGTATGAAGAGATTGATTAGTGGAAGGATCAATAAGATGTATATTTTTGCCGTGTTGAATTAAAAAGGGAATTTTGTGAATTGCGTCTAAATAATATAAATCATAAGTTTCAAGTAAATGAAAATAATTATCAATAATTAAGTCAGAAATATCAGTATTGATGATATGATGTCTAATGTTAATAAATTTTAGTACTAAATCTTCGGATAAAATTATTGATTTATCTTGCAATCCACATATTATATGTTCACTGATTTTTGCTTTTAGATGAGTTCCATATTTATATCTGATATCATTTGAATGTAAAGGAAGACAATCAAGTAATTCATTATTGAAAGGGAATTTTTGATAATTTTGAGAAAAAATAATATCCAAAATACCAGTACTTCTACCGAAACCATGATAATATGAGCTACTCAATAAAATATTTATCAAATAACAGAGTCGTGGATATTTTAATATAATTTGTACATCTTTTTCCTCAAAAATTTCATTTTCTTCGAAATGATGTATTACAGAAGCACATAATAACCAATAATAAGGTATTTCGGATATTTGTCCTATTTGATTCCACATTAATTCATAATTATAATTAGTATTTCTTACATATAAAAGATCGAGATAATCAAAACCAGCAATAGTATCTATTCCAGGAATAGTGTCTATTATATTACATATAGACGCATCAAAACTCTTACAAAAACTGTCCAATCCTAAAAATTCACAAAATAATTTCTTTTCATATTCATATAAAAAATTGTCTTTTATATTTTCTATACAACATATAGTATTTTCCTTTTCTATTTCATTAGATATATTGTTGAGTTTTTTATATAGGAATTGAATTACTTCATCCCAGATATTTGCATCAAAATTTGTTTCAATAATATCAAATGTTGATTCCTCGAAATTTCCATTCAAAATTTTTGAAAACCAAGGAATTTGATATAATACTATTTTATGTAGTTTATATATTTTGTCATTGTTCTTTATCTTTATATCCGCAAATTTATCATAATTTTCAAGCATTTTTTATCATAAATATCTTTTTAAATATATCATATTCTGGCATTTTATTAGAATAAAAGAGTTATTATATTCTTTTATAAATAACCGCTAACTAAATTATTTATCACTATAATTTACACAAACAAATGTTATATATAAATATTGTTAATTTATAACATAAAAAGTCAACATATGTGCGAATATTAACAATAAAAAGACAACTAATGTCTGTTTATAATAAAATGACAACTAATGTCTGTTTATAATAAAATACCATTAATGTCTTTTATTATAAAGTCAACATATTTCCATTTATTATAAAATACGATTAATGTCTTTTTATTATAAAGACCACTAATCTCGATTTATAATAAAAGACAACCAATGTCTGTTTATTATAAAAGACCACCAACGCCTGCCCACCATAAAAGACCACTAACGCCTGCCCACCATAAAAGACCACTAACGCCTGTTTATTATAAAAGAATAAGTAAAACAATTATTTGGATGTGATATATAAGAAGTAATTTGGCTATTAATACTTGGTTGTAATACCACAACAAACAATAAAATGAGAGATGAAGAATTTAAGGGCGATATATTTAATGATATTTTGTATAAAATATTGAAGAGAATAATATCAACAAGTATAAGGGTTATAAATTTATATTAAATTATAATATAAATTGGTAAAGCAAAATAAATTTACGATAATTTATTCAATGGGAAAATCTTCGGTATTTAATATATTTTTATAGATACATAAAAGTAGAATAGAATTTTCATCTAGAGAAGATAGTTCATGAATCCATATATTTAAGCAATGTAATAAATGTAGTTGAAATAAAGGTTCCATCAAAACACCCACCATATGTGTAGAAAGAAAAGCACATAATTGAAAAATTAAGGAAATTTTGGAAATAAGTTCAGTTGTATTATTGATAATTTTATACTGATCATAAAAAAATGAACCAACAGTATGTCTTTCGATATTTGTATAATTGCGACAAATATTAATATTGAAAAATTTAACCCAATGGCTATAGTCTTCGGCTAAACGGATTATTGAATATATATCCAAACCAAAAAAATTAATTAGTATTGTTAATGCTTGAAGTGTTTCCATATTTATATCATAATTATAAATAATCTTTTTACTATATAAACTTTTAAAAATGCATTCTACAATATATTTATCATTGATTTTATTACATATGGGAATAATATCAATAATATTATCTGTTATATCTATTTCATCTATATCTGATCTGTATGAAAAAAGGCCCTTGAAGAAACCTGATTTTTTCAGCACTAAATCATGCAAATAGTATATCGAGTCCTTGTATTTTACTTTAATATTCTTTATTGGATTATTAAATAGTTCATTTATTTCCATATTATAATACTTGAATATATTATATTCTTAGTATATTTTTTAATACTAAAAATCTTTTAAATATTTCAACTTTATCTATGATCAATAAACAAAAATAAGCAGATATGAAGCTTAATATTTATAATAATATATTACATAAATTCAACTTGTATTATTTTAAACTTATTGTATATTAATCTGATTCTCTTATCAATATAATAATATAATAAGAAGATATATTATATTATTATATTGATAACACAATCAGATTAATATAACAATACTCTATCTTGTAGAATATTTGATTGTAATTATTACTATGATACAAAAGTGACGATGAAATAACAAACTTGTTGAATCTTTTAGATAAAACATATTATGGAAATGTATGCAAATATAGAGATATACAATTATAGAGATGTACAATTATAGAGATGTACAATTATAGAGATGTACAATTATGGAGATGTACAATTATGGAGATATATAGTATCCAGAAAAAACTGCTGTAGTAATAGTTGCAGATGCTGTTCCAGTAAATCCAATACTAAAACCTACATATATTGTTTCACCCACAGAAAATCTATCTATATAATTTAGTGAAATACCAAGATAATTCGCTGGACTAGGTCCTATTGTTCTTGTAACCAAAGTAGCTCTCGAAGTAGAAAATAAATATATTTGAGTTTGAACCGTTGTTATTAACGATAGATCAAAATTTATCATATATAGTCCAGGCATAGGAAAAATATAAGAATTGTTAGCTGAAAACCCGCCAAAATTATCTTGTACAACAGTAAAATTTCCCACTTGGCCACCGAAACTAGACGGACCAACAGTCACACTTCCATTAATTCCGGTAAAAACAGGTGGGTTGTTCATACCTCCTTGAGGTCCTTGAATACCTTGAATACCTTGTCTTCCTTGCTGTCCTTGAATACCTTGAATACCTTGCGAGCCTTGGAATCCTTGGAATCCTTGCGAGCCTTGGAATCCTTGAAATCCTTGTACGCCTTGGAATCCTTGAAATCCTTGTACGCCTTGGAATCCTTGAAATCCTTGTATACCCTGAATACCCTGAATACCCTGAATACCTTGGATACCCTGAAAACCTTGGATACCCTGAAAACCTTGGATACCTTGGATACCTTGGATACCCTGAAAACCTTGAATACCTTGAGTCCCCTGAGTCCCCTGAAAACCTTGAATACCTTGAGTCCCCTGAGTCCCCTGAAAACCTTGAATACCTTGTATACCTTGAATCCCCTGAAAACCTTGAATACCTTGAATACCTTGAAATCCTTGTATGCCTTGAATACCCTGGAATCCTTGAATACCTTGAATACCTTGAATACCCTGAAACCCTTGAATACCTTGAAATCCTTGAATACCTTGTATACCTTGAAATCCTTGAATACCTTGTATACCTTGAATACCTTGAATCCCCTGAAACCCTTGAATACCTTGAAATCCTTGAATACCTTGAATACCCTGAAATCCTTGAATACCTTGAATACCTTGTACACCTTGAAATCCTTGTACACCTTGAAATCCTTGTACACCTTGAATACCCTGAATACCTTGTACTCCTTGAAATCCTTGGAATCCTTGAAATCCTTGTACACTTTGGAATCCTTGAAATCCTTGAATACCTTGTATTCCTTGAATTCCCTGAAATCCTTGTCCACCTTGTCCACCTTGAAATCCTTGTATACCCTGGACACCCTGGACACCTTGTACACCTTGTACACCTTGTACACCTTGAATTCCTTGTGTTCCTTGTACTCCTTGTCTACCCTGGATTCCTTGAAATCCCTCAACACCATTTAATCCAGATGAACCCTGATAACCTTGATAACCATTTAATCCAGATGAACCTTGATAACCTTGATAACCATTTAATCCAGGTGAACCTTGAAAGCCTTGTACACCATTTAATCCAGATGAACCTTGAAAGCCTTGTACACCATTTAATCCAGATGAACCTTGAAAGCCTTGTACACCATTTAATCCAGATGAGCCTTGTGAACCTTGGAAACCTTGTGAACCTTGGAAACCTTGAAAACCTCTGAAACCATTGCTACCCTTATCACCATTTAAACCCTGAAAACCCTGAAAGCCTTGAAAACCTTTATCACCATTTAAACCTTGGAAACCCTGGAAGCCTTGAGTATCTTGTACGATACCTAATTCGATTTGGGCCAATTTGAAAGGTATCCAGTTAGGATCTCCCCTGCGAGTTGTAACATAAACATATCCGGATGGAATATTAGATGTATTCATTTTATTAACCCAATTAAATAATAGTTACATATTTTAAGGAAATTATTTATTAAAAATAGTACAAGATAAAAATAAAATACTAATAGTATTTTATTGGATAAAAATAAAATATCATTAGTATTTTATTAGATAAAAATAATGTAAATTATCTATTGTTTTAATTTTAATATTTAATGGATTAAAATGTTTAATGGATTAATTTTATTAATGGATTAAAATAAGTGACACAATAAGAGAAGATAGAATAAGACGAGTTGTTATTTTAGTATTAATACTAAAAATAACTATTTATCTTATTTAAAATTTATGAGTGAAATTAATAAAACGGAGGATTTTGCAAATTTAAAACGCTAAAAACGGTAGGATTGTAAATTAAAAATTTACAATAATTGGAATGAGAAGATTGTAGATAATGATTTTGGTAATTAGAGTATTATGATTAACTTTATATAAAATACATGAGTGAAATATATTTATAATAAAGTATTAGTATAAAGTGAAATAATAGAAGAAAAGTAAAGAGTAAATATGGGATAATTAGCTATCACGTTCAGCCATAATAGTAAAACCATATATCCACCGTTCAAAACAACCAATTATCCACCAAATACCAACATATTGACTATCAGTATTATAACTATGAATAATATAAGTGGTATCAGAAAAAGTTTTAAGAAAGGATAGAATGGAAGAGAAATGCGATTTGCATTGACGATTTTTATTATATAAACTTTTATAGAAAGAAGATAGGGTATGGACTTCAATAGAAATATCGCTAATTAAACTTTTTATGAAAGAAGTAATAGAATTGATAGGAGATTTTGAATGATTAACAAAAGGAATATAATCAAGACATTGAATATTATAACATGTGTCAAAATAATTACCATATATTTTATTGGTAAGACAAGATGAATGTTCAAATTGAAATAAATCTAAATATAGGGGATCTATTTCATGTATAGCATAATATTTATTAACTTTGCCAATTACATATTTTTGAGAAACGGAATCAATGTCATAGTATTTTAAATTGTTTTCTATGGTTTGTTCGTCTGAATATATTTCTGTATAAATTTCCTTTACTTTAATAGGAGGATGTAATATTTTTTTTGGACACAGTCGATCTATTATAAATGGTACAAAATTAAATCCAGTGTTACTATCTATACATAAATCCAAGTCTTTAGTATATTTACCATCTTTGATAAATTCATGAATTTTATTAGATATATTTGAGTAAATTGCTTTTTCTTGTTCATTTATGTAGCTATAATCTATAAATTCAGTATTATTAATCATAGATGCTGTATTTACAAAATCTTCTTTTGTATGAGTGTATATATTATCTTTCAAAGCACATTTTAAATATATTCCATCATACGCTCCAAAATTATAAAATTTCCAATAAAATGCCCTTCTTAGCCATATGCTCATATCAGTAATACATTCCATATTGTTTTGTTCATTTATGTTTATGTTATTCATTGACTTATTTAATATAAACATTTTCTCTAATTCTTTATTGCATCTAGATAGTGATATTTTTTCTCTTATATCACAATATATATATATTATACACCAATTATCTTCACTCAACATTTATTTTTGTCATTAAAATAAATATTAAATACATTTAGTTCAATTTTATAACTCTATTTTGTTTGATAAAGAAAATATTATAAATTATCCAATATTTATAATATTGCAATTACTTTATCTTCCAACTAATATACCATCATATAATATTAAATCCAAATATTTAATATTATATGTATATATCCCTTTCAAATCCTTTTTATCTCCTTCTTCCACCAGCAATACACGATTAATCGTATTATATCAACTTTAAAATATCGCATTCCTTGGACTTACAATAAATTTTATTCAACGCGTGAGAAATTTTACGCATAAGTTAAGAAACCTTATTTGGGGCTATGAACTTTGGTTTTATACAGTATTATGGGAAAGAATATAAGGAAATATTTATATGCTATTCAAATATTTATATGCTATTCAAATATTGAAATCCAATTCAAATATTTATATGCTATTCAAATATTGAAATCCAATTCGAATATTGAAATCCAATTCGAATATTGAAATCCAATTCGAATATTTATATCTTATTCGAATATTTATATCTTATTCGAATATTTATATCTTATTCGAATATTTATATCTTATTCGAATATTTATATCTTATTCGAATATAAAATTCTTTTTATTTTTAGCTGTTTAAAAATGGCAGATACGAGTAAAAATTCAAAGTTATGTTTTCAAACACTTAATAATACCGTATGTTTACAGGTATCCACAATTAATTCAAAAAATGACAAAAAAGATAACGAAAAGAATGTTATTAAAAAGAACGAATCAAATAATACGCCTTTGTTGACAATGTTATTTTTACAGAACAGGATTGATGATGAAATTGATTTGTAACCAATAAATACAATAAATATAAGAATAGTGGTAGACTACAATTAATATGTTTATAGAAAATTTTGTATAGACTACAATTAAAAATTATGGCTTAAATTGCGAAATTATAGAAGGAAAAATAAATTAAAAACAGATTTATTAATTTTTGGATAAATTATGTGAAAAATTAAATATAGTGTTTTTTAATATAACTAAATATTATATAAGGACGGAAACGAAAATAGAAATAAAAATATTCCGATCATCTTTAAAAGAAATCCAATAATATCAAAATATTTGTAACAATTAAATTAAAATTTTTACAATAATAAAAATGGCAGAATTAGAAACTGGAGTTTTTCAAAGAAATACTAAAAAAGATGAAATAGAGCTAAAGAGTGAAAAATTAGAAGCTCTTTGGGATAAATATAATATTAAATACATTTTTGATTATTTTAAAGGGAAGAACATAGGATCTACATTATTGATAGAGTTAGATGATGATAATGCTATTTTTTATTCCCCAATAAGCGAAAACGAATATATATATGCATATGGTACAGATAGTGAAAATGTAATAGATAATATATACGAATATATGGGAGAATATGATTTTGATATAAATTCACTATATTTTGCTGTAATAATGAGAACATTGATGGATTCTTAAATAAGTTAAGAAATAATTTACATAATTAATATTTATACGATATAAATTAATATATTTATACGATATAAATTAATATCAAGCATAATAATATGTTTACAATTTATGAAAATATATTATAGAAATTGAATAAAACAACTTGATATAAAATTATAATACAAAATGTCACCAATAAAAATTAGCAAAAATTAACTCGATAATCTCACGCAAATCCAAAATCTGAAAAGTTGGAGTTGGAGCTGGATGAATATCCAAAAAAATTTGGAAACTTAAGAATAAATACTTCATCTGACCACATTAAAATAATTTTATATTATTTGGCATTAATATATTCCATGTTACTTATATCTTGTTATAGCTTGTTGTAGTGAAAGGTAATATTTATGAATTATGCAATATATGAATTATGCAATATATCAAATATTCTAAAAAGATAAAATTACGAAAACATAATATTAAATCAAAGTACACTTATATTACAACATATGATTTATCAGAAAAATTGACAAATTGGAATTCTACAACTGAAATTGACAATCCAAAAGCTGAAGAACAATTGTATCAGCCTAAAATTATAATAATATGATGAATATACCTATTATGATAAAGAACATAATAGGTATATTATGATAAAGAACATAATATACCTATTATAATCAAGAACATAATAGGTATAATAATATTTAATTATTTCCCTTGTTAATTCTAACGTTAACTGTAATTAATATTCAACAATTATTTCCCTTGTTAATTCTAACGTTAACTGTAATTAATATTTAATAATTATTTCAATATTTCAATATTTCAATTAATTTTTAATATAATTTGATTAAATACCAATTTATAAATTTGAATTATATCAGTAGATATTCAAGTTTATAAATATTTATATGGATAAAACTTTTAGAAAATTAGGTCAACTCAACATATCGGTATTCGATAGAGCAGGTTTAGATGAAGATAATTTTTGGAGAAAAATGGCATGGTTGGCTATTTGTTTTAGTATAATTATTATGGTGTGTATTATAAAATATTTTAACAATGAAGAGATTATATTAATTACTTTTTTAGTAATAGGTTGGTATTTAATACCACAATTTTATTTTTGGTGGATTTATACACCCAATATGAGAAAATATCCAATGTTTGATTCAGATGAATCTGAGGATTCAGATTAATTCAGATGATTTAGATAATTCAGATAATTCCTTTATTATTTAATATAATATATATTTCTGATATCATATATTTCTGATATCGTATATTTCTGATATCGTATATTTCTGATATCGTATATAATGCGAAATCATATCCATTTTCTTCCAATAAAGATATCTTCGTATATCTTTATTAAATAATTACTTGGTACTACCATTCTATATTTTTTGCTTCTCTATTTATCAATATTAGATTACTTGAAGTCGATGTTCTTAATACTAAATATGTATCTTTGTATTTATAAAACCATCTTAATACTTTTTGCACTTAATTCGAGTTTGCTATTATTATAAATACACAATATCCCTCTTTATATTTCTTTTCTATATAATCTATATTATATTCACACGGTATATTTTCATTCAATAATGATAAATTACTTTTCACATTTTCTGGTGTCGACTTATTTACTTAATATTATTATTTCACTCTTGTATTCCTCTTTCCTAATTTCTTGACTATTTTCCTCTTTTCTATCCCTTTTTATTTCTCCCTTTTATTTTTCTCTTGTATTCTATTTAATATTCTTTATATTCCACTTTATTTCTCCATATTTATCTTAATCTCTTTATCTCATCTCAATCTCTTCATTTCTCAATCTCTTTATCTCTGAATCTTTTTATCTTAATCTCAATCTCAATCTCTGAATCTTTTTATCTTAATCTCAATCTCAATCTCTTTATCTCGATCTCTTTATCTTTCCATCCCTTCATCTTCCATTATCTACTTTACTATCTTGCATATTTTTTGTGTAGATTAAAATATAAAGATTAAGATACTAGTTTTATGATTTTCTTATTTGTGTTGAATAATTGTTACTAATTTCAATCGATTACACAAAATTATATATTTGAGGTTTAAGATGTAGAAGCATAATAATATCACAACAAATATATAACGAAAAAATTTATAATTTATTTACATTATTATTAAATAGAAAATGTAAATAGTCATCATAAGTTATAAGTCTACAAACATTTTGATTGTCCTAAATCTTATTTTTGTTGTTTTGAAGTTTTATATTGTTTGTTGTATTTACAAAGCATTTACAAATCATTTATAAATGATTTACAATATTTAATATAACATATATATAATATTTAATATTATATCTATACATCTTTAGAATATTTTCTACAAAAATATCCGTTATTATTGCATAAAATTAAAATAATAAACTTGTTTAAAAATGCAACATAATTTTTCCAAATCTTGCGGAAATAATTCGTTAAATCCTTTTTATAATACTCGATTAGATAATAATTATCCACAACAATCTTCATCACATAATTATTCATCTCATTTTCCTCAAGATATCACTTATTCCAGTATTAAGCAATACTCTCCATCTCATATTGTTCCCATTAATGTGGATAATTTCAATTTATCCAATCATATCAATAACAACTCTATATTAAATTCTACAATACGAAATTCATCCGGATATATTACAAACAATATAATCAAAAATTCGGCCAGTAATAGAAAAGTAGTTGTAGAAAACTCTACCAATACTAATAATACTAATAGAAACATAGTTGTAAAAAACTCTACTAATACTAATACTAATACCAATACTAATAATACTAATAGAAACATAGTTGTAAAAAACTCTACTAATACTAATAGAAATATAGTTGCGAGAAATTCTGCTAACATAAATAGAAGTACTAATACTAATACCAATAACAATATTATTAGAACAAATACAAATACAAATAGAAATACTAATACTAATACTAATACTAACTCTGTAACAAATAGCAATAGCATAAATAGTACAAAT
>C687J35504_10002994_pt1 | contig 11215 bp, 16 predicted proteins | sample RifCSPhighO2_02_FD_35504 | JGI IMG/M metagenome (IMG submission 35504) | reverse complement strand
CGCATCATTGGGTTACTGGCTTTTTTTTCTCTATTTGGATTATCCTCTGGATTACCCGGAAATTTTATTATCTCTGCCATAGCTTGATTTTTTTGGGGTGCATGGAGGGATAAGATACGAACGACGCGGTGGGAAGAGATTTTCCCGTATCCTAGCGAATCCCTACGCACAATCAAGGCGTTATTGTCTGTCTGAGCCAGTGGCATAAGTATATCAGGGTATACAGGGGCTGAGAAAAGGGAGGAAAGCGGAGGTATCACCGCGTCGCCCTTTTTGATTTTGCGTTTGCCCTACTGGTAGCCCACTTTTTTTAAAAATCCAACTGCCAATATCACCCTCTCATACCGGAAAGCTAAAAAATTCATGTGGTTTTTTCCAGGGCAACAAAACTCTCAACCTCTGTTTTTAGTTTTTCCAGGTCTGGGAGTATTTCCAGCCAGCACCTTCCCCAAAAAGCTTCAAAAATTAAATCCATATAGGCCGTTCCACCCTCATGAAATTTGTTTAATTTTAAATCCCAACTATCAGCTGTTCCTTCAGCTAACATATTTCCTGCGTCTTGGCTGAAAGCATCGTAAGTATCAATGATTTTTTTTGCGACAATTCTTATGCGGGACGGGCTTAACTTCGAGAGACTGTAAATATCATCCCGAAATTTTTCCACAAAGATTTCAATGTAACTGTTGTATGACTCCACTTTCTTCCATTGGGAACGCTCACTTTGTTTGTAGGCAGAGAAACTGAGAGATGAAATTTCCTGGAGTTTTTTTAGTTTCTCTTTATTCTTTTCTTTGTAATCGTATGTGTCATATGCGATGTCGGGTTGGTTAAAAAATCGCCTGAGATTATCCAAAAGTCTCTCATGTATTACGTAGCTCCGCTCAATAATAAAGTCCCTTTTGTATTCTTTATTTCTAAACCAGTGCGTGAAGTACGCCGCAACAATACCTGCGACTAAGGAGAGGACCGCTGAAATTATTATTTGTGTAAACTCCATATCAAATGAAATGCGTTAGCGGTGCCACCAAACCATAAATTTCCCAAAATACTTTACGGGAATACCAAGCGCGAAAATTGAAAGCCCCATACCGGCGAGTGGGTTATTGAAATGCCCGTTGGGGTAGTGGCGGGCTAACATGTATAAGCCGCCCAAAATCATTGCGTTGCCTAGAATGACACTGATTTTCCAACGTTTACCAGTTGAGCCAGGCGACCCCTTTGATGTAAGCCAGACGCTTAACAGCAAAAAGAAAGCCCCGGTAACGATTCCTTGCAACAAATTTTTGTCGAAAAAGTCGGACATAGTTAAAGAGTCGCCACTCCTTTCAACTCCGCTTTGAGTTTATGTTCCTTGTTTTCAAGCTCTAAGAGCTTGGTAGAGAAATCTTTAGCAAAGGTGATTATGTTTCTCCTCTCGTTCACCGCGGAAAATAGATGCATTAACATTTTGGCTGCGTTACCAATGAAGAATAAGTTCACTTTTATAAAATGGGGGTCTTCCTTGTCAAAGAAGGAAAACTTGAACTGGTTTACTAGTTCACCCATATCAAAATTTTCAAAAGCGGGTATAACGCTTGCATGCGCAACCGATTCGTTAATGGTTTTCTTCAATTGAATCATGGCTAGCGAATGGGAAGGATAATTTTTTGATAACCATTCATACGCTTTCTTTTTCAAGCCTATCGGTTCAAACGCTGCCCCGTCCGAGCCGACTTGGATGAAGTTTGCTTTATCGGGAAAATCAATAGAATAAGCAGCTTTTGCTCCAGCCTCAAACACCCATCTTAAGTCCAGCATTGCCTGGGTATGATGTAGCCTCAAAACGGAAAAAAAACTTAAAACTATGTGTTTTCTAATTTGTGATAAAAACAGAGCAAAAATCCACGCCTCTGTTTTGGCCCCTTTAACAAAACTGTGAGTCAATTCGACGAAATCGAAACAGTTTTGAAAATGCTCGCCATATCTGTTACCAGTAGCAACCAACTCCTTTTCTTTTTCAATTAAATCACCGAAGCGCATTATTCGCCCCAGTTGATACTGCACTCTGTGTTTTGTTTGCAGATATAAGCGATTGTGATTTCCTCTATCACCCCACCTTTGCGGGAGGTTGATAAGAAGGTATCGAAGTTTGCGCTTGAGCTGTTGTTCAAAATATTCAACCAATCAGAAGTTCTGAATTTGTTTTTGACAGCGGGGTTATCAAGGTTTTCAGAATAGGGAATACTGGTCAAATATGGAATCTCGTTTAAAGCAAAAAGCAGCTCTGTGACTTTGCCGCTGGGGACTTTCAACGATAAACTCCTCAGCAAGTGACCACCAGCCTGCACATATTGGTTTTCGGAATTGAAATAGTTGAGGTTTGCAAAAATGCTGTCAAATGTTTTCAGCGGCTTGCCTCCCGTTTTATCCTCGTTGTTGTCAACGCTGGCACGGACGTACAAATACCCGTCCTCGATTACCCCGTCAGTTTTTATTGTCTTTGTAAATCTCCCAACTATTGATGATGGGTTTTCTAAAGGTGCGTACGATTCATGATTTGAAACTAGAACAAATTTGGTTTTGTCAGAGATTTGTTTGAAGTAGTCAAAATCTGGGTACTGCGACGGCTCAACAACAGGTTCGGCTTCTGGATGGCATGCGTTGCCCCACCAGTAGAGGTTCTGCTTCACGCATAAAGATTCCGTATTGCATAAATTTAGATTTTCTTGTCTACAAGAAGTCTTACTAAAAAAACCGGCGCGCCAAAAAAACAGGCCAGTCCCTAACAAAAGAATGACCGAAGAAATTATGGCTGCTTTATATATCTCGCTCTTTGGTTCCATAGGTGAACAGAACTAAAATAATACATGAGAATAAGCAATATTGAAGATACAATATGTACTATTAGTGGTTGCGCGTCAAGGTACGAGTGGTATTTAAAACCGGTTAGCGTATTTCCGATGTGAATCATAAAAAGGAACAAGTTTACCATGCCAATAACAAAAAAATTCAAATACCCATAGGGACTCAAGAGAACCATTAAAAAGGAGTCCAGAAAGAAAATAATCAGCGCCATATTGAATATCCAGAGAAGCTTGCCCCACCCAGACCGTTTTTTATAGAGCCAGTGAATTTTCCTCATTTTTTACTTGTATTTTTTCCCAGGATGTTTTTTAGTTCCCCTCTGGCGAACCTCCATACTCCACCGACTTTTGCCCCCTTGAATTTACCAGATTTAAGGTGACGAAAAATTGTTCGTTCGGACAATTTAAGCATTTTCGCGACCTCTTGGAGAGTGTAGAATTTTTCCATAAGTGCTTGCGTATAAGGTCCTTCTATCATAGAATTACTTATAGGTAGTGTCAAGAATTGTCAGGGTTATAATCCGTGTCAACTCTTATAATCAATTATGAACATGAATATCAAAAACGAGTATCGCTTATTCCAAAAGGTTTTGCGGAGTTACCTCGACGAGTCCAAAATCAACGATTCCACTGTAAAAATAAGAGAACAGGCATTTATTGATGCCGGTATGAGCAGGGCGGGAATAGCTTTCGGTCTTACAAAAAGCCAAGAAGAGGGGATTGTTATAGGGAATCAAGTAATGTACGCGCCTAAAAGGTCAGTTCCTACAAGGCCAGTGAAGTGGCCAAGTCATGTGACGCCATATGACGAGATTTATGATGTGCCTGTTTATTTTTTGCGGCTCGACGCCACGAAATTGTTGAACCCACAAGCACGCCTGCCAAAAGTTTATTACAACGAGAAAAACGCCTTTGGTTTTACTGACGACAAGAAGTTTAAATTTACGAACAAAAGCCACGCACAAGTTTTTGCCGCCTTGTATCAGAACCCCGGCGTAGCGATACCGCGCGGGGAGATACTGCATATATATGGCAAGGAGGGCCTAGCGCACAAAGCAGGCACAATATTCATCAACGACATGGCGACGCAGATACGACGACGAGCCAAGCTAGGAGAGAAATACCTTCAAGTCCGAAATTCTAGTTTTACTTTAATTTGCGACAGAATCAGTCATCCTCCAAAGTGACGTAAATTTTCACTAAAATTACACTACCGCGAGAAGAGGCGGACAACGTACGATGGGCTAAAAGGCCCATTTTATTTTTTTATGAACATTACAAAAGCAAAACCGAATCTTTATAGAACCTCGGATTTATCGCTGGCCGCTGCGCTATCAGTGTGCGGTTTTGTGATTACAGATACAGAAAGTATTGGGGCTAAGCGAATGCAGTTCGTTTTCAGCCATTCGAAAGGTCTGGAGGAAACAGTGACGCAATATTGGCAGGGGAAGCTGCGTGTGAATCCGCAGCATTACTTTAACGAGCTGAAGAGCTTGAAGTCCCGGATTTACCAAAGCAGATGATTAGCATAACTGATGAGCAATTGAGTCGATTTAAAAGCCTGCACAAGCAGGGAGAACTTGCGGAATTTTCAGACGCCGAGGTCAAAGAAATTGCTTCGGGTGTTGTGAACATTTTTCTGACCCTTTTAAAAGCAGATGAAAATGACCATGGAGCACATCAACGATACATTAAAGAATAAAGATTTTGGGAGTTCACCCAGACGGCACGTAAGCCGTTATCTGGGGGAACCGGAAACCCGCGACCACAAGACCCAGGGTGTAGCTCGGCTTTGGGTGGAAAAGAAGGCAATAAGATATTTGAGAAAAAAATATCCCTTGGACAATCGTGGGCTGAACAGAAAACTCCGCACTTTGCTGGTCATATATTTTGTGTTTTGTGAGGTGACTAGCAACCAAGAAAAAACGGAATTTCAGGTGACTTATAAAACCATCGCTAAAATGACTGGAGTCAGCTATTCAACAGTTCAGAGATATGCGGATGCATTAATTCGGCTGAAGCTGCTGGCGAAGGAGAATATAAAGTCTGGGAAAGCCAACCAAGCAAATAAATGGCACCTGCTCGGTTATAATCCCATGATTCATGCGATTAACTCCTCTGGTCAGGATGGTTGAGCAGAGAGGGGAGGGGGAGCATGGGTGAGTAGACCCCTACTCGTAATATTGAACAGATGTCTGGTCGCTACATGAGCAAGATAAGAATTGTATGTTTAGAATGATATATTTAGAAGGAGTTTTAAAAACTACTTGTCAGGAATTGTCAGGGTGGTATAATTACTGTGCATCCCGCATTTTAAGAACTCGTAAGCCGAAGTTTCATCCTTTAGTGCCGGAAGGGGCTAATGTCCGTCTTCCACTAAAGGTGCTTCGGCATCTGAAATGTGGGATGCAAGATGGCGTTAGTCCCTTTTGTATTAACCACAAAACAATGAGCGAATACGATAGCAACCCATATTACCATCCCAAACACAGTTTTTTTTGGTATTTTGCAGGATTTTTTCTTGTCGCATTCGCTAGTTGTTTATTTATGAAATACGGTCTTGGATTCCAACCAGTAACTGCCGAGGGGACCATAAAGCTTTCAGTGTATTTAACGCTTGCGCTTGAAGCTCTGATGACGTATTTGGTTTATCGTGTGATTGAATACAAAGCCAAACCACATAAGGAATTATGGTCGTACACAAAGGCTCCTCTTGTAGCAGTGTATTTTGCTGTTAGAACTGCCGCCGGACTGTTGGTTCTAATTGGGCCTGGTATTATTTTGTGGTACGTCCTCAGTCAGTTTGATAGTAAGCAGGCATTATATTGGGTGAGCATAATACTTTGGTTATTGTTAATTTTTGGGCCGCTGAAAAAAACCAAATTGGGTGGAAAGTATCTGAATCTATTGGAACGAATAATGTCTGACTAGTCCATGGAAATTAAAAATAACAAAATCAGAGCTGGGATTTTGATAACGCTGCTGGCAGGCGTTCTAATGCTCACTGTTGTATTTATTGCCTACAAATTTAATGACCTCTCGAATAAATACAAAACTGCCCAAAATACAATCAACTATCTCCATTCACTATCAAAACAGTCGGCTGAAAAAAGCACTCAGGATGCCCAGAACTTTTACCAGGAACTGGATGCAATACGAGCGAACCAGCCGGAGCCGACGGGTTATGATGGCCAGGTAATTCAAGTCGGCGGTATCGGGTCAAGGATAGTTTCAAAAGATGCATTTTCATCCGATGACCAGGGTTATCTCAATGCGGATAAATATATTTTCACCAGATTCAATCGCCCCGCTGACATAATGTGGGTGCAGTGCAAGGACGGCTACAAACTAACGGAAGCTACAACAGAAACAGAGAATACAATATCTAATGACGAAGAACTCGGCTATATGGTGGAACTAAAAGACCAGTTAAAGAATCAGGTGTTAATCCAATGTCAGAAGCTATAACCAAAACAAAAGCGGTTTTGTATTGCCGTGTTTCCTCTAAAGAGCAAGAGGATACGGGGTATTCATTGCCGGCTCAAGAGAAACTTTTGGTTGAATACGCCAAAAGAAAAGACTTCATTGTTGTGAAGATGTTTGTTATTTCGGAATCGGCAAGCGGCGCGAAGCAAAGGAAGGTGTTTGCCGAAATGTTGGATTATCTAGAGAAACACAAAATTCCAGTTTTGCTTTGTGAAAAGGTTGATAGGCTAACTAGAAATCTCAAAGACGCGGTGATAGTCAACGAATGGCTTGCAAAGGAACCACAAAGGCAAATTCATTTCGTTAAGAATAACCTGGTGATACATAGGGAAGCAAAATCAGATGAAAAGTTTCGGTGGGATATTGAAATAGTACTTGCTAAAAAATTTATCTCGAACTTGTCAGAGGAAACCAGGAAGGGTCTGAGAGAGAAGCTGGAGCAGGGATGGTTGCCGCATGAGCCGCCACTGGGATACAAGACTATTGGCGAGCATGGTAAAAAAATTCCTGTGCCCGACGAAACCGTCGCTCCATTTATTGTGAAAATGTTTGAGCTGTACGGCACTGGAAATTATACGCTCGATAGATTGCGAGATGAGATGGAGAAGCAGGGGCTACGAAGCCGAAGGGGAAGGAGATTGTCCCATGGCCGGGTACACGAGACGCTGCGTAATCCTTTTTACTACGGCAGAATTCGTTTCAAGGGCGAGTATTATGATGGCAAACACGAGCCGGTCATCACCAGAGAACTATTTGAGAAGGTTCAGAAGATTTTGTCGCGAAAAACATTTAAGCCGTTTTTCACGAAACATGATTATCTTTTTAAAGGCAAAATTGTTTGCGCTGGTTGTGGCGGACTCGTAGCTTGGGAATTGCAAAAAGGGAAGTTCTTGTACGGGCACTGCAACAATCACGGTAAATCTAGATTTTGTGAAAAGAAAACTTATATCCGGGAAGAGAGGGTAGAGGAGCAGATTTTAGAAATCATTGAGCAGATTGCGCCAAAGAACAAAGAGATGCTTGATTGGGTCGTTGATGTAATAAAAAGCCATCACGAAGGCGCGGCGCAGCTGAGGGATAACGAGGCACAGCGAATCAGCATTCTGTTAGCACAGGTCAGACACCGGAAGGACCGACTGTATGAGGATAAGCTGGATGGGCAAATTGCGATTGATTTTTACGAAAGGAAGTTCGCCGAGTACAGCGAGGAGGAAGAGGAACTAGAGGCCTCCCTGGCCCAAATAAACGGCTACAGCGACGAATATCAGCAGCTAGGAGTGGTTATTCATGAACTAGCCTATAAGGCCCGCCAGATTTATCAAAGGGCTTCAGTCGATGAAAAGCGGCTGCTCCTGTCGCAACTGTTTACGAACTTGGTACAGGACGGCGACAGAATAAGGCCAAACTTCACTTTGGCGGCACAGTACTTGCAAGATTGGATGCCAAAGCTCAATCAAGATTACGAACTCGTGAAAAGTAGCTCCACTAACGCAAAAGACGCCGCTTTATCGGCGTCTCGTACGGTGTGGGGTCGCTTGGTGCGGGACGTTAGAATTATTTTTCAGCAAACACCGGGTTACGTTTATATTCCAAACCTGGCACCGATAGTTGAAGCTTAAATCAATCGATAACTAAACTCAATAGCCTGCACGGTCAGCAGGATGAAAGCCTCTGCCTCCTCCCGGTTAATTTCCCGGCCAGTTGGATGCCCTGTGTCGTTGCGGGTAATACGGATAAACTGGACGATAGATGGGAATAAACTTTCCAGCGCTTCCCCAGTAGAACGGTCAAGTTGTTTAAGATAGCCGTTATCTCTCAAGAATTTTAGAAAATTCTCAAATTTGGTTTTTGGTTTTTGCGTTTGCAATACAGCTTTTTGATATTCGGCCTTTCTGGTTTTAACTTGGCGGGCAAACGCATCCGTTAAAACGATAATAGTTCTTTCCAGCGCGCCACCTATCATTACAGTTGAGGCTAAATATCTTCGGGCCGAGTAGCAGTTTACTGATTCATTCAAATAAAGTTTGATTATCGGGTCCAGATTCGGGATAAGGACATCGATTTGGTTTAGAAATCCTTGCGGGTCGTAAGGCAGAACCTTGTCCTCAGCCAAACACTTTAAACCATAGCTTGAAATAGTAAAAAAATTTGCATTAGTTCCTTCTGGCTGGCCGAGATAAATGATTCCCAACAGCATCAAATCGTGAACACATTCCCGCACTTCTGAAAAAAACTGCCTCTGTTCAATATAAGTTTTTGTTTTATACTCGGGCAGTTCCTCAAATAGATGATTAATTGCAGTTGATTGGAAGGACGGCGAGCGCGGTGGGTTACGAGCTTCGTTTTCTTCCGCGTTGCTTTTGAGAAACTTTAATATTTCGGTTTTGATAAATTGTTTATCCGTTATCATGATTTTCAGTTTTATCTTTTCCTTGAAAGTTTTGGTGTTTTGTCTCAATGTAACTATCCAAAGCCGAGTTGACCACAAAATAAAAGTATTCCCTCATTGTGATAATTTCCTTGTCCGATAAGTCGGCGGCATACTTGCCCAGGATTTCTCGACATTTTTCGATTGATAGCATTTCGGTAATCCCCTAACTGCCTTTACTTTTCATTTTGGGAAGTTTAAGCGGAGTAATAATAAGCTCTTTTTCAAGTCGCTTGGCCGGAGAATTTATAGAATACGGCATACTGACATTGATTCTCTTAAAAATGGAGTAAAGATTTTGTATTTCTTCTGCTCTATCGTAACTTAAAATCCAAGGCTGTTTTAATTTCAATAACTTATCGCGTAAAGTTTTATGGCTTTCATCATCAAAATGGTATCGATAGAGACGGTCCGCTTGTTTATAGAACGGAGGGTCAAAATAATACAATAAATGAGCGTTTTTATACTTGTCCTTTTTGGATACATTCCTCAAAGTCTCTTCCCAATTATAAGGCAAAACTACTACTCTATCCTTCAAAGTCGATATACTTCTTATTTTCTTAATTAGATTTTCACGGCCAAATCTACAATCAATTTTATAACTAGATTTTTGCTCTCGCCCACCGATAGGGCCGGCGCTGTTATTAAGAATCCCTGAAAAACTTGTGCGGTTCAGAAATAGACACGCTTCCGCAAGTTTTTTTCTACTGAACTTGTCCGTATGAGACGAAACATGTCTATATCTGTCAAAGGTTTTCAAATCTACCCTGACCTTTTTAACAAATCTTATTAAATATGACGGCTCATCAAAAAGTGTTTTCCAAAAATTATAAATAAGCTCATCTTTGTCCGCTATTACTACCTTTCCTTCCTTGTGGCGAAGTAAAAAATTTATGAAGACACTTCCACCACCGACGAACGGCTCAATTAGCACCTGGGGAGAGTAATTATTTTTAGCCAAAATTTTGTCTAAGTAATTACAAAGTTTCCTTTTTGAGCCGGGATAACGAAGCGGAGAATAAAAATGCATAAAGTTTATGATGTCAAAAAATCAAAAAGATGCTCGGCGTTAATCCAAAAATCACGGACGCTTGTCGGCGTGGATTGATGTAGTTCATTATGAACGAACTGATTTAAGGTTGTGGTAAAGGAATTTTTATTAAGTAAATTTACAGAACTCCTGAGGTCGTTGTCAGTAATGTACTTGTTAACAATATAATTAATCTTTTCTCTTAGCGAATCATATTTGGTAGTCTTGCCTGAAACTACAACAATTGCGCGGTCGTGTTTATCAATAGTCACTTTTTGCTTTTTCAGGTAATTTTTTACCGAGATTTCTATAAGAACCCTAAGCAGAAAAGCGGTAGCGTGAGGAGCGACATCTACGGATATAGTCTGTAGCTCCTTACACAATTTTAAAGTTTTCGCCCCAATTTTTGAGGGAAGTTTTTTGTTGGGGTCAATAAGGCTGGTATAAAGAGCAAAGGTTTTTGCCTTACGTCCTGGCTTTTCTGTTTTTGAAAGAAGTAATGTTTTGGGTATTTTAATTTTCTTAAGTTTGATGGAATCAATAAACTTTTTTCTGTCATTTTTATGGTAAATTTCATCAACTACAAAAGTTGGTTTTGTAATCTCTTGGACAACCGCTTCTAAGTTTTTTAATGATTCGCGTTTTGGGTTTAGTAGTTCTAATTTATTTTCTCTATTTTTGAGCCCGATTTTAGTCCTAGCATAAGGGTCTGAAAGTAAGCGTCTAAGATTTGTGGCTTTAAGAGCGGGGATTAAAGAGATTGTGGATTTGGAGGTCTTTGCCCCTTTCTTGAGAATTTCTATCGCTTGTAACTCTACTGGTAAATCTTCCACACTTCCTTTTGCAAAACGGTTTGATTGTTGGGAGTTCCATTTTTCAGTTCCTACGCCAGCGTGCTTGACAGCATGTTTTAATCTAATCCATTCATCGGCTTCGTGTGGATTTTTAAAAACAGCACAAAAAACCTTTTCCGGCAAAAGATGACCTTTTTGACTTTTCAGCAGGAGGAATTTATTTTTTAATGTTTCATTTGAAAAAATTAGGTTGGGATTATTAACTAACATCAAGGACGCAATTCTACGATTCCCTTCCTTAATAAAAAATTTACCTTTCTTTTTAAAAACTATCGGAATGTCGGTTGGGTTGAGGCCGTTATCAATGATATGCTCAGCAAGCCTTAAAAGTTTATCGTCTTGGTCTTGGATTATTTTTTGGACTGCTTCTGTTTCAGAAAACACCTTTTCAAATCTCGGGTTTTCTTCATACAGTGCGATTGCCGAAAGTTTAATTTTTTTGTATTTATAATTCATAGTTAGTTTAAATCTAAGAATTTCCACTCTTTAAGGTCATTCGGATTATATTCGTATTTCTTGTTGTCGTTGTATCGCCAACTATTCATTTCTTTAATGACAATACCGCCGAAAAGTT
>C687J35504_10002983_pt1 | contig 11233 bp, 9 predicted proteins | sample RifCSPhighO2_02_FD_35504 | JGI IMG/M metagenome (IMG submission 35504) | reverse complement strand
GGCAGCGATCAACAGTTGCCGCAGAACGTTATCCTGGAAACTGTAGCCTGGTTCAATCGCAAGTTCCGTGGCCCACGCAAGGCTGGACGCATGGGCGTTGCGGGGTGGGGATTGAAGCCCTACCCGGTATCGAGCAACATGAAGGATGCGCAGATGATTGAGCTGTGCAATCAGGCACGCTCTGATATCTGTGCGGGGATGCGAACACCCAAGATCCTATTCGGCATGACCGATGCGACATTCGCCAATGCAGCGGAAGCACGCAAGTTCATGGTGGAGAACGTGATCATCCCACGCGGCGAGTACTTCGCCTCTGTGATCAACGCCGACCTTGTGAAACAGATTGACCCGTCTGTGAAGTTCGAGTTCAATCCGAAGGATCTACCGATTCTGCAAGAGGACGCATCCGCACGCTGGGAACGACTGGACAAAGCCGTACAGCGCGGTGTGATCAGTGAGGAGTTCGCACGGGATTCAATGGGCTGGCCGGCTACAGCCGCACCGAAGGTCCAGCCTGTTGTACAGCTTGTCACATCTGAAGACAATGCTCTGCGTGCATGGTTCCGCAAGGCGACCAAGGCCGGGGGCGATGTGGAGTTCATCACTGACGACGTAGACCCTGAGAGACAAGGCCGCATTCATGCTCGACTGGTCACGGCGAAGACACCGGCCGATATTGCCGAGGCGTTCAAGTGATCAGTATCCTTGTCAACGAGGAAGATTATCGGGAGTTGAAGGTAGCTCTCGATAAGACGATGCCCGGCAAACTCGTGACGCCTGAGTTGGACACAATGGGTCGGAATGTCGTGGGCGTAATGCGCCCGTACCCCGCCGGCCCGTATCAGCGCACCGGCCATCTTGGGCAGTCGTGGTACAACGTCATGCACGGCTACACGCTGGATCTTGGCGACACGGCCGACTACTCGGGCTACGTTGTGGGCGACTACCANCGAGTTGTANCACGCNNNNCATGGGTGGAAGCGAGTCTTCGATGTGATCGAGCAGCAACTNAGNGTTATGGTTGACCGCATCGAAAGAAAACTGGAGAGTATCTGGCGATGACACAAACCATGCGATTCCTTGAAGCTGGCACCATTCGCACGCTGTTGGATGGCGACAAGCGCATCCTCGAAGTACTGGCCGCACCGTTCGGCAGCGCCATGCACCGTGATAAGTTGGGGCAGTGGCTCGATTCAACTACAGACTTCATGCTGGAGATCGGCGACAGGCGGCCTGTTCTATATGGTCACGGCAGACACCCCGACGGACGCATGATGTTGAAGACTCCCGTGATCGGCATGATGACCGCTGAGCGCTTTTCACCTGAGGGACTGTGGTCACGGGTTGAGTTGAACAAGACATCATTCGCCGATAAGGCGTGGGCCGCATCATTGGCCGGGCGTGCATGTGCAAGCACGGGTTCTGTCGAGCACATGGCTCGACCGTTGAACCGTCTGGATGGTTCACCCACTCCTGGACTGGTAACTACATGGGCGATTGCAGAGTTGAGCATTGCAGATAGAGCAGAGGGATACATCCCAGTCTCCGACGACGCCGTTGTGCTGCCGTTGAGACTGATCTTTGATGAGTTGAGCATCAATCTACCAGAGGCATTCGAGCAGAATGCGGTGGTTGATCCCACTCCCGCCGAACGACTTACTCGCAACAAGGAGTTTACAATGTCTGAGATTGAAACCGCCGTGCAGGCTGCACTGAAGGCTGAACGTGAAGCGAACGTGGCAAACGAAGCCGCACGTGCCGCCATGCGCACGTCAATTATCGACGAGCTCAAGGGCGACCCGAAGTACCGCAGCGTCTTCAACATCGTTCCCGAGGACAAGTCCAAGGGACGACCCGCCGAGAAGCAAGAGACCTACGCCTACCTGCGTCTGCTCGTCGAAGACGTGAAGCACGCAGGCGAGGTTGGATACCGTGGCCGATACACCCGTGGCCTCGAAGAGTCTGAAGCCGCAGAGCTGGGTGTGCTGGTCCCGAACGACCTGTTCGCTGGGATCTCCGAAGAGCGGGGCAAGTACTCGCTGGTCCGCAAGTCGGGTATGCGAACGTTCACGACCGACAAGCTGACCTTCACCGTCCCTGTTGCAACCGCAATGGCGATTATCCCGACCGTTGCCGAGGAAGGCGCATACGTCGAGAATGCACCGGCGACCGTTGCCAAGACCGTGACGCTCTTGAAGAAGGGCTCACTGGTTACCGTGAGCGAGGAATCGCTGGAAGACATCGATATCCTTGGTCAGTGGATCACGAGCGAAGCTGGCAAGGCGCTGGCGCTGGCTGAGAACGTGACGCTGTACGACCTACTCGCCTCCATCGATGGCGTTGAAGTCGCCACAACCAAGGTGATCCTCGACTCCGAGATACTCACGGCCTACTACGCTCTGGCGCAGGAATACCGTGACAACGCCGTGTGGATCATGAACGATGCGACCATCGGCTACTTGCGTGCGCAACTGATCGCCACGCCTCGTGCCTACGGCGACATCGGCTTCGAGACCCGCATGATGGGCGATAAGCCCGGTGAGTTTTTCATGCAACATCGGGTGTTCAGCAATGCCAACTGGACGAGCATCGCAACCACAACCCAGGACGACTTGAAGGTCATCGACTTCGCTGACCTTGGCGAGTCCGTTGCTTGGGCCGACCGACGTGGCATCTCGATCTTCGTCGATCCGTATACCGTCCGTGCATCCGCTGGACAGGTACAGTTCCTCCCGAGTGCAAGGTTCGCAGGCGTTGTGCTGCGAACGACCGCGCTGAGTGGAATTGATGGACACGAGTAAACCCTAACACCTAGCGGGGGAGGATCTCTGCGGACATCCTCCCCCTATCGAGGTAAGTATGCAATACGCAAATCTGGCAGACCTCAAGGCTTACGGCAACATCACAACGAGCGATGACGACGACGTGCTCGACGTCCTGCTATCTGCTGCCGCTGAGTTGATCAACGGACATTGCGGTCGTGTGTTCCTGATCGCCGCTTCAACCGACCGCACTTTCCGGCGTCGGAATGGCGACTGGGATGGACGGACGTTGTGGTTCGGCGCAGAGTTGGCCGAGTTGGTATCCGTCACGGGAACGCCGACGGTTATCAAGCTGCCGGAGAACGATCCGCCCTACACACGCATGCAGCTCGATCCCGCTGACGTTGTGGGGTGGGCTGACCCAACGGTTGTAAACGGATACTGGGGATACTCAAAGACCCCGCCCGCTGCAATCGTCGAGTGTAGTCTACGTCTGGCGAAGTGGCTATATGATCTGCGGACAACCAAGCCAGTAGACTTCGTCACCGTGACGCCGTTCGGACAGGTCATCGTGCCTGCGACACTGCCGCTCGATGTAGTCATGATGCTGGCGCCGTACCGAAGGCAGGTGATGGTGTGATCACAGACATCATTACCGCTGTTGGAGAGATGGCCATCGGGGACACGGTATGTCGTTACTTGGACACAGCCAAGATGGATGTGGCAGCCGGCGACTTACCCGTAAGGATCATCGTACCGGTCACGGAAGCCGCTGGTGAGTTCGTCGCCATCGGCAACCTGAGCGCCATCGAGTGGCGCATCCACGATGTTCTACTGTATGCCGCCGTCACACAGGGTTCTGGTATCCATCAGTTCACAAGCGAGATGGCAACGTACATCGAGCAATACATAACCGCTCTCAAAGCCAACCGGGTCTTCGCCACAACTGGCGTGCTGGTTGGTTGGGAGTTCCGCATGGGACCTATCGCATGGTCATCCCCTACACCGGATTACTGGGGCGTCGACATCGCCTTGGTGATCGAGGAGCACATATAACATGTTCAACGTCATATCAGTCACCCCCGTGCTATCGCTGGCGGCATACACCGCCAACGATGTAGCCGGCGCACTACTCACGTTCGCTGGTGCAGCCTCCGTGTACGCCAACGAGGGACGCATCCGACGCATCACCGTCATCGATGCCGATAAGGAAAAGGCTGCGGGGAAGATCTACTTCTTCAACGCCGACCCCTCCGCTGCTGCGAAGACGGACGCTGCTGAGTTCCTGCCTGCGGCCGCTGATCTGGCGAAGCTGATCGCCGTCAAGGCAATCGCTGCTGCTGACTTCGTGGACAGCTCAAGCGACAGCGTCGCCGTGTACGAAACCGATATCCCGTTCGTGCTAGCTGCGGGCGGCACAAGTTTGTTCGCTGTGTTCGTGTGTGATGCAACGCCTACATACACCGCTGCGGATGACTTGATCATCAAGCTCGTGATCTCACGATAAGGAGAATGACATGTACCTTCAGGCAAACGAATCTGTCCAACTGGGACTTGAGGCAGTCTATCAAGATGCCGCCGCTCCAACCGTAAGTCTGGACATGGTCGACGACATCAAGTTGACGCCTCACGTCGAGGTCGAGCAACTGATGACGAAGAACGGTCTGACCGCGCCGTCGCAGTCCTACATCAAGAGGCGCTGGTCGGAGTGGAACGTCGGTGGGTTCTTGACGTATGACGTCGCCGTCTATCTGCTCGACGGCATCTTCGGCATCGACGCAAGTGACCCGCACGCCTATCTCGCCTCCATGGATGAGGAAGACCCGACGGCGTGCCAGTCGTTCGTGCTTCAGTATGGGCAGACTGGCGTAGGAATGCGAGCGGCTGGGTTGATGATGGATAAGCTCTCCATCGTCGGCGACGCCAACGGTCCCGTGAAGTTCAATACGCACCTCACTGGACTTGCGGCTATCGACGATGATCCCGAGACCATCGCACTTGCAGCGTCACCGCTTGTACTGGGTGCGCACTCACAGATTTTCCTGGACCCAATAGCTGGGCCACTGGGAACGACCGAGCTTGACATCACGGGCTACTCGTTCGCATGGAACGCAGCACTCCCGAGCCGAGTGCCGGTGTGGTATCTGGGATCAGGAATTGGTCCCGGTGCGCATCGTGCATCAAGATGGGGTGGCAATGTGAACCTCAACCTAGAGATGACGGCCACTGAGTTTACGAGATACATGACTCTGGTGGACGCAATCAACGGTGGCGTTGGACTCGAAGGACGCTTGACATTCACTGGAGTAGAAGTCGCAGATATCCTCACGCTGGACTTCGCCGGCGAACAGTTGGGTGCCCCCGACTTCAGCACTGGCACCGACGGTATCGTCACGCTGGAGTTGAATCTGACTCCGAAGTACTCAGCAGATGCAACCTTCCTGAGTGCTTGGGGTGCAAGCATCGACTACGCTGCATAAACGAGAGGGGGAGTAATCCCCCTCTCTCTACCTGGAGCCATCATGGGTAAAGACGTACGATTTACCATCAAGGGTAAGGATGAGGCGTCTGGCGCCGTCAAGGGCGTCCAGAAGAATGTCGTTTCCTTGAAGGGAACGATGGTGGACTTCAATCAGGGTCTTGAAATTGTCAAGAAAGCATGGGCCGCAATCAAAACCGGGCTTGAGGAGACCGTGGGACAATGGATGCACAACACCATTGCAGCGGGTGATCTTGCTCGCCAGCTTGACATTACGACCGAGGCTGCATCTGCCTTGATTGAATTGTCCGGCGATCTCGGCCTGGATTTGGGATCGCTTGAGATGGCCTTTAAGAAGATGGCGAAAGAGGGGATTGAACCAAGCGTAGAGGGCTTGATCCAAGTCAAACACCTGTTAGAGGCTGCGCCCGATGCTGCGAGTCGGCTTGCATTAGCTCAGGAGCTTTTGGGTAAGTCTGGTGCGGACCTCATCCCGATTTTTGCGCAGCTCAGTGATGAGCAACTACGTAGCTATGTAAGCAATATGTCAGACGCTCAGATAGCTACAGAAGCGGAATATCAACAGGCCCTTCAGCTTAGGGTGGCTCTTGATGAACTCCAAGATGCGGTGTCTTCAGTAGCTTTGACAGTAGGCCAAGACCTCGCTCCAGTACTTATACGGGTGGCGGAGCGTATAAGCGTTGTCAACGATCTTGAACGTCAGGGCATAGACACCCAGAGGATACTCTCACCCGAAACGTCCAAATTCTCCGATGTGATTCATGGCCTGTGGGGGAATCTGTCTAAACTGGCCCCTGTTTTGGTTACGCTGAACTGGTTGTGGAATAGGGGAGCGGAGGCTGGCGCCGAAGCAAGTAAACAGGATGAGCGGGCCGCCCAAGAGCTTGAGCATATGGCTTATGTTCTCAACCACACGGCGAATCCTGCGTTGGACGATCGTCTCAAATCTACCCGGTCCCAACTCTCTACCCAGCAAGAGCTGAATAGAATCAACGCAAAAGCCACAACCGAGAATGATATAATCGTGGCCATTCTGGAGGCAGAAGCGGACGGTCGGTGGGACGTTGTCGACGCACTGCGTCAGCAAATCATCGAACAGAGAAACTTGAACCGTGAGAGAGACGCCGCTATCGCCAAGGAGAAAGAGTGGATTCTGTTCTTGCAGCAAAGCCAAAAGGCAGGGGGCGGCGGCGGCGGAGAGCGAGTCACTGGTGGTGGCGGATGGGGGCCTTGGCAGAAAGACGCCCTGGGTAGAGAGTATCGCTTCAATTCAACCACTGGCGAATACGAAAAAAACTACGCCTCCGGTGGCGTGCTCAATCCCAAGGGATGGAACCTTGTAGGTGATCCAGGACCTAACCAGGAGCTTGTAGGTCCCGGCGGGGTTGTCATTCCGGCCGACTTGACCAAGATCATCCTCGATGCGGGCTTTATGAATTTCACGCCGCATATGAGTGCTGACCCCGGTGAAACATCCGGCGGAGGCGGTGGAGGTGGTTTGGCGGGGAGTGGTTGGGGTAGTGGCGATCCGGGCTATCATAGAGGGGAAGAATATTCATCGTCGGAGACTGGGTTTTGGGGAAGGGATCGAGAGGACAGAGATCGAGCTGAGAGGGCAAGACAAGCACAAGAAGATGCGGACAAGTCACCTGTCAATAAGCGACAGGCAAACACTATGGCTGCTGCAATCGCATCCGCGCTGGGCACAGTCATTGGCGAGAAGTCGGCCCAGGAAAAGATGATTGATGAATTGAAGAACGTTGCGGCCGAAGTCCGTCGCCTTACCAACCAACTACCTGTTGTACTGAAGGACGCGGTGGAACGCCGATGACTATTCTCACTGTCGATCAATACATCCCCGATGAGCCGACTGAGCTTCTGACGAACGGCGACTTTGAAACGCTGGGTACTGACGTTGCCACGAACCTATTCGGCAACCCTGGCTTTGAGACTGCGGGTGCTGGCGGCAATGACATCTTCGCTATCTGGGATGACCAAAAGGGTTCGGGCGTCATTGCAAATGAAACTACCATCGTGCATGGTGGGGGCCACGCTTCAAAGCTGACCTATGGCACCGGATGGGACACTTCCCAGTACAACGCCATATACGATGCAGTGATCGGCGAGACGTATCAATTCACAATCTGGGTGAAAGGTGGTCCGTACTACGTGGCTCTGTCTGATGGCCTTGGGGTTATGGACTTTGACAGTGGCACAGCTTCGGACTGGACTCGGCTCACGGAAACGATCGTCGCAACCCATGCGACCGTCTACTGCCAGCTCACGATTAGTGGTGCGGGTTCGGTATACTACGACGACGCTACTCTAGTCGCAGGTGGAGACTGGTTCGGAACGTGGATAGACCTAGCGGCGACATATATCGACATTGCAGCAGACGCCGCCAACGTACACGGGGGGGTCTATGCGGTGAAGGTGACCGGCGACGGCGGCGCTGGCAGTGTTAGAGTGCGTCAGGATGTTACAGTCATTGCAGAACACACTCACCGTCTGACAGTGTGGACACACGGAGACAATACATACTCGGGCGAATATAGTATCTATGACACGACAAACGCAGCGTGGATCACACCACAAACGACTCTGGGGGTCTATGGTTCAATCTGGATCGAGAAGGAGATCGAATTCGAGACACCGGCCGGATGCGTTGCGATCAGCGTTTTTCTCTATGCTCCTACGTCCGTAGGCTCAGCATGGTTTGATGATGTGTCGCTAGTCGATCTCGATGAGGTGCCCGACGCACACTGGGTGCCGCTTGACGATGTTCTACTCAACCCCAAGCCACAATGGAATCGTGGGTTGCCGGGTGCGGACATCACGGACCTTGTAGCGAACACGGGCATCCTGACGTTTGATCGAGAGGGAGCTGCATATACGCTGGGGCTTCCAGAGGATGCAGAGCTTGGCTTCCATGAAGGAACGAAGATCCGAGCCATGGCGACCACTGGCGAATACTCGACCACTGAGCTTGTCGTCAACGGCGGCTTCGAGGTGTTAGCATGACCGGCCCAAGTATCTCTGGACTGCGAACAGTTACCAACGGACAGACAACCATCTTGACGATGGGTAGTTTCGATCCTGCTGGAGCCGACCTGCTGATTGTTGTGCATGGCTACAGCACCGCTCGCAATGACAGTGAGTTTCGTGAGATCAAATTCGGTACAACAGTTCTCTCGTCAATCACGACGGGATGGTGGTCTGATGCCAAGGTAAGAATCCACTATCTGTATGCTCCGGGCTCGACCGCACAAGATATCCGAGCACGCCTGAACGATGAAGAGTCGCAGTCGCTCATTGCGTTTGTGGTCAACCACTGTCCCCCATCGGACGCGTTCAGGACTCCCGTATCAACCGGCGTTACCGATCCTGTGAACGTTCCTTCGACAGAGATCGACCTTGTGATCTCGGGCATCTGTGCAGAGGGCGGCCCCAACTTAGCTGTAGCAGCTCCACAGGTCCTGCTAGCTTTCCTGGATGAGGTCGGCGATGGTAGCAACGCTCATACGTTGATCCTGTCTCAGCAACCCGCTGCTGCATCCCCCGCAACGTCTACCGTCAGTCAGCACACCGGCGAGGGTGGAGACTACGTACACGTTGGCGTGGCGATCGCTGCACTACCAGCACCTACGGTCACGGATGTTGACCCAGCCACGGGAACGATTGCGGGCGGTACGGCGATCGCGATTACGGGTACGGGATTTGACCTCGGTGCGACTATAGACTTCGACGGAGTGGATGCAACAAGCGTCGTGGTGGTATCTGCAACGTCCATCACATGCGTCTCGCCCGCCGGGGCCGAAGGTGCAGCGGTTGTCACGGTGACGAACCCTGATCTGCAATCGGACACTGGCTCATACACGTACACCGATCCAGGCTGGGCATTCGGTCTATTCTTTGGTTGGTACGATGTCACTACGGGGACCGGGACCATTACGGATGAGGGTGTGACGGTTCACAGTGGGTCACACGCTGCGAAGTTTGTAGCGGACGGTGCGGGCAACGAAGCGTACGTTGTGCAGTATCTTGACGTTCCCGAGGGGGATACGTGCAAAGTTACTGCATGGGTCAAGGGGCCGTACACGGTCGCTATCGTGGATGATGACGGCAACGATTACGTAAACGGTACAGAGGCCAACTGGACTCAGGTCACGGTCGAGCGGGCCATGGGAATTGGCGCGCAGTACATCTACATCGGATGCTTTGCAACTGGGACGCTCTACGTGGACGATGTGACTATCACAACCATCCCCCGTACCCAGATGTTCACGGGGCGAGTCTCTGCAATCCGACCGACGGCTGGCATGTTCGACGAACCACTGGTGGAGGTCACAGCACAGGACTGGATGGGCTATCTAAGCACTCAGGAGCTTGGAGTTTGGCCGATTCTCTATACGAAGAAATTCAACGAAGCTATTTCCACTGTGTTACCCGGCTTCCCGCTCCAACCCGAGGACACAAACTTTGACACTGGCATCGAAGAGTTTGCAGTTGTGTTCAATGCAGACAGTCCGTCATCGAGTATGGCCGCATTCTTTCAGAAGATGGCACGCAATGAGCTGGGCCGAATCTATCTCAACGGTGCGGGTGAATTAATTGTTGAGAACCGATATGCTCGGGCGATACAAGTGACGCCTGCGTTCGTGCTCGACCGTAGCATGACCGAGCTCGACGTGGCGTGGGAGCGGTCTGCTATCAGCAACATCGTCTTCGCACGTGTGTATCCCGCCAAGGTGGACGATGCCGCTACTACGCTGCTGTGGAGTCTGTCGGGTGCACCGAAGATCAAGCATGGCGAGACGCTGGAGATACGGTGCAACTACACCGATCCCTCGACAGGTCAGCAGATCAGTGCTATCGACGTTGTGAACCCGGTCGTCGCACCGTACGTGGAGTTTGGTAGCCGTGGTAACTTCACAGACAACGACATGATTGCATATCTGTCGGTTGTGAATGAGGTCGGGGCTAATGCAATGATCTCTCGGTTCACGAATACCCACCCGACGCAGGACGGATTCTTGAACGACTGGCAGTTGCACGGCCGGGGTGTCTACATTTATGACGGCATCACAGTCGAGACTCGGGACCAGGACGGCATTGATCTCGGCACCGGCGAGAAACGAATGACGATCAACCTGGAGCACATCACCGACCCCAACACGGGCAAGAATTACGCGGCATGGATCAAGGGCTCCGTGTCGAGGTCGAGAGTTGCAGCGGCACGAGTGACGTTCATTGCGGCGACCGATGAGTTGGAAGAGATTGCACTAAATGCCGAGATCTCGCAACGCTTCACGCTGATCGAGGATGCCACCGGAGTCGGTAGAGACTTCTACATCCAGAATCTGCAATACACATTCGATGAGGGCATTCTGGTATGTACAATCTTGGGCGTACCTGATCTATCGGCGAACGTGTTTGTATGGGACCATTCGCGTTACGATAACGAGGACGAAGCCCGTTGGGCGCTATAGGAGATCAATATGTCATTCATCGCACGCACAAAAGATGATCCAGGCGACGTAGGCCGGGCGGCAGATCAGCAGCAGTCGATCGATAACGAAGCCGCTTTGTTTGCAGCGTTGCTCGGACCGGCGACGCCACCGCCTGGTATCGTTCGTCAGTTTGTGAAGAAGCTGAGCATCCCTGATAACTCAGCGACCATTTTCGCAACGATCACAACGACGAATGAAACCGGCGACGTAGACGGCGGTGCGTACTCGGCATACTTCCGAGGATTCGTTGCACACGGCCTGACGACACCGGCCTCGACCGTGCTGGCGTCCAAGGCGTTTAGCGCCGTCTTCACCCGAGTCATGCGGAACACGGGCGTTGGTGCAAACTCTGCCGTGTCCGAGGCTTACGAGACTGCATCGGCGGCCACGGATGCTGCGACGAAAGACGTATCGACCGCGACGGTGACCGTTGCGGAAACGAGTGAGTACGTGCAGTCGCT
>C687J35504_10002977_pt1 | contig 11248 bp, 8 predicted proteins | sample RifCSPhighO2_02_FD_35504 | JGI IMG/M metagenome (IMG submission 35504) | reverse complement strand
GGTTATCGGCCCAGCCACTTCTCCCCCATGGCCGGTTGTGTGCTCTACGACCACACAGAAGGCGTAGCGAGGGGCATCGAACGGTATGTAACCTACAAACCATGCGTGGTTTTTGTCGCTACTGCCTGTCTGTGCCGTTCCGGTCTTTCCGGCAACACCCAGTTCCTCAAGTCCCTTGCCCCTTGCAGTACCACTTATAACCACCTGCCTGAGCGCTTCCTGAACGGCAGGGAAGTGTTCTTTTGGTATATCTATTTCGCGCAACTCAGGAGCTTCCACCTTACGTACGGTTGCATCGTCGTCAGCAACAATCTTCTTTAGAAGGTGTGGCCTGACCATAATCCCGCTGTTTGCAACGGCTGATGCCAGTTGCGTCATCTGGAGGGGGGTAACAACCAGCGCCCCCTGACCAATTGACACATTTATTCTTTCCCCCGGATATCTAGGCAGGGGCACATCCCCAGACGCCTCGTAGGGCAGGTCTACGCCAGTCTCGCTTCCAAACCCAAATTTCTCGGTCCATTCCTTTATTGCCCTGCCGTCAAGTCGTTTTGCCGTCTCAAAGAAGTATACGTTGCAAGAGTGTTCTATTGCCCTTTTAAGGTCTACAGGGCCGTGGGCGGAGGTGCAGCGGAACTTGAATTCGCCTACGGTTATTGACCCGCTGCAGTAAAAGTGGGTGTTCAAGTCAATCTTTCCCTCTGCGAGGGCCGTAAGGGCCGTTACTATCTTAAAGGTGGAGCCTGGCGGCAGTAGGGCCTGTGTGGGGCGGTTCAGCAGGGGCGTGTCCGGGTCTTTAATCAGTTTGTTGTAGTCCGCGCCAAGGGTGTTCGGGTTAAACCTGGGATAGCTCGCCATAGCGAGTATCTCGCCAGTGTGAGTGCCCATGACAACGATAGACCCTTTTGTCTCTCCCAAACACTCTTCGGCCAGCCGCTGCACGTCAAGGTCTATGGTAAGGAAGACGCCGTCTCCGTGTCTTGGAGGCATGTCAAATATGGTCTTGTCCACTTTTAGGGTCTGTAGCGATATTACCTCGACTCTCCTTCCGGGGTCTCCCGTAAGGTCCGAATCGTAGTAACCCTCGACTCCGGCCCTGCCTATGCGGTAGTCTGCCAATTCTGATGACGGGGAAAGGTCCTTGTAGTTCTGTGATTTTTTGTATTCTTCGTCGCTCCGCTGTATGGCCGACTTTGCCTTGTGCATCTCTTCCGGAGTGGGCCTTCCAAGATAGCCGAGTATATGTGAGGCAGTATCATTGTAAGGATAATATCTCTTGGGTCTGGTGCGAAGTGATACCCCCGGATAGGAATCCTGATCCATCTCAAACACAGCCGCCTTTTGCAAAGGTACGTCCTTGGCTATTGCATGTGATGCGAATTCTTCCTGTATCCTTACGGTCTTTTTGTGTCGCAGTTGTACTTGCTCTTTAATCTTTTCCACCCGATTTACTGTTTCCTCCGCCTGACCAAGCAGTTGCCGTGGAGCAGAATCCAGGAGGTTTGCCAGCTTCGTTACCCACAGGCCCGTATCTACATGGCAGGAATCGCACCCGGCGGAAAGGTCTCTGTGCGCCTTCAGTTGGGAAAGAGACTGAGGCATCTCCCCTTTGTCGCGAAGGTATCCGTACAGTATATTCTTATAATCAACGACGATGTCAAACGCCGGCTCCTCCACTGCCAGCGGCCGTCCGCGACAGTCATATATATTGCCCCTGCGTGCCGGCACAGAATAGTCCCTCAGCAGACGCTTCTGCGATATGCCGCTGTATTTGGCGCCTTCAAATATCTGTAGATAGCCCAGCCTTACCACCAGTACCGTAAAGGATGCGATGACCAGACCAAATATTATCTTCAATCTGTTGGAGTACATGATTAGTGTATGTCCTGTCTCAGGCGCACCGGCCGGAACGTTTTAAAGAGGAAGTACGGCCCAGCGGCCAAAACAGCGGTGTAGGTTGAACCCACAAATATGTTTAAGAGCGTGGGCAGCGCAGCAAGGTTTCCGTAGGAAAGCCATACGACGAGTGCAGAACCTCCTCGATAGACAATGGACGCTATAAGGACGACCAGCAGTTGCGCTAAGATGCTGTTTGTATATATCTTATGCCTCCAAATGCCTATGATAATGGCAATCCCGGTAAAGAAGGAGGCATTTAGACCGAGAGGCTCTTCGGAAAGGACATCCTTGCAGAGACCCATTATACAGGCCGATATACTGGCCTCGGGAGGGTCGAGGTTAAGCGCGGAAAGAACTGCAAAAATAAGGAAAAAGTTAGGCCTTATACCAAGGAACCCTATTTGGCTGAAGATCGTAGACTCCAGGATGGAGATAAATAATGCACAGGCTATCAAAATTGTCCACAGCATTTGCGTATCGTTTTGTGTATGGGAGATTACTTCTTCAGTACCATAACGGTGTTCATCCTGTTGGGGTTAACCCTGGGTCTCAGCCTCAACGTCCTGTAAGGAGAACCTTCGCTGTCAATATCGTCTGCTATGGTGGCTATGAAGAGGGCGTCGGGGAATACGTCCCCAATGGACGACGACACTACTTTGTATCCCTTTTCCACCCTTTGTCCCCACCTGGACAAGTACTTGAGCCTGCATGTGTCTCCGGAACCCCCTTCCACCACCCCCACATCCTCCGTTTCCAAGATGCGCGCAGGGACTTTTGAGGCAGGATCCGTTATCAACAACACCCTGCTTGTGGACTTACCCACTGTGGAGACCGTTCCTACAAGCGCGGCATCGGCGATTACAACACTGTCTTCGGTAACGCCGTGTGATGAGCCCACGTCAATCAACATGCTGTTTCTCAAGTCGGAAGTATCGTATGCGACTACGTTGGCCATGAGTGGTTTTTGATTCAAGACACCTTCCCTGTAGTATTCCGTTACGGAGGCCAACTCCGTCTGCAGCCGGTCCACGGTCGCCTTTTGAGCCACAACCATGTTCTCCAGCATAAAGACGTCTTCCTCCAGGTCCTTTATTCTCGACGAGGCGTTCCAGGAGCGGGGTATCCAGAGGAGCGTATTTCTTGCGGCAGTGCCTGCCGTGAGAAACGTCTTTTGTATAGGCACCAGAGGCCATGAGAGAGTCGTCTTTATGTGATTGGAGAATTTAGACGGAACAACCAGAAGCGACAGACATATTACAAGTGGAAAGAATGTCGGCAAGAATATCTTAAGAAAACGTTTTTCCTTATTCTTCCGTATCCTCATCACGCAATACATCTTTGTAGAGGTTTAGATTTTCCAGCAACACACCCGTGCCCCTGGCTACCGCTGTTAGCGGGTCATCCGTTATGCGGACGGGTATACCGGTTTCTTCCTGCAGCAGCTTGTCAATCCCCCTCAGGAGCGCCCCGCCACCGGCCAGCACCATGCCGTGTTCCAGCAGGTCTGAGGCCAGCTCCGGCGAGGTTTGCTCAAGCGTTGTCTTTACTGCGTCAGTGATTTGTTCGAGAGGCCCCGACAAGGCCTCACGTATCTGCTCAGAGCTTACTGTGACGGACCTGGGGAGTCCCGCTATCGCATCCCTCCCCCTAACCTCCGCAGTGATTTCCCCATTAATCGGAAATGCGGAGCCTATTCCTATTTTTACACCCTCTGCCGTACGATGGCCGATCTCCAGGTTAAAGTGCGCCCGCATGTGTTTCATTATTGCCTCGTCCATTTTGTCGCCGGCCACGCGCAGGCTTGTCTGGGTAAAGACATCACCCAGAGAGATGACCGCCATCTCCGTCGTGCCGCCACCGATGTCCACTACCATCTGGGCCGTAGGCTCGCTTATGGGCAGTCCACAGCCTATTGCAGCGGCCTTTGGCTCGCCGATGAGAAACACTTCACGTGCACCGCATCTCTCCAGGGAGCTCACCACGGCGCGTTTTTCAACGGCCGTTATGCCGCCGGGGACGGCTACCAGTACACGAGGCCTTATACCCCACTTCCTTTTATTCACCTTGCGGATGAAGTACCGGAGCATGACTTCTGTCAGATCGAAGTCGGCAATAACTCCGTCCTTGAGGGGCTGTGTTACGCAGATTGTGGAGGGAGCTTTCCCAAGCATGGCCTTTGCGATGTTTCCCACTGCCTTTCCGTCAAGCAGGACTTCATTTGTCCCGGGCCGCACCGCCACCACGCTTGGTTCGAAGAGGACAATCCCCCGGCCGGGCACGTAGATAAGCGTATTTACAGTGCCCAGGTCTATGCCCATATCCGGGGTCATGGCGCCCATAAAGAAATGAACCGGATGCATGATTTACTCCAAGAAATACGAAGGATTAGACATCCAAGTTATAGTACCAGCTTCTCTTTTGAGTGCCACATATTGACTGGCCAGGGTAAAAAATTTTTGGCCAGAACTCTGGTACTACTCTTTATGTTTTTTCGTATTCATCGCCATTCCCCTTCGCCTATCAAACGCAAGTATTATATTGTGCCTCAAGTACATGTCAAGGGTAAAATCGCCCATGTTTTTCTACTCTAAGATTGCTTGACTATGTTATACTTGGATTTATGCCTTAATTATGCTCATTAAGCAATTGACTCTTAAAGTATCCGAGAGTATATTTCTTTCTTATGGGAAAACAAGAACTTATAGAAGCCTATCAAAAGTTATCTGTCTTGGAACCGTTACAGTCGAGTGACGACAAACTTTTGCGGGATTTATACAAGGATTTTCTTGAGCGAATCATAACGATTCTTATTCTTAATAAAGAAAAACACTACAAACTCTTGTTGTCGGGTCATACAGGCTGTGGTAAGTCTACGTTTCTGAATATCCTCTCTGATAATTCAGACATAAAAGAGAAATTTTTCGTAGTTCCGTATTCTATAAAAGACGTTCTAGACCCAGATGACATAGACCACATAGACCTCATCCTCTCAATGGCGCTTCAGGCCGTTATCCGCGCACATGAGAGCCATATCAAGATATCTACCAACCTCAAAGAACGAGTCCGTAAAATTCGTGATTCCCTGCAAGAGGTTATGATTGAAGAGCAGGAAACGATAAGGAGGAAAAAGAAGGAGATTGGTGGAGGGGCTGGTCTTGGGGCCATAATGAAATGGCTTAAATTAGACTTCTTTGCCAGTTATCAATTGAACAAAGAAGTAAGAGATTCTGTGCGCAAGAGGTATAAAGCGGAGATAAGAGACTTGATTGACACAACGAATACTATTTTGTCGGAAATTCAGAGCAAATTGCGGGAGAAAAGGATTTTGTTCCTGGTTGACGATACGGATAAACCGCCGCTTAGAAATGCCTTTGAGATATTTGACGACAACGGTCTCCACCTGGCCAGGCTTAATGCCAACATTGCCTTTGTAATAGACATGTCTGTAGCGTGCTCCTCCCGATACCGCATCATCACAAGTAAAATAGGCCAGGGTGAACCCTTCCCTTCTATCAAGATAGCAGAAAGAGATGGAAGTGATTCTGGATATTGCAAGAATAACCGTGATAGGCTCAAGGCCCTCTTAGGCAAACGCATCTCCAACGGGCTTATCGAGGGAAAAGCATTGGGTGAAGCTGTAGAGTCTAGCGGCGGCATTGTAAGAGAAGCGGTGCGAATACTCAAATTGGCTGCCGAGCAATGTATCGTTTCCGATGGCAAGAAGATACAAGAAACGGATGTTGATTCTGCTGTACTAAAAATCAGAAATGAATATTCTTTGAATATGAAACACGTTGACCTCCTTAAAAAGGTGCTGGATAATCCGAAATGGATACCAGAACAGGATGAAGACATAGAAAGTGCCGATTCCCCCTTCCTTGTGTTGCTCCACAATCTGGCTTTGATGGAATACCTCAATGACGAAAGGTGGAGACGTCCTAACCCGGTTCTTATCAAATGGCTGGAAAGAATGTAAAAGTAAAAGGCCTCCCGGCGGCGCAAAGCCTGGAGTTAGAAAAGCTTACTCGGGTTATCGGGCTCCATCTCGGCATAGGCGGCATTTTCATCATCGCTGTCGGCAATGAAAAAATCCAACAGCGGATAGAAAGGTTGTTAAAGACTTGCCTGGAAGACGGCATCGCCTGGTATCTATTCAAAGTGGACAACGAACGTACAGATGTTCTCCTTTACCTGAGAGGTCTGGTTGACAAAAAGAACATTGAACCTGCCAAAACGATAATATCCATAAAGGTCTTAGAGGATTATCACCCCGACACCGTTCAGAAAATCCTCCATGCCCTTAATACCCGCAGGGAGTATGTATGTCAGGATAAACTTCTCTGCTTGTTTTGGGTGCGGCCCGAACTAATGGAACAGCTCCAGCGCCAGGCAAAGGATTTTTGGAGCTTTAGGAGTTATACCTGTAAGTTTGAAGAGATGCCCTCACACTGGCGCATACCAGCGAAAAGACCCCAATCCTATAATGACCGGATCCAAGAGATTACATCTCTAATCGGACGGGTAGAGGCATCAAGCCCCTTAAACCGCGGACTCCTTGCCTCCCTTTATTTCGCTCTAGGTGAACAGGCAAGTAAATATTCGGACCTTGAACGCGCCCTTTCCTCTTTTCTAAAGGCCAAAAAACTTCTTGTCCAAACACAGGACAAGAGGAACCTCGCCTCCACCCTTGGCAACATAGGAGCGATATACCAGACTAAGGGCGACCTGGACGAGGCCCTAAGGTATCTCCAGGAGGCCCTGAAGATATTTAGGGAGATAGGCTACCTCCAAGGTGAGGCGAGCGACCTTGGCAACATAGGAGCGATATACCAGACTAAGGGCGACCTGGACGAGGCCCTAAGGTATCACCAGGAGGCCCTGAAGATAGACAGGGAGATAGGCTACCTCCAGGGTGAGGCGAGCCAGCTTGGCAACATAGGGCTGATATATAAAGACAAGGGCGACCTGGACGAGGCCCTAAGGTATCTCCAGGAGGCCCTGAAGATATTTAGGGAAATGGGCAGTAAGAGAGGGGTTAAAATCGCTGCCGAGAACATAAAGCAGATCAAAGAGGCTATGCGAAGTAAGACCAGGCAGGGCGCAGGCTAGTCTGGCGGGAGGGCAGTCTTGGCTTGCAGGAATCTTTTGAGTGTAGGGCCAAGTAAGAGTCCAAAGGAGATTGCCAGGCATATCTTTGCGAATATGTCGCCGTGTGCGGTGTACCAGCTTTCTCCAGGCGATAGAAGTATATTCGCCTCCAGTATGCCTTCAACCTCTCTGCGCTTCCCCTCATTATGGAGCAGCGTATAGATGTCCCCGGTTGGCGCAACGAATGCGGAGATGCCCGTGTTGGCCGCACGGGCTATCCCCACACGGTTCTCCACGGCCCTGAGCACCATTATGGCCAGATGCTGGTCTAATTCGGCGCTGTCTTTGAACCAGGCGTCATTTGTGATGTTTATCATGAAATCTGCGCCGAGCTGCTTGAACCGCCTGACAAGCGGCGGCACAGTATCTTCGTAACAGATAAGGGCGGCAAACCGATATTCCTTCCGGTCACGGGTCTTGAAAGTAAAGAGGTGCCAGTCATTCCCCGGCGAAAGCCCTATCTGGTACGGGACCATCTTTTTGAGAAACGGGAAGTACTCCTTAAGCGGGGTGTACTCTCCAAACGGCACCAAGTGAAGCTTGTCATATCTTTCAGTAAGCTTGCCATCCGGATTATACAGGAAGGCGCTGTTGAAGAATGTATTATCTTTATCAGATTTTATATCAGGGTCCAGAGCTATTCCACCGACAAGGAGATATGTCTGGAGGTCTTCCGCAAGTTTAGTAATGGAGGACTGGCTGAAGTGGTCTATCTCCCTTCCGAATAGATTAGGGTCTATGTTCAGCAGGCCAGGGGCCATGGTCTCGGGCCATACCACAAGGTCTGTAGGGCCGGCCCCTTTCGATAGACTGAGATATTTGTTTAGATTCGCCTTCCTCTGTTCGAGTCTTTCATCCATTTTAACGGACAGCGGGATATTCCCCTGTACTATACTGAGCCGCGGCCCTTCCTCGATACCAAGGCTGGCGAGGCGGAACATCCCGTAGGAAAGCGGTATCAGTGCAATGACAAAGGCAAGGGTGACTGGCATATGAGGGGTCTTCCCGTTCCACCATCGCAATACGGCGTCGGCAAAACATGCGTTAATGATTACCACCATAAATGACACACCGTAAGCGCCCGTTATATCGGCTATCTGTATGATGGACAGATAGCTGTACTGCGTGTGTGCAAGAAAGAACCAGGGGAAGCCTGTAAGGACAAAACTCCTCAAATACTCCTGCGAGACCCATAGAAACGGCACAAAGAGAAATAGGGGAAGTCCGAGCGCCCTGTACAGAAAGCTGCCTGCAACGGCAAAGGCCACAAAATAGGCCACCTGATAAAAACTCAACCCCAGCCAGCCTGCATACGTTACGTAGCCCAGCCAGGAGGAATTGTATACAAAGAACCCCGTTCCGATAAGGAAGGAGGCGACTACCGGAGGCGATTCCCTTGAGCCTATAAGTACCAGCCAGGGAACAAGGGCAATCCATGCAAAATGGCCCATGTCCGGCTTGGGATATGATAGTGATAGAAGAAGAACCGTAAGGACTACCGCGATGATGTCTTTCCGGGGGAAATGCGTCCAACCTAAACTGTCGCTCTTGTCTTGGGGGAGGTTTTCTGTAGTCACTGTTTCAGGTTAAATGTCTGTTGATACTAAAATTCTCCTGTGACCATTACCTCTACCTCGCCACCTTGCGGAATTTTATCCGTCTCTTCCGGGATTATAAGGAGTGAATTTCCCCTAGTTGCCCCCAGGAGGTCTGCCGAGCCGTGCCATTCGACTGGAGCTACATAGAACTTCCCGTCCGCCATTCTCAGTCGGGCAGGTCTGTATTCCCTGCGAGCCCTTTTCCGTGACAGCTCTACTTCCAGTTGTGCCTTTACTATGGTTCGGCGGACGTCCGTAAAGCCCATCATCTTGCGGATGGCAGGTCCGACAAACAGTTCAAAATTTACATAAGTGGCCACGGGGTTTCCCGGCAGGCCGAACACCGCCGTCTTCTGTTTTTTCCCAAACACAATGGGTTTCCCGGGGCGAATGGCCACCTTGTGAAAGAATATGTCTACACCTGCGTCCTGCAGTGCGTCAACCACAAGGTCATATTCTCCCATGGACACGCCGCCTGTCAGGATCAAGACATCCCTCTTTAACCCCTTTTTTATCAACGGCAGAATCTTACTCTTTTCATCCCTGGCGCATCCCAGAAACTCCACGACAGCCTGTGTCTGCTTGACCTGAGCGGCCAGACTGTAACTGTTACTGTCCCTGATCTGTCCGGCCTTAGGCTTGCGGCCCACCTTTATGAGTTCATCTCCGGTAGATATGATACCCACCCTTGGCGCCGAAAACACCTTGACCTTTTGTACGCCCACCATGGCCAGTACGCCTATCTCCTGGGGCCTCAAGATTTTTCCCTTTTCCAGGACAACCTGCCACGCCTTGAAGTCTTCTCCCTTCCTACAGATATTTTCTCCCTTTTTNACCCGCTTCTTAATCCTTATGCGCCCGTTATCCAGCTCTTCCGTGTCTTCAACCTTTATTACTGAATTGGCGCCGGGAGGGATGGAGACACCGGTCATTATCTTTGAGGATTGGCCCTTCCCAACTGTCTTTAGGGGAATAGTCCCGGCCGTAATGTTTTCTATCACCAAAAGCTCGGTGCCGTCAGTGGAATCCTCGGCAATCACGGCGTAACCGTCCATGGCAGATTTGTCGAACGGCGGCATGTCAATGTCCGATTCGATGTCCTCCGCAAGACAGAAGCCTACGGCATCTCTTATATCCACCGCCTTGGTGGGCAGTGTGCTGACGTTATCCAGCACAATCCGGTACGCCTCAGCAACCCCAATCATCATTCACCTCCCTGGCAGTGAGAATTATTTTGAGACCTTCGAAAAACCTTGTAAAGTTGTCATTCTGATGGCTCGCCCAACAAACGGCGAGTCCACCTTTGGCGTGAAGTGAAGCAACCGAAGAATGTAGCGTCTGGTCTCTGTACCAGACGTCTTCCTTATGCGTCCGATACGGAGATCGGACGCTACATGCCTTACTCCGAATGACGACATCCGACAAACTGACTTTTGCAGAGACTCTTTGTACGACTGATGATAGTTCCTAAGAAGTTTTATGTCAAGTATATACGGCTGCCGGCGTTTTATGTTCTACTGATGAGAGCCTTGAAAAGCCTTACATCCGCTTTAGTGAGACCTCTGCAAGAGTACCCTTTTGTGGAGTCCAGCGACTGTGTCGCTGGGATACACACCCCCGTCCCCTCTTTTAAGAGGGGAGAAAGGGGTGTGTCTTAAACGCCCATCGACACGGTCAATAGATTCCAAAATTTTGACTTTTGCAGAAGCATCATACTGTAGCCGCTCGATTCATCGAGCTTTGTGTTGCGCCATATCTTACTAAAATCAACGGCAGACAACGAAGTTTACTTCGTTGGTCAATGACCATAAAGGCCGTAGTCTACCGTTTGTGTCAACTAATCCATTTCTCTATCTATAGCTACAAAATACATCTGAAACACTGAAAATGATTTGCCATTTTACAGTATTGTGGTATAATTTCTTCGATTTTATATATCGGCTGCCCGCCTTTAGCCTGTTGGTCTGCAGGGGGAGCTTTTCTAGCTGCGGCAGACTACTCTAGCTACTACAAGCTTCTCCATTATCTGTCGGTACTTCTTTTAGAGGTGCGCGATGAGAGAAGGAATCCTTTTAGAAGGCGGGAGCACAAACATCCCAAGTTCCACCGGCAGCAGCCGCACAGTTACGGGTAAGGGGCATCACACGATAAACCCCTTCCGTTCAATAAAGGGTAGACTACTCCTCTTTTCACTCTGCATCTCACTCATTCCCATTGCCATAATCACAACCGTATACTACCTCACTGCCAGAAATACGTTAGAGAGACAGACACTGGCGTGGCTGTCGGCAATCGCCGAATCCCGAAAAGCGCACCTACTGGAGTTTATAAAGGGGCAAAAAGGGATTGTTGAGGTGCACAGCCACGAATTGAGCGGCAATAAACCCCTCATTCAGGCCCTTGAGAAAATTAAACGCGGGGAACCTGTTGGAAAAGACATCTTCATTGCCCACAGCAAACACCTTCGGGAGGAGATGGAGACGTTTTCCCATACCTTGGGTATAACCATTATGGGCATGAACGGCAGGGTTGTTACGTCAACACACGAGACGATGATTGGGAGGGATTTGTCTGATAAAGAGGTGTTCACAAAAGGTAGTCTG
>C687J35504_10002957_pt1 | contig 11286 bp, 12 predicted proteins | sample RifCSPhighO2_02_FD_35504 | JGI IMG/M metagenome (IMG submission 35504) | reverse complement strand
TACCTCCCGAGGTTAAACCTCGGGAGGTGTGCCAGCACAGGTAGACGCAGACAAGTGTGTAGAGGGCATTCCCGACACGCGGTGCGTCTACCCTGCGTGTCGGGAATGCATTGGCTTACTTATTATCCCCACCTTCTTGAGTATTTTCACCCCCCTCTTCCTTCTGCGGCTCCTGCGGCGGTTGCTGCCCTCCGGAGGAGGGTCCGCCTTGGGCGGATTGACTCATCGCCTGTCCAATGGCGCTCATAGCGCCCGAGAGGGCCTCTGCCGCCGATTTGATGGCGCCGACATCGGTACCATTGCGTGCCGTCTTTAAGGCGTCTATCTTTTCTTGCACGTTCTTTTTTATATCTTCACTCACCTTGTCACCGTGTTCTTTGAGTGCTTTTTCAGCCGCGTAGACGAGTTGATCGGCTGTGTTATGCGCTTCCACGATTTCCTTCTTTTTCTTGTCCTCTTCGGCATGTAACTCGGCATCCGCGCGCATCTTCTCCACCTCTGCGTCAGAGAGACCGGAACGAGCTTCTATTCTGATGGATTGTTCTTTGCCGCTCGTTTTGTCCCGCGCTTTTACAGAGAGAATACCGTCTGCGTCCAAGTCAAAACTAACCTCTACTTGCGGCATGCCTCGCGGGGCCGGTGGAATGCCATCCAAATTAAAACGACCGAGCGTTTTGTTGTCTGCCGCCATGGGCCGTTCGCCCTGCACAACGTGGATCTCGACCGACGGCTGGTTGTCGGAAGCCGTAGAGAACACTTGCGAACGCGAGGTTGGGATGGTCGTGTTGCGGTCAATAATTTTGGTCGCGACTCCTCCCAAGGTCTCGATTCCAAGACTCAAAGGAATCACATCAAGAAGAAGCACGTCCTTGACGTCGCCCTGCAAGATACCACCTTGAATCGCCGCACCGATCGCCACTACTTCGTCGGGATTGACTCCCATATGCGGTTTCTTTCCGAAATACTTTTCTACGGCCTGTTGGATGGCCGGCATACGCGTTTGTCCTCCGACCAGTATCAATTCATTAATGTCACCAACCTTAAATGGCGAGGCCTCTATCGCGCGTTTTGTGATGGTCATTGCGCGCTCGACGAATTCACCCGCGAGTTCTTCGAGTTTTGCGCGTGTCAATTTTATAGCCAGGTGCCGCGGACCGGAAGAATCAGACGTTATAAAGGGTATGTTGACTTCTGTCTCAATCGCAGTCGAAAGTTCGATTTTTGCCTTTTCCGCCGCCTCGTCCAGACGCTGGCGTGCCAAAGGATCATTTCGGACGTCAATTCCCGATTCTTTCTTAAATTCGTCTGCAAGCCATGTCATTACGCGCTGGTCCACGTCTTTACCCCCGAGGTGCGCGTCGCCATCGGTCGAGCGTACCTCAATTACATCATCACCCACTTCCAGAACAGAGATATCAAATGTACCACCGCCGAAATCGAACACGGCGATTTTCTCCTCCTTTTTTTTGTTGAAACCATACGCCAGAGCCGCCGCGGTTGGTTCGTTAATTATGCGCTTCACGTCAAGACCCGCTATTTTCCCGGCGTCCTTCGTCGCCTGCCGTTGGGAATCGTTGAAATATGCAGGCACAGTTATGACGGCTTCCGTAATAGTCTCGCCAAGTTTCGCTTCAGCGTCCCGCTTAAGCTTTTGTAGGATCATTGCAGAGATTTCTTCCGGCCGATACCACTTGCCCTGTGGTGAGCTTGCCTGCTGTGAGCCCGTCGAACCAGTCGAACCATCGCCCATTCGCACTTCAATACCGCCATCTGCTTTGCGCATCTCGAACGGCACTGACTCACGATCCTTTTTCACCGCCGGCTCATCAAATGAATGTCCTATAAAACGCTTTATTTGATAGATGGTGTTTTTAGGATTTGTAACCGCTTGCCGTCTTGCCAGAAGCCCGACCAGACGCTCCCCTGTCTTAGAAATGGCTACCACAGAGGGTGTCGTGCGCGCACCCTCAGTGTTCTCAATTATCTGCGGCTCACCCCCCGTAACCACTGCTATCGCGGAGTTCGTTGTCCCTAAGTCAATTCCAAGGATTTTTGACATATGTTTATTTTTGTGATTAGGAATAATCTAGTTGTCGCGAGAAGATTTTAATACGATTTGCGCGGGGCGCAAGACTCTTTCATTCGTGCGGTATCCATATCGAAGTATACGAACGACAGTACCGGGTTCCCCCGCTATATCGTCGCGTTCTTCCACGACCTCATGCAGAGCCGGTTCAAACGCCTCGCCGACTTTTCCGAATCGTTCGATGCCGTGTCTTTTGAGTGCATCTATAAGTTGATTTCGCACGTACTCCATGCCGCTCCGCCAACCATCGGATACTTCGGCCCATGCCTCGTTTCCTGCCGCCATATCAAAACTATCCAGTGCAGGAATAATGTCGTGTACGAGAGATTCTCTAAGAAGTTCCGCGCTCCGCGCCGCGCGAGCCTCGTTATCTTTTCGAGCGTTGATGGAATCGGCTTTGCACCTCTGCCAACCGTCCAGATACTCTTGGCGCTCTTTCTTTATTTTGGCGAGTTCTGCTTTTAATTTCTTCAATTTCTCTTGTACAGTACTTATGCCACCGAGATCCCCTTCGGGTTCAATATCGAATTCAATTTCGTGCTCACCCGTACGATTTTCTTTGTCGTCGTGCGAAACCATGCGCGGGGATTATAACAGAAATGATTCCTAAAAACTATAGTTTGTATGACCGCTCGTTACCTTGAGAAACCCGACTTGGCCAGTGCTTATGCGCGGACGATCTCTTAATGGTTGAAACTAGCGTTTAGACCACTGCGGTGCGCGGCGGGCGGCCTTGAGACCGAATTTTTTACGCTCCTTCGCCCGCGGATCGCGCTTCAAATAACCGAGGACCTTGAGGTCTTTTCTCTGCTCTGGAACAATCTCGGCAATAGCGCGTGAAAGCCCCATCCGTATCGCCTCGGCCTGCGCCTTGTGTCCGCCTCCTCGCACCTTCGCCGACACAGTATACGTTGAACCGAGAACCTGCATCGGTGCATACGCGGTTTTTATCATTGCATGGAGAGGGAAATAATCTTCCGCGGTCATCCCATTGACAGTCATCGAGGCATTTTTTGCCGCCTCTATACGCACGCGCGCCGTTGCGGTCTTCCGTCGCCCCACCGCTTCTGTGTATGTTTGTGCCTTTGCGCTCATATCAATCTTATGACGTATTTCTCTTTTACTAATCTTGTATTACCAGATTTTTCATTCTCTCCGTAAGCATCGTGTTTCTCGGAAGCATTCTTTTTATCGCGAGGCGCAGAGGTTCTCCTGCTCCCTTTCTCGATTTTAGCGAAGTATACGATTCTTTTTTCAAGCCGCCCGGATATCCGGAATACGTCGTGTACTTTTTCTGCATCCTCTTACGCTCTCGCATGTGAAGTTTTGAAACATTGCTTATACTAACTCTCACATCGGAGCGTTTGTTCGGAGTGTAGTCCACATTCGTTTTGCCCATAAGCGCTTTCGCCGCTTCAGACGCGACTCGTCCGAGCGTTCTTCCGGCGGCGTCAATGTTGTATTCTTGCGTCATACGTTATTGTATCAATTCAATGCGTGACATATCACCGACACGCTTCCCTACTCTACCCAAGCGCACAATGCGCGTATAACCGCCAGAGTGTTTTTTGTAACGGAGCGCGAGAGTCTCATGAAGTTTTTTCACTGCATCCGGTGCGCCACCCAACCGGCTTTCTACAAGACGCCGAGAGGTTACCGTGCTCCGTTTCGATGCAGTTATTAGACGCTCGACAAAAGGACGAAGCGCCTTTGCTTTTGCGGTCGTTGTCATGATGCCTTCTTCAAGAACAAGCGAGCGTGCAAGAGAGCGCAGAAGCGCCGTGCGCTGCCGCTTCACCCTGCCGAATTTTCTGTTCTTGTCGTGATGTCTCATACCTTCAAAATATCCAAAACACAGGAACCAAAGCACAAATAAATGCCAAAAACATAAACTTTTCAAAGATCGGAACAGATGTGAGGTTTGTGTTTTGTGCTTTTTTCATGTTTGTGTTTTATTTGTGTTTTGTGAAGTTTGTGTTTTGAACTGTTTGAACGTGTGCATGTTTTTTATACGTTGTGTTTCGTGCATATTCTGTGCTTTGTGCTTTTCGGCTATTGTCGGAGTGTCAATCCTAGATTAGAAAGCGCCCGTTTTATATCCTGCAAACCTTTTTGCCCGAGACCTTCGATGGCGAGAAGGTCGTCCTCGCGCTTTCGCACAAGGCCGCCGACAGTCCGAATAGAGGCCTCATCAAGCGCNTCTTCAACACGTTGAGGTATTTTTAACTCCGTAATACGCGTCTTGAGAATTTCAGCATTGGGCANAATGCCTNTCTCTTCGCGAGTACCGCCCTTTGCATTTTCCGCATTGACCAATGCCGNCTCTGCGGGCTCCTCTTCTTCTTTAAAACCGACAATGGCGCGAAGTTGATGGATCATCGTTTCAATGGAGTGTTCCAAGGCCTCTCGAGGCGAGATTGTGCCGTCTGTCTCAATAAACATACGCAAGCGATTGAAATCCGTGCGATCACCGACGCGCATATTTTCAACTTCATAATTGACGCGACGTATCGGAGAAAAAATTGCGTCAAGTGCAATAGTGCCGATATCCACGCGTTCTTTTTGATGCGCCTCTTTCGGTACATAACCCAATCCACGCTCCGCACGCAATTCAAGCTCAAGAGAGACTTTGCCGGTAATATTTGCAATGTGCTGTTCTGGATTCAGTATCTCCGCTTGACCGGGTACTTTGAAATCTGCGGCTGTCACCGAGTGCGGTCCCTTGACCGAGAGCGTTATGGTCTGTGGTTCATCGGTAAGAATTTTGAGTCGTATCCGACGGATATTGAGAAGCATGGTTACGGCATCTTCTTTCACGCCCTCGATGGTAGAAAATTCATGCGATATATTGGGTATCTTGACGTGTGTTATTGCGGCGCCGGGCAAAGACGACAAAATTATACGACGCAGAGAATTCCCCAACGTATAACCGTAGCCCGGATAGAGTCCGTTAATCTCATAAGTACCGCTCTGCTCGGTTTCGGAGACGGCGCGCGGCTTTGAAGGAAGTGCAATGTGATAATCGGACATGTTAGAGATTCTTAACGAATGATAATGAGTTTAGAAGCTCTTACATCCAGCCCCAATTTTCGCGCTGATTTATAAGAATGTAAGATAGACGAGTGTATCATACGTTTGTTGATTTCTAAAATAAATAACTGCTGAAATTGGGGCTGGATAGTGGAAAATATAGTCGCTTCGCTCCTTATTTTTCTACTATCTGCTGTAGAATTCAAATACGGTCTTGTAATCGATCGTCGTCTCGGCTGGCCCGTATATCGGCTCCTGAAGTATCTCCACTTTTATAAGTGTCGGATCAACTGAAATCCATCGCGGAGTAGCACGTAGCTTGTCTTCTCCTTCGGCAAGATGCCCAAAAAGAGAGCTTTGCTTACTGCCTTCGCGGACAGTGAGTACGTCGCCTTTTTTGAGGCGATGTGACGGAATGGTGGTACGTGTCCCGTTTATCACGATGTGACCGTGAGAGACCATCTGACGAGCGGCTCGGCGCGTCGAGGCAAGTCCCGCACGATATACAGCGCTATCGGCGCGCATCTCGAGCATGGCATGCAACGTACCGGCTGGATCTTCCGTCATATATGCTTTTTTTGCATAGTTACTCAATTCACGCTCCTTAAGTCCGTACGTAAATCGCAGGCGCTGTTTTTCGAGAAGCTGACGATTATAATCTGATGCTCCGCGCCTACCCCGTGAAGGTCGCTTGGCCCGTACCTCAGAGAGTGCAAATTTCTGCGTTTGCGTCTGCTCGAAAATTCCGCCGCCCAGACGTTTCGCAATCTTATATTTTGATTTAATAGGTAACATATCTTTTTAAAAAATCCTAACCTCTAAATCCGAAACTCTAAACAAGCTCGAAATCCCAAACTCAAAACTCCAAACGAGCAGGGGGTTTGTATTCGTCTGTAATTTTGGTTTTTAGACATTGTGATTTGTTTAGAATTTAGAGTTTCGAACTTAGGATTTATATCCTTCGCGACTTAGGAGGCCGCGGTCCATTGTGAGGAACCGGAGTATCATCGACGATACGAGAAACCTCGATTCCTTTTCCGGCAAACGCACGCAAAGCTGACTCGCGTCCCGCTCCAACGCCGCGAATGATAACATCGACCTCTTTCACGCCAATGATATTTGCTTTATCGCCTATAAGTTCACCGACTTTCGCGGCGGCAAAAGGCGTACCCTTCTTGGCGCCCGAAAATCCCAAGGAGCCAGATGTGGACCATGCCACGGTATTACCTCCTTTGTCGGCAAGCAACACCTTAGTGTTGTTGTAGGTCGCGTGAATATGCAGTGTCCCCGCTATAATATTTTTCTTCGCGACGCGTTGCAGTGCGCGAGACTTGAGTCCCTGATCCACAGTGCCTCCGCTCTTTCTTATTATTCGTTTTTTTCCCATACCTACTATGTTTTCTCAAGCTTACGTCTACCGGAGGTCATGGTTTTGCGAACGTTACCGCGCACCGTGCGAGAATTCGTTTTTGTTCTCTGGCCGCGCGCAGGGAGACGTTTTGCATGCCGCGTTCCTCGATATACCTTGATATCCTTCAAACGTCGAATGTTAGAGCTTATCCGCCGACGTAGTTCACCTTCCAATGGGAACTTTTCCACCGCTTCGCGCAGAGCGCTCTCTTCTTTTGCAGAAAGATCACTCGCGCGACTCTCATGTTTAATTCCAAGAGAGGAAAGTACGGCACGCGCGCGAGGTCGTCCCATACCGTATACGGCGGTGAGGGATATCTCAAGGTGTTTGTTTTCCGGTATTGTTACTCCTGCTATGCGCATGTTAAAGATTCTTAGCGAGCAAAAGCGAGCTTAGAAGCTCTTACATCCAGCCCCAGTTTCCGTGCCAATTTATAATAGTGCATGGTGTGCGATAGTATCATACGTTTATTGATTTGGGAAATAAATAACTGCTGAAACTGGGGCTGGATAGTGAAAATTATAGTCGCTGCGCTCCTTAATTTTCTACTATCCTTGTCTCTGTTTATGCCGTGGATTCGTACAAACGACCCAAAGGCGGCCGCGACGTTTTACCGAACGGCAACGAACACAAATTTTCTTAACTGACGCCTTGACCTTCATAGGAACAGTTCACAGTTTACTGGCGACCCCGAAAACGGGTTCGCCGACGGAGCAGGTAATTGAGAGCAGAAACGCCGGTTGGATCGTTGAATTCATGGTGTTGTTTTTATCGATAGTAGGATGTGTGCTGTTATTAGAGTCTCTTTGTGATTCGCGCCCTTCCGCCGTACGGATCGAGCTGTACCACTACACGATCACCTACAAGGACTTTTATTCTATGCAGACGCATCTTGCCGGCCAGGTACGCAAGAGTACTCTCACTCTCTCCCCCAACCTTCACACGAAAAAGCGTATTCGGGAGAGCCTCTTCGACAACTCCTTCAACAACTTTCGGTTCCGACATATCCTGAATCACAAACTTTATGACAGACGGCCCTCCTTCGAGCCGATGTTCTGGTTCTGCGAAACACAAAAAGTAACGTGCAAATTGAACTTCACAGGATAGTGTCACGCGATCTAGTCTGCTCGATTAAAGTAACATTTCTGCATTTAGAGGTCAAGCCCGCACACTAACTTTGGCATCACTGCATCTGTGTCTTCGGAATATCCACGCATATCGTCCGTTAAGTTAATCTGGAATACGTTCTCCGATTTTCTTACGTTGGACATGCAGTAAAGATACAATGCCAAAGTTAGTGTGTGGGTCAAGCATGCACCAACACCAGCACAGCTCCTTTTGTTGTGTCTCCGTGTACATTGCTTTATACAGTACAATATCTCATTCTCACTTGATGTCAAACTTTGGCGGGTCAAGCGCCCGCTAATACCGGCTCTTCAATGCGTATGCGAATTTTTTTTGGGTCTACGGGAAATACTTGTTTCCAAAATGGCTGGATGCGCGCGCGTGCCTCTTCGATGCCGGGAAATGTGGCAACTATGGTCTGAAATGCCGATTCATTACGCCCTGAAAGCGCGCTTATGAGTGCTTCGGAATCCACTTTCCATACAAGTTGAGACATGCCCGAAAGTGTGAATTCGAAAGGTCCAGCGCCCAGTACGAGCTCTGTGTCTGTTGCCACAAAGCGAGCCGCCAGAGCGCCGGCGCCTTTAAGCATGACAGATCCATCCTCCGCGTCTGCCGAGACGCTTCGAGAAACCGTATGCGCGAATACGCTGGCAGGAAATACCGGTATCTCTACGCGTGCGATTTCACGGATGCGCACATTACCTCCGGCTTCCTCCGTATTCGGCTGTGTGGTGTAGGTTATACGCATGAGATCTGCGAGTACTATGGTTTCTTCGTTCGTTCGAAGATCCGCGGCCGCACGCGCCTGTGTCTCAAGACGCGCGCGTATTTCCGCACGCGCAGATTCAAGAGTACCGGGAGTAACAGCAGGGCGATCTCCTAAGGCCCCGCCGGTCATAGAACCGATGGAACGCGCGTAAACATCGGCATACATTGCCGGCGTTGTTGCAAGTCCGGGAAGTGTAAAACGGCTGACTGGCCCGATATTGTATGCTTCACCTGCTTTATCTGCCACCACTTCAATTTGCACCTCACCCGGCTTACCGTCTTTCTTTCCTGGAATAGAAACCTCGGCAGATGTACGGAAGATAAGACCGGCAGGAGTTTCAAACCTTGTGTTGGGTATGAGCCGCACGGGTTCCGAAGAGTAATTATTTGCGACAATGATTGCACCGCTCGCTTTTGTCTCCACATACTCCGTTCCATTGCTCGGAACGACTGCGGAATCTTCAATTGTTATAGTCTCGACAGAGTATGAGAGAGACCCGACCGATGCTTCTTCCGCTGGATATGCATTGAATTGCAGAAATGAATCGAAAACAACAGCGTGCGAACGTGGTACAACGTAGATGGTGGTCGGTCGCAATGCGACAAGGAGTATTGTTCCGAGAACAAGAATAGCTAGTGCCGCGGTAACCCACATCCATATCCTCGGTGAGAGGAAACGACGCGGTTGGCGCGGAGGCACTCCCGGAATTTCCCGTTCACTCCCGAATAAACGCCGCGGCGGACGCGGAGAAACAGCGATATTGCGTATCGAGCGACCATTTGTAGCCGGGACTCCTTCAATGCTCTCTGGTTCACTCTGCGGAGCAACCGTAGCGTCGGCTTTCTCTTCCAAAGGTTCTCTCGCCTTCCGTGCCGAAAGCGGAGGTGTCTGGGGCGGCAGAATATCTTGAAAATAATCTTTTGCCATTACCTAAGAATTATACCTCGCGGTCAATATCAACAAAAGGACAACCCTGTGGAAGACTGGTGTATTCCGTGTTCGTACAGAATACGCAAACAGGATTCTCTAGCGCTCACCTTCGAGATTGCTCCCGATAAGAGAGGATGCAACGAGAAGTCCGATATCCTGGCTTCCGTTTGGATCATTGGACGTCACGAAATGTTGTAGCTCTTCATGGGTCAGGATTTCCACGGAAAAAGGCTGGGTCGTAAGCGTGAATTGCGTAAAATCGATACGAGAGAAGAAAAGAGAGAGCCACTCTGCCATGCTGGATTCCGCCACCAATACGAGTGCCTGCGGAAGCTTTCTGGATTCCGCTAGAGCGCTGAACGCTTCTCCGAAAATCCGGACTAATTCCTGTTCAGTGTGCGCCATATTCACCTTGAGTTCTTCACATGACGAATCTTCGCAATGATCGCGTGCAAGCATGCGCATGAGCGTAGACGTTTCCTCCGGCATTCCGTTTCCTGCAATCCTCTTTAGTATGGTATGTGTTCCTTCAAGTACGAGAGCATGAGCTATAGGAGCGCCTTTATGCACGGAGACCAAGCTGGTCGCTTCGCTCGCCATGTCAATAATTAAATAATTCGTGTGCGAAGCGGAGCGGCCGCGTAGAAGAGTCAAAAGTGCCTTCGTACCAGAGTGGAACGTCGGCGGCAAAGAAAATACTTTTACGAGTGTTTCCTGCGCTACGGTCTTAATGCGCGGCTGACATTCGGAAACGAGTGTCGCCGCAAATATCACATGCGCATGTTTTCCGTTCGGATATGCGGTCGGATACCCGTTGAGCTCTACGCGAACAACATTGGCTTCAATGAGATCCTGATGATTAAATTCTTTTTCTCCCGCAAGCGCTTCTTTCGCGAGCGCGGCAATTTCTTCGGCGTTTACTTTCTGATCGCCTGGAAATTCTTTTACTGCACTGACGGTTTTTGAGCGCACCCATGGAGCATGTATGACGGCATGCGTACTTTGTACAGGACCGAACCCGAGAGTACGGGCGGCCGTAAGCGCCTTCTCCGCACTTTCAGCGAGCGCCGAAATGACGCCGGTAGCTGTGGCTTCCTGTGTCCGTTCCTCAAAAGGCAGAGTGACGCGATGCGCCGCTATTATTTTCACAGGTTCTCCCCGTGCAAAAGAAAGAATCGCAACTCCGGCGCTCCCGCTCCCGACATCGGCCACAGCAACACGCTCCCCTCCTTTACGTAAGAATGGAATACTGAACATTGGACTTTAGTATACCAAGAGAAGGAGAGTCATATTCTCATTATCAAAGAAACCTGTTTACTTCATGCGCAGAATTCCCCGANTAGNATTNNCGATGCGATTGGTGTATGTCACGCAAAGTCAGCTTAAGAAGATTTTTGAGAAAATAAGGTATGGAAGCAGCAGCAGCAGAAGCAGGAACGCAACTTCTCGGACGGTTCGTTGAATTCGTCATTACGCCGGCGATGCTTTTGCTATTCGGAGCCGGATTCTTTCTGTTCGTATGGGGACTAGTGCAATTCCTTTGGGGACTTGATGAGGGAACGAATCGTAAAGAAGGCATCGATCATATGGTATGGGGTATCGTAGGCATGCTCATCATGGTTTCTGTTCAGGGCATTCTTATGCTTTTGAGTGGAACATTCTCGCTCGGTATTGGCGCTGATGGTTCGTATAATCCCGACATGGGCCGAGTAGATTCTTCACTATTCCAGTCTCGATAGACTCTACTTAATCCATGCGCAGAATTCCCCGACAGCTTGGCTACGGGGATGAATGCGCATGAGGAAAGGGGGTCGGGGAAAACGTAGTTTTCCCCGTGGAGGAGAGCAGAGAGCCTGTAATCAGGCGAACGTTCCGAACCGAGTGGTTCTCAAAATAAAATACCGCGACAGCTTGGCTGCGCGGTAGTTTATT
>C687J35504_10002946_pt1 | contig 11310 bp, 9 predicted proteins | sample RifCSPhighO2_02_FD_35504 | JGI IMG/M metagenome (IMG submission 35504) | reverse complement strand
TACGGCCAGCAGGATTAATGATAAAAACGTTGGTTTAAGCATGGTTTTGTCTCCTTTTGAAAAGATAATCACCTCACGGTTTTCCAGATAGGGGGATTATAGCGTACTGTAGGGGGTTAATCTACTTACTGGTGAGGGATTTAATGGGAGACGACAAGACCTTTATTTACCCAAAACTCCACCTGGCCATCTCCAGCATGTTGGAGAGGCCCTTGACGCCTTCGGTTACTACGGTGGGTTCAAAGCCTGAGTGCATCATGCAGTTCCGACAGCGGGGGTCCTTNCCGGAGCGGTAATACTCCCAGTCGGTCTTCTCCATGAGTTCCTGGTAGGTNNGGTAGTGGGTATCGGTGATGCAGTAGCAGGGGCTCTTCCAGCCGTAGGTGTTTCGGGTGGGATTGCCCCAGGGGGTACAGCGTAATTGCACCTCTCCCCTTAGAAACTTCAGGTATATGGGGGTGTTTAAGAGGCGGAAGCGTTTGGAGAGTTCATAGACAAAGCCAAAGTGCTCACAGACCTCCTGACGGCTCAGGAAGACGTCTTTCGTATTGTCCTCAAAGCTAAACCCTGGGGAGACTAGCATACCGTCTATGCTTATACTTTCTAAATAGGTGAAAAGTTCTTCTATCTCCTGGGGTTTGGTGTTTTTGTAAATGGTAGTGTTGGTGCAGACCTTAAAGCCCCTCTTTTTTGCCAGGCGTATGGCCTTAGTGGCCTCCTCAAAGGCGCCGGGTTGGTCCACTATTGCGTCATGGGTAGGGGCCAGCCCATCTATGTGTATATTTATGTTTAAAAAGGGGTGTGGTTCTAACCTATCCAGTGTCTCTGCCAGGAGGAGGCCGTTGGTGCAGAGGTATATATATCGCCCCATGTCTATTAGACCCTTGACTATCTGATCTATCCTTGGGTGGAGCAGGGGTTCTCCCCCTGTGACAGTGACTACGGGTGCACCGCATTCCTCCGCCGCCCCCAGTGCCTCTCCTACGGACATGAAGTCTTTGTTGTCCTTAAACTCCAGGATCCGCCCGCACCCCTTGCAGGCGAGGTTGCAGCGGTGGGTGAGTTCCAGCATGAGTACGAGGGGGAACCTGGGCCGGCCTGCTATCCTATTCCTCAAGAGGTAGCCGGTCAGGGCAGCGCCTAATTTGAGAGGGACCTTCATTATCTCTTTTCAAGGGTGGTCTTTTCCAGGCGGAGTAAGGGGTTTTCCACCGGTGCCAGGGGTGACTCCATTTCAGGGGTCTGCCAGGGCTTGACCTTCTTAGTGGAATTACCGATAGCACCTACGCCGTCTTCACCATAGAATACGCCNCGATAGAAGGCCCTTACTAATACCTCCTTCACGGCCCTNCTTGTCTTATCTATGAATACTTGGGGATAGTCTATCAAATAGCGGTTGGGGTATTTCCCAGGTATGAGACCTTTCTCAAAGTGGTAGAAGGGGGCGCCGAATAGTTTGTTTATGTCNCCCATGACGTCCTGGGCCCAGTCTATGACCAGCATGGCCCTTAGTAAGTTGTTTTCAGTGAAGTAGTTCTGGAAGATGAGCATACTGACCCCGTCTCCCACACTAAACTGCCTTATCCTGAGGGCCCCAAGTAGCTGGGCAAAGCGAGTAGCGAAGACGTTTTGTGGTATCTTGTAATAGGCATCTTCAACGAGGTCAAAACTGGTGTTGAGTGGCCTCACCGGGGCGCCAGGAATGAGGAGGTCAAGGATGTCATCAGGCATCCTTATCGCCCTCTCGTCAAAGCCGCTTACCACGTCGGCGATGAGGAAATGGGGGTCGTAGGCACTGTCAATGTTGTGCGGGGTGTAGCCCATTTCTACCGGGGGCATATCATACTCCATGGATAGTCCCCTGTCGGTGTAGAACCCCACTAATTCTTCATGGGGCTTACCTGCTCCTGCCCCTTCGTAGATGCCCGTGATAGCCTTGCCGTCTATTTGGTCGGGGTCGTAGCTGGCGCCAGCTATATCCAGGACGGTGGGTAGTATGTCTACAATCCTGTGTGGCTCGGAGAGGATGACCCCCTTCTTTATAGTTGGGCCGCATATAAGAATGGGTATCCTCATACTCTCGTAGAGGGGATAGCCATGGTCAGTAGCCTGCCTGGCATCGGTCTGGAAGCTCCAGCCCCTCTTGGGTGTCACTGCGAAGTCTGGGGCATAACGCTCCTCCAGGTTCTTGATGGAGCTATCCCAGATCCCAAAATGGGCCATTGCTACCACGGCGTCGGGGTATTCCGTGTTCTTCGTGGCCGCTAACCACTCGCTGGAGGAGTGGAACCCCTTGCACCACTGGGCAGAATCTTTGACGTACGTTACGAACCCAGGAGAGCTAAAGTATCCGAAGGGGTCTTCTGCCACTTCTACTGCCTCCTTGTAAGTATTATTCCCCTTGGCATCCTGTTCAAACCCTGTAACGACGTGGTAACGATACTCAAAGCTCCTTTTACCCTTGCCCGTGGGACGCCTCTCTACTAGGGCCTCCAGGCCCTTACTGTTCTTTATATAAACAGTCTCAGGGGCCACCCTGGCGATTATCATATCTATTGGACGGGAAGAGACTACGTTAGGAAATTTGTTCGTCTGAGAGAAGTCTACCCGCAGGAGCATATCAGGTATGTTCACGGGCCTCATCCCCGGATAGACTTCATAGTGGGTAATGTCGTAGTAACTGTTGAACTTGCTCCAGTTCCTGGAGTATTTGGATTTGTACGGGAGGTAGACGACCGCCACTCCGTAGCCCATATTAGCTATGGCCGCGAAGTCCTCTTTGGGTTTATCGGTATGCTCCCTGTGGAGTGCCTCGTCATGCTCCACGTATCTAACGTTGAAGCCCAGACCGCTATCGCCATTAAGTACCCCATCACCATCCACGTCCCTTATGCTCTTATAGAAGAAGTCGTTGATTATATCAAAGGACTGGTTGATGAAGTCTTTTCCTCCAACGTGACCGTGGTCGGCGTAGAGTACCATATAGGTCTTATCAAAGACGCCTATTTTCTTGAGCTTGTCAACCATATTACCAACATACCTGTCAATAAGATACAGGTTCTTCCTGGCAGGTCCGAACTGTCCCCTTGCGAACTCGTGGCATCCCTCATCCACCCCAGGGAGCCACACGTACATCACCCTGTTTTTCCTATTTATGACCTCTTCAAGGCTGTACTGGGTATTAATCTTGTCAAACTTGTGTCTTATTTCATGAAGTCCAGCGTAACGGACGTTATTGGTCATCATGTCCTGGTAGAATAGTGGTGGGCTTTCATACAGGACTGGCAACGCGCTGTTAGCGTAAGATATTTCTGAGCCTTTTAGGTAGCCAAAGATTGACTTGAGGGACTCTGGTCTGTTCGCAGGGTTTACCAACTCCGTTGCCCAGTCATTCTTAAATCGCCTTGCGGCGCTAACGGGACCGTAAGGGGTAAAGAAGTGTTTCATCCTGACGAAATACCTGTCCAGGAAGGCGTCTGACTTTATTCCGGTCAGGTCATTAAAGGAGGCCGTCTCAAAACAGGCGGTGCTAGTGAAGGTGGTACTGGGGAAGACGGTAAAGGAATTTACCACGTCTACGCCGTTGTCAAAGAAATATTTCTTTATATTGGGCAGGTAGCCCTTGAAGGCCATCTCCTTCAATACATCGTATCTGAGGCCGTCCAGATAGAAGATGATAACCCTTGCATCTTTTGCCGCTGGGGTGGGTTTTGTCTCCACGGCGTCAACGATACTGCGGGTGTCCCACGTCAGGAGTTCCTTGGGGGGTTCTTTGTAGAGTCCCACACTGGCCTGGAAATTACCCTTATTGTCGGAGGTATTAAAGTCGTTTATCCCGAGGTAGAGGGTGCCTGCATGGGGNGCCTTGATNACGGAACTGCGTCCCNCCAGGAAGACCTCTCCNCCCTCTCCAACCCTCCCTATGAGGGCATAACAGGGGGCAGGGCCTGCCTCAGCGGCGGGCAGGGGGAATTTCTTTTCTNTTACNTTGTCTGCATAGTCGTAGGTNCCTTCGGGNCCCACCNCAAAGTCATAATCCCTACCCACNTANGACCATTTGGAGATTTCTANCTTTCCNTCNGCAGTGATGTGNATGTACTGGTCTGCTTCTACCGTTATCCCNGTGTNGGTCCACGGTACGTTCCCTGGCACCTTAATGGTCCCCTGNGCCACCCCAGATGAGGCGGCAGGGCCTGCACCGCCAGCGGTGAGGGCCGCCCCGGTATTACTTGAACCTTCCTGACGGGTAGAAAGACCAGTGCAACTAACGAGATTACACGCCACTAAAAATATTACTGCCAGATGGGTAGCAATACCGCCCCCTTTAAGCCTTTTCATCCAGTCCTCCGCTAGGTCTATAAATTAAGAACGGCCTTCGGTTTATAGTGCCACCGCTTAAATTTTCAAGAATCCCTGCAAGGTGGCAGGGCCACCTTAGACAGGGCTACGAAGAAGAAAATTTTTAACACATATTGTGTGAAAATGCAAGTTTATTACGCCTCTTTCGGGAAAGTTTTTTGCGGAGGGGGGGGTAATGGGCTTGAAGTAGGCGGGATACGGGATTCAGTAGTCAGAATTCAGTAGTCAGGATTCAGGATATTTTGTATCTTGTATTCTTAATTCTATATTCTATATCCTGAATCCTTGTATTCTGGGGAGAGGAAGATTGCTAGGACTGGTCTTTGCGTTACCCATAGAGATGGCACCCTTGAAGGCCGAGCTGGTAGGGGCACGGCGCGCCGTGCCCCTACTCGGGTCTCCTGGCCCGAAGGAGTTCCACCCCGGATACCTGGGAGGGACTCCAGTGGTGCTTACCGCAGCAGGAATAGGCCCTGAAAGGGCAGAGAGGGCTACGAAGGGTCTACTGGAACGCTTTAAAATAAAGGCCGCGCTGTCCGTGGGCTATGCGGGGGCCTTGAGGGACGGCGTCAAGACAGGGGAGTTGGTCATAGTCCGCAATGTGGTAGGGGCGTATTGCAATACGCCCCTACCCTGCCAGTCCTTCCTGACAGACCTCGCCCGAAAGGTGGCAGAAGAGAATGGGTTCAAGGTCCATCTGGGCGATATACTGACGGTGACAGAACCCATAAAGAGGCCCGAAGACAAGCGGCAGGCTGGCGTCTTAACGGGGGCCGTGGCGGTGGATATGGAGGGTGCAGGGGTGGCCATGGCGGCTAGAGAGGCCCGAATCCCCTTCATGGCCTTGAAGGTCGTATTGGACGAAGTGGATGAGGAGCTTAAGGGGACGGGACTGGTGGACGGGGAGGGTAGAGTGGACCTCTTTAAGACCTTCACTTACCTTTTATACAATCCCTGGGATATAATATATCTACTTAGATTAAACAGGCAGGCCGGACGGGCCACCAGTGAGCTGGCAAGGTTTCTCTCTGTTCTGGTCAGAGAGATTGAAGCAGGGGTTTGATTAATCAGGCCCCATACCACAAGCGGAGGGATAGATGGCGAAAGGGTCTAAAAGAGATAGGAAGGCCTCGCCCTTAAGGGTTCAAGCGGCCCGAAGGGTAGGGATAGTGATGGGTAGTAGTTCGGATATGGAGACCATGATGGAGACCGTTGGGGTACTAAAGGAGTTTGGGGTAGGCTTTGATGTGGACGTAGTTTCCGCCCACAGGTCCCCCCTTCTGGCCCAGAGGTATGCCAGGGACGTGCAAAAGAAGGGCTACGAGATTATAATTGCCGGGGCAGGAGGAGCCGCCGCACTACCAGGGTTTATGGCCTCCCTTACTACCCTGCCCGTCATAGGCGTCCCCGTGGTAGATAATGCCCTGGGGGGTGAGGATGCCCTGCACTCCATGGTGCAGATGCCAGGGGGTGTGCCAGTGGCAGTGGCTGGTGTGGGCAAGGTAGGGGCCAAGAATGCCGCACTCCTGGCGGTAGAAATCCTTGCCTTAAGGGATTCGGCCTTAACAGAAAAGCTGTGTCAATACAGGGTAAGACTGGCAGAGGAAGTAAAACAGCGGGCAAAAGAGGTGAGGAAGAGGGTACTCGGAAAGAAAGGGACATAAGTAGCCGCAGGCTTTAGCCTGCGAAAGCAGACTTGCCACCCGCTTTGTCCCGTATCTTATTGATACGGGGCTGGTGTCAAGAAAGGGAGAAAGGGACATAAGAGAGAGATGGCGATACCTACTATAGAGTGGGAAGGTGGAAAAGACGGCAGGATGAAGATTATTGACCAGACCTTACTGCCTGGGGAGCTAAAGTTCCTCTACTGTGACGACATACAGACGGTCTGGAAGGCCATAAAGGAACTGAAGGTCAGGGGGGCCCCTGCGATAGGCATAGCCGCCGCCATGGGCACCTATGTGGGGATAAAAGGGGCGGATGCCAGCGATTTTGAGGCATTCTGGAAGAAACTGAAGGAGGTTACGGATTATCTGAGGACGTCCAGGCCCACGGCCGTTAATCTCTTCTGGGCCCTTGAACGGATGGAACACGCGGCCCAGGCCTACTCCCACGAACCTGTGGACACCCTGAAGGAGATGCTCTTTGAGGAGGCACTGGAGATACTGGAAGAGGATAGGGACTCCTCCAAGGCCATAGGCCGTTTCGGGGCAGAGCTTATACGCAAGGGCAGCACCGTGATGACCTACTGCAACGCCGGCGGCCTGGCTACGGGGGGCTACGGCACGGCCCTGGCCGTGATATATGCCGCCAAGGAGTCAGGTAAGGACATAAAGGTATACGCCTGTGAGACCAGGCCCCTCTTACAGGGGGCAAGACTTACCAGTTGGGAACTCCTGCAGCACGGGTTAGACGTTACGCTTATCTGTGATAACATGGTTGCCCACGTCATGGTAGAGGGGAGGGTTGACCTGGTGGTGGTGGGGGCAGACAGGATAGCGGCCAACGGCGATGCCGCTAATAAGATAGGCAGTTACGGGCTTGCCATTGTGGCCCAGGAGCATGGCGTACCATTTTATGTTGCCGCACCTGTATCCACCTTTGACCTGAGGATACCATCGGGAAGTCATATACCCATTGAGGAACGCTCCGCCCACGAGGTAACAACCCTTGGAGGCCAACGGACGGCACCTGAGGGGGTCAAGGTCTATAACCCCGCCTTTGACGTCATCCCTGCCCGCCTTATTACTGCCATCATTACCGAGAAAGGGGTCATCAAGAAGCCTAACGTCAGAAGGGTGAGGAAATCAGTAAGTCAGTAGCCGCAGGCCGTGCCTGAGGCAGGTCTGCCTTTGGCATGACTTTAGCCTGCGAGTAGTAGCCAGTAGCCAGTAGCTAGGGTAGAATTTTTTCCTGACTACTAGCTACTTGCTACTAGCTACTCTTTTGGTCCCCCACGACCCGTCCTGCTTACCAGATATTCAGCCAGGGCGTTCATGAGTTTTACGATGGAGTCGTAAAAGAGTATGACCAGGATGAGTATTACCGTGGGCCAGGCAGCTACGTCCAGCAGGCGGATGACGAAATCCCCATAGTCCTTGAACCTGATGGTGCCGAAGAGATAATAAAAAAGCCCTAATACTAATATCAGCGTAATTAATAGACGTATGATTGGCCCCTTTAGTGGTGCCAGGAGGTCGTAAAAGAGGCTCATGTGCCCGTTAAACTCCTTTTCAAGAGGACAGAAACCACCCATTAATCCCCCCCTTAATAAAGGGGGATTCGGGGGGGGATTATAAATCTTGTAGGGGCGTATTGCAATACGCCCCACTCAAAATCCAAATTTCGTAAGTTTTCAATTAAGTATGGCTGGATGGATAAGAGTACTTTGTATAGGGAAAGACAGGCGTGAAAATTGCAAACTGTGGCGGCAGATGAGAGGGAGTCCGCCTGAGGCGGATCAGGCCTGCCACTTGGCCAGGACTACCAGCCCTGCCCCAACCCACAGGGCCTCTCTTATCCTCCTTATAATGCAAAAGGACATACTTACCTGGGCGGTGAGGGAGAGGGCCAGGAAGACTAGCAGTACGCCCCCTTCTTGTCCTCCCAGGCTCCCCGGGATGAAGGAGGATGCGCTCCTTGCCACTGTGAAGAGGGCCTCTATGATAAACGCACTGGTTAGGTCTATAGGTACCCCGAGAAAATTCAGTATTAGATATACTTCTAGCATCCCTGCCAGCCACCCGAGGAAGTAAAAGAGGAAGCACAGGTAGAATCCNCTTCTGTTGGTNCTGTAGAACTCGGCTATGGTGTCGTCCAGTTCTTTGAGCTTGTCAGCCCTTTTTTCCAGGAAGCGGATGTGTATCTTGAACTTCCTGAGGAGGTTCAAGGTGGCAGTAAAAAGCCCCTTTTTACGGCTAACGATTACCATACCGGTAAGCGGTATTCCCAGGAGTAATGTAAGAACTGTAATGGCCAGCAAGGAATTTGTATCTTTGAGTCTGGAAAAGGCCAGGGCAACCCCAATGAGTACGAAGACCACCTGAGCCAGGGTCATTATCGTACGGGAGATTACTACTGAGGCCATACCGTCTATTGTTGAGACGTTATAAGTCTTTAGCAAATAGGCCTTAAGAGGTTCTCCCCCCAGGTAGGCGGAGGGAGTGAGGCAGTTTATGGATTCCCCGGCCATCCTGGCGGCAAAGAGTCCGAGAAACTTGAGGTCTGGGGTCAGGTCCTTCAGGGCATACCTCCATCCCATNGTATCCAGGACGAAGACTATCGTGTAGGGTATTAGTATTATGAGNAATTTCCACATGCCTAGCATGCGGATATCTGCATAAACGGCCGAGGCATCTAACTTATAGAGTAGGAAGGCAAAGCCTGCCAGTCCCATCAAGAGGAGGGCCAACTTCAAATTTTGGAAGCCTTTTGCAGGAAAGGGATTAACTTCGGCCGGGATGCTCTTCATCTCATGAATTTCTCTGTGTATATATTTGACAATTCCTGATAAAGACTTTCTGCCTGGGGACCATTACCTTCGCATATCTTTATGAGCGGCCATTCGCTCTTAGGGAATCTGACGTAGAGGGGAAAAGTCCTGTGCAACCCGGCTAATTCTTTACTGGTGAGCTGGGGCATATTTAGCGTGGGTGACAGACGGTAGTCGTTAGCAATGTCATCTTCCTTGAGATACTTTTCCAGTTCGCATACCTCCCTTAAGGCACATCCCCTGTAAGGGCTAAAAAAGCTTACCATTACCCCTTTGGCCTTTATCTGACGGTTGAGTTCTATTGTATCAAAAATCTTTTCTCTAGTCTCGGTAGGGAAGCCGATGATATTGTTGCCGCTTACCCGTATCCTGCTCCCTTCAAGCAGTTCAAAGGCATGGATAACCCTCTCGTTCGTTATGTCCCTTCCCAATACGTTCTTCCTCAACTCGTAGTTGCCGCTCTCTATCCCTACACTGATACCCTCACAGCCGACGGAGGCCAGTAGCTCCACGTATTCCTTTGTGATGGATTCAGGTCTGGCCTCTATCCAGAAGGGCAGTCCTACCCTGGGGTAAAGCCTGGCAAATTCGTCTATCCTTTTACGGCTGGTGGTAAGGAAACTCTCGGCTACCAGGTAAACGAATTGCAGGTGGTACTTCTCCTTTTTCTCCTGCATCTCCTCAATCAGCCTGGGGATTTCTTGCTCTCTGTAATAACCTCCCAGACCTTTGTAGAGTTTATTGAGCCCTGAGTTAACGCAGAAGGAACAACTGTATGGGCAACCACGGTTCATTTCAAAGGTGCCTGTTACGGAGATCTTACCCCCCATGGGCTTCCAGAACCGCCTCCTGTCGTATACGCCCCAGTCCTGGAAGGGCAGTTCCCTCATATCCATCGTCCGTCTCAGAGGGTTTTTGTACAGCATATCATTCTGCTTGACCCATACGTTCTGCACGTGCGTAACGTCTTCACCGGCCCTCATCCTCTTACAAAGCTCCACCAGGGCCATCTCCCCTTCCCCAATGCATACCATGTCCACGCAATTCTCCTTAATTACTATGTCTGGAGAAAAGGTGGCGTACACCCCGCCTACTACGGTAGGGATCTTTGTGTGCCTTATGGCCTCCAGGAGTTCTATGCCAAGGGAATAAGTAACCTCTATGCAGGATAGTCCGATGAGGTCGGGCCTGTAGGACTCCACTTCTTTCCTGAAGTCCTCAANGACNTCNCCTTCTTCGGGGAGGATGCCCAGTTCTTTGAAGTCTGTCTTTTTTACCTGGAGGGTGTAGGCCCGCACCTCGTCTCCGGTCTTATCTCTTGTCTTGTAAAAAGTGGTATCAAAGAGTTTTACTTCTATCCCCTCCTGTTTCAGGGAGGCGGAGAGGGTACCTATACCCGCCGTAATGAGGGTATCAAGCATGGTATTGCAATTAATCAGTAATATTTTAAAGTCCTTTTTCATTGGCCTGACCTGAATCTTAAACTTTTTCCGCCCCTTCTCCGCCTCAGGCGGATCAAGGGTAGGCTTAGGCGGACTGACCCTTTGAACCATTAAATTTTTCCGCAAGCCCCTTTATCCAATCAAACCCCTCCTGGAGCTCTCTGGTTACTTCCTTTACTGGATACTCAAAGATAATGTTAACTTCCTTGTTCACACTGAGCACTGCTTCCAGTACCCTCTCTACGTCTATCCACCCTTCGTGGGGCCTCTGGGAGGGGTGTAAGGGGATGTGTCCGTGCTTCTTGTAATGCTCAAAGTCCCTGGCGTTCCAGAGATGCATAGACCTGGCATAGGGGGCCAGGGCCTCTATGTCTTTAAGATAATTCTTATTCCGCTGCTGTGCACCCAGAAAGGCATGACCCGTGTCAATGCATATACCCAGCTCTGTGTGGGCCCCTACCATTTCTACGAACTGGCTGGGCCTATGGAAGGCGTTGGAATAAGAGGTGAACTCGGCGTGGATGGGGACACCGTGGGAGCGGGACATCTCCGCAAGGCGGTGGCATGCCTGTTCGGCCAGCCGCATAGCCATCCTCTCATCCTGGGTGTCGGCAAGCCTGTAGGTGAGGTGACAGACCACGTACTCTGCACCCCATTCCCCGGCCTGCTTGAGGGTATCCTCCAGGAGACGGAAAGAGAGCTGTCTATTGGCAGGGTCTTCGTTCAGTAGGAAGCTGGTTACGCCTGAGAAAGGGAAGTACTCAGGTCTGGGTACTGGGGCATGGAAGCTAAAGCTCTCGGTACCCTCGGCGTATAGGCCGTCAAGCACGCCCCTTAACCGGCTTAGCCCTTCACGGGCAAAGTCAAAGGCCTCCACGCGTCCCAGCCCCTTATGAAGGATGCTGGCCTCTTTTATCCTTTCTACAGTGCTACCTTGCAAAAGTACCCTCTGTGTCTTTTAAAATTTAAAATTAGTATGATATACGAGAATATCCTAAAACTCAAGTATTCTTTCTG
>C687J35504_10002910_pt1 | contig 11383 bp, 10 predicted proteins | sample RifCSPhighO2_02_FD_35504 | JGI IMG/M metagenome (IMG submission 35504) | reverse complement strand
CCGCTGGTCAGCGGGCAGCCGGCGCCGATGGTGCTGGCCAGAGCCAGGGAACCGTCAGCCTTCTTCACCAGCCAGCCCCAGCCGGAACCGAAGGTGCCGATGGACACTTTGCTGAACTCTTCCTTGAACTTGTCGAAGGAACCGAACGCGGCATTGATCGCGTCAGCCAGTGCGCCAGTCGGTTGACCGCCGGCGTTAGGCGCCAGGCAGTTCCAGTAGAAGGTGTGGTTCCAGACCTGAGCGGCGTTGTTGAAGATGCCGCCCGAAGAAGTCTTGACGATTTCTTCCAGGGTTTTGCCTTCAAACTCGGTGCCTGGGACCAGGTTGTTCAGGTTCACGACATAGGTGTTGTGGTGCTTGTCGTGGTGGAATTCCAAGGTTTCCTTGGAAATGTGCGGCTGCAGGGCGTCATGTGCGTAGGGCAGCGGCGGCAATTCGAAAGCCATTGTCTATCTCCTAATCAGGTCAGGTGCGGTGTGCGCGAGGCCGATCACGGGCGGCCATCTCAGCGGCGTGAGTTATCTCTTTGCGCCGCAAGCCCTTGATCATAGCACCGGCACTGCGCCTTAAACACGCGGCAACTGTGTGGAAAACCACCTCGGCATGTTGCATCAGTGCCGTTTTAGAGCATGCCGGGGTTGCTCATTAGCTGCCAGGCAATGCTGAACATCATCAAGGCCACGCCCAGGTCAATAAAGCGCCAGGTGCTTGGGCGCGCCAACCAGGGTGCAAGCCAGGCCGCGCCGAGGGCCAGACAGAAGAACCACATTAAAGAAGCGCTTGCCGCGCCCAGCGCATAGGCGCCAGGCACCGGTTGTTGTGCGCCGAGTGAGCCGATCAGTAGCACCGTGTCGAGGTACACATGCGGGTTGAGTAGGGTCACTGCCAGTGCCGCCAGTAGTACCGCCTTACGTGAGCGCGGGCCGCTTTCACTGGCCTGATTCAGTGCCTGTGGGCGGCTGGCACGAACCAGCGCCTGGGCGCCATACCAGAGCAGAAAGGCCGCGCCACCCCAGCGCGCCACACCCAGCAGAATCGGGCTTTGCGCCAGCACGGCGGCCAGGCCAAAGACCCCAGCGGCCACCAACAGGGCATCGCAGACCACACAGAGCAGCGCCACCGGCAGGTGATGCTCGCGGCGCAGGCTTTGCGCGAGGACAAAGGCGTTTTGTGCGCCGAGGGCGATGATCAGTCCGGCGGCGATCAGTAATCCGTTGCTATAGCTTTGCCACATCTCGGTTACTCCGCCTGTGCGCTGAGTTGTTGCAGAACTGCCAGTGCACGCGGCCCGTCGGCGTGGGCGACGAACAGGTGGTCGTGGTAGAAGCCGGCAATCACGTTGCAGCTAATCCCGGCTTGCGCCAGTGCGCTCGCGACGGTAGCCGTCAAACCGACGGCTTCGAGTGCCGAATGCACATGCAGTGTCAGCCAGGCGGCCACGTAGCTGAAGGGCAAGCCCAGATGCTCGGCTTGCTGGCGCTGCACGATCACCGTGAGACCTTCTGCTTCTTGAAAGCTGCCCAGCGGTTGCAAGCCCTTCAGTTGTGAGGCATCGCTTAAACAGCAGAACACGTATGCGCCATCGTTCAACTGCGGGCTCATGCTGCGCAGTAGCGTTGTCAGTGAGGTTTCGCCGGCCATACGGATTGCCTTGTTCAGGGTGGGGATGCTGGTCAGTCTGCTGCGGCTGGGTATATAAGAGAAACAAATAATCCTGATCACTCATTAGGAAATCTGATTTTGTTGGATTACAAACTACTCGCCGCTTTGGCCGCTGTTGTCGAACAGGCCGGCTTCGAGCGGGCGGCGCAGGTACTGGGGTTGTCGCAATCGGCCGTGTCGCAGCGGATCAAGTTGCTTGAGGCGCGTGTTGGTCAGCCGGTGCTGGTACGTGCGGTACCGCCGGCGCCGACGGAAATCGGTCGGCGTTTGCTTAACCATGTGCAACAGGTGCGGATGCTGGAACGCGATATTCAGGCGCAGGTGCCGGGGCTGGATGAGGGCGGTTTGCCGGAGCGCCTGCGCATTGCGCTGAACGCCGACAGCCTGGCCACCTGGTGGGCCGGCGCGGTGGGCGCGTTCTGTACCGAACAGCGTTTGCTGCTGGATCTGGTGGTGGAGGATCAGGAGGTCGGCCTCAAGCGCATGCGTGCCGGAGACGTAGCGGCCTGCGTGTGCGCCAGCGAGCGCCCCGTCGCCGGTGCCCGTGCTGTGTTGCTGGGGGCGATGCGATACCGCGCTATGGCCAGCCCAGGATTTATTGCCCGGAACTTCCCGACAGGCGTGACCGCGCAGGCATTGGCCCACGCGCCGGCCATCGTATTCGGCCCGGATGATCTGCTGCAGCACCGCTATCTGTCTGGCCTCGGCGTGGAGGGTGGGTTTGCCCACCATCTGTGCCCGTCATCTGAGGGCTTTATCCGTCTGGCTCAAGCCGGGTTCGGCTGGGGGCTGATCCCGGAGCTGCAGGTGCAGGGTGAGATGGCCCGTGGCGAGCTGGTCGAATTGATCAGTGATCGGCCAATCGATGTGCCGCTGTACTGGCACCATTGGCGCAATGGCGGTGAGCTACTGGGCGAGCTGACCCGCCATCTGCAGCAGCATGCGGCCACCTGGCTGGTGGCCGCTACGGGCTAAAAGCTCAGAGCTGAAAGTGCGCCAACAGATGCTGCTGGTTGCCGGCGACATTTTGCAGATGCTCACCGCACTGGCGGGTATTGGCGGCGTTTTCCCGGTTGTCTGCGGTCATGGCGCTGAGCTGGTGCATATGCTGGTTGACCTCCTGGGTAGTGGCCGCCTGCTGTTCGGCAGCCGCGGCGATCTGGAAGGACAGGTCATGCACGGCCTGCAGTGAGTGATCCAGATGGCCGAGTGAGCCCAGTACGGCTTGGGTCTCATCTTCCAAGGCGCGGGCTTGGGCGGTAGAGCCTTGCATGCTGGCCAATGCTTGCGCAGACGAGTTGCCAAGGGTGCCGATGATCTGCACCACCTCTTCGGTGGCAGTGCGGGTGCGCATAGCCAGGCTGCGCACCTCATCGGCAACCACGGCAAAGCCACGGCCCTGCTCGCCGGCGCGGGCCGCTTCAATGGCGGCATTGAGGGCCAATAGATTGGTCTGCTCGGCGATGGCGCGAATTACCTCCAGTACTGAGGCGATCTGTTGGCTATTGCCGGCCAGGGTCTGCACGACCTGATCGGCCTCGCGCAGACCACCAAGCAGTTGGTCCTGGCGGCCGATCATGCGCTGCAGGGTGCCTTGCATCGTGGTGAAGGCGTGGCGTGCAGCTTGGCTGCTGTCGGCACTCTGGCTGGCGCTGGCGGCAATTTCCTGCACGGTGGCGGCCATCTGATCGACCGCACTGACCACCATCTCTAAAGCTTCCTGCTGTTGGTCAAGGCGTTGGCTGGTCTGTCCGGCGGCGCTGAGAATATCGCCGCTGGCATGACCCACGGCATTGCTGGCCTGGCGCAGTTGTTCGATCACCACGCGCCATGCATTGGCCATATCGTGCAGGGCGTGCATCAGGCCATTGCCCTGGCCGGGCTGCTGACTGATGCGCAGCTCGCCGGCGGCCAGGCGTTGTGCCAGCTGAGCCATGGTGCCCGGCTCGCCGCCCAGTGGGCGCATCACGCTACGACTGACCAGCCAGGTAGCGAACAGCACGGCACCGATGGTCAGCAGGCCGAGCAGAAGGATTTGCCACATCAATTCATGCACCGGAGCAAACGCCTGAGCCTGGTCCATTTCGGCGATCAGCGCCCAGTGCTGGCCATCAAACTCCAGGGGGACAAAGGCCTTCAGAGCAGGCTGACCGTTCAGCCCCGTTTCTGCCAGTTGCCCTTGCTCGCCGTTCAATGCACGGGTGATGGCGTCGCCCTGCAGAGCGCTTGGGCGCTGTTCGGAGCGCTGCACCTGATGTTCACTGAAACGCGCGGAGTCCGAACGCAGCAGACCGTCGGCGCCGACCAGGTAGGTTTCGCCGGCGTCGCCGAGGCCCTGGCGGGTTTGCATGACGTTATTCAGCGGTGCAATTGGCAGTTCGAGCATCAACAGCGCAATCAGCTCACCTTCGCTGATCACTGGGCTGATCAGAAACTGGCTGGGCTCACCGGTTTGCGGGTTGATCGTCAGGTCGCTGATCAGGCTGGCCTGACGGTTCAGTCCAGCACTGGCCAACTTGCCCATGGGCAGCTCACGCCATGCGCCCTGAGTGAGATTCTGCTGATAATCGTCGCCGCGCAGTACGCTGAAGATCACCGTGCCGTCGCTGGCGATCAACTTCAGCTCGCGGTAGCCGTAAGTCTGGATAAAGTTCTCGTAGATCGGCCGGTCGTAATTAGAGGCGCTGATCAGCGCCATTCCAGTTAGCCCGCCGTAACTGGTGCCCAGGTTGTTGGCCAGGGTGCTGAGCTGGTCGCGGCGCGCCTGCAGGTTGTCCAGTAATTGTGCTTGTTTGATATTTGCTACAGCCTCAAGTGAGTTCAGTGTTTGCTCCTGCAACGCCTTGCTGGCTTGCCAATACACCGTGAGGGCCATAGCCAGCACGGGAAAAAGCCCAATAAATAAATAGCTCAGGGCAAGCTTTAGGCGTAGCGGCATATCCAGAGGCTCCAGGCAGACGGCGTTAACGGATGGTCGTGTTGATTATTCTGCAAGGATCGTGCGAATTGCTTGACGGTTGCGTAAATAAAATCGATCGCAAGCCTAAGGGCGGCTCGAAAACCATCTACTGAGGGTGTGTGGCGGCGCTTGGCCGCCTGACAGGCGAAGGGCGAGGTGACGATTGGTCAGGCTGAACCTGGCGCAAAATGGTGCGTTACCTTGCGCTTATGGGGCGGAAGGTAACCATGTTGAAGCACGCTCGTTTGGCAACGGTCCGCTAGTTGATGCTGACCTTGCCCGAGCCCGGCAGCTGTTCCACGCAGCGCTCGCCAAGCAGCTTGGTGGGGGTGAAATAGCCGCCGGGGCCGCTGTAATCGAGCAAATGCCGCACGGCCAGCAGGGCTCCGTGCACGGTGACGTCGTAGCCGTTGGCGGTTTCCAGGCGCGCCGTTTTCACCACGCCGGAGGCGTTGCGCGCTTCACTCCAGAGCCAGGTGCGCTGACGTGCGCGGCTGCTTTCATCGGGGCCACTGACGCGTTTTTCGATCAGCCGCTTGAGCCAGTTTTGCACCGCATCCAGGCCCAGCAGGCCGCGCAGCGGGTCGATCAGGCGCATGACAATCGCGGCCGCTGTCGGTGTCGGCATGTACACCTCGATATTGTCGATGCCGGTGGAGTGGTAGGCGGTTGAGACATCGCCCCAGGGAATCGTCACCGCTGTTTTCTCACCACGGCCGAAGTTGATGGCACGGCGTTTATAGCCCAGCGGCACATCGGTGATCACGCCTGCGCGACGTACCTTGCCGCCAAACTTCAGACCTTCCACCGAGGTTTTCGCCGTACCGGGCGACAGCCCGCTGCCAGAGTCGAAGCCCAGCGCCAGGTGCGTTGCATCGGGCAGGGCCTGGTGCAGGCAAGCGGCGAGGCAATCGCTGGGGATCACATCGAAGCCCACGCCGGGGCAGACCACAACGCCCAGCTCGCGGGCTTGCTGATCACGCTGGTGAGCGGCTTCAAACACGCTGATTTCGCCGGTGATGTCGACATAGTGGGTGGCGCTTGCCAGGCAGGCATCGAGCATCGGTGTGCTGGTGGCCGAGAAGGGCCCCGCGCAGTGGACAACCACGGCAACATCCGCCAGGGCTTCCTTGGCGCGATCCAGTTGGTGGATATCGAATATCCGGCATTCCAGGCCCAACAGGCTGCCCAGTGCGTGTACGGCGGCCGGGTTGCGTCCAGCCAGAATGGGCGTGAGTCCCTGGCGCTTGGCTTCGGCGGCGATCAAGTGGCCGGTGTAGCCGTTGGCGCCATAGATCATCCAGTGCATGGCCATCCCGTTGTCCTCCAATGCTGTGATGTTGGGGCACAGCTTAGCGGTTACTGCAGTGTGTGCGTGCCTATCGCAGGGTGTGTGCAGTCGTTGTTCTGGCTTGCAATGCCACGGCAGCACCCTGCGTGCGCTGCTAGAGTGGCCTGCAATCACGGCAAAGGGGGCGGCAATGAAGATTCTGGTAACCGGAGCCAGTGGCTTTATCGGCGGGCGTTTCGCCCGCTTTGCCTTGGAGCAGGGCCTGAGTGTGCGGGTCAACGGTCGGCGTGCCGAGGGTGTTGAGCATCTGTGTGCGCGTGGCGCGGAGTTTGTCCAGGGCGATCTGTCCGACCCGGAACTGGTGCAGCAGCTGTGCCGGGATGTCGAAATGGTGGTGCACTGCGCCGGCGCGGTCGGCGTCTGGGGGCGTTACGAGCATTTCTATCAGGCCAATGTTACGGTCACCGAAAACGTGGTCGACGCCTGTCTGAAACAGAAGGTGCGGCGTTTGGTGCATTTGTCGTCGCCGTCGGTGTATTTCGATGGCCAGGCGCATGTCGGCCTGCGTGAAGAACAGCTGCCCAAGCAGTTTTCCGATCACTACGGCAAAACCAAGTTTCTCGCCGAGCAGCAGGTGTTTGCCGCCCAGGAGTTCGGCCTGGAGGTGCTGGCGCTGCGTCCGCGTTTTGTCACTGGGGCGGGTGACACCAGCATCTTTCCGCGCTTGATCAATATGCAACGCAAGGGGCGCTTGTCGATCATCGGCAACGGCCTGAACAAGGTTGATTTCACCAGCGTACACAACCTCAACGAAGCGCTGATGAGCTGCCTGCTGGCGGCCGGCCCGGCGCTGGGGCAGGTATACAACATCAGCAATGGCGCGCCAGTGCCGCTGTGGGACGTGGTCAACTATGTGCTGCGCAAACTCGACCTGCCGTTGGTCACCCGTCATCTGCCTTATAGCCTGGCATATGGCGCGGCGGCGTTGAACGAGGGAGTCTGCAAGCTGCTGCCGGGGCGACCTGAGCCGACCCTGTTCCGTCTGGGTGTGGCGGTGATGGCTAAGGATTTCTCCCTGGATATCAGCCGCGCGCAGCAGTATCTGGAGTACGAACCCAAGGCCAGTTTATGGAGCGCACTGGATGAGTTCTGCGCCTGGTGGCAGGCGCATCACCCGAGTTGACTGCCGGTAAACAGATCTCAGGCGTAAACGCGCTGACCGCGATACATGCGCACCGAGGCGCTAGACGGGCGGTGTGCGTTTTCTTCCACCAGCAGCGGGTGTCCAGCCTGCATGCGTGGTGTGCTCGCAGGCTCGCCGAAGGGGCGGTCGCTGTATTGGGCTAGCAGTTGCCCCAGTTGCCGGGTTTCCTCACTGCTTGAGGTGAGACAGGCGCTGAGCATGCTGTTGATCGCATCCGGCTGGCTCATGCGGATGTCCACCGTCAATTCTTCGCGCAGCCTGCGGCGCAAGCTCATCATGCAATCCAGTACTTCTCTGTTCAGCTCCATGGACCTTTCCCCCGTCAGTGCAAGTGGGCTGGGTGTCATCCATCCTGAATGCCACCGGCCTGGTCTCGCCGCGTTTCCCGCGTGCGGATCGCGCCTGCAACACCTTTGCTCCCTGGTGCTACGAAAACGTCGCAAATAGACAAGTGCAAAGCGCGTACCAGCTCACATTCTGCGGAACTGCGCGGGTTACAGCGGGTCGATGGCCTGAGCCGTGCCCTTCGTCGGTGCACCTTGCACTGGCATGGCGCGACACTGAAGCCCTGCTCGCGAATCGGTATACTGCGCGGCATTCTGCTACTGAAGGTTGACCCATGCGTAACGATGCCAACGACGAACTCGATCACGTGCCTAGCCTGCGGGCAGATCACCGCGATCACGATGACTATGCCGCCGAGCAGTCGGAGCCTGCGCGCAGCCCTGCCAATGGCCGTGCGGCGGCCGTTGCGCCGGTGAAGTCGGCCAGCACTGGCCCGCTCTGGGCACTGGTTGGCGCCTTGATGATTGCCTTGGGCGGGCTCGGCTGGTGGAGTTTCCAGCAGATCAGCCTGATGGAGCAGCAACTGGTGGCGACCCAGGAAAGCTTTGCGCGCATCAGCGAGGAAGCCGCCGGTCGTATTCAGGATATTTCCGGCAAGGTGGTGGCCACCGAATCCTCGGTCACCAGCGGCAGTGAAGCGCTGAAGCTGCAGGTCAAGCAACTGGAAAGCAAACTGGCCGAGCTGAGCAAACAACAGCAGGGCGCCAGTGGGCAGAACACGGAACAGAGCAAGCGCCTTGAGCAACTGGCCGCGCAGCTGAAAGGCCAGGAAGGTGGTGGCGAAAAGCTCGAAGCCACTCTGAAGAAGCTCACTGCCGAGCAGGCCGCGCTGAAAAGCGAGCAAGCCACCCTGAAAAGCGCACTGGCCGGGCAGAGCAAGTTCGACGAGAAAATTGCCGGTCTGCGCAGCGAGATCGATGCGCTGAAGAAACAGGGTAATTCCAGCCAGGCGATTGCCCGTGTGGAGCAGGACCTGCTGGTGTTGAAAAGCGACCTGGAAACCCGCTCTGCCGGCAGCAGCACCGCCGAGTTCGATGCGTTCCGCGCGCAGATGAGCCGCAATATCAGCACCCTGCAGGCGCAGGTACTGAACCTGCAGCAGCAGATCGACGCACGCTAAGGATCGGTCTGCTGCGCGTCGGCGATACGGCGTTAGAAATGGCCTCGGAAAGCGGCTTGCCGCTAACGCGCTTTAGCGCGGCCCGAAGGGCGAGTGAAACGAGTACTGCTCATTTACAACCAGTAAACTCGACTCGGGCATCCTGCTTCGTTCTACCTCCTGCATCCATGCAGTCGTCCGCGCCCCCGGCCATTTCTGCCTTGTCTCGCTCTAGTTCGCTAGACCTGAAGTAGTTCTAAAACTGTTGCAACGAAAAAGCCCGCCAATTGGCGGGCTTTTTTATGCCGGTTTGATCACCTTAATTACAGCGTTGGGTAGTCGAGGTAGCCGACCGGGCCTTTGCCGTAGAAGGTTTCCGGGTGCGGCGTGTTCAGCTCGGCATCCTTTGCCAGGCGCGCCGGCAGGTCCGGGTTGGCGATAAACGGAATGCCGAAGGCCACCGCATCGGCTTTGCCTTCAGCCAGCCAGGCATTGGCCTGATCTTTGGTGAAGCGCTCGTTGGCGATAAATACGCCGCCGAAGGCTTGTTTCAGGCTTGGCGACAGGCTGTCGTCGGCTTCCTTCTCACGGGCGCAGATAAAGGCGATGCCGCGTTTGCCCAGCTCGCGAGCGACGTAGGTAAAGGTCTCGGCGCGGTTGGCGTCGCCCATGTCATGGCTGTCAGCGCGCGGTGCCAGATGGACACCTACGCGGCCAGCGCCCCAGACTTCAATCGCTGCATCAGTGACTTCCAGCAGCAGGCGTGCGCGGTTTTCCAGGCTGCCGCCGTAGCGGTCGGTGCGCTGGTTGGTACTGCTCTGCAGGAACTGGTCGAGCAGGTAACCGTTTGCACCGTGGATTTCTACGCCGTCAAAGCCGGCGGCCTTGGCGTTTTCCGCACCCAGGCGGTAGGCCTCGACGATATCGGCGATTTCTTCAGTTTCCAGAGCGCGCGGGGTGACGAAGTCCTTCATCGGGCGCACCAGGCTGACGTGACCCGCCGGCTGGATGGCGCTCGGTGCGACCGGCAGTTGACCGTTCAGGTAGATCGGGTCGGAAATGCGCCCAACGTGCCACAGTTGCAGGACGATCTTGCCGCCTGCAGCGTGCACGGCCTTGGTCACATTGCTCCAGCCGCGTACCTGATCATCCGACCAAATACCGGGGGTATCCGGGTAGCCGACGCCCATCGGGGTCACAGCCGTGGCTTCACTGATGATCAGGCCGGCGCTGGCGCGCTGCACGTAGTACTCGGCCATCAGCGCATTGGGTACGCGGCCTTCATCGGCGCGGCAGCGGGTTAGCGGGGCCATGATGATGCGGTTGTTGAGTTGCAGATCGCCAATCTGGATCGGGTCGAAAAGTGTGGTCATGGGACGGTCCTCTCAGGTTATTCGTTGAGTGCAAGTTCGGGTTCAGGGCTACGGGTACTGAAGGTCAGCAGGGTGGCCAGCAGCGCCAGTACAGCCAGGGCGGCAGCTGCCAGGGGGACGCGGGTCAGGCCGAATCCTTCGGCGATCACCAGGCCGCCAACCCAGGCGCCGAGGGCGTTGCCGAGGTTGAAGGCGCCAATATTCAGGGTCGACACCAGGTTCGGTGCGCCGCTGCCAAAAGCCACCACATTGACCTGCAAGGCCGGCACGGCCGCGAAGGCGGCGGTGGCCCAGAGGAACAGGGTGATTTCGGCGGGGATCAGCGCCTGGCTGGTCCAGCTGAATAGGGTGGAAATCACCGCCATGGCGACGAATACGCCGATCAGGGTGGCTTTCAGGCTGCGGTCGGCCAGGCGCCCACCGAGCACGTTGCCCAGGGTCAAGCCGAGGCCGATCAACAGCAGGGTCCAGGTCACGCCGTTGGGCGATACGCCAGTCACTTCGCCAAGCAGCGGCGCGATGTAGGTGAACAGGGCAAACATCGCCGCAGAGAACAACACCGTGGTGCTCAGCGCCAACCAAAGGCCCGCACCACGCAGGGCACGCACTTCGCTGGCGAAGTCGGCCTTGGTTTCATCGGTCTTGCTCGGCAACACGCGCCACAGGCCAATCAGGGCGATCACGCCAATCAGGGTCACGGCCCAGAAGGTCGAGCGCCAGCCGGCATACTGACCCAGGGCGGTGCCCAGCGGCACGCCGAGCACGTTGGCCAGAGTCAAACCGGTAAACATCAAAGCAACGGCCGAGGCGCGGCGATTGGCCGGCACCAGGCTGGCGGCCACCACCGAGCCGATGCCGAAGAAGGCGCCGTGGCAGAGGGCGGTGATTACCCGGGCGAGCATCAGCATCTGGTAATCGCTAGCCAGGGCGCAGAACAGGTTGCCGGCGATAAAGATGCTCATCAGCGTCAGCAGTGAGGCTTTACGCGGCCAGCTGGCGGTGGCCAGGGCCATAAAGGGCGCGCCGATGGCCACGCCCAGGGCGTAACCGGTGACCAGCCAGCCGGCGCCGGGAATCGACACACCAAGGTCGCCCGCCACTTCAGGCAGCAGGCCCATGATGACGAATTCCGTGGTGCCGATGGCAAACGCGGACAAAGCGAGGACGAGAAGCGCTGCAGGCATGCCGTCAGCTCCTGAAAAAAGGGTGAATGAACAATGAGTTTTAGAGCGCTTGGCTCATGTGGCTGAGGAACGCCTGGATGGTTTCTTCATTGCGTTTGAAGAAGTTCCACTGGCCGACCTTCTTGCTGCTGATCAGGCCGGCGCGCTGCAGGGTGGCCAGATGCGCAGAGACTGTTGATTGCGACAGCCCGGTGCGCTGGTCGATCTTGCCGGCGCACACGCCGATTTCCAGCGGGTGATCTTGGTCGGCGAAATACGCCTGCGGG
>C687J35504_10002903_pt1 | contig 11399 bp, 10 predicted proteins | sample RifCSPhighO2_02_FD_35504 | JGI IMG/M metagenome (IMG submission 35504) | reverse complement strand
TTAAAAATGCCGCAGATAAATTAAAAGGCTATGATGTTGCAATAAGCCATTTCTATCCCATGAATTTAATTGCGAGCTATGCAAGGAAAAAATACAATATCAAATATGTTTACCACAACCACGGCATCGGGTTCAGCAGGCTTTTCAAAAACCCCTTTGAAAAATTGTACTTGAAATTATTCGGTTTTTTTAACAAATTATCATTGAAAAATGCTGATGAGGCAATTTCAATAAGCAAATTCATGCAGAAAGAGCTTAAAAAAGAAACAGGCCTAGAAAGCAAGGTTGTTTACAATAAGATAGACAAAAGGTTCAAAAAGAGCATTAACGGAAAAAAAATCAGGAATGCCCTGAAAATAAAAAACAATGAAAAGCTTCTGCTTTTTGTCGGGAGACTGTCACCGCATAAAAACGTGCATACATTATTAAGGATTTTCAGCATTGTAAATAAAAAAATTCAAAATTCAAAATTATTGATTATTGGCAGGCCAACTTTCAGGAATTATTACAAAAAAATGAGGAAGATGACAAATAAAAACGTTATTTTCATAGATTTTGTAAGCAATGAAGAATTGCCCTATTATTATGCTGCCTGTGATTTGTATGTAACCGCTTCCTTATGGGAGGGCTTCAATCTTCCAGCTGCTGAAGCGCAAGCCTGCGGCAAAAAGGTTGTTGCCTTCAATGTCTGCTCGCATACCGAGGTTGTAAAAAACGGCATTTTGGCGGAAAAAAACAACATGAAAGAATTTGCAGATGCAATAACCAAGCTCATTAAATAAAATGAAAATAAAATTCAAAAACCTCGATAAATACACAAAACTGGCAATAGTTGTAATTTTAATAGGCATATTGCTGAGATTTTCATTGGCTGCAATATATCATGTTTCAGGGGATGCATGCTGGCACTTTTCTGCAGGAAGGTTTATTGCTGAAAATGGAAAAATTCCGCTGCATGATGGCTTGGGCAGGGACGAGCCTTTCTGGGCGCCTCCATTATTCCATTTTTTTGTTGCATTTGTATTTAATTTTTTTAATGCCTTTAGTAATGAAGTTGCAAATTCCTCAATTAAATTCGTTTCACCTGTTTTCGGCTCTTTAACATTGATTTTTTCCTATTTAATTTTCAGAAAATTGTTTGATGAAAAAATATCATTTTATGCAATCCTGTTTTTAACTTTCATCCCGATTCATATTGATTACAGTGTTTTTGGGTATGTTGAGGCAACCTTAACATTTTTTGTTGTCCTGAGCTTTTACTTTGCATTGGAAAACAGGGCTTTTCTGTCAGCTATATCGGCAGGGCTGGCAATTTTAACAAAATACAACGGAATTTTTGTGCTTCCGTTATTAATTTATATTTTCTATTATAAAAACAGGAAAAATAAAAAAATAATGCTTAAAAAATTGGCTCAGATAGCATTCCTGCCATTATTGAGCGCGCTGCCATGGTTTATTAGGAATTATACTGCATTGGGAAATCCTATATGGCCGTTCCTAAACTTCATATTCAGTGGGTTTGAGAAGGCTGCCTTTTCTGGATTTGACATTTCAAGGCTTTATGATATAAACCTGCTGATATTCACATGGCTGGGAATTTTTGGGGTTCCTGACGGAAATCCTAAAAATATTTTTTTCATAAATCTTCCTTTTCTAAATGCTTTGTTTTTATTGTGGCTTCTGGCTACAATTATTTTCATGTTTCCATTGTTTTTTGGGTTTGCATTCAAAAAACCCGTAAGAAGAATTTTTTCGTTATGGATACTTTCATATTTTATCTTAATGCTCCTATACGTGGCAAATGTCGGTTTTGCTGTAAGCAGGATGTTTCTGCCGGCTATTCCCGCATTGGGAGTTATCTGGGCAATGGGGCTTCAAATAATAGCTAAAAAATTCAAATCTAAAATATTTAAGCCATTGATTATATTGATTATTTTCGGTTTTATTTTTGCAGGAGCTGCAAAATTGATGTTAGCATCTAATTTATGGGATTCTTACAAGGATGATTTTGAATTTGTTAAGGAGAATACTGGAAAAAATGATGTATTCCTTGCTGGAGGCCAGTGCATCACTTACAATATAAACAGGGAAACGCTGTATCCTGGAATAAATAATCTTGGAAAAGCTGATTACGCCTTTGTAAACCAGAATTTCGGGCTTGACAGAAAGACCGTAATCAGCAGCGAATTTCTAGAGAAAATAAAGGCAAAAGGCAAAATAGTTTATAGAAATGAAAATACAAAAACCGAGATTTACAAGCTCAAACAATAAATTTTTTCCTAAATAGGTATTTTTCACTAAAAACTTTTAAAATATAATCATCATCGGCTTTCCTGAATTTTTGCGTTTCTTTTCTTTTTTTATGGATTAGGCTTATGTTAAAAATGAGCCATAAAATTGCCTTGAGTCTTGCAAATGCGCTGCCAAAATTGAATGTGATTATGTCCCTTAATAGTGCAATAAGCCTCATTCCAAAAACGTAAGGAAAATAAATAAGGATATTTTTCAATGAAAGTATTTTAAAAAAAGTAACAAGCAGGTTCTTTTCCAGAAGGAATGTTGTAAATGCCCTGCCAGCTTTTTGCGTTGTAAGAGCGTGCGTGTGATACATGATTGCATTTGAATTGAATATAATTTTTTTGCCTCCAAGCCTAATTCTTAAACCCAACTCCAAATCTTCAGCATAAATAAAATAGTTAGGATCAAACAGATATCCGAACTTTTCAACAAAATCTTTTTTTATTAAACCGACGCCTAGGTAGGGTATTTCCCTAACAGCATCTTTCCCGCTTCCTTTAATATGGCCATTGTAAAATGCCCTTGAAACCCATGTGCCTCCGGAGCCAAGCTTTTTATTGTAAAAATTGACAGCTTGGGAGCGGCCATTGCAGCATCTTTGTCTGATTCTATGGTTTTGACAAGGTTTTTAATGCAATTTTTATCAAGTTCCATATCATTGTTTAAGAATAAGATATATTCGCCTTTGCAGTATCTCAAGGCAGAGTTTATCCCCACATAGCCTAAATTTTCCTTATTTTCGACCAACTTTGCATTTTTATGGGTTTTTTTTACGAATTCGCGGCTGCCGTCGGTGGAATTGTTGTCTACAACAAGAATTTCATGATTTTTATAGTCTGATTTTGATATGGATTTTAATAATATTTTTAATAAATCCTTTCCATTGTAGTTGACAATAACTATTGAGACAATAGATTTTTTCATAGTTCACCATTATTTTAAAATACTATATATTATTTTTTGAGCCTTTTAAACCTGTACCTTAATATCAATAATATCATAATAATGCCCAAATATAATTCCTTTAATTTATTTCCCATGACAGATGACTTGCCAACCCGTTCCTTATAGTTCAGCGGAATCTGCATGAATCTCGCCTTATTTTTAATTGCCAATAGCATCATCTCCACTCCAAAATGGGAGGTGCCTATTGTAAATTGCCTTTGCATCTTTTTCAAAGCTTTTCTGTTTATCAGCCTCATGGTGCACCCAACATCACTGAGGGTTGTTGTGTTATATAGAATCTCTATTAATTTTGCCATAAATACATTTCCCCACTTTATAAAGAAGCCCATGTTGGCGCCTTCCCAGATTAGGTTTTTGCTTGTCCTTGTCCCAAAAACAACATCAAGATCTTCAGAGTAAGCCAGCAGCTTTATGACATCCCTCCCAATATAAGTCCCATCAGGCTCTGACACAATTATAAGGTCTCCTTTAGCCTCCTCCAAGCCCTTTCGTATAGAAAAACCATATCCCTGCTTTTTCTCAAATACTTCCTTGGCTTTTGTCTTTGCCACCTCTTCTGAGGTGCCTTCTGCAGCATTGTTATTCACAACTATGATTTCATCTACATAGCCCTGACTAAAGAAATCTTCTATTGCAGTTTTTATAGAATCCTTTTCATTATATGTAGGAAAAACAACAGAAACTTTTTTATTTTTCCACATCGATTAAATCCCCAACTCTTCCATTTTGAATTTAAATTAAAGTCCAGCGCATTAAAAATTGAATAAGTGCTTTTAAATCTTTTGGAAACCCCAACCTAAAAAACATTTGGAAAATTTTAAATATAACCAACTCTTATCTCAACGATTCATGAAAGGAGTGATATTAGCTGGTGGGTTGGGTACTAGGCTTGGGACTTTAACTAAGATTACCAATAAGCATCTTTTGCCAGTTTATGACAAGCCCATGATATTCTATCCCCTACAAATCTTGCTTGATGCAAATATCAATGAAATTCTTGTAGTATCTGGTCCCGAGTATTCGGGCCATTTCTTAAGGCTGCTTGGATCCGGAAAGAACTTTAATGCCAGGTTTACATATGAAATCCAAGATGAGCCGAAAGGAATCGCACATGCCCTCGGATTAGCAGAGGATTTTGCTGATAATGAAAATGTAGCTGTTATATTGGGTGACAATATATTTGAAGATGATTTTTCAAATGAGATCAAAAGCTTCAAATCAGGCAGTATGGTATTCCTGAAAGAGGTTCCTGATGCAAACAGGTTTGGGGTTGTTGAAATAAAAGAGGGGAAGGTTGTAGATATCGTTGAAAAACCAGAAAAGCCAAAATCAAATTATGCTTTGACAGGATTGTATCTGTTTGATAATAAGGTATTTGGCATAATAAAGAAATTGAAACTCAGCAAGCGCAACCAGTACGAGATAACCGATGTTATTGACAACTACCTCAAAGAATTATCCCTTAAACATGCATTTGTAAAGGGTTTCTGGTCAGATGCTGGCACATTTGACTCATTACATAGAGCAGCATCTTTTATTAAAGAAAAAAGAGAGAAAACATGAAAATATTAGTAACTGGTGGTGCGGGATTTATTGGGTCTAATTTTATCAGGCATATGTTAAATAAACATAAAGACTGTTCCATTGTAAATCTTGATAAATTGACTTATGCTGGAAACCTAAAAAATCTTTCTGATTTATCAGAAAAGAAAAATTACTCTTTTGTTAAAGGTGATATTTGTGATAAAAAAGTTGTAGAAAAAGCTATGGGTGGTTGCGGTATTGTAATCAATTTTGCCGCAGAAACACATGTCGATCGATCCATAATTGAAGCTGGTTCTTTTATAAAAACAGATGTATATGGCACTTATGTATTGCTCCAGGCAGTCATGAAAAACAAAATAAAAAGATTTATACAAATATCCACAGATGAGGTATATGGAAGCATAGAAAATGGCTCTTTTTCTGAAGATGATCCATTAAATCCCAGAAACCCTTATTCTGCTAGCAAGGCTGGTGCTGACAAGCTTGTGCTTTCATTTTTTTCTACTTACAATACGCCAGTAATATTAACAAGAAGCTCCAATAATTTTGGACCATACCAGCATCCGGAAAAATTTATACCTCTTTTTGTAACAAACCTTTTAGAAAACAAGAAAGTACCTTTGTATGGGGATGGGAAGAATATAAGAGATTGGGTATATGTGCTGGATAATTGCGAAGCTATTGATCTTGTTATGCATAAAGGGAAAGATGGAGAAATTTATAATATAGCAGGGAATAATGAAAAGAAAAATATAGAAGTTGTAAAATTGATATTAAAAAAACTTAATAAAAATGAGTCTTTTATTGAATATGTCACGGACAGGCTTGGTCATGATCGCAGATATTCCATTAACTGTGAAAAGATAAAGAAACTAGGGTGGGAGCAGAAACATGATTTTGATGATTCACTAAACCTCACTATAGATTGGTATAAGAGTAATATTTCATGGTGGAAAGAAATCAAAGCCGGCATGTAGGGGGTAAAAATGAAAATAAGAGAAACTTCAATAGATTTTGCAAAGGCAATTTACGATGAAAAAGAAATAAATGCTGTGGTTGAGTGCCTTAAAGCAGGCTGGCTTGGGGCAGGCAAAATAACCGAGAAGTTTGAAAAAAGATATGCAGAATATATTGGCGTAAAGTATGCGCAGCTTGTTAATTCCGGCTCTTCTGCCAATCTTTTGTCTGTTCGTGCATGTAATCTTCCAGAGGGCACTAAAGTGCTGTCTTGTGCAGCAGGATTTCCATCAACATTAAATGTTATCTGGCATTCTCACTTGAGCCCCGTAGTGGTGGACATAGATGTTAAAACGCTTAATATTAATCTGGGAGAGGTCGAAAAAGCTTTAAAGAAGCATAAAATAGGAGCTATGATATTTGCGCATACTTTGGGCAATCCTGTGGATATGAAAAGAGTAATGGAACTTGCAGAAAAGTATAATTTTAAGGTTATTGAAGATAATTGCGACTCTATGGGAAGCGGGATTTATGGCAAAAGGACCGGGTCTTTTGGTGATTTCCACACAATGTCATTTTATGCCTCACACCATATAACCTGCGGCGGAATGGGGGGAATGGTTGGAACCAATGATGAGCAAGCCACCTATATGGTTAAAAGCATGAAGGAATGGGGCAAAGGGCAAATTACCACTGGATTTGAGGCAGACCACGGCGTAATATTTGACAGCGAGAGCAACGGGATACCTTATGACCACAGGTACTCTTATCCAAATGTAGGCTACAATTTCAAGCTGAATGAGATGTCGGCTGCTTTTGGCCTTGCACAGATGGACAGGATTAATGAGTTTAATATGGCTAGGAGGGAAAATTACAAGTACCTGAGGGAAAAACTGGAAAAATATTCCAAATTCCTTGATTTTGTTGAAGTTCATCCTGAAGCTGACCCTGCTTGGTTTAACTTTCCTGTAACATTAAAAGACAATACTAATTTTACAAGAAAAGATCTGGTTGAATTCCTGGAAAACCATAAAATAAGGACAAGGTTGTTTTTTGCAGGAAACATCCTAGCCCATGAAGGCTTTAAAAGAATGAAAATAATAAAAGAAGGCGGCTGCAATGGAGCTGATAAGATACATAAAGATAGTTTCCTGATCGGGATCCATCCAGCGCAAACTAAAGAAATGCTTGATTATATAGATGAAGCTATTGGAGAGTTCATCAAAAAATATAACTGATTATTTTTATTTCAAATTTTAGTATAAAGGATTTGTTCATTTTCATGAAAAGAATTTTACTTACTGGGGGTTCAGGGATTTTAGGAACAGAGCTTCAGAAACATAGGAAGTATATTGTGCCTTCGCATAATGAGATGGACATTACAGACTTCAATTNTGTTAAACTTTTTTTCAATAAACATAAGCCACCCCTTATTATCCATGCCGCAGCTTATACAGATGTCTCTAAGCCTGACAAAGAGCCGGAAGAGATGGCAAAATGCTATTTAGCCAATGTAATCGGCACCAGAAATATCGTCAATGCAGCAGGAAGCATACCCATTATCTATATCTCTACAGAGTATGTCCTTGAGCCTGTCAATTTTTATGCCTTGACAAAATTGCAGGGAGAGAAGGAAGTTGAAAGGGCTAAAAATTATTATATTATCAGGACTACTTTTAAGCCAAGACCTTTTGAGCACCCAAGAGCATGCACTGATGTGTGGACAATAGGGGACTATGTGGATGTTATAGCTTCCCTAATAGATAAATTCATAGAGAACCCTAAAGGAAAAATAGTTTATATAGGCACAGGAAAAAAGACAGTTTATGAACTGGCAAAAAAAACAAGGCCTGATGTAAAGCCTATAAAAAGAAAGGATGTAGAAGTCAGGCTGCCTTCATTGAAAGGCCCTTTAGATTCTGTAGAACTTTTTAAAATATAAGTATTATTTAACCACTTCATAAATCTCAAAATCCTCTAAACTCGAGTCTGAAAAGGAGTATGGCAAAAATCCAGAACCGTATGTATAAAAGCCTGCTCGCGCTTTTGGATTATGCACCCTTAAAGGTAGATTTCCTTTATAACTTTTAGTCTCTAAAAGAACTNTCCTTTCATTCAGCAAACGAGAGAATTTTCTTGGTGAAGGTATTCTGGCTTTGACTACTATGTCTCCTTTTATTGGAGAGTTATCGTCAAAACCTAGGATATTATAGCCTTTTTTCTGCATGTAATACTGGAAACCGCTATGCCCTGAAAACCATATTTTATTGTAGGCTGTTTTGTATTTGCTCACCATTCCAGAAAAATCCTTGTATACTCCAGCAAATTCATAGTCGGCATATGCAACAAAGATGCTAAGTATTGATGTTAAAGCTAAAGTAAGAAAAATGAAATTCTCCAGGCTTTTAGGCTTCAGAAATTCATTGGTATTTACAATATTAAAATATATAATAGCAATCGGCGGGATTAACATCGTTATGTACCTGACTGCTCCTCCAGCTAGGGTATTAATAAACAAGAATACTATCAAAAACCATGAAAATAAGAAAATATCGTCAATGGATTTTTTATCACTGAAGATATTTTTAACCTTCAAAAGTTTTGAGGCTGTGTGGTAGTAATGCCTCCCAATAATAAATAAAAAAAATGAGCCAGCAGACAGGAAAAACGCAAATAAGACTAATTGTGGCAATGTATACCTAAATGTAAAATTTACTGAAACAAAATAAAGAATTGCTGATAGTAAAGAAGCGGCTATTGCAATCAGGAAATATGCTAATTTATTCTTATTATCAATTAAGAATGGGTATAGAAGCATTAATGGGAATATAGTTGCTCCTCCTATGTAAATCAGATTTGTTAATAGTCTTACTGCAACTGACTGCAATGTAAATGAACTTTGTGACGCTAAAAGCCAGCTTAATATAGTACTATTGTGGGGGAATCCGTAAATGATAAAAGTGTATAGATTCCATAGAATTATAAATAGCAGTGGAATTAGCAAGTAAAATAATTGTTTGAATTTTTTGTTATATAATAAACATAAAGCTAATATTGGTATTATTATAATACCACTATACTTAATTAAATAAGATAGCCCTCCGGAAATTGCACCAAATAGGAGCAAGTAACCCTTTCTAGAATCTATACCATAAATAAAAAATACAATAGACAATAAGAAAAATGCTAGAAATGGAATATCCAGCATAAGGTTATGTGCATTAACCACAAAGGCTACGCTTGTAACCAAGAATAGCGCTGAAGCTAATGGCTTATTTGTAAATTTCTTGGCAATATAAAACATGGAAATTCCAGCTATTAGCGGAAATATTATAAAAAAAGAATGGAGTATCAGTTCAGAGCTTCCAAACAAGAGCATTATTATTGCAATATAATATGATATAAGGGGAGGATTTGTTATATGAGTTGCCAAGCCGGTTTCGCTGGACCATTCAAGATTAAAGGAATAAGGATGGAATGGATCTTTTATTATTTGCCTTGCAACATATATGTAGGCTGTATCATCGATGTGGAAAGCCTTATTTATAAAAGGCAGTGACAAAATAAATACAAAAAAAATTATTATCAAAACATTATGCAAATCTTTTTTAAAGAACATTTTTTATCATCTTATCTTATATTTCTTCCATCTTTTTGTTGAAAGGCTCATATCAACAGTCAAAGGCGGGCCATTATACTCATTTAAGGTTATTTTTCCTACTTTCTTTGAGCCCGATAATAATGCCAACCCATACATGCTCATTCTTTTGCCTCCAACAATGTGGATTATGCCGTTCTCTTTTTTTTGACAAACCTCGAGTATTCCTTGCGCTACATTATCCGAAAACAAGTATGTCCCGAACCTGTCAATAAATGCCTCGGGGTATCTCCATTGTGCCTTTGGAACAAAATTAGTCCTTATGATGCAAGCGTTTGCATACTGCCTCGTAACTATTTCGCCGCATAATTTTGTCAGGGAGTAAAAGTTTTTTGGAGCTGGAATATCATGTTCAGTATAAAACTTTTTATGCTCCCCGGCAAAAACGCATGCCGTAGAAAGGTAAATAAGATAGCAGTTATTGCCTAATTTTTTCAGAGAGTTTACTATATTTTGCGTGCCTTCAACATTGACAAGCCATGCTTTTTCCCTATTTTCTTCGCATTCCCTTATGCCAACCAGAGCTGCAGCGTGTATCAAAATGCCTGGCTTGTAATTTGAGATTGTTTTATCTACCGCTTTTTGGTTTGCCACATCCATTTCCCTATGCGTTGGGCAGAAAGCCCCTTTAAAAGCTGCTCTTAGCGATTTGCCCAAGGCTCCGCTTCCTCCGGTAATTAGCACTTTCATAGCGGGAAGTACCTTATTTCTATATTTAAAACTTGTCAAATTGCCGCAATTTCCGACATATGAGAAATATTTATAAACAAAATAAAAGTCTTTTGTTAAAATGAAGACCGTCACTATAGTTGGCTTGGGCTATGTTGGCCTGCCTCTGGCGTGCTTGTGCGCTGAAAAGGGGTTTAAAGTTTATGGCTTGGATATTGACAAAAACAAGATTGAATTAATCAACAGGGGTATAAGCCCGATTGATGATGATTACGCAATCGGCAAATTAAAGAATTTAAAGAATAAGATTATAGCAACAATTAATGTTGACGAATGTATCAAAAATTCTGATATAGTCCTTATTTGCGTGCCAACACCTGTTGATAAAAACAATGCTCCAGACTTAACTGCTTTGATAAAGGCTGCGTCTATAGTTTCAAGCCGCATAAAAAAAGGCACTCTTATTATTGTTGAATCAACAATCTATCCTGGAACTGTGGAAGAGGTTATTATTCCTATGATAAAAAAACACGGGCATGAGCCTGAAAAAAATGATGTTTTTGTCGCCCACTGCCCTGAAAGAATAGATCCTGGAAACAAAAAATGGACTATTGACAATTTGCCTCGGGTAATAGGAGGCATAACCAAAGAAGCGGCAGGAAAAGCTGCTGAATTTTATAAGAGTATTATAGGGGCAGGTGTTGTTATTCTAAGCAGTGTAAAGGCTGCTGAGGCAACAAAAATAATGGAAAATACATTTAGGGATATCAATATAGCTTTTGTCAATGAAATGGCAAAAAGCTTTGACAAGGCAGGCATAGACATAATTGAGGTTATTAAAGGCGCTTCGACAAAGCCATTCGCTTTTATGCCACATTATCCTGGTGCCGGGGTTGGGGGCCATTGCTTTGATAAAAACGAATGGATTTTTGTAAAATATGAGGATTCCGTTTGCCCTATGAAGATAGGAGAGTTATATGAGCTTCTAAAGTATTATAATGAAACAAAAATTGGCGAAACAAGGTTAGTCAATGCAGGAAACTTGGAAGTATTATCCTTTGATTTGGATAATAAAAAATCATGCTATAAGCCACTTAAGCTTCTAAGCAAAAGGCTCTACCCAAATATGCTAAGTATAAACGCAGTTGGTAATTATTCAATCAAATTAACTGACAAGCATCCTGTAGTTGTGTTTAATAACGGATTAAAGATAAAGCCTGCAGATAAATTAGGCAGAAATGACAGATTGGTTGTGTCTTTGGAGCTGCCTGAGATTGAGAAAGAGATTAAGATAGATATAATTGAA
>C687J35504_10002896_pt1 | contig 11414 bp, 4 predicted proteins | sample RifCSPhighO2_02_FD_35504 | JGI IMG/M metagenome (IMG submission 35504) | reverse complement strand
TTTCTATTGTATCTCCTCATTTTTTCTTATCCCTCCGCAGAGGCAAAGGGACAGGACTCCATCCAGAAGGCTCCTTTCTTGGCGTCTGGTCCGCCTAAGCCTGCCCTTGAGCGAAGCGAAGGGGCGGAAACCGCCCCGTCACTGGAGGAGTCAAGGGCTAAGGCAGAGGAGGCCAGACTCCAGGCAGAATCTGTAATGGCCTCCTATGAGAAGTCCATAAAAGACCTGGAGATGGAACTCCGGAGGGCCGAGGAAGAATCCATCAAGACAATGGCTGAAAAAGAGGCCCTGGTTGCCAGGAAGACCGTTGGGTTGGAATTGGCCGTGGCTTCTCAGCTAGAGGAGGCAACAAGGGAAAGGGGCCAGCTTTTAAGGGATAGGCTCCAGGTCTTAAGGGAGAGTCTCCGTTCCGAAGAAGAAGTCCTAAAGGCCAGNAATGGTAAGGTGACCATANTAGAGAAAGGAACCAGGCTGGCGGATAAAATGGTGGCCACCCCGTTGGAAAGGGTGTCCATGGTACAGAAGGAGGTGGAGGTTGAAGAGGCCTACCTCCAGGCGGCCAATGCTGAACTGAGGGGGAAAGAGTCGTATTTGGCGGGGCTGAAGGTGAAATTTAAAGAAGCGCAGGTGAAAATCAAGGAGGAAGAGAGGCGGCTCCGGGGAGACCTCAAGACCCTGGAAGAACTCCCTTTTGGAAAAGGGGAAGGGCCGCAACGTTTTGTCTATCAGAGCAGACTCCTGCTCCAGACACGCCTGGCAAACATAAATGGCGAGATGGCCATAGGAGAGGAAGAGATAAAGTTAGCTGAGAGAGGACTGGAAAAGGCAAGGATAGACTCTTTTAATGCCCAGCTTAAAGTGTCGCTGTTAAAGGAGGAGGTCTCACTCCTTGAAGGGAGACTAAAGGCGGAAGAACTCCAGAAAAAGGAGGAAGAGGCCAAGATAGCCCGCAGGGCTGAGGAAGAAAGAAAGAAGGAGGCAGAGGTAGAGAAGGCGGCTGCCCATAGGGAGGAGAAAGAGGCACTAAGAAAGGCAGAAGAATTAACCAGACAGCAACGGGATGCCGTCTCTCCTGAACGAAGACGGTTGCTGGAAATGGAATCCACTATCTTTACACTACAAGGGGAGATAGCCAAGAAAAAGGACACCCTCGCTACCGAGAGGACGAGGCTGTTTGAGGATAATGCCGAGTATAAGAAGCTGGTCAGGGACGTACACACAATATTGGGCGGGGAGAACACCCCCTCTGAGATAAGGGAAGAGATGCCCCTGCTAAAGGACGGGACGGCACGATGGGAAGAGAAGTTAGAGGCGGTGGAGAGCCTGTTAGAGGCGGTACATAAGGAGAGGTCACTGCTAGCAGAACAGATACAGCAAGCCCGTTCTGAACTGGTTGCACCTCCCGGTGAAAGCCCTGAAATCATAAGGGAGGCTGAAATCCTTAAAGATACGGCCCTGGCCAGTAAGTTGATGGCCCATGCCCAAGAAAAGGTCAAACTTCTGGAGGAGGAAGGGCGGCTTGTAACTGCATGGGTCGCAAGGATAGAGGAGAGGAGGGGAATCATTCGGGAGGGGCTTCGGCTACTTGCTGATGCTACGACGGGACTCTCCAGTATCAGTGCCGCTAACATGTGGGTCAGGCAAGAGTGGAAGGCTAGCTGGTCGGCCACGAAGGGGGGGCTGGTGAGACTCCTCTCCCCCAGGAAGGGTTCAGACATTGTTACCTTCATAGAGGCCCCTGCCCAGAGGAATATACGCACGTCAATGGCCGGAGTGGGTGTACTTGCCCTCGTTACGGCGGCAGTCTTTGGTTGGTATTATTGTAAGAGGTGGTGTCGGCTAAACCTCAAGAGGTTAGAAGAGGCCGCTTCCCAGAATTATATAAAGGCCGCCCTGCTGCCTGCCCTCTTCAGGGTCTTACAGGGTGGGGTTACCTTGTGGTTGGTCCTGGGTCTATGTTTCGGCATAGCGTCCCTGTTTGAGATTGAAGGCCCCCTTATGCACTCTCTAAAGTATGGGCTTATAGTCTTTTCCATTTATAAAGTCCTGCATGGTTTTCTGGTAGAGGCTGTAAGGCCAAAGGGGTGGGGCAGTCCCCTCCTGACCTTACCCCCTCCCCTGGCCTGGCACGGCTATCTTACCCTCCACACAATCCTACTCTACTCAGCCATCTTTATCACCATTATAGGGGTCCTGGGTTCTTTCGGGCCCAGAACCCAGGAAATACTGTGGAGGGTGTACTCCCTCAGTGTCCTTGCCCTCTTTATCTGGTTTGTGGCCCCTAAGTCAGTGTTCCTGGCACTATTGTCTTCACCTTCGGCAGGAGGGGCCAATTCGGCCCTATCGCCTTCGGCTGAGGTGATATCAGCCTCAGGTGGACCCGATGTCAAAAAAGTGGCCCCGCCACCCGGAACCAAGTTGAGAAAGTTTCAAAGGGGATGCATCCATACCGTCCATCCGCTTACTATAGCCTTCCTCGTACTCCTTGTAGTCTTAGATGGTCTGGGCTACACCTCCATAACCTATGCCCTTATCGGCACCGCCATAAGTTGTGTGATTACCCTGGTTGCTGTGGCAGTGGCAAGGAAGCTCATAACTACCTTTATATTGGATAGGCTGGCCCGCAAGAGGCCTGTTGGAGAGGGTGAAGGCGTAGTAGCTTTCAAGGTTACCAGGGGCATAGTGGATTATTCTTCAGTCATAGTATCTATTATTGTAATAGTGAGTTTGTGGGTGGCTACCCTTGTGGACTCTGCCAGTACACCTGCGGCCCCGGGGCTCCTAAAGGGCTTTACCTCCAAGGTGGGGCATGTCCTGGATATAACGGTAGGAGTACTGGGGTACAAATTGGGCTTAGGTGCTGGAGGAGAATATACAACACCCTTTAAGATTATAATAGGACTCATACTGGTGGGGATAGCCTTCCTGGTAGCCGCTACTATAAAACGGCTTTTCCAGAGGAGGATCCTGGGCAAATTAGGATTTGAGAGGGGAATGGAGACTACTATCTCTTCTATAATTACTTACGTTATTATCGCCTTTTCGGTCCTCTTTGCCATGAGCGTGGCAGGGGTTCCTCTCAGGAGCCTTGCCTTCTTTGCCGGGGCCCTGGGTATTGGTATTGGTTTCGGTCTACAAAACATTATCCACAACTTTGTCAGCGGTATTATACTCCTTTTTGAAAGGCCTGTGCGGGTGGGAGACATCATCATCCTTGGCCCGGAACTTGGGGGCACTGTGGAGAAGATAGGCCCAAGGAGTACCACCATTGTTACCCCAGATAATATTGCGGTGGTGGTGCCTAATTCCAAGTTAATAGATACACAGATAGTGAACTGGAGCCAACCCACGAGTATGATGCGGGTGCATATAAATGTGGGCGTGGCCTATGGGTCCAATCTGGAACTGGTGAAGAATTGCCTGCTAGAGGTGGCGAAGAAACACCCTCTGGTCAGGCAGTATCCTGAACCCATGGTCCGCTTTGAGAAGTTCGGAGACAGCGCCCTTGTCTTTGAACTCATCTACTGGGTGGATAATGCCTACGCAAGATGGGTGACTTTGAGCGAACTTAATTTTGCCATAGATAAGACCTTCAGAGAACATAACATCTCTATCCCCTTCCCCCAGCAAGACTTACATATACGTACCGTGTTGCCGCCCACCTCAGGTGGGCCGCAGGAGACAAAGGGGGCGAAGGATACTAAAGGGCTGTAGGGGCAATTCCAAAGCTTGTAGGGGCGTATTGCAATACGCCCCTACAGGTAACGGGCGAAGCCCCATCTCCCCTTGACAAAAGGGCAAATTGATTTAGTATAGAGGAAATAGCAGTAGGGGCAATTCCCGCCTGAGGCGGATTTTCAACATGAATTGCCCCTACAACTTTTTACTGAGCGTGACGAAAGAAATGTCCTGGCACACAAAGAGATTCTGGGCTGGCAAGAAGAGGGGGCTCTTCTCAGTATTTCTGGCGTTATTAGTCTCCTTCCTGGCCATCTCCTTAACCTTCACAGAACCCAGTCAGGCCCTCTTTCTGGACTGGTACACGGGGGAAAGGGCCCCGAAGTACCGTCTCCCAGGTGCAGTCTGCTCCTACGTAGACAGGTTCTACGTAGACCCGGAGAGGATACACGCCCAGCATATGGCCGTTGAGGGCCTGAATTGGACAGAGAGGCTTCTGCCAGAGGTACAGGTGGAGTTTGTGGAGACCAATGGCACCCTGGAGATTACGGCTGGTGAGGCTAAAAAGAAACTAGACGCCTCTAAAGTCCAGAACTTGGACGATGCCCTTGCCGTGTTAAAGGACGGCCTCCTATTTATCCAGACAAACATGGAGGACGCCTCAAAGGCTAGTGACGTAGAGTACACTGCCATAAATGGGATGCTGGGGGACCTGGACCCCCATTCGGTCTTCCTCCCACCAAAGGAGTACAAGGAATTTATGATAGGCACCTCTGGGAAGTTCGGTGGCCTGGGGATGGTGGTGGGGATAAGAGAAATGACCCTCACGGTAATCTCCCCCATAGAAGGTACTCCAGCTTACAAGGCCGGGTTAAGGTCTGGGGACAAGATTATGGAGATAGAAGGGGAGTCTACGGTAAATATGTCCTTACACGAGGCCGTCAGTAAGCTCCGGGGTGAACCGGGCACAAAGGTAGCCCTTTACCTCTTGACCGGCAAGTCGGCCGAACCCAGGTTAGTGACCCTTGAGCGGGAAAAAATTATCCTACCCAGTGTAGAATCGCAACTCCTGGAGGGAAACGTAGGCTATATAAAGATAAGAAATTTTCAGGAAGACACGGTAGATGACCTGGATAAAAACCTCCAACAGCTCCAGAAGACCCCTCAAGGGTTAAGGGGCGTAATACTGGACATGAGAAATAATTCCGGCGGCCTCCTTGACCAGGCAGTGGGGGTGTCGGACAGGTTCCTGGAAAAAGGGGTCATAGTGGCAACAGTAGGCCAGGGCAAGAGACAGAGGGAGGTACAGAAGGCCCGGTACTCGGAAAAAGACATAACCCTCTGCCCCCTGATAGTGATTATAGATGCGAGTAGCGCCTCAGGTTCGGAGATTGTAGCCGCAGCCTTGAAGGAAAATGACCGTGCCCTTACTATCGGGGATAGAAGCTTCGGTAAGGGCACTGTCCAACAACTAATTGACCTGGCGGATGGCTCAGCCTTGAAGCTCACCGTGGCCAAATACCTCACACCCCTTTATAGGGACATCCAGACCCTCGGGATAACCCCCGATGTCAACCTTGTTCCAGTAGTCCTGGGGAAGGAGAATATCCTCCTGGAGAAGGGTACTGCCGGGGCCCTCAGGGAGGCAGACATGAGGGGACACCTACATGGAGAGGTTAATCCTCCAGAACCTCCCCTTGTCTCTCTGAAGTATCTCGCCGCCTTAGAGGAGATCCCGGAGGGTGAGGAAGAAAGCGTTTACAAACAAAAGGACCTCTCCAAGGACAACCAGCTACAGATTGCCCTTGAACTGATAAAGAACACTGCCTCTACTACGAGGGAGCAGATGTTAAAAGACCTCTGGCCTTCCTTTGAGAAAATAAGGCAGGCCGAAGAGGAAAAGATTATAAAGGCCCTGGCAGATTTGGGGATAGATTGGCGCTATGGAAAAGACACCAAGACTCCCAAACCCGTTGCCTCCCTTGCCCTCCAGCCCTTGAAGGAGAAATGGACCGCTGGAGAGACGGTTAACGTTACCCTTACCGTTGAGAACCAGGGAGAAGGTGCCCTCTACAGGATGTACGGCATTATAGAATCTAAAAACCTACTCCTGGATAAGCTGGAATTCCCTCTGGGAAGGATAGATAAAGGTACTTCTAAGAGCTATACCCATAAGATAGAATTACCAAAGAATAGCCTGGACAGGTCCGATGAGTTCACCATCAAATTTACGGAGTTGAATGGGAACGTACCCAAAGACGTCTATGGTACCCTGACGGTGGAGGCACTGCCCAGACCCGAGTTTGCATTCTCGTATCAGATAACGGAGGCCAATACTGAAGGGCGGAGGCCGGACGACGATGGGTTAGTACAGAAGGGGGAACTCCTGGACCTCCTGGTAACGGTACGGAACATTGGAAAGGGTGCTAGCTCCAAAAATGTGGTTGCCGTAAGGAACCTGAGCCAAAAAGAGGTCTTCGTGGAAGAAGGCAGTAAGGAACTGGGAGAGCTTGCCCCTGGGGAAGAAAAGACTGCCCGTCTACGCTTCCTGGTCAAAGAGGCCCTGGAGGCGAAGGAATTCAGTATGGACCTGGTCATAACTGACCTTAACTTCGGCGTCTATCTCTCCCAGAAATTGACCTTCTCCGTGATGGCCCCCAAGGTTTCCCCTTCTGTGGTAGAGGTAGATAAACGCATCCAGGCCGTGCGGCCCACATGGGTCTTTGGGGGCAGGTCAACGGAATCCCCCGTCATGTGCCAGATAAAAAAGGGGAGTATAGTGAGAGTCAACGGATGGGTACCAGGCTGGTACAGGATGGGCCTGCCTGGTGGAGGCAGGGGTTGGATCCCTGCCACGGACGTCTCCGAGACCTCAGTGGAAAAGGAGGAGGTCCTTGCCCTTCACCTGCAGTATATGCCCCCTGTAATTGAATTTGAGAAGACCCCTCTCCTCCTTCCATCCAGCAGGATGACACTATCAGGCAGTGCCAGAGACGACCAGATGGTCAAGCACCTCTTTGTAATGGTAAACAACGAGAAGGCCTTCTTCAAATCCCCGAAGAAAGGGGAGAAGGTCAAGGAATTGGCCTTCTCTGCCGAGGTCCCTCTTAAAGAGGGCCCCAACACCATAACCATCGTGGCCAGAGACGATGCGGGGCTTTCCTATGCACAGACCTTCGTGGTCAGCAGTAAGCCTGCTTTAGCAAAAGGTAGTGGGGTAGAGACTCCCTAAGCTTAGGGAACAGGGGACAGGCAAACACCTTCTTACGGTCTACTGTCTTCTATCTTTCAGAAGGGGGCCTTAAGAGTCAAGTGACTGAGAACCACTCCTTTATAGTTTCCCAACCCCTTGAAGGTACCCGCCTCCTGGAGTTCCTGGCCACAAAACTCCCTCTATATTCTATTAACACCCTCAAAGGTCTGATAGAAAGAGGCTCAGTAAGTGTAAATACGAAGAGGGCGAGTGCTGGCCTGGCCTTAGGGGAGGGGGATAAGGTAGCCGTTTTTATTCCAGAGGGTACCAGGAGATACGAACCCCACCCCTTACCACTGGAGGTGCTCTTTGAGGACGGACACGTCCTTGCGGTAAACAAGCCTGCCGGGCTGGCAGTAATTCCGGAAAGGGATGAGGGTGTAGGGGCAGGGTTTACCCCTGCCCAGGATGTAGGGGCGGGTCATGCCAGAGGCAGATTCGCCTCGGCGAATTTGAAACCTGCCCCCACATTTATCAGTGGGCTTCTGCATTACCTCCAAAATCTCTCTCCCCTTTCCAGCGGCAAAGGGCTAAGACCCAGGCTCGTCCACAGGTTAGATAAGGATACCAGTGGTGTACTCCTGGTGGCAAAGGACCCGGAGGCGGAAAGACACCTCTGCCGGCAGTTTGAAGACAGAGTCATAGAAAAAGAATACGTTGCCCTCGTGGATGGCAGGGCAGAGAGGGAAGAGGCTGACATAAATCTCCCTTTGGAAGAGACTACCCGTGGCAAGATGCGACCGAACCCCCGTGGAAAAGAGGCCGTAACCCAATACAGAATTCAGGAGCGATTTGACGGCTTCACCCTCCTGAAGGTCATGCCAAAGACGGGCCGCACACACCAGATAAGGGTCCACCTGAAGGCCATCTGCCACCCCCTCTCCGTAGACCCACTGTATGGTAACAGGTCTGCAATCTTCCTCTCCAGCCTGAAGGCCGACTATAAGCCAAAGAAGGGGCAGACCGAGACCCCTATTATCTCCAGGCTCACCCTCCATGCCCATAGGATAACCTTTGAGCCTTTTCCGGGGGTGGGGAAGATAACGGTAGAGTCCCCGATGGCCGAGGATATGGACAGGCTGATAAGGGTGTTGAGAAGATATAAAGGTAGTGGGTAACCCCTTCAATAACAGGTAGACAGCATACGGCAGACAGGGAAAGCCGTTATTCCTCTAAATCTTTAGTTTTAGTCCCCTCCTCTCCCAACTCTTTCTCTTTCTCCGGGGTGAGGGGTTCTTCTATGCGGTGTTTCTCCTCTATCCACAGGCCCAGGTCAATGAGTTTACAGCGCTCTGAACAAAAGGGGAAGTAAGGCAAATCCCTTATGGACTTGTATTCTAGTTCCTTCCCACAGTAACGGCAGTCAATCCTGGGCATAGTTCAAGGGTCGGGGGCTAGGGGGTAGGGAGTAGCCGCAGGCTTTAGCCTGCGTTATACTTTTTCCCTAACTCCTAATACCTGGTTTCTGTTTAATCTTCCTCTTGACCCTACAGAATTCTAACAGCCTCTCCAGTGGCCACGTGTTTATGACGTCCTCCTTCTCCAGCCAGCCTCGTCTGGCCACACCAACGCCCAACTGCATCACCCACATCTGGTCCAGGTGGTGGGTATCAGTGGAGATGGCTATCTTCACGCCCATCTCCCTGGCCTTCCTGGCGTTAACGTCGTTGAGGTCCAGGCGGTCCCAGAAGGAGTTAATCTCCAGGGCAGTACCAGTCCTGGCGGCGGCCTCCATTACCCTGTCCATGTCCACCTCGTAGCCCTCCCGCTGGCTAATCAATCGGCCTGTGGGGTGGACGATGATGTTTACGTAAGGGTTATGNATGGCGGCCAGGATCCTCTCCGTGACTTGTTCCTTACTCTGTTTGAAGCCTGCGTGGACTGCCCCCAGGACTACATCCAGCCGGGCAAGTACCTTATCAGGGATGTCCATAGAGCCGTCGTTCTTGATATCGCACTCACTGGCCTTGAGTAGCCTGAATCCCGTGGCAGGAAGTTTCTTATTCAGACCATCAATCTCCTCAATCTCTTTCAGCAGTCTCTCTTCGTCCAGCCCATGGGCCACACGGGTGCTCTTCGTATGGTCCGAGACCACACAGTAGCGGTAGCCCATCTCTTGTGCATGTCTTGCAATCTCCTCAAAGGTGGAGCTTCCATCAGACCACCTGGAGTGGACGTGGAGGTCTCCTTTAACGTCTTTTAATTCTATTAATTCTGGAAGCCTCCCCTCCTGGGAGGCCTCTATCTCGCCCCTGTCCTCCCTTAGTTCAGGGGGTATCCAATCCATCCCCAGGGCCTTGTATATATCCTCCTCAAGCCTGCCTCCCAGTTTCTTATCTCCACGGAAGACGCCGTACTCGCTAATCTTTAGTCCCTTCTTCTTGGCAATCTCCCTGAGGTGGATGTTGTGGGCCTTACTGCCCGTGAAGTACTGCAGGGCGGAGCCAAAGGAGTCCTCCTCCACCACCCTAAGGTCCACCTGAAGCCCCTCCTCTATGCGTACGGAGCCCTTGGTATCCCCGGCGGCCAGCACCTCTCTTACCTCCGGGAGGCTGACAAATGCCTGCACGATTTCCTTGCCCTGGTGGCCAGCGCAGAGGATGTCGATATCGCCAATGGTCTCTTTCATCCTCCTGAGGGAGCCGGCAGGTTGCATGGAGAGGATGCCCTTGACCCCTCTAAGTCTCTCTACGATACGGTTCACCACCGGGAAGGCCACCCCCAGGGCTATCCTCTGCTGGCTGGTGCGGAAGAGTTCTATGCCCTTGAGGATGTTTTCTGTCTTTTTTTCAGCGATCCCCTTAAGCCCTTTCAGCCTGCCCTGCTTGATGGCCTCCTCCAGTTGGGCTATCCCCACTATGCCCAATTCTTTATTCAGCATGGCCACGGTCTTGGGCCCAAGGCCGGGTATATGCATCATGGCCACGGTCTCAGGAGACACCCCCTCCATGACCTCCTCGTACTTGGACATCCGCCCCGTCTTGAGGAACTCCTCTATCTTCTCGGCATGGCCTTCCCCGATGCCAGGGATGTCTTTGAGCTTACCCTCCCCGGCTATCTCCTTTATGTCCTGAGTCAGGTCGCCTATAACCCTGGCCGCCCTGCGGTAGGAATTTATGCGGAAGGGGTTCTCCCCTTTTAGCTCCAGTACGTCGGCCATCCGTTCAAAGATGGAGGCTATCTCGGCATTCTTCATGACACGTCCTGTCCTCGGCCCAGAGGTCGAGCAAGTCATGCCGAAGGCAGACCTGCCTATGGCACGGCTCGGCCACTACAAAAGCCTGTCCAGAACGGATTATAGCAGTGAGGGATTTTGGGTGTCAAGAATTACTGCGCGGGGATGGTAAGGGGGCTTCGGCCGTGAGCTCAGCCGAACGGCAAAGCCCCCTTACATAAATAATAAAACCAAAGTGAGACAACGGGTTGNATCAGCNNTGTGGTTTTAGACATATTAGCTGGATGTAGTTGTTGGACGAAAATCTATTCCATTAGTCGGAACCAGTCACTGAGCGTGATCTTAAGCCTAACCACTTCGTCCGGCGCAAGAGGCGAGCAATGAGCAATTGGGCCACGCAGGACATTCAGGCTGTTCATAATTTTCGTAAAAGCCTTTTGGCTGTTGAACGTGTCATTGAAAGTCATCCAGTTAGTTCGCACGATCTCTCCGAGTTCTCCAAACGTGGTATAGTCTATTAGCTCGGCGGACCGAGGAGTCACAGCAGAGTCAATTTCCTTCTTCTGATTGTCCTCGGCGTTCTTTCGGATTGGCTCGGGTACAGTCTTATTCCACCAGCCGGAGCCATGCTCTGCTTCTAGCTTTCCCTTGACTATCTGCCGGATGGACATTTCCAGGCAGTAGAAAAGCTGGTAGTGAATCGCCATCTCGGCCGCCTCCTTGCGAACAGCTTCGTCAAACTGTGGGTAATAGGTCTCATCCAGATCGCTCTGGGCTGATGGTTCTCTCTGGAGATCCAAACTGTACGTCTGCTCCACCCGATCTAAATCCCTTTGCATCATTTGATGGGACATACCGAAGAGTTTAATCTTATCTTTGATATTCATTTTCGCAGCAAGTGCTCCCTGAGACTCTTGAAGATAGCATTGAAGACAGCCACATCGTCCGTTTTTGGTAAGACCAAGTTGATGGTATAAGCCAGGCCGAGTTTCAATTCCCCTGTTGGCCCTTCTTCGCTAGTGAGCATCTCCTTCTCTTCCTCTTTTGGGCCTTCAGCCACTTTTTTCTCCTCACCAAACTGGGCAAAGACCTTGAGGGCCTCGAAGGTTCCCACGATAGATCGTAGCGTTGTATTATTCTTTTCGAGACCGGTGATTTCCACGAGCAGCCCTTCCAAATCTTTTTTGCTCATCTTATGTGCGGACTCGTTTCTCTCGAAAAGCTGTGGGTAGCCCTTTCTGATCGCCTTCGCCATTGCCACCCCCGACTCGGCAGGGTTCCTGAAGCTTTTGTAGAGATCGGTTGGGG
>C687J35504_10002890_pt1 | contig 11436 bp, 11 predicted proteins | sample RifCSPhighO2_02_FD_35504 | JGI IMG/M metagenome (IMG submission 35504) | reverse complement strand
CTCTTTGCCTGCCGGTTTACTCCAGATAACTTCTCCGCTTACGTAAAAATTCCCTAAGTCAGGCATTATTTTAAATTGTCCGCTAAGGGCGGTGCCGACTTTAATATTGGTCTCTGATGAAATACGCATCCCGCCTGAGCTGACATCCATAAGCAAACCCTCGTGCGGCTTATTTTCCCGGCTCTTTAAGAATGCCTTTTCTTTTGCCGGCGAACGGCGGTATTTACGCCTTTCATCCATAGCAAATCCTCCTTCATTTAAACAAACGGTCCCCGGCGCCTGTCTTTCACATAGATACTTTTACCCAGGGTCTTGGCATAATTTTTTAAATCCGTGGCAATCTGGATTATCTCGCCGATATGAGAAAATTTTTGATATTCATTCGTGGCTACCCCGATAGAGAGGCTCATAATGGGAATTTTAGCAAGGTTACCGATCCTGTTTTTAGTAATAATATAACCTCTCTCCCTGTCCTCCTGTCCATAAAAAGAGACGATGCTTTTATCAAAATCTTCTGCGATTTTTTTACAGACGTCTTCAATACAATCCGGAGTGGTAATCAGCAAAAAATCGTCTCCGCCGATGTGCCCGAGAAAATCCGCAGAATTTCCCAGCGCCTCCAGCGCCTTGCTGATGATAACCGCGAGATGGCCGATAACCTCATCGCCTTTTTCAAAGCCATAACGGTCATTAAATTCCTTGAATTTACTTAAATCTATGTACCCGACTGCCATGGGCAGCTGCGCTTTTGTTCTTTCTTCAAGCTCTTTCAATAAAGATACGTTTCCCGGAAGCTTGGTCAGGGGGTTAGCGTCTAAGTCCCTGGTTATGCGCACTAAAGATGACTTTACCCTTGCCAGGAGCTCTGCCGCTTCAATAGGTTTATTAACGTAATCGTCCGCTCCGGCATAGATGCCTTTTATCTTATCCAAGGGGTCTTTTGTATCCATAAGCAGGATTAAGCTGATATGACGAAGGCGGAAATTCCGGCGAATGTTCTTACAAAATTCCATTCCCTTGATCTGCTGGCTTTCAAAATCTAAGATTACCAGATTAAACGGCTTTTGGCTTAAGGCCTCTAAGGCCTCGGGCTGGCTCCTGGCGACCGTTGCGTCATAGCCTTCTCCTCTCAAGAGGTCGGATAAGAATTCCTTGGTCGGGCTGTCTTCAACGAGGATTAAGATACTGCCTTCGGCAGATGGGATTTTCATTTTTTTAACACACCTGACACAGATTATGAAAATAGATTACACGGATTTCTGAAATAAAGCTTATCTGTGTAATTAATACCAATTCTATTATAAAGCTAAAATGGGCTTTGTCAAGGAGAAGTCTCATTAATTGCGAACGCAAGTTCGCAATTAATGAGACTTCTGACCCCGCCTTGGCGGGAGAAGAATCTGATATGATTTACTCTGCTCCCAAGAAAAGCTTCTGGCTTATTTCTTTTGATATACGCGGGCATTGATATCTATTTCCCTGAAAATTTCCTTGCCTTGAGCTAAGAGAGTCTCTGCCTTGCCCATCACCAGATATCCGCCGGCTTTTAAGGATTTATAGAATTTCATCAATAGCTGTTCCTGAAGGCTGCGGTTAAAATAGATAAAGACATTGCGGCAGATTACCACGTCGGCTTCCTTGATACTGTCATCACGGATCAGATCCAGACGTTGAAATTTAACCATCGCCCTTATTTCATTCTTTAGCTGGTAGCGCCCGTCAGCGAGGGCGATAAAATAACTTTTGAGATACCTGGGCTCAACATTTTTTAAATTTTCCTTTGGGTATACCCCGGCCTGGGCACTGAGCAGGGCCTTTTTATCAATATCGCTTGCCGTTAATTCCAGCTCAAAAGCCCACGGCTCTGTTCTTGCTATTTCCTGAAGCAAAATCGCCAGGGAATACGGTTCTTCGCCGTTAGCGCAGCCGGCAGACCATATTCTCAGGGATCTATCATTTCTTATTTTCTTTTCTTTGAGCAGATTCTCTAAGAGGCATTTTACGGTTATCCAGACCTCTTTATCGCGGAAAAATTCGGAAACATTGATGCAGAGGTCTTCAAGCAATTTATCAAACTCTTCGGGCCTTTTTGTTAAAAGGCGCCCGTACTCCGGGTAGGACTCAAGCTTATTCACCCGCATGCGCATGGCTATTTTTCTCTTAACCACTCCCTGGTGATACTGCCTGAAATCCAGGCCCCTCTCCCCGACGATTTGATTAAGCAGGGATTTAAAAGAACGGTCTCTGTCTTCGCCTGGGCCGTGGCTGGGATTTTTGCTTACGGCCTCTACTGCCGCAAGGGCGGCCCGGGCAATTTCTCTTCTATATTTAAGCCTTGCCTGCTCCATCGGGGGACTGGCATACTCGGGGGGAATCTTTGATACTACATAGGCAAGCATATCATCCCGGCATAGTTGGCAGGTGCAAATATCATAACGCAGCATAAGCGCGTTGTTAAGAAACTCTATAGCCAGCGGCTCAATGATATTTTTTTGTTCTTCTGCCATACCACAAATATATCACAAGCAGGCAGAATTTAAAAGTGATTTTTGTATTGAAAAATTTATAATTAAAGTATATACTGAGACCCATGGCCAGAAAAGCCGTTACCTTAATTGAACTGATTATGGTGATTACCATTGTGGGAATATTAGCCCTCGCAGCTATCCCGCGTTTTGGGAGTTTTTATTTTTTAAAAATCAGCGGGGCAATGAAGAAAGTAACTGCGGATATACGTTATCTTCAGCAATTAGCGGTTTCAGAACACACCAATACTAAATTGGTCTTTAATACCGCGGCGGATACCTATACCGCGCAAAAATTCAACCAAAGCACAGGCGCCTGGGTAAACATCACTGACCCCTTTACCCGCGGCAATCTTAGCCTGAATTTTACCAGCGACCCTCAATATAACGGAATAGACATCTCGGGAACGAATCTTTCATCCAGTACTTTGCGATTTAGCTGGCAGGGAATTCCCCAGGAAGGCGCTGACGCCAGCCCTTCTAATTTAACTGCCGAGCGCTCGGTTACTTTTAGCTACAAGGGCAATTCCTTGACTATCTATATTACGCCGAATACGGGAAGGGTGAGGGTGCAATAATAATTTAACAATGAGACAATTTAAGAACGGGGGATTAACCATCATTGAATTAGTCGTCGTAATCGTGGTGCTCGGATTAGCCATACCGCCGCTTTTGACCTCCTGGGCAAATATCGGCTGGCGCTCTGCCCGCTCAGAAGCGCTGGCGGATGCGACATTCTACGCCCAGCAGTTACTGGAGGAAATAAAATCAAAAAGATTTGATGAAAATACGTCAAGCCCCTGGAGTTCTTCGCTTGGGCCGGAAAGCGGAGAAAACAGTAATAATAAGGACTCCTTTGATGATGTGGACGACTTCCTGGGATGCGCTGACACAAGGGTCACGACCCCAGCTACAAGTTATAATCGTTTTGCGGCTGTGGGCTATGTTAGCTTAAGCGGAACTACCTGGCAGGATTCTGGAAGCGTTACTAATTTTAAGCGCATCACGGTTACTGTATCGCGCGCAGACGGCTTAGCCAAAGATGTAAATTTAGTAACCATAGTAGCGGCGTATTAACCCATGACCCATAACCCAAGACCCAAAACGGCCTGTCCGGCAGGCAGGCACAAGGCAAAAGCCGTTACCTTAATTGAGCTGATTATGGCAATTACCATTGTAGGCATCCTGACCACGGCTGCCTCAATGTATATTAAGGAAACCATAGACCTCTGGCGCTTCGTTACTTTTCGCAGCGAAGTCGCAGCGCAGGTAAGGACGGCCTTGATACGCATGGGAAGAGAAATAAGGCAGCTGAAAGATGCCCTCTCTGTATATACCGCTACTGCCGGGCGATTCCGCTTTGACGATATCAATGCCAACAATATTGATTATCAATTATCAGGCAGTAATTTGATGCGCAATGCCGATATCCTGGCTGGCGGGGTCAGCGGGCTTAGTTTTACTTATTATGATGCGGATAACAATGCAATTACCGCACCTTTGGTTTCGCCGAGCAATACCGATATACGCCGGATAAACATATCGTTAAGTATCCAATCCGGCACACAAAGCAAAACCTTAACGACGCAGGTGTATCCGAGAAATCTGTAGCGGTGCGATTTATCGCGCCAACAAAGCTGATGCTTCATAAAACGCAATACGCAATACGCAATACGCACGACGCAAAAGGCGTGGCTTTAATTATCGTCATCTTCGCGATGATGCTCTTTGCGGTCCTGGGCTGGACCCTGGCAAATCTGCAGAGCGGCGATTTTGAAATAAACCTGCGTAATCTTGATTCGGAAAGGGCCTTAGGTTTAGCCGAGGCGGGTGCGCAGTGGGCATTAAATCAGTTATCACAGAACGCCTCCTGGAGAACCAGCGCTGATACCATCTGTAATGTTACCGTGGGTTCTGATTGGAGCGCTCAGAATCTTAACGCCAGCACCGGGCAATATAATATTTATGTCTGCTGCCGTCCTCCCCAGGCCACAGAAAGCGGTGATGCGGTAATTGAATCCATAGGCTATGCTCCTTACCAGTCAAGCTATCGGGCAATGCGCCAGGTAAAAGTAGCGGTGAGCTTGGGAGGCTTAACCAATGCGGTTATGACTCAGCCGGCTGATCCCGATGTGGTAAATAAAGGGCTGCTTAACTGGTGGCCGGCGAGGCAAAATCATACTATTCAGATAGAAGGAAATGTCTATACCGGCCATTACGATGGCGATGGCGATGCAGCGTATGATGAAGCAGGCCAGGATTATGACGACCAGCCGGCTCCCATCCTTCCGCAGGACAGCGAAAGCCCCAGCGATGAGCGAAGAAACTTTACTGCCAGCTATCCTTCTATTGATATGGCCTGGTTTTATAATAACACTGCGGCTGGAAACAGATGGCCAAGCCCTTCAAATCGGGACATAGAAGCAGCTGCCCTTGCTACTTCAAGCGGCAGCACATTAAATGTTGATCAAGGCGGTTTTTTCAATGGAATGCAGAATATGGCAGTGCGAAATTNAGGCCCCGGGCATGGGACATGGAACGATGGCGACTGGGCTGTTATTAACACAGTTCCGGGCGGATATAATTACACCCGGGCAACATTAGACAGAACCATAGGAGATGACTGGGATAACGATACGGTAAAGCTCGTCAGGCGCGTTTATAATAATGTCTTCAATGATGGCCTCCGGTATACCGGAGGCCTGGCCTCAGGCGAAGCCGGCGCCCTGTCTGCGGATTTGCTTATTGACCTTCGCTCGACTGATGTAGAGCTCAGAAACACCTATCATATCTGTGAAGGCGACATTGTGGTAAAAGGAACCAATGAACTGGCGATACGCTTTACCGGCACTGGCACGCGGTATCCAACTTTAGCCACTCAAAATGGGGATATCATCTCTATCGAACCCCTGGAGGCGCTTGCCCTCAGCGAATCCCAGAGGCAGCGCCTCCGCCAAATTGACGGGCTCGTTTATTCTGAATTTGGCCATGTTAATCTTAACTATATCCGCCCCCCCGTAACAAGCTCGCCATCTTTCAGGGGAAATTTGGTCTATGGCTATCGAATAACTTTGGATGGCGCAACAACNGTTACCTATGTGCCTGCAGTGCTTTCTTCTTCCGGTGGTTTTATNTTCGCTTCTTCGGAACTTAATTGGCAGGAGCAGTAATAGCTNAAGGTTTTTTGATAGAGAGAGAAAACGGCCTGTAATTTTTATAGGGAGGATAACAGATGCGAAAAAAAATTATGCTTATTTTGGGAATAGGCGGTATGGTTTTTTTTATAAGCTTTGGGCTTGCCCAAAGCGCGCAAAAGTATTCTCAAGAAGAAACGGGTTTTCCTGATTTCTCTGAAAGATTTACCCGCATAGAAACTAAATTAGAGGCGTTATCAAAGAATATAGACAGCGCAAATAAAGAAATGGCGCGGAAATTAGACCAGGTTTTAAGCAACCAGGAAAAAATTTTAAAAGAGCTTGCCATCGTAAAAATACGGGCCTCTAGAATATAAAGGATTTTAAACCCCTTGTTAACCTCGTAGGTTAACAAGGGTAGGATTACGCGCTGGGATGAGAAAAGATAGGCTTGCTATTGGCGAGACGTATCATATTTACAATAAAAGTATTGCAGGATACACAATTTATAATAATGAAGAAGAGTTTTTAAGAATGCTTAGCGCTATTCGTTATTACCGCAGAGAAAAAACTGAAATTAGCTTTTCTAGGTTTCTAAGAGACAACGAAACAGAAAAGGAACATTCAGAAAATTATTCTATCTTACAAGATAAGAGAAACCTCATTGAGATAATCTCATATTGTCTAATGCCTACCCATCTTCATTTAATCCTAAAACAACTTGCAGATAATGGAATTTCAATTTTTATGAGCACTGTAGAAAATAGTTATACGCGCTATTTCAACCTTAAACATAAAAGAAAAGGCCCGCTTTGGGAGACAAGATTCAGGAGTATCTTAATAAAGACCGATGAGCAATTACTCCATTTAACACGATACATTCATTTAAATCCCGTAACCGCTCATTTAGTTAACGAACCCGAAAAATGGTCAATGTCTTCTTATAACGAATATCTCACCAAAATAGATGAAAATAAGAAAACCTGCGATTACAATGACGTTTTAAATATTGAGCCTGCGACTTACAAAAGATTTGTTGAAGATAGGATTTCTTATCAAAGGGAGCTCGCTAAGATCAAAGAATTGCTGGTAGACTAAACCCCCTTGTTAACCTCGTAGGTTAACAAGGGTTACCCAAAGGACAGATTTTTCTTGCTTGACAGTTAAGATTTAGGCAGGTAAAATCAATACGGATGAATCCTGCAAACACACCGGAAACTAAAAGAGAGCTGCCTTCCCACCTACCTGCTTTAGCAGGTAGGCCTGCCCCTAAATTTCCTCTTAGCGCTTTTCTCTCTTTTCTGAGAAATATCTTTGCTTCCACCCAAAGCATCATCGGNATAGATATTGGTTCAAACGTCATAAAGGCAGCCCAGCTGCAAAAAACCGCCAAGGGTTACCTGCTCATCAATTATATTGCCCGCACGGTCCCCGGCAGCATCAGAGACAATCCGCCTGAGAAAAAAAGGTTGGTTCAGGAGCTGATAAAAGAGTTCATTGCCGACAGCCGTCTCAAATCTGGCCTTGGCCGCCTGTCTATCTGGGGAAAAGGCGTTTTTATCTTTTCTCTTTCTGTGCCGTCATTGAATAAGAAGGACTTACGGGGCGCGGTGAGCATGGAGCTTAAGAAACGGCTACCCTTTCAATTAAATTTAGACAATATTGTTTTTGATTTCTTTGTTACCGGGCAGCTGCGCGACGAGAAGGGGCTTACTTTATTACAGGTAACCTGCATTGCCTGCGACCGCGCTATTCTTGAGGAACAGCTGCAATCCTTAAAAGAGATGTGCATCAGGCCCGTGGGGATAAATGTGACTGCCGACTGCCTGGGAAATCTCCTCCCGTATTGCCTTAAGGTCAGCCCGGAAAAAACCATTGCCCTCTTAGATATGGGCGCAAACAGCTCAACCCTTAATTTTTACAAGGCAGGCGCTTTGCGCTTTTCCCGCGAGATACCCATCGGCGGCGACCACCTGACCCATGCCTTAGCCAGAACCATACCCTCAAGCGCCGGGCCTATAAACATCAACCTTGATGAGGCAGAAAAGATTAAGCGCCAGTGCGGCATACCTTTGTTAAAAGAGGCAAAAATAGAGTACCTCACTGACTTTGGAACGCTCTCAGGCGAGCAGATCTCGGCAATGCTGCGCACAACCCTTGAACGGCTGATTATGGAAATCAATAGAACCTTCAACTATTACGCCTCCACATTTAATGCCCCCCGCATAGAAGAGCTCTATATCACCGGCGGTTCATCCCGGCTTAAGAATCTCAATAAGTTCTTTTTGGATAATTTAAAAGAGCTGAAAAAAATAGAAAGCCTGAACTCCCTGAAGGCAATCAAAGGCTGGCAAGATACCGGCGTCTTCAGGCAGGAATTGGTGATGGAGCAGGCCGCTCCTCACTTAGCCGCGGCATTCGGCATAGCTATAGGAAGCGGCGGCAGGGTAAATCTCCTTCCGGTGAAGGAAAGGTTAGAGCAGAAAGCATTTTTCATCACTACCCTTTTAAAAATTTCCTTTCCTCTCATTTTGACCTTAAGTTTTGCGTATTTTAGCCTTACCTATATCAATACCTTTAAATACAAAAAAATGCTCAGAGACACGCAAGCGCAATTGCGCAAATTAGAACCCGCGGTCCACCAGGCTAGGGAATATCTTTCTGCCAAGTCAAAATTAGAACAGAGAAAGGCGCTTCTTGAACAGGCGCGGGGAAGGCAACCCTCCTGGTGGGCCGTCCTGAAAGAGCTCAGCAATATCACTCCCGACGAAGTGGTCCTGCGCAAGCTCAAGGCTGAACAGCTTAAGCAGCCAAAGGAAATCCGCATTGAAGGAAAAATCTATGCAAAATATACCAATCTGAATCTGGAATTAAGCCAGTATCAGATAACTCTGGAGGATTCGCCTTATTTCAGCCGCGTGCAGCAGGTTGCTTGCGAAACCGATATGTATTCACCTATTCCTACGGCAGATTTTGAACTTGTCTGCCAGTTAACCTACTAAATTATGGATATCCGCGATAGATTGCAAAATAAGCTGTCTCGGCTAGGGCTTATCGCTTTTGGGCTGGTAAGTTTCTTATTCTTGCTCTATTTTATTGCCGGCAAAACCCTCTTTAAATACGTTGAGCGCTTAAAGAGTGAATTTGCATCAAGTCAAAATACGCTGCAGGAAGCGCAGGACTTAGTCAAGGCCTTCTCCAATCCACAAAAGGCGCTTGAGGATATGGAAAAGAAGGCCCGCGAACTCAAGGAGATGGGCGTAACCTCGCGGCAGCTGCCCCGGCTCATTCAGTCGCTTGCGCTTGCGGCCAGCAAACTGAACATCAATATCATCTCCATACGGCCACGCGAGGATATAAGGTCCGGTGATGAAAATCTGCCTGCGGGAGTGAGCAAGGTCTTTATTGAGTTGACGCTAAGCTGTCCTTATAAACTATTTGCGGAATATAGCAAAGCCGTTAGCGAATTACCGGTTACCTTTATCGTTGAGCAGATGAGCATGGAAAAAAAGGATGAAGCCGAGGCCTCCCTCGCCGAGAAGAAACCTCCTGAAAAATCTGCGCAAGCGCCGGAAGAGCTCTTGGTTACTTTGCTCTTAAGCACCTATATGGTCTGGGAGTTATAAAATGTAAAACAAATAGGTCAAGGTTGAGGTTAAGGCTAAGGTTAAGAAGATTAGAAACAAACCTCGACCTAAACCTTAACCTTTATAGCTTACTTTCAGAGAAATATAAATGACTAAAGAAAAATTTCAGCTGAGCGTAATTGCGGCTGGCGTGCTTATACTCCTAAGCATTATTGCCGGCAATCTTAAAAAGAAGCCGGCTAAAGGACAACCTTCTGATAACAAACCCGTGGACGAAACTCTGCCTAAGGCCGGCATTGCCGCAGGCGCCAAAGCAACGTCCGCTACCCAGGCTGTCAATGACGAAGAGCTCTCTTTGCAAAAAGAACGGGAGAAATTAAACTGGGGGAGAGACCCGTTTGCCGCAGCGAAAGTCAGTAAAGAATTCCGCGGGGCCAATCTCCAGCTCAAGGGGATATCTTTTGGAAAAGACAAAAAAGGCCTTGCCTTTATAAACAATGAAATTGTCAAAAAAGGTGATATAATGGGTGACTATGAGGTCATTGAAGTAGAAAAACACAAAGTGCTCTTACGAAAAGCAGGGCAGACTTTTTATTTGACCTTGCCGCAGGAATAATATCCATTGTGGCATAAGCCGGTAAGGCAATGGTTTGGCAACCGAATAGCCAAAGCGATAAATGCCACCGCTATAGTAGCGGTGCGATTTATCGCACATCTGGGGAAGGTGCGCTCCCTGCCCGACGGTGAGGCGGGTATCGCACACACAGGGGTGAGAAAAGTGAAAAATCATTTTGTATTATTTAATCTGCGGAAATCCGCGTTAAGAATGCCTCCTTTAATTTCTATTATCTTGATTTCTTTGATCTGGTTGACTAAATCGAGCTACCCGCAGGAGAATTCTGCTGATAAGCAGATTATTGAATCNCTGGAATTNCGCGAGGTGGACATCAAGGACGTCCTGCGGCAATTGAGCAAACAGTTCAACCTCAATATCATTTTTTCCGAGAAGGTCCTCGGCTTGATTACCGTGCAATTGAACAATGTGACCTTAGATGAAGCCCTGGATTCCATTATTACCATTAATGGTTTTACCTATACCAAGAAGGATAATGTGCTCAAGGTCACTACTGCCGAAGAGGCAGAGCGGGAAGGAAAACAAACAAAGCTCTTTAAATTAAATAATGCCGATGCCTTGAAACTTAAAGAAACCATCACTAAGGTATTATCTCCTGACGGCTCCGTTGAAGCAGACAGCCGCTCCAACTCTCTGGTGGTTACCGACACCCTCTCGGTAATTAATAAACTTGAACAAATAATCCCTGCTTTAGACAGTATTACCTCGCAGGTTTTAATTGAAGCCAAGCTGGTGGAGACCTCCTTAACCAAAAGCGATAAATTAGGGATAGACTGGACCACCACGCTTAGCGCAAGCGGAGCTAAAAGGCCTACCACCCTGCCTTTTCAGCCCAAAGGTGACAGGAAGTGGATGGAGAATGTCTTTCCGCCGGATCCCGCATCAAGCTCGGATTTTCCTACCGGCCATCCCTTTGCCTTTCCCACGGCAGTCAAGGGCGATTTTACCCTCGGCACCCTTGACGCCAGTTCGCTTAAGGCTGTGCTGGATGTTTTAATGAGCCGCACCGATACAAAGCTCGTTGCCAATCCCCGGGTCGTTGCCATCAATAATCAAAAGGCGCTTATCCATGTGGGAAGAAATGTCCCTATCCCTACATTTGAAAGAAATGAAACCACCGGCAAAATGGAAATCACCGGCTGGGGCGCCGATAAAAAGGTAGGAGTTAGATTAGAGGTTACCCCGCAAATCAGTCCGGATGGACATATCAAATTAGTGCTCAAGCCGGAAATAAGCAGCATCGTCAGTACTGTAAAAATAGGCACCGATGATGCCAATGTGATTACCGCGACCCGAACCGTAGAAACCGAGGTAATGATACGAGACGGCCAAACAGTAGTCATTGGCGGATTAATAAAAGACGATTCTTTTACCAAGATAAGCAAAATTCCTTTTTTGGGAGATATTCCGCTTATCGGGCTTATCTTTACCCGCAAAGAAGTCGGCTCTACTGCAAGCCCGACTGAAAAAACTGACTTGCTAATCTTTGTCACTGCCCGTATAATTAAAGATACTGATGCGCCATTGCTTGCTTACGAAAGCAACCTGATCACTTC
>C687J35504_10002889_pt1 | contig 11437 bp, 9 predicted proteins | sample RifCSPhighO2_02_FD_35504 | JGI IMG/M metagenome (IMG submission 35504) | reverse complement strand
ATCAGCTTCAGTCCCGAGAAAAAAATGTTCCTCGGTGAATTATCTTTGGACGGCAAGATGCGGAAAATCTCGGGTGTTCTGCCGCTTGTTGATATGGCAAAACAGCGCGGTTTTGAAGAAGTCTATCTTCCGGAGGAAAATGCTCGCGAAGCCGCGCTTATTTCAGACATCTCGATTTTTGGTGTGCAAAACCTAATCGAAGTTGTGGAACACTTAAACGAGAAAAAATCTGCCAACACAAAGAAAACAAAAAAACTTCTTTTTCCCCAGCCAAAAACTGAAATCGAACATGCAGAAAGGAAATACGCGGTTGATTTCGCTGATATAAAAGGGCAGGAGACAGGGAAGCGAGGACTTGAAATCGCGGCGGCAGGCGCGCACAACATCGCGCTTTTTGGACCGCCGGGCACAGGCAAAACCATGCTAGCACGGGCCTTCGCCGACATCCTGCCACCGCTATCTTTCGAGGAAATCCTGGAAACGACCTCGATTCACTCGGTCGCGGGAATTCTCAAAGATGATTTGGTAACCGAAGCCCCTTTCCGCGGCCCGCATCACACCTCTTCGTATGTATCTCTCGTTGGTGGAGGAAGTTTTCCGAAACCAGGCGAAGTAACCTTAGCCCACAGAGGCGTTCTCTTTCTCGATGAATTTCCTGAATTTGATCGGCGGGTCATTGAGGCGTTGCGCCAGCCGCTTGAAGACAGGGTAGTGTCTATATCACGGTCAAAAGGGACTGCTCTTTTTCCAGCCGACTTTATTTTAATCGCCGCCATGAACCCGTGCCCATGCGGAAACTTCGGCTCGAAAGATAAAGAATGTGTCTGCCCGCCAGCGCATCTGCTCCGCTATCGCCGAAAAATTTCCGGCCCGATTGCGGATCGCATCGATATGTGGATTGAAGTTCCCACTATTTCCGCCTCAAAATTAAGCGACGGCAAAAAGGGAGAGGGAAGCGCGGCAGTCCAACAGAGAATCATCGCCGCAAGGACGCTTCAAAAAAACCGCTTTGAAAAATTTAAACTGCCGTTTAAAACAAATAGCCAAATAAATGCCAAACGAATCGAAGAGCTGATTCCGCTCGATCAAAAAGCCCGCGCGACCTTAAACAGTGCGGCAGACAACATGAAACTATCCGCTCGCGCCTACCACCGCATTATTAAATTAGCCCGCACTATTGCCGATCTTGCCAATTCAGGAGATGTCACTTTCAAACACATTCTCGAAGCCGTTCAATATCGACCGAAGGAGGTGGAATCACGATTCTAAATTTAGGAGTCATGGATAAAAAAGTGAACAGACAAAAAAACAGGTTCATTTGACATATTACCTTACATCGTTAAGATACTTTTAGAACAGAGAAACTGCAAGCGCATCACAACAGAACAGAAAGGACAAAGCGGTATGAATAGCACACCACCTGTAAAAAAGAGAGCGGAGTTCTTAGGTAAACATGACAAAGTCCTAAAGGGTGATATAAGCCAAGAGGTTCAAAACTGCATTGATTGGCTCTTCGCAAACAACTTCAGAACCACCAGACCAAGTTCTGACGAACATCAATATGGTCCCCATATCGGATGCAGATTCGAAGTTTTGAGACCACTCGAAACGTGCGGAAACGGAGATAACCTGCCCATCCTCGAGGCTGGCATCTGGGAATGCACCCACCATCAAAGGAGCACTTCCGGAGTTTTGTGCACCTTCAAGTCATCGGACAAAGGAGAGGTTTACCTACGGGTTGGCTACAGGCCGGTAGGAGGACATGCAATCATGGCGTGGAAAAACAATATTCGAAAAATTTAATCTCTTTTTTGGAACATATACACCCCGTGTTACTGACATTGGGTGTTTTTATTTTCACATATGCAGATTCTTAATGATTGGTCAAAGAATCCGAAAAGAAACGTAAATAAAAAAACCAGCGGATCGTGTTCTGTTTGCTGACACGAACGTTCCACTGGTTCCCACTACCTCGAGTAAGGTATGGAAATTCGACTCTCTAATCAAGACCTGGAAAATCATCATCTATGATTTCCTCCATGAGTCGTTCGAATTCCTCCGGGTCAACGTGTTCTGCTGGAATGTGTGTTGTACGAACGCGATCTCTTATCAAAGTTGCGGTCAGAAGTCTCTCCTCCAATGGAGGAACTTCCCGTGACATCTGCTTCTGTGCTTCTTCCCAGGGATCATTTTCAGTATTCATATCCACTCCTTTCTACTTTAACTATACTCCTGGTTTACCAAAAACAAAAGAGCTTCTCTACTCTTTCATTCCTGAATTCAGAATCAAGATTCCCAAATTTAGCATATACTTGCTATCGCCGGTATATGCTAAATGTCTCTAAACCTATTAAAAGGGACTTTTAGCCTTAAAACGTTTTGCGCTCGGACGAAATCCTTAGAAAGGATTCTTCGCCCCGCGAACTTCAAAGTGGAGATGCGGGCCGGTGGATTTACCAGTGGAACCAAGATATCCGATAATCTGACCCTGATAAACATACGCGCCGGCGAAGACCGCAGCTTCGGTTAGGTGCGCGTAGAGCGTCTGGGTGCCGTTCGTGTGAGAAATAACGACATAATTTCCATACCCGCCATTCCAGCCATAATTTCGGCTGATGATGACGTTTCCGGAAGCGGCGGCATAGATGGGCGTTCCCGATGGCGCTCCTAGATCAATACCATTGTAACCGTGAAGACCTTGTGTTTTCTTCCCACCGACAAGCGGCCGAGTGTAGTAACCATCATAGCTCGGAACACTGGTCCCACGGGGGGTATTTGAAACAAAATTTGATTGTGAAGAGCTGACTTCTCCATCTGGGACAATAACAATTTCTCCGACAGTAAGCTTTTGATTCGATGAAAGATTGTTAAAGGAAAGAATTTCACTAACATCTCCTTTGTAAAACTTCGCGATGCTTTGGATGGTGTCACCGCTCTTAACCGTGTGGCGAACACCCGAAACCGGTAAAATAATAAGCGTCTGCCCTTCGGAGATAATTGAAGACTTGAGATCGTTTCCCCAAATAATAGTGTTGGTTGAAACCCCAAACATCTTGGCAATCTGCGAGAGGGTATCACCCTTTCGCACAACATAAACGCTGATCTGGTCATGACTGTGTTGTTCTTGAATATCCGCCAATGTCCCTGTGGGGCCTGTCTCCGGCAATAAGGCAACTCCACCGACAATTGTTATGTCGCCACCACCTTTAGAAGGATTCGGGTCAGAATTCAAAGCGGCTTGAAGAATAGACATATTTTGGGAATTTCCAGTAGTTTTGAAACTTTCCTGGGCAGAATTACCAGAAAGCATTGCCGAGACAAATGAAAAAAGGCTAGCATTAGCCAAAAAAGGGCTCAAAATATAGAAAGAAGCGACGAAAAAGAAAACAATCCTTTCGTACAAAAGGGCTTTAAATAAGGGTTTTTTTGGGTTAGTCGCCGAGGTAAAAGAGGGGACGGGACTATGATATGATTTTTTTTCTAAGATAAGCCTATTTTTAGCCATTAATTCAGGATTTCTGACATTATATGGCCAAGCAGAGCCATATAATCAACCATGCTGTATTCAGTACCCATTCACTATAGTCGCCAGCACTTCAAAAGTCAACGCGGACGAAAACGAGATGTGGACAACGTTGTGGATAGAAAATTCTATCAAGAAAACCCCTTGTTTTAAGCCATTTATGGAGAATGAAAGGTTTACTAATTTAGGAATCAGTCTGTGGTATAGTTTGGGATTGATGGATTATTTAGCTGGACTAAACGAAAAGCAAAAAGAGGCGGTTACCCATGACAAAGGGCCGCTTCTTATCATTGCCGGAGCCGGAGCGGGGAAAACTAAAACAATCACGCACCGGATTCTTCATATTATAAAAAAGGGTATTACTCCTTCTTCTATTTTGGCGATTACTTTTACCAACAAGGCGGCTAAAGAGATGCGGGAGAGAATGAACGCGATGCTTCGCAATGACCGCGGTTTAAATTTACCGGTTTCCTTCACGGAAAAACCATTTATAAGTACGTTTCACTCCCTTGGCGTTCATATCCTCCAAAATGATGGCGAAAAAATCGGCATCCCAAAACATTTCAGCATCTTCGATAAAACAGATTCAAAAAAGGCGGTCAAAGAAGCGATGGAAGAAATCGGTTTGGACACCAAACAATTCGACCCGGGCGCAATTATGGGACGAATCAGCAAAGAAAAAGGCGCCGGAGTAAATCTCGCGGACTTTGCTGGCGCTGGTGAGGACGGCAAGGATTTTATGGGCAAAATTACCGCCACAGTCTGGCAAAAATACGAAGACGCGCTCCGACGCGAGAAAGTGCTGGATTTTGACGATCTGCTTTTGAAACCTGTTTTTCTGCTTAAAAAATATCCTGATGTTTTAGAAAAGTATCAGAAAAAGTGGTCACATATACATATTGATGAATACCAGGATACGAATGGCATTCAGTATGAGATGACAAAATTATTAAGCGGCGAGGGAAAAAACATCACCGTGGTTGGCGACATTGATCAAAATATTTACAGCTGGCGGGGCGCGACCATTAAAAACATCCTCGATTTCGAGAAAGAATATCCGGGCACGACGATCATTCGCCTTGAAGAAAACTATCGCTCGACACAGACAATTCTGACTGTCGCCAATCGCTCCATTGCCAAAAACAAGATGCGCTTTGAAAAAACCCTTTTCACTAAAAATGGCGAGGGTGAAAAGATCGGTCTGTTCGCCGCATACGACGAAGAAGATGAGGCTCGATTTATTGTAGAAAAAGTAAAAACACTACAAAACAAAGGAGTCCCGCTTCCGGAAATCGCAGTGCTCTATCGAGCGAATTTTCAATCTCGCGTCATCGAAAGTGCTTTTTTACATGCCGATGTTCCATATCAATTGCTCGGCACGAAATTTTTTGAGCGAAAGGAAGTAAAAGATGTGCTCTCCTATGTGCGACTGGCGCTTAATCCTGACTCTCTTTCGGATATGAAACGAACGCTTAACTCACCGCCTCGCGGAATCGGCAAAGTTACGCTTCTTAAAATTCTCTCCGGCAAAGAAGAGGGTCTGACGGCTGGCATGAAAACAAAAGTAGCCGAGTGGCGAAATGTTTTAAGCACGATTCGAAAAGCCGCCGGGGAAGAGAAACCGTCAGAGGTTATAAAAATGGTACTGGCAAAATCTGGTATGGAAGCGTGGTTAAAAAAAGGCACGGACGAAGACAAAGAACGTTTAGAAAATATTCGGGAACTGGTTACTTTGGCAACTGTTTATGATAGTCTGCCGAAAGGTGAAGGTATTTCAAAACTCTTAACCGACGCCGCCCTTCAAAGCGACCAAGATGAACTCTCCGAACAAAAAGACGGTGTGAAGCTCATGACCATCCACGCCGCCAAAGGACTCGAATTTGATTACTGCTTCATCACCGGCTTGGAAGACGAATTATTCCCACATCAAAGAATGGGGGAGGGCGAATTATCGGGAGAAGAGGAGGAAGAGGAGCGGCGACTGTTTTATGTAGCGCTGACTCGCGCGCGCAAGAAAATTTACCTCTCCTACGCGAACGTGCGGACTCTTTTTGGATCGAGACAGGTGAACGCACCGTCAGAGTTTATACTTGATGTGGATGAAGAATTTATCGAGCCAGAAACCTCCTCTCTCGGACGCGGTTTTATCAAAACTATTTATTTTTAAAACCAATTAGATAAAACTTTGTAAACAAAAGTACTCTCTTTTCTGTCTTTTTTTGTCTCTACAACAACACATCAATTATATGCTATAGCATATAATTGATGTGTTGTTTTTATTGTTATATAATGGGGAAATATGGGAAAAATGGAAAATGAATCGCGAAAAGAGAGACGTCGAGCAAATATCCAAAAAGTCGTCCTTCAAACAGTCACAGCGGTTGGATTTTTAAGCCTTGCCCTGCTTGCACCAAACGCACTTCAAATGCTACGTGTTTTTGACCCAAAACTTAAAATGCTGAGAAGAAAGGTTATAGACACTTCACGAAGACGCATGGTTCTAAATGGGCTGCTTCAGTATAAAGATGGTTTTCTTAGGCTAACTCCAAAAGGTGAAGAAAAGTTACGCCAGCTTGAAATTCGTGACTACAAAATTCCACGCCCCAAGCGTTGGGATAAAAAGTGGAGACTGCTTATTTTTGATATTCCTGAAAAAAGAAAAAGGGTTCGAGAAAAAGTTAGGCAAACATTGGTTTCGCTCGAATTTAAGAGACTCCAAGACAGTGTTTGGGTATACCCATATGACTGCGAAGATGTGATCACCCTTCTAAAAGCGGATTTCAAAATAGGTAAAGATCTTTTGTATATTATTGTGGATAAAATTGAAAACGACAAATATCTTAAAAACGACTTTGGTATCAACTAAATTTAATCTAATATCCGTAGCGCAAAACCACCCCGCACACCACACATCAAAAATCTGCTATAGCAGATTTTTGATGTGTGGTGTGCATATGTGAGAGAAATATGAGAAATATGAAAGACGTCGAGGAAGTGTGTAGTTGGGGACGTGTATCCTAAAAAATTACCTGCTAGTATTCTCGGGGTAGTTGCGAAGAATCCTAACTTAAGTAAGTATCAAAATATGCTATACGCAAAAAAATCACTCGGTCAAAACTTTCTTCGCTCTAAAGCGGCAATTTTCTCTATTATAGAAGCGGGAGAGATTGATGGGCACGATATTGTACTTGAGGTTGGGCCGGGCAAGGGTATTTTAACCGAAGAACTTTTGAAAGTGGCACGTGAAGTTATTGCGGTTGAAAAAGACGACCGGCTTGTCCTTTTTCTTACTCTTAAATTTAAGCGCGAAATCGAGGAAAAAAAACTCATTCTTATCCACAAAGATATTTTAGAATTTGACCCTGAAGAGGAGGGGCTTCAAGCCGGAGGTTATAAAATAATCGCGAACATTCCGTACTATATTACTGGCACATTTCTACGACGATTTTTAAGCGTCGTCTCTGCGCCCTCTCGAATGGTACTCATGCTTCAAAAAGAAGTGGCGAGGAGAATCGTGGCGCGGGATGAAAAAGAAAGCATTCTTTCTTTGAGTATTAAAGCCTACGGGGAGCCGGTTTATATTGAAACAGTCAAAGCCGAGAGTTTCTCACCACAACCTAAAGTTGATTCAGCTATATTGCTTGTAAAAAATATTTCGAAAAAATTTTTTACAGAAAACGGTATCGTCGAAAACGTTTTTTTCACACTGATTAAAACTGGTTTCGGTCAAAAAAGAAAAAAGCTCTCTTCAAACATCAAGGAAATCCTTGGGGGAGCGGAAAAAGCGGCCGCCGCTTTTTCCGCCTGCAACATTCCCGAAAACGCCCGCGCCGAAGATGCCCCACTCTCAAAATGGAAGTGCCTCGCCCGATTCCAAGGTTCAACCTTGGAAAAATAGCTGTGATACGATAAAATTACACCATGACAAGAAATGTAAAACTCGCTCCGGGTGAATTTTATCATCTGTACAATCGTGGTACTGAGAAAAGAAACATTTTTCAACTGGAAACAGACTATGAAAGATTCCTGACTCTTTTGTATCTTTGCAATGGAGAAAATGTAGTCCAATTAAAGTTGCAAGGCCGAACCTTAAGTGAAGTAGACCGGACAAACGATAGAAATCAGCTTATACATATCTGTTCCTATTGCTTAATGCCAAACCACTTTCACCTTCTTGTTCAAGAAAAAGAAGAGGGTGGCATCAGCCGCTTTATGCAAAAAGTTACGACAGGCTATACTATGTATTTCAATGAACGACATGGACGATCTGGAGGACTTTTTCAGGGAAGATTCAAAGCGACACACGCAAACAATGATCGCTATCTCAAATATCTCATCTCCTATATCCATCTAAATCCTGTAAAATTGATCGAGCCTAAATGGAAAGAAAGTGGCATTGAAAATAGAGCGAGAGCTGAAAAGTTTCTTCGACAATATCGCCACTCAAGCTTTCTTGATTATCTTGGAGAGAGCCGGCTTGAAGAAATGATCATTTCAAAAAATACCCTCCCGGAATATTTCAGTGACAATAATTATGAAGAATACTTTAAGGAATGTGTTACCGAATGGCTAAATTACAAAACTATTTAATCCAAGGTTTTACTCCAAGGTTCAACCTTGGACAACCTTAGGTCCCACGAAATTCCAAGGTTGAACCTTGGAGTAACATGTCTTGCTATAAAACTAAAGACGAACCGAGCATTGGCGTTGTCGCTCCTTCGGCGGGAACATCAATGCAACCGAACACGATATAAAAAAGACAGTGTCCCGCGCCCGGGATATAGGTGCCGAGCATGTAGCTAGAAATAGGAAACGGCGCGTTGTGGTACAAAAAGGCCTGTGCGCCTAAATAGTGCGTAAGCAAAACAACATAAGTTGGCCCGAATGGCCGCATACCCACCATCCAATTACCACTACAGGTGCAGTAGATAGGAAAAATCACTTGTCCACCAAACGGCACGCCAATCGCGGCATTGGCTACGGGAATTTCGGGTAAGATCGCGCTTAAAACATCTTTTAATTTTTTGAACGTGTCAGTGAAAAAATTTTTCGGTGATCCACTTAATAAAGGAAAACTATTTTCAAGATAAGCGCTTTGACCTGTTTTTTTCATATCGTCCATGAATTTTTCGCGGAGGTTGGTAGTAGTTGCCACTTCAACACGAATCTGATTCTCAATCAACGCCAGCTTCTCTTTCGTATATCCTTGTTTCTCGCCAACTGACCTAACTGCGGAGAGAAAATAATCAAGATTCTCGAGGTTGGGATTATTCATCGCGACTGGTGGCTTTGAAACGTCTGGAAGCGGAGGTGGGGGTGGGGGAGGTGGTTTCGGCGCGTTTTCTTCTGCTTTCGAAACTCCTTTTGTCACATTCATACTTCCGGCATATAAGTTGTTTAATTTCTGCCGTGTTAATGTGCCAACAAACCCTGTTCCATAGAAAAGCCCCGCCGGAAAAAGAACTTCAGAGCGATATTTTTCTTGAAGACGAACAACCGCTCGCTTCGTCGCTTCGCCAAAAAACTCGGTCTCATTACCAAGCGAACCCGCGCCACTTTCGGCAACTCGCGTTTCAGAATTTTGATTCAGAAATTTCTGAAGGGCAAATACATCTTGACCAGAATCGCCTCGTTTTAGATTACGATAAAATGTTTCTGCGCTGGCAAATCTAGGCAGAAAAAACAACGAAAAAAAAGCGAGCAAGAGTAATGTGGTAAAACGATTGGAAGAAAAGCTCATGGAATAATTGTAGCACGGGATATATAACTATAGAACATGTAACATGAAACATTGAACATTCTAAGAAGAGAGGTTTCTTAATTCCTCGTGTTGTATGTTTTATGCTATATGTTTCTTATCTCTTAATCTTGCGTTATATGTTTTGTGTTATATGTTATATTAATGACATGTCTTTTTTCACAAAAAGAAATACGCTACTTCTCGCGGGGGCGATTCTCATAATCGGCGGCAGTTTCCTGTTCGTTCAATGGAAAAATCGCAAGGAAGTGTATTCGAATACGACAGATCAGCTAGTGGTAAATGATATTTCTCAAAACGCGCTTGCCAAAGATGACGATGGTGACGGATTAGCCAACTGGGAGGAAACACTTTGGAAAACAGACGCCAATAATCCTGACAGCGACGGCGACGGCACGTCAGACGGGGAAGAAATCAAAGCAGGCAGAGATCCAGTAATAGCGGGACCGAATGACACCTTAAGCCAAGAAGAAGTAGAAAATAAAATCAACAAAGAAAACGAGGCGAATTTAACCGAGACTGATAAGTTTTCGAGAGATTTCTTCATTCAATACGTGGCGTCACTCCAAAGTGGACAACCGGTCAATCAAGCCGATTATGAAAAACTGCTCCAAAACTATCTAGCGGAAGCGGCAAATAAAACAAATGTCCGTTTCTATGGCGCGAGCGATTTTAAGGTGGCCACGGCGGAAACTCCAACAATCATAAGGGCCTACGGCAATGAAGTCGCAAGAATTATGTCAAGAAAAGAAGGCGCGCCGGCGCTTGAAAGCGAACTGCTTATTATAGATCGCTATGTCAAAACCACCGACCCCGAAGAACTCCTGAAACTAGAGCCCCTGGTCGCGGAATACAGGCGAATTGAGGAGGAATTAAAAAACACGCCGGTGCCGCAAAGCGCTCTCATCCTTCACATTGAACTTATAAACGCCATAAGTTTCACCAAACAGGGAATCGAGGGCATGCAGATGATTGAAACCGATCCCCTAAAAGCCATCGCCGCTATCAATAACTACCCCGAAGCCTCCGGAAACATCCTGCCGGCGCTCCGCCTCATTAAAAAATATCTCGTTGAGGAGCACAAAGTTGTTTTTACACAGGCTGAAGATGGCTATCGCCTGTTCAATGCTCTATAATAAGAGCGTAAATCCAGAAACGAAAAACTGAAATCTTTTTGCTTTGCATACTTTGCGTTTTTGGTTTTGCTCTTCTTGCCTCATGAGTGTTGGCCTTAAAAAAAGTATAATTTCGCTTGTTATTATCTCGCTCATCGCGCCGAGCGTTTTTGTTTTTGGTGTCCTCGGGTTCGCGAAAAAGGCAGAGGCGCAAACAGAGTGCGTTACCATGATCGCCGGCGCTATCGCGGCGGCATTAGGTCTCGGATTTGCAAATGCGGTTACAGCTGTGCCTGTAAGTGATATACCAAATTTGAATTCAAATGCCAGCGCGAGTGGTTTTACATGGGGCTCTTTCATCAAAGACTGCATTATTGTGCCGATGTTCAAGCAGATGATCAAAACGCTGATCCGGCAATTCACGATCAGTGTCGTCAACTGGATCAACAGCGGTTTTGAAGGATCACCGAGCTTTGTNACNAACATCGGNGGCTTTATGGGAAATGTGGCGGACGAAGTNGCNGGNCAGATGATATACAGGCTTGGACCTATTGGGCAAGTTTTATGCAGCCCTTTTGATTTACGTCTGCGCGTCGCGCTCGGCCTCTATTATACTAATACCTATAAGAACAAAGTCGTCTGTAAATTAAGCGACATTCAAAAAAACCTCCAGAACGCTTTCACCGCGGGTGATTTCAACGCGGGCGGGCGGGGCTGGGAAAACTGGATTGCCCTTACCACCGTGCCAGAAAACAACCAGTACGGTTCGTTCTTAAAAACCTCTTCGGCGATTGACGCGCAGATTGTGGGCGCTCAAAATATCAAGTTGCAGAACGCCAGTTGGGGTCGCGGTTTCCTTTCTTTTGAAAAGTGTGAGGAGACACAGGAAAGCCTTGAAGCGCAGGCAAGTTACAACACGGTCACATTCGAAGGGGCTAATCCAAAAGGAAGTGACGCGGAAATTATAGCCCGGCTTGAACTCAAACGAGCAAAATCCTTCCGTCCTTGCAAAATAGCAACCCCCGGTTCAACCATTCAAGA
>C687J35504_10002882_pt1 | contig 11450 bp, 11 predicted proteins | sample RifCSPhighO2_02_FD_35504 | JGI IMG/M metagenome (IMG submission 35504) | reverse complement strand
GGAAAAGGAATGAATATGATAAAAGAATTATACATTACAAATAATTTAAAAATCAATCCAAGAGGGGGATTGATTGGGTCAGGACATCCACTAGGTGCAACTGGAATAGCGCAAACAATTGAAATTACACAACAATTACAATCATGTGCAAACAAAAGACAAGTAGAGAATGCAAAAATAGGATTAGTTCATAACATGTCTGCAGCAGCTACATCATCGACAGTTTTAGTCTTGGAAAGATGAATTTTGAATCTGAATTAAAGAAAGGAAATTTCATAATATCTGAATGCATGCATTGTCAAAAAATAGTATGGCCACCATCTGAATTTTGCAATCAATGTTTTGAGGAAGTTTCTTGGAGAAAAAGCTCGTATGAAGGTAAGATTATCGAGTTTTCAAAGCAAAATAATGAATATTTTTGCCTAGTAGAAATTGAAAATACCATAAAAATAATGGGAAAGATATCCTCTGGAATTCCAAATGTAGGTCAACATGTCAAGATAGAAAAATGTGGAATAAAAGATGAAAACTATTACTTTGAAATGTCCTTAATATGATCAAGTGAATTTCGTATAGATGTAAGGCGTATCGTCTAGCTGATCAAAAGTCCAAATAGTTGGAAGTGAGACTGTTTTTATTACTTTTAGACCATGTTTGTCAATCAATGAGCTCCATCCACCTTCAGATTGATTGTTAGATAGTTGTCTCTTTGAGTGAGTACCGGCAAAAACAATACATGTATTTTTTTTAAGACTAGTTGAAGAAATTTTTTCTATAATGTTTGTTGCCAAAACATCTCCTCCCATCTGAGGCAATCCTCCAATAAAAAATACAGGACGNNTTAAATTCAATAAAGAGTAATCAAATTCAATTGCATCTGTACAAATAGGATTAAAATTGACTTTTGTTGCAGCTAAAATGCTATTTTGTAATTCNACCAACACATCATCAATTTCAATGCTTGTTGCTTGTAAATCTAAAATTTTTGCACAGTATGCAATTCTGCCATCTCCAGAGCCAATGTCTACTAATTCTTTATAGTCAAAACTTTTTGCAATAGATGCTGCAATGTATGCTGAAAGAATCCAAGTTGGATAAAATGGCTGGCAGCTAGATCCGTGCTTGATGCTATTTAGCCAGTATTCATTAATGTCTCCTTCATACACTTTACATAAAATACATCCAATCTTTTGTTCATAGGAATTATGAAAGATTGGATTTTTTGCAGCAAAATTATGTAGCAATTCCAAATGATCATCATTTATTGGAAACGATTCTGATGTCGAAATAGGAATTAGTTCTTGAATGTGGCTATGTCCANNATATNATTGTGTAAATTCTTGTTTTAACATGACTANNTTTTTGGCNATTTGNTCNAGCATCATAAATGCCTCTAAAATGAGATTGATAAACTCATTGTAAAACAACTATGAAAATACAAGTTTTTTTAATCTCTTGATATATTATTTTTAGAGTTATTCTGTAATTACCTACCTTACTATATCTAAACTAGATATAAAGAAACATGAGTAGCAAAATGACTTCAATTTCATTAACAAAACCAAAAAAAGATAATAAAAAAATTGCACGAACACGTAGACAGCGTGGATATCATTGGGAAGACACATTGGTAAAAAGATTCAATTCTGCTGAAAACTGGAAAGCATTCAGATTAGGTTCTCCAAGTATAGCATTGCCAGATGTTTTAGCAGTAAATACACAAAATAGCATGATTTTTACCATAGAGGCAAAATCTGGTACAAGCACATCTCTTCCTGTTCCAGCAGATCAGATTGAGCGATGCCAAAAATGGATCAAGACATTTGATATTTACCATGACAGAAAAGTAATACTTGCATTCAAATTCCTTTCAAAAAAAAGAATAGGTTTAGGTCAGTATGAAAGTAGAGAATTGAGAGAATTTTACAAGATTTGGGATGAATCCAAAGAGATAACCGATTGTGTTTGTACCTATGAGGGAGAGATATTTGCAAAAATTGATGGAAAAAGAGAGAAGCTAGATCTTAAAGAACACCCAATGCCATTTAAAACAAAACATAGGTCTAGTGCTAATTATCTACACTAGTAGCAGTGTTTTTTAATGATTAATGATTAATGACATTATGGATGAGGATAATTTGGCAGAAGATAAGATAAAAGCCAATGAGACACATTCAAAGTCATTACTAGAGACATCTGAATCAAAAGGAAATTCAAGAATAATCTTTGAAGAATTTACAGATGAGAGGACACTGATCAGTTATGATGTGTTTGGAAAGAAACAAATGAAAATTAAAGTTTTAGAAGTTTCAGATGAAAACCCACCATCAAAATGGAAGTTCGGAGATCGTGTTAAAGTAAGCAAAATACTAGTCACAATAAAACACCTAACCTCACAAGAAATTGAAGAAGGCGAATTTGACATTGAGGCAATAGAGCGAGAATTGGCAGAAAAACGACATTATACATCAACAAACAGATGGATACCTACAACTGATATCAAAAATGGATATGTTGTAGGTTCAAGACATACAACACTAATTAGCGATGCATCGGCTTTGGATTACATAGTATTCTAACTTGATAAAAGCGATGCATCAAACATCAACATATTTCAACTAAAAACCTTTAAGGAACTGAATTTGAAATCTGGAATATGATTACAAAGACGATAAAAGTTAATGGTACAGAGTTTAGACTCACATTAACTGATCAAGTAATTAGCCATGTAAATAATCTCAAAAATCTGTATAATGCTGCATATGAAGATCCGGAGAGTTTTGAGGAAGTAAGTGCTGAGATTTCAAGTACTATTAATGAGATTGCAACTGCAGTAGAACCAGAAGCATCAGACGGTGATCTTGACGGATTAATTCAAGAAATAATAAAAGTTGTAGATAGTAAAGCAGCAGAAATGGAACAGGAATTAGAAGGGAAACCAGACAAACCCACTACAAAAAAACATAAATCAAAAAAATAGAACCATTTGACCTGAAAATCAGAAAAATTTGCAGTATTGGTTATATTGTAATTAGTTTATCTAAAGATATGACAGGTGGTTGTGAGTGTGGAATATGTGATCATCCAACAGAAGAAGAATGTGTTGAAAAAGAATGCAAATGTTGTTTAAATTTTCATGAAAGATCAGGCTCAAAAAGAAAGTAAATCATTAATTTTATAATAAATTAATCATGTTTTTTGTGACAACTGCATTTTTTTGCTATATGACGAGAACAACCAATTAAGCGATGATCTTTACAACCGCATAAAATGCAATGTTTTTCTTTATTTTTCATAATTTTATAATTTTTCTGCCATGTATTCAATATTGTCCATTAATTTCTTATCTGTCAAAGATTCAAGAATTTTCAATCTCATGTTTTTTAATCTATTAGAATCTTCAGAGTATAATGGTGCCATGGTCTCTATTTCTTTTTCAAAAGAGTAATTCTCCAAATAATGCTCAAATTTAGATTTTAAATCTGAAAAATCAGTTGATTGAAATTTTTCAGTATCAATCTTGTTAATTAGTACCTGAAAAAAACCATTGATCTTCAAGATTTCCTTTTTAATAATGACCAAATCTCCAGGTTTATCTTCAAGTTTTGCAAGTGTGTTGTGGGCAACTATGATCTTTTCTAAAACATTTTTCAAATATGCATGATAAGTTACCATACTTAGCTTTAGATTGTTGTAATCTAATCTAAAAGTTTAGGAAAACAATTCTTAGTTTGATAGGATTTTACTCTTAACTTTAAATTATCACTGCTTCCGCTAACTGACAATGCAAGATGACGCTTATCTCAAGTGTATAGATATTCATTGTGGATTAGAATATCCAATAAAAAGCACCAACGTTGAATGTGAAAATGGTCATCTTTTAGATGTAAAATACAAAAATAAGCCCTCAGATACTCTAAAAGAGATATTTTATCAGAGACGAAATCCTCAAGGAAACATCTTCAATGAAAGTGGAGTTTGGAGATTTAGGGAGTTGCTAAATTTTTGCCAAATTGATACAGAAAATATTGAGGAATGTTCAAAATATTTAGTTTCATTAGATGGTGCAGAAGGTAGACAATCAAAACCATATCAAATGTCAAAAGCAGCAGAGTTCATAGGAATTTCTAATGATAAGTTATGGTTGCAACCNGAAGGATACAATCCAAGCGGTTCATTCAAAGATAATGGTATGGCAAGTGCAGTAACACATGCCAAAATGGTTGGTGCAAAAAAAATTGTTTGTGCATCTACTGGAAATACATCAGCTTCTGCAGGCATGTTTGCAGCAAATGAAGGAATACATTGTGATGTATACATTCCATCAGGTCAAATTGCTCCAGGGAAGTTAAGTCAGGCATATCAATTTGGAGCTCAAATAGTTGAAGTGGCTGGAAATTTCGATGATGCGCTAAAGCAATCTCTTGATGATGCAAAAAATCATAATGGGTATACAGTAAACTCTGTAAATCCATTTAGAATTGAAGGACAAAAAACAATTCCATATAGGGCATTAGAATATTTGAAATGGGAATCCCCTGATTGGATTGTATATCCAGGAGGAGCACTTGGAAATACATCTAGTTGTGGAAANGCATTAATGGAATTATACCAATGGGGTTGGATAAAAAAAATACCNCGNATTGCAGTAATTAATTCCGAAGGNGCAAGTACATTATCTGATTTGTATAATGGTAAATTTGAAGGAGAAGAACTACGATGGAACAAAGGCAATGCAAATACGGAATTAATTACAAGATACTATGATCATTTAGACAAAGAAGGAATTAAACCAAAAACAAAAGCCACTGCCATACAAATTGGAAGACCTGCAAATATACTAAAAGGACTACGTGCCTTAGAATTTACTAATGGGGTGGTAACCACAGTCTCTGATTCAGAGATGTTAGATGGCATGTCAGTTGTCGGTCTTAATGGATTTGATTGTGAGATGGCATCAGGGGCATCAGTTGTTGGAATTAAAAAACTGATAAATGAAGAGATAATCAAAAAAGACGATGTGGTTGTAGGAATTCTCACAGGCAGGCAAAAAGACGCAATGCTACCCGTAGAATACCACAATAATCCTAAAAATAAATTTGCAATTCCTCCTAAAAATTAGCCTCGATTAAGCAATTTATTTTATTAAATATCATTTTGATGTCTTAAGCCTTAAAAGTGGGTTTTACAAAACATTACCAACCAAGAGATGGTGCATAAAAAATAAAATGAAGAACATTTGTTGTTCTGNCAAACTTTTTTGGAGGATAAAATGGTAGAAATCTGGGAGTATCTTGCATTAGCTGTTCTCATAGGGTTGTCAGCATTTTTCAGTGGAACCGAAGTTGCAATGGTTAGAATTAGAAAATCCACCGTAACTCAATTATTAAAACAAAAAGCAAAGGGATCAAAGGCATTGCACAAATTCACATCCAATCCAAGTTGGATGATGTCAAGTGTNAATCTAGGAAACAACCTTGTTAATGTAGCAGCATCAGTTCTGGCAACAAAGATTGCAACTGATATCTTTGGAGATGAAGGATTAGGAATTACGGTAGGAATTATGACATTTATCATTTTAGTGTTCGGTGAAATCACTCCTAAAATATATGCTAATGCCAATTCTACCAAAATTGCACTTAGATGTGCACCAATATTGTTGATTTTTAGCTATGCATTATGGCCAGTTGTAAAACTTTTTGAAATAATTACAAAGACAATGATCAAATTAACTGGAAGTAGCTATCATCCACCACCGATCACCGAAGAAGAGATCAAAGGAATAGTAGCTCAGGGCTTAGCTGATAACATACTTGAGAAAGATGAAAGTGAACTAGTTCACAGTGCATTGGAATTTGATGATACTGTAATTAGAACAGTAATGACCCCACGAACAAAAATGTTCACACTACCTGCAAAAATGCTTCTCTTTGACGCTATGCCTTTAATTANTGAGAATTTGCATTCCAGAATACCTATTTTTGGAAAAACACATGACGATATTGTNGGATTTGTTCATGTACGTGATATTTTAACACATTTAGAAAANGACAANAAAATGATCACATTAGAACAAGTCTCAAGAAAACCNGTATTTGCATCTCAAGAAAAAATGGTAAGCTCACTACTCAAAGAAATGAAAGGAAGAAAAACACACATGGCCATTGTCATTGATGAACATGGTGGGGTAGAAGGATTAGTCACATTAGAAGATCTTATAGAAGAGATAGTTGGAGACATTGAAGATGAAACAGATGACACACCACCAAAAGAATTTGAATCTGTCGACAAAGATACAATAATTACAAATGGAGATATTAAGATTGATCTCATTAATGAGATTTTCAAGTCAGAATTACCTGAAGGAGACGATTATGCTTCACTCAACGGATTATTACATGAAAAATTACAAGACATACCAAGAGAGGGAGATAAACTTGAAATTGATGGCATCAGAATTATTGTTGAGAAAGTAACAAAAAACAGACCTGAGAGAATTAGAATAGAACGCATAAAAAAATAAAATCAGTTTTTTCTTGCAAAGTGTTGTTGTAATTTTTGCTTTTTTTCTTTCATATGAAATATGGATTCTGTATGGGAAAATGCATCATCATATGATTTTCCAAACAACATGGCTTGTAATAACAGATGATTTTCAGGTATAACAATCCCTGTCTGATCATCAGAATACATCATTTGTACTGTATCTCCAATTGAAACAGTCATGTTTGCATGAATGTGGATCATGTTTGTATCTGTGAAATTAAATCCCATGTTTTTAGCATAATCTCTGATATCTTTTGTTCCTTTAGCAGTCCATAGAGTTGCTACTCCAAATTCATTTGTAAAAATATCATGGATTTCTGATGGCTTGGGTGCTTTATCGTTAAAACGAATATCCATAATGTGCAAGTGCATTTGTCTAGTTGGAACTTTAATTGCACGAACAAAAAGTGGCGCATCTTTTCCAAAATATGTTTTTACATCATCACCGTGATGTGGTGCTTCAGTCATTTCAATAGTATCTAATACTTGTTTTTCTGTTTGTTCAATGTCTGCCCATCGTCGTACAAGAGTTACATCAAATCGAATTAATCTCTTAGCAAATCTATCTCGTAATGGTTCTAAAATGCGTCCCATACCGGTAACATTACAACTACCTTGCATGACGTGTTTTTTGCCAATAGCCAGATCATAGTTGGCTCTAGAATTAAACAGTAAATCAGAGACAGCCTCATCACCCAGTATAGTTTCTCCACCCTGATAGATTGCCATTAGATTTTTTGGTTCATAGAGATTCTTTTTGTTCTTGTATCCGTGTCCACTAGGAGCAGCATCAATTACTAAATCACAGTCATCAAGTGCAGACTCTANTGTGCCCGATATTTTAAAATTCTTAAAATCATTTAGTTTTTGTTCAGGAACATAAACATCTAGTCCACGAGAAATTGCCACATTAACATCATTATCAGGAGAGTATTTTCCAACACCAATTACAGAAATTTCAGGATCGTCTTTTAGAAATGATGTTATTCTGCTTCCAATAGAACCATATCCATTAACAAAAACTTTTTTCATATTTTTTCTAAAAGATTCCCATTTATTTAGATTAGTTTAGAAGATNCAAATTAATCAAAAAAATAGACATAATAGAGAAGAATCGTAACGAGTTTACATTTAAGAACAAAAATTGTTTAAAGATATTAACAAAATTGGACAAAAATTATGTCATTTCAAAATTATTGGGCATTATTGAAAGCGGNGATGGGGATATGGGAAGAAACCAATATCTTCTCAAACAAATTAATAAAAACAATCCAATTTTTGAATCAGACAAAAAATACTTGGAGAGNATTTTAAAAATAGATATTGACGAGATTTATAAAATTGAAAAAAACAAATCCNTAGATATTCCAAAAAAAGACATCTCTGTGTTTCTAAATCCAAATTTAACTAAATGTGTATTATGTAATAACGATATTCAATTAAATGAAAAATCTACAAGGTATCAAAAAAATTGGTATCACTTAAACTGTTTTAGAATAATTTCAAAAGAGCAGGAAATTAAATCATCAGAAAATAAGAATTTTAAAAATAGGGTAAAACCAAAAATCAAAAAAGACCCTGTTCAATTTGTACTTACTGCTACAATTTTTATTTTTTTGATTGTTACAGTTTATTTCATTTTAGGACCAATAAGCATGATAGCAATGGGGTTAGGAGGAGCTATTACAATTTATCACATACTTGGAGCTAAAAATAAATTATTTTCAAAAAATATTTCAAGTAAACGTGGACCATCTGTATTCTTGGTATTTTTGTTAGGCTCCCCATTTATTATTGCTGCAATGATTGCATATGAAGGGTATACATTACTAGAATCCCCTGTTAGAATAATTCTGCTTTGGGCAATGACGATTTCATTTTGGTCAACTATGTTATTTGTTCCAATGGCAGTTGTAAGTAAGTATAGAGAAGATATTCAGCCTGATGTTAAAACATATCCCAATATTTCCATAATAATTCCTGCATACAATGAAGAAAAAGTAATTGCACACACCATAGAAGGATTACTAGAAACAAAATACCCAAAAAAAGAAATCATTTTTGTCGATGATGGTAGTTCAGATAAAACCCTAAGTATTGCAATGCAATATAAAGATAAAATCAAAGTATTGCATAAAGAAAATGGTGGAAAAGCATCTGCACTAAACTATGGTCTTATTTATGCAACTGGGGAGATTATTGTAATTGTTGATGCAGATACCATAATAGGACGACACTCATTAAAAGAAATAGTAAAAGGATTTGAAATAAATGAACATGTAGCNGCAGTTGCAGGCAACATCAAAGTAAGAAATAGAGTNAATTGGATTACAAAATGCCAAGCGTTAGAATACATTACAGGAATTCAAATTGTTAGACGTGCTTTTGATGTATTTGGCTCAATTACTATTGTTCCAGGAGCATTAGGTGCTTTCAAAAAATCACTTCTTGCAGAAGCTGGGTCATATGGCAAAGAGACGATAGTAGAAGATTTTGATCAGACTATAAAATTGCTAAAAGCAGGTTTGATTACTCAGGGAAGCTCAAAAGCTACTGCATATACAGAAGCACCAAATACACTACATGATTTTGTTGCCCAAAGAAAGAGATGGTATCGTGGAAATATTCAGGTATTAAAAAGACATTCAGATGCCCTAACTAACCCTAGATTTGGATATCTGCAGAGATTATCATTGCCTTATTTGTTTTTAGGAATGGTGATTACACCCATAATTGGATTTACGGCAACAGCAAATGCAATTTTAGGCATAATTTTAGGAGATGGATGGTATGTTTTACAAGTTTCAGCCATTTTTACTGTTGTTCATTATCTTATGTCTGCGTTAGCAATTAGAATTGATGATGAAGATCCTAAATTATTATGGTATGCAGGATTCTTGGTTTTTGGATTTAAACAGATTGTAGANTTTTTACTACTAAAAGCAATCATAGAACAATTAAGAAAGAAAAAAGCAACATGGACTAGTGCAAAAAGAATAGGAGTGTAAGAAATCCATAAGCATATTTTGATTGTATAGTTTTTCGTTTAATGTTTCATGTAATAAAATGACTAAATACAATGTTTTCATAATTCATATTTTGTTTTGTAAACTATTCCAACATTGGCAATGGAACCACTTTGCATCCAAAGTTACATCTCCTTCATCTAGAATCATTTCTTTGTTACAAACATAACATGTCTTATCTTTACAGAATTCACTTGCTTTTGGAACATCTACAAGGGGAAGAATGATTTGAATCTCTGTGCCTTTTTGCAGACCATCGGATTTTGCAGAAATTTGACCGTCATGATCAGATACAATTGCCTTGCATATGGATAAGCCTAGACCAGTTCCACCATGTGCACGAGTGACTGATGGATCAGCTTGATAGAATTTTGTAAATACATTTGAAAGTTCGGATTCAGTCATCCCCTTCCCATTGTCTTTGATTATTATTTTTGCTGTGTTTTCTTCATGTTTTAGACTAATTGTGATTTGCCCCTTGGATTTCGGGCAAAAATCGATTGCATTTGTCAGCAGGTTAAGTATAGTCTGCTTAATTCTGCCAGAGTCACAATAACAATACAGATCAGTTTCAATATTTTGTATTATCTCTATGTTTTTATCATTAAATTCTGGTGTTATTTGGCGTAGACATTCTTGTATGAGATCGGATAAGATAAAATTATTTTTCTCAAACTTGAATGTACCTAGTTCTAGTTTCTGCAAGTCAAGAAGATCAGATATTAATCGTAATAATGACTTTGAATTTATACGAATACTATTTAGCGAACTTTGTTGTTTTTCAGTTAGTTCTCCAAATTTCTGAGCTAGCAACAAATCAGTATAGCCAATTATTGGAACAAGAGGGGTTTTTAATTCATGTGTGATAATAGCCAAGAACTCATCTTTCTGCTTTGATAGTTTTTGTAATGACTCTAATTGAGATGCAATCATTTTTTCATGTTCGTCTTTCTGTTTACGAAGATAGTACATTTCAGTAATATCTTGTAATATGGTGTTACTACCTATCAAATTCCCTTTATTGTCATAAAGATTATTTGCACTTAATGATACGGGAAACGTTGTGCCATCTTTTCTACGTAGGAAAATCTCAGAGTTTGTAACATTTCCTGTAGTTTTCCATTTCTGAAATGTCTTTCTTAAATTAGGGATTAATTCTTCAGGTACATGATCATAAATTGATTGACCAATAATTTCATCTTTTGTATACCCCAAAGAATCCACATAAGACTGATTACATTCTATGATGTAACCATCAAGGTCGATAGTTCTAAAAAGACCTAAGGAATTTTCATATATGTTTGTTAGAAATTTTGACTTGGCAAGAAAATGAAGTGCTTTATTTAATTGCTCCTGTTTTTTAATCTGCTCTGTGATATCAACACGTATTGTGACATATTCAATTATATTTCTATTATTATCCATAATTGGAAATATTGTTGTCTTAACCCAGTAAAATGAATTATCTTTAGCCTTATTTTTTACACTTCCCTTCCATATCTTGCCTTGACTGATTGTATTCCACATGTTGTGATAAAACTCTGGAGGATGAAATCCTGATTTTAAAATCCGGTGATTTTTGCCAATTAATTCAGATAAAGGATATTTTGATAATTCGCAGAATTTTTTGTTTGCATGTGTTATCGTGCCATTTTTATCAGTTATAGCTACAATTGAATCCTCATTTAGTGCATTTAGTATCTTTATAGCTTGTTCATATGGTAATTTCTTAAGAGAACTTAATTCATTTGCCATCATTTTTTGCACACCATTTTGAATTTCTTCATATTTCACATACCGCCTTATCATTAGCATTACCGTCATACAGATGAGTTATTGCAGAAACATCACAATTGGAAATAAAAGGATAGTTAGTTT
>C687J35504_10002878_pt1 | contig 11456 bp, 8 predicted proteins | sample RifCSPhighO2_02_FD_35504 | JGI IMG/M metagenome (IMG submission 35504) | reverse complement strand
GACCCCGTACAGGCGGCCCTGACGTGGCAGGCCCAGGGGGCCCAATATTTACACGTGGTTGACCTGGACGGTGCCCGTGAGGGGGCGCCCAAAAACCTGGATTCCCTGAGGCGCATCCTCCAGGCAGTAAAGATACCACTCCAGTTCGGGGGAGGTATCAGGACAAAAGATAGTGCCACCCAGGTACTGGCAATGGGCCTGGACAGGGTTATCCTTGGCACAAAGGTGGTGGACTCTCCCAAGCTTGTTGAAGAACTGTGCAAGGAATACCCTGGGTGTATTGCTATTGGCCTGGACCACAAGGCCGGACGGATAGCAGTCAAGGGCTGGCTAGAGGTCTCCGAATTCTCTCTAATAGATTTGGCCCAGCGGATTGAGAAGGTAAGTCCCAGGGCCTTTATTGTAACGGATATATCCAGGGATGGCACACTCCAGGGTCCGGATACAATCCTCTTAAAGCAATTCCTGCAGACTATAAAGACACCGGTAATCGCCTCAGGGGGGATTGCCACCCTGGAGCACCTCAGGGCTTTAAGCCTTTTAGGTGTGGAAGGGGCAATCGTAGGCAAGGCCCTGTACACGGGGGCCATTAGGCTACAGGAGGCCATAGAGGCCGGCAAGAAACAAACTGTATAGTCAGAATCTGGGTTGTATATTGTATATAGACATAGGAAGAATAATGTAAGGGGGCAAAGCCCCCCTACATCCATAGTAGGGGCATCCGCCTCAGGCGGACAACGTGCCCCTACCAAAAAGTTTGAACTGTCCTCTCCCTTCGCACAGCACCCTTGATATTTCCTCCTTGCCCTGTAAAATATAGCAAGTCCAAGATCCCAGACCTCTTAATAATATCGGGGAGGTGAGGAATGTCCGTCACGCAGGCAAAGGATATCCGTAACGTCGCCGTAGTGGGGCACGGGGCCTCTGGAAAGACCTCCTTACTGGAGGCTATGCTCTTCAAGACAGGGGCCACTGCCAGGATGGGTAGCGTGGATGAGGGCACCTCTGTCGCAGACTACGAGCCGGAAGAGCACGAAAAAAAGTTTACAATAAGTGCCAAACTCCTCCCATGCCAGTGGCAAGGGAGGGCTATAAATGCAGTAGACACACCAGGTTACCCTGACTTTATCTCCCACGCCATAGGCGCCCTTAATGTGGTGGAGACGGCTATCCTCACCGTTTCAGCTACGGCAGGCATCCAGGTCAATACCAGAAAACTCTGGTCTCTATCAAAAGACAGGGGGCTTGCCCGCCTGATAGTAGTAACCAAGATGGATGGGGAGAACATCGAGTTCAATAGAATCCTGGAGTCCATCAAGGGGGAACTGGGTACGGAGTGTCTACCCCTGAATCTCCCCGTAGGCTCTGGACATGACCTCAAAGGGGTGGTAGGCCTGCTTGACCCCCCGAAGGAGATGCCTGAAGGGGTGTTGGGAGACCCGAAGACCCTACGGGATGCCCTTATAGAGGCGGTGGTGGAGGTGGACGATGAGCTCATGCAGAGGTACCTGGAGGGAAAAGAGGTAAATGCCCAGGAGGTACAGGACTGTCTCACAAAGGCCATTGCCCAGGGTAAAGTAGTCCCTGTCCTCTTTGTCTCCAGCAAGAAGCTCGTGGGGATAGAGGAACTCCTGAAGGTGGTAGTGGACTTTATCCCCAACCCACTGGGTGTTACGAGGAAGGGAGTGGACTTAGAAAAGAACGAGGAAGTAACCGTAAAATGGCAGGAGGAGGCGCCTTTTAGTGCCCAGGTATTTAAATGTATAACGGACCCCTTTGTGGGTAAATTGGTCTTCTTCAGGGTCTTCTCAGGGGTGCTGGACGGGGATTTGTCTTTCTATAACACCCACACTAAAAAGAGCGAGAAGGCAGGCCATCTGCTCAAGGTCTTTGGCAAAGAACAACATGTAATACCCAGGGCCATTGCGGGGGATATAGTAGCCATAGCCAAGATAGAGACCATCGGCATCTCAGACACCCTGTGCAGTCCCAAGAAGCATATAAAATTCCAACCCATTACTTTTCCTACCCCCATGGTATCCCTGGCCGTAGTGCCCAAGAACCAGGGGGCGGAACAGAAAATCAGCGTCTCCCTGACCAAGTTAGCCGAAGAAGACCCCACTTTTAAGGTCTCCAGAGACGGCCAGACCGGAGAGTTGGTCGTGACGGGTATCAGCAACCTCCACCTGGACATAATGCTTCACAGGTTAAAACGCCGTTTTGACGTAGAGGTTAATGCCCATGAGCCTAAAATACCTTACAAGGAGACTGTCACCATCAAGGCCAATGCCCAGTACAAGCATAAGAAGCAGTCTGGGGGCCGGGGACAGTACGGAGAGGTGTACATCAAACTGGAGCCGTTACACAGGGGACAGGGGTTTGAGTTTGCCAACCAGATTGTGGGAGGAAAGATCCCGGGGCAGTACGTCCCGGCGGTGGAGAAAGGGATAAGGGAGACCCTGGCCAGGGGCGTACTGGCGGGTCACCCCGTGGTAGACGTCAAAGTGTCCCTTTACGATGGCTCCTTCCATGCGGTGGACTCCTCAGAAGCGGCCTTTAAGCTGGCCGCCTCTAAGGCCTTCCAGAAGGCGTTCATGGAGGCCAAACCGGTCCTACTGGAACCCATAGTAAACATTGAAATCACCTTCCCTTCGGAGTTCATGGGGGAGATATCCGGGAACCTTACGGGCCGCAGGGGGCGAATCATCGGGATGGATACCATAGGGAAGATGCAAGTCATCAAGGCCTCCGTACCCATGGCTGAGGTTACCAGATATGAGACAGAGTTAAAGTCCATGACAGGAGGTCGGGGTTCTTACAGTATGGAGCTCTCCCACTACGACGTCGTACCTTCCCACATCGCCCAGAACATCGTTGCCCAGGGCAAGAAAGAAGAGGAAGAGGAATAGGGGTCCAGGGGCTAGGGACCAGGGGTCAGGGATCAGGGAAAAGACTAACCCCTAGTCCCTGACCTCTGACCCCTAACCATGACAGCCCAAGACCTATACAAGTCAGTCTTTGAGAAAGGCCCGGACGCCAACCTCCTCCTCAGTCCGAAGGGCCTGGTAACAGAGGCTAATTGCCTTGCCCAGAGGCTCTACGGCTTTAAAAGAGAAGAACTCCTGCACAGACCTCTGCCTACCATTCCAGAAGACCTCAAGGAGGAGTTCTTCCGCCTCCTGGAAAAGGTGAGGGAGGGGGAAGAGGTGGTGGATTGGGAGACCAGGAGGCTGAACAAGGGCAAAAAGGTACTGGAGGTGAGCGTCAGTCTCTCCTTTGTGGGAGACGGCTCCGGTGGGTTCTTTGTGGAGAGCGCCCGGGACGTCTCTGGCAGGATTTCCTGGCGGGAGAAGATGTTGGAGGTGGAAAGGCTGGCGGCCCTCGGCAAACTCTCCGCCAGTCTGGCACATCAGCTTAACACCCCCCTGGCAGTAGCCCTCTTAAAGGTAGAAAAGATAAGAGAGAATATACGTGGGGACGACACCCTCTCCTCAGAGGTGGAGACCCTCAGGGAGAGTCTACAGACCCTCAAACTCTCAGTCCAGAATACCCTAGGTTTTGCCAGGAAGCCCGTCCAGCAGAGGTGGCCCGTAGACCTGAATGGCCTCTTGAAGGCGGTGTGCCAGTTCTATGAGACGGCCTTCAGGCATAAACAGGTTAGATGCACCCTTAATATATCGGCTACGGAAGGGATAAAGCTCCATGCCAACCCTACTGAGATTGAGACGGCCCTCTCCTCCCTCCTCATGAATAGCCTTGAGGCCCTCCCACAAGGCGGGGAGATAAGGCTCAATTCCGGTATCCTGAACCTCAGAGAGGTGGAAGTAGTGGTGGTGGATAATGGCCCAGGGATACCTATGGACGTGTTCCCCCACATCTTTGAGCCCTTTTATACGACAAAGAAACTGGGTACAGGGCTTGGACTGCCCATAGTAAAAAGGGTAGTGGAGGAACACGGGGGCTACGTCCTGGCAGAGAGCCAGGAAGGTAGGGGTACTACAGTGGCAATGAGACTGCCCTACATCAGGAGCTAGGATGCCATCGGATAGAATCCTCATAGTGGACGACGACCCCCAGATGGTAAAGACCCTCTCAGAGGTCTTTGAGAAGGAGGGCCTAATGGCCATAGGGACTACTTCTGGCGAAGAAGCCCTTGAAAAACTCTCCGCCTTAGGCGGAGAACCAGGCGTGCAGGTCGTCCTGGCAGACCTGGTGATGCCGGGTATGGATGGGATGGCCTTGCTGGAGAAGATAAAAGACCGTAACAGGGGAATCCCAGTCTTCATTATGACCGGTTACGGCACCATAGAGTCGGCCGTAGAGGCGGTAAAAAAAGGGGCGGAGGACTATCTCCTTAAACCTTTTGAGGAAGAACTCCTGAGGAAGAAGATACGCAAGGCGGTAGACGTGCAAAAATTAAAGAGGGAGGTAGAGACGCTTAGGTCCCTGGTTACAGGGGGGCAGGAGATGGTTGCTTCCTCTGAAAAGATGAGAAAGGTGCTGGAAAGGGCTGGTACCGCNGCCGTAAGCGATGCGCCCATACTTATCCTNGGGGAGACCGGGAGCGGGAAGGAGGTGCTGGCAAGGTATATCCATTACCGGAGCCCATACTCCCANGGGCCCTTTGTGGGAGTTAACTGTGCGGCCATCCCCAGGGAACTNCTGGAGAGCGAGCTCTTCGGACACAAGAAGGGGGCCTTTACCGGGGCCATCAGGGATGCCCAGGGCCTGTTCCTTGCCTCCTCTCATGGGACGCTCTTCCTTGACGAGATAGGGGATATGCCTAAGGAACTCCAGCCCAAGCTCCTCCGGGCACTGGAGGAAGGCAAGGTCAGGCCGCTAGGCACCCATAAGGAGGTAGACTTCCAGGCCAGGGTCGTAACGGCTACCCATCGCCCACTGGAAGAATTGAAGACACAATACCTCCGCCCTGACCTCTTCTACCGCATCTCCACCGTTGTACTGGAGATCCCCCCGCTCAGGGAGAGAAAGGAGGACGTACCTCCCCTGGCCACCCACTTCCTCCAGAAATTTTCTAAAAAATATAACAAAGCTACGAAGGAATTCTCTACGGAGGCGNTTACCCTCTTGTCCAACCATCCCTTCCCTGGCAACGTCAGGGAACTGGAAAGGCTTATAGAAAACGTCCTCATATTTAAAAAGGAAGGTGAGAGGGTAGAAGCGGCTGACGTCCTAAAGGGGTTGGGAGGGGAGAGAGAGAAGGAGACATCCGTTACCAAAGAAAGGGTGGGAGTAATGAGCCTCAAGGAACTAGAGAAACAGGCCATAGAGCAGGCACTCCTGGCATGTAATCATAATAANGCCAAGGCCTCCCACCTGCTGGGCCTCTCCAGAGACAGGCTATATAGAAAGATGAAGGCCTACGGAATAGTGCCTTAATTTAATACACTTGCACTCTAGTTTGTGTTATAATGCGACGCCAATTTGTGCCCTTGATTTACAAACGGCAGGTGTATTTCAAGGGTTTTTGTATCCTGGCTTGTTTAATGCACTTAGAACAAGCCATTTGCCCGTGCCTGTAGGGGATACTGGCACGAGGCTTGCGAGTTAGAATTGTGGAATGTGGATGTGAAATGTGGAAGAGGATTGAGACCCAATAACTTTTACGGAGGGAGGGAAGGGCCATGAAAAAGGTAGAAGCCATCATAAGGGTTGATAAACTGCATCCNGTGAAAGCCGCCCTGGAGGAACTGGGGTATCCCGGGGTTACTGTGACGGAGGTAAGGGGCCACGGCAATCAGAAGGGCATAACTGAGATATGGCGTGGCAGGACGTTCAAGGTAGACCTCCTCCCCAAGGTGAAGATGGAGATAGTAGTCCCTGATGAAAACGCAGAAAGGATAGTTGACACTATCGTCAATGAGGCCAGGACTGGCAGTATTGGGGATGGAAAGATATTTGTGAGCACCGTGGATGAGGTCGTCCGCATCCGCACAGGAGAGAAGGGCAAACAGGCAGTGTAGGAGTTGAATATCTTCAACCCCTATAGCGGTGCAACCTTAATGTAGGGGCGAGCCAGCGGCTCGCCCCTACCATCTATCCCCGTAGAGGAAATGAAAAGGCTTATACTGCCAGGCCTCAAAGAGGGCCTTCTGGTCGCTAGTGTGAGGATGGGGGATGCCGTCTTCCACAACAACACCACTCTCCCCAGGGGGTAGGACGTTTACCGCCTCGCCGCCCAGTTCCACCACCTGTTGGTAGGTGCCATGACTTTCTATCCTCTGTGGTACTGCCTTAAGGTCTTCAAGGCTCAATTTTCCCTTATCTACTACCGAGGTTATCTTCGCCACCCTGTGTCTGCCTACCCAGGGCATATTGTCCCCGTTAGGCCAGTCCCTGGAGGGTTTGTTGTTCCAGTTGACGAGGAGTCCGCCTGGAGGGTTTATCCTATGAGGTAGCCACTCCTGCGGTATGAATCCCCTCCACTCCTCCAGTCCGGTACCGGAGAGGGGAAGCCTTGGGTCTGCCCCAGGAGGCAGTATCCTGTGCACCCCCGTATGCCAGTAGCCAATCTCCCCCGTGGCCGTGGCACAAAATAGATTGTAGCTAAGCGGGACGTCCTTTACGGCCATTTCAAGGTCTTCCAGGTTCCTGGCCCTGTTAATGCACAGGAAGGCCCCCAGTGCCTGCAACTCTTCTTTCCAGAAGGTCCTCTTGCGGCTGAAGGCCCGCCCTTGCTCCTGGAGAAAGACAGGGCCGTGGATGCTCCTGTAAAAGGTCTCCCTGTGAGTCCCCCCACCCTTTATTTTGAAGACTTCTCCTCTAGGTTCCAACTCCAGCCATTTCCCTTGAAAGAGATACCTGGTAGGGTCCTCTGGGTTTAGTTCCTCAACAAATACGTCTACGTTGTCAGACAGCCCGCTGGTCACCGTCCAGGCAATATCTGCGTTTCTTCCAATAAGCACAATGGGTACCCCTGGGAAGGTCATGCCAGCCACGTCAAATCCACCACCATGGAGGTCTATCTCGTAGCCTGGCTGGGGCCCATCCATCCCCATCTGGGGACAGCCCAGGAGCATGGCCTTACCACTGGCAGACCGCTGGGGCGCCACCAGGACTGCGTAGCTACCCAGTCTCTTTGGTAAACCAACCCAATCCGTAGCCCTCTTATCTGCATTTGTACTGGCGGGGTTTAAACCCGCCCCTACCATCCCTGGACTAAAGACCTCTACTACGTCCGTCTTGTCTTTAAAAGACAGGGAGGCTATGGTAGTGGGTGCCGAGGGGTCGTTCAGTGGGTATCTCCTGTCAAATTCTTCCTTACCCAATCTCTTCAACTCTTCCAGATTTTCCAGTTCCCTTCCCCCGAACTCCCCGAATCTCCTGCCAGCCGCAATCATTACTGCCAGGCAGTCCGTTACCCTCCACGGTTCGGGTAATGTGCCTCCACCCGGGGCAGACCGGGACTCCAGTGGCAAGACGTCCCCTTTGCCAGCCTCCGCCCGCCAACGGTTTATCCCCGTTGTATAGGCACCAATTAACTCCTTTACTTCTGTCTTTAAGGACTGGAACTGTCTGGCGAGTTCATCTTCAGTATAGGATTCACTGCGGGCAGCAATATCGGCAGGGAGCATATCTGGCCCGAAGACCTCGGCCAACTCGCCCCGGGCCTCCCTCCTGGAGAGTTCCAGTTGGGTCAGGCGGTCCTGTGCCACCACATACCCAAATGCCTCAAAGAGGGCATAGGCATTGGGGGACTTCAGGTGAGGTACCCCAAACTCGTCCCTGAGGATTAGTACCTCTACGTCTCCCACCTTTAGCCTGGACCAATCCTGGGCCTTACAGGGCGGGCAAGATAATAAAAGGAGTGCACAGAGGAGGAGGGGAATCAAGATATTCATGCAATTTTATAATGTGAGACCTCTGAAAAAGTTTGTGTGGACTTTGGTTTCCCCCTCCCTTGAGGGGAGGGGGAAGGCCCTGCACCACAAGGGTGCAGGGCAGAGCCCTGAACCTAGCCCTGTACCTGATTGGTACAGGGGGGAGGGTGGTACTCACCCCCACCCTTCCCTCCCCCATCCAGGGAGAGGGAATTTAGGTTGCAACTTTAAGCAGGTCTCCGTTAACTGGTCTTTACGGCAAAGAGTGCGTCAAAGAATTCTTTGAGCTTGGTCATGGCCTGTTCAGAGAACATACCCACCAGCCCGCTAACCCCGGCAGTGGAGGCCCTCATGAGGTCTATGTCTGGATACTTTGCGGGTATGTTCATACTACCACCTGAAAAGGCGATGAGTCCGCCCCTTACCAGAAAATAAAATATAAGGGCCAACAAAGCCCCATATATTGGGCGGAAGAGGAGGGCCAGATATACTGCTTTGGTGTCAGAACCCCTCTCCACCCCATCAAAGATGGATTTAAAACAGAAGATGATACTTCCCAGCCCTCCCATGATACTGGCTATAACCGCACCAACGAGTATCTCATTACCTGCCATGGAATAAGGTTTTGCTAATGTTGGAATGAAGGGACTAAGCACTAGAACGCCCTCTTTCCATACCTCTAATAAGAGGTACAGCATGTGAAAGGCCACGAGCGTTAGTATAAACAGCGTCCCGTACCATTTGGGGTCGGGTATCCAGCATTTTAAGGTGTCCACCCTGGACGTACACCCCCCTGGTTGTGTCTCGGTCCCGCCAGAGGCAGGTGAAGAGACGTCTGTGGTGGACTTCTTTGCCTCCAGAATCATTCCCTTAGGTACCCCCTTTTGCTCTGGTCCGGTGTGCATCTTACCCTCCTTTAGAGACTTTCGTGGTAAAATGTAAAGAAGTATTTTACTTTTACTGCGAAATCACTTCCACACCGCCCATATACGGCCTCAGGACCTCTGGGATTATCACAGAGCCGTCCTCTTGTTGATAGTTCTCAAGGATTGCTATAAGCGTCCTCGGCAGGGCAACGCCTGAGCCGTTGAGGGTGTGGACGTGTCTGACCTTTCCNTGTTCATCCCTGAAGCGGACGTTTATCCTCCTGGCCTGGAAGTCTTCAAAGTTACTGCANGAGGAGACCTCCAGCCATTTCTCTACCCCNGGGGCCCAGGCCTCTAAATCATAGGTCTTGCTGGAGGCGAAGCTCATGTCCCCCGTGCAGAGTTTCAGCACACGGTATTCTATCCCCAGTAGCTGGAGCACCTCTTCGGCGTCCTTTACCAGTTTCTCTAACTCCTCGTAAGAGGTCTCTGGCCTCACGAATTTTACCAACTCCACTTTATCAAATTGATGGACCCGTATGATGCCACGGGTGTCTTTCCCATAGGCCCCTGCCTCCCGGCGGAAACAGGCGGTGTAGGCGGTGTAATAAATTGGCAGTTCCTTGTAACTGAGAATCTCGTCCCTGTGGAGATTGGTTACGGGAACCTCTGCCGTTGGGACGAGAAAGAGGTCGTCCGAGGTNCTGTACATATCCTCTTCCATCTTGGGGAGTTGGCCTGTACCNGTCATGGAGGCACGGTTGACCAAAAAGGGTGGGAAGACCTCCTGGTAGCCATGCTTCCGGGTGTGCAGGTCAAGCATGAAGTTAAACAGTGCCCTTTCCAGCCTGGCCCCGATACCCTTGTAGAGGGGGAATCCAGAGCCGCTTATCTTGGCGCCACGTTCTAAATCCAGCATCCCAAGGCTGGCCCCCAGTTCCCAATGAGGTCGGGGCTTAAAACTGAACTCACTCCTCTTGCCCCACGTCCTTACCTCTTGATTGCCTGAGGCATCCTCCCCCTTGGGGACGTCTGGGGCAGGGATGTTAGGAATTCTTAGTAAGAGGTCATCTATCTCAGGGGTTGACTGGTCAAGTCTTTTCTCGTAGTCTTTTATCTTATCGGATAGTACCCGCATCTCTTCCACCAGGGGAGCGGCCTCTTGTCCGCCTGAGGCAGACTTCTTTAGCTGGCTTACCCTCTTTGACCCCTCGTTTAGTTGCTTTCTGAGGGTCTCTATCTGGTGTAGAAGCTCCCGCCTGTTGGTGTCCAGCTTTAGTAGGTGGTCTACGTCCACACGCTCATGTTTTTCCCTTACGGCCCTCTTGACCTCCTCGGGATTCTTTCTGATGAAATTTAAGTCAAGCATACTTTGAGCCTTTAAACCTTTAAACCCTTGAACCCTTAAACTTTTTTAAGACCATACCTGTCGTAACACACCCTGCCCGCCACCATCGTAAGAATAACCCTGGCCTCCGGGGATAGTAACCTCTCGTAAATTGTACGGGCGGGTTTTAAACCCCGCCCCTACCGACCCTTGGGGTAGCTCTATCGCAGTGAGGTCTGCCTCCATGCCAGGAATCAGCCTGCCTATCTTTTCCTCTAATCTCAGGGCCTTAGCCCCCCCCTCCGTTGTCATGGAGAATATCTCCACAGGGTCTAGTCCGGGGTAGTTTTCATGCAAGAATCTCATCTCGTCCAGGATACTCAGGGATTGGTTGCTGGCCAGGCTGTCTGTGCCCAGGGCCACGTTTATACCCCTCTTCAGTAAATCTTGAAATGGATGCTCCCTGTGGCCAAAGTATCGGTGACTTCTGGGGCAGTATACCACACTGGAAGCGGTCTCTTCTATGATTTTTATCTCCTTCCCACTGAGATAATTGCAGTGCACCAGTAGCCACGGACCTTTCAGGGCGCCTGTTGACTTCAGATACTCCAGGGGGTACATCCCTGGGGGTTTCCAGCCTTCCAACATATTAAGGGCCTTCAGCATGATTGCAAAACTACCCGTACCCTCCCGTAAGAATTCTACCTCCTCCAGTGTCTCACAGACATGGGTGCATAAGAGCAGGTCAGACCCCTGGGCAAAGAGGGCGCAACCCAGGTAGAGCTTAGGACACGCCGTATAGGGGGCATGGGGTGAAAGCCCTGCGGAAAGCAGGGACACATCGCAATACGCCCCTACGGCATTTTTTGTAGGGGCGACCCGCCGGATCGCCCCTACGTCTCTTATGGCCCCTTCCATTACCCCTGATACCTTTTCTGGTTCAAGGCATATCACCTCTCTGAATACCCGCTTCCTTATGGGGAGGTTGGGGAGTACGTGGAGGGAATCCCCCGTACTGCTTATGTCAGCTACGGTGGTGGTGCCTGATTCCAGGCTCAGGCTTACCCCCTTTTCTACGGCGTGGTCTAGTGGCTTACCAGCCTCCCTCCTCCTAAAGGCAAGGATGTGCCCTAACCACTGGGTGAAACTCTTTGGGGGTGGGATTTTGCCTTGCAGGTCTGAGAGTTCCAGGTGGGTATGGGCATTTACAAGTCCTGGGATTACTGCGGCGTTCCCGAGGTCTACTACCCTCCCCCGGTCTCTTTTGGGGAGGCCATTTCCTACCTCTACTATCCTTGAACCGCCTATCTCTATCCAGCCCCCGTCTATTACCTTGTCCCTATGGGGTAGTACGTAAGCGGCCCTTAGCGTTAACGTATCAGTCATTAAGGTCAGTGGACACTACGCAGAGGGTAGGGGCAC
>C687J35504_10002873_pt1 | contig 11463 bp, 8 predicted proteins | sample RifCSPhighO2_02_FD_35504 | JGI IMG/M metagenome (IMG submission 35504) | reverse complement strand
GGAAGAAATTACAACGCCTCATCCAGCAGCAATTGAAAAACACCAACGCTACCTTGAAGAAGATGCCGTTGAAATGGAAATAATCTATTTCCTAAATTTATTTCCTATTCTTAAATGAAGACAAACTATTTTAAATGACAAAAATAGCTTTTAGCAAATGCGAGGCACTCTGAAACTATTTCGTCTTTTTGGTATTGACGTGCAATTGCATTTCTCCTGGTGGTTTGTCTTTGCCATTTTATCCTGGAGTTTGTCTACTTCCTTTTTCCCACATTATTTCCCTGGTTCTGATACTACTACTTACTGGGCCATGGGAATAGTATCTGTCTTTTTCCTCTTCCTCTCCGTATTGTTACATGAATTCAGTCATTCCTTAGTTGCCAAGACTCAGAAAATTGAAGTAGAAAATATTACTCTCTTCTTCTTCGGCGGAGTAGCCGGAATTAACGATGAAGATCTCAAACCATTTCCAGAATTTATCATGGCTATTGCCGGGCCATTATTCTCCTTAGCCTTAGCAGGAATATTCTTTCTTATCTACAAACTGAACGGCCATGCCTTTTTGACGGCAATCACTTTCTATCTTTACCAGCTCAATTTAGTATTAGCCTTATTCAATCTAGTACCTGGCTATCCTTTAGATGGGGGAAGAGCTTTTCGAGCTATCCTGAATGGATACTATCATGACCTAAAAAAATCAACCAAGATTGCCGTATTGGGCGGCCGCATCTTTGCTCTTCTCTTGGTTTCAGCAGGAATATTATACTTTATTCATGGTTCCGGTGGTGGCTTATGGTTTATCTTTTTAGGAGGTTTCCTGTACTTTATTGCTGGAGTCAGTTATGAACAAGTCATTCTCAAAGAAGCATTAAATCAGATCCCTATTATGAACCTGCTCACCAAAGATTATCTTAAGATCGAACCAACGCTGCGTTTTTCTCAATTTCTTGATGAATACCTCGATAATGATCAAGATATCTTTTTAGTCGGCAACAGCCATTTTTCAGGGATTCTTGACCTAAAGAGAATTGAATCCATGCCGGCCAAAGTCCAAAAATCACTGACGGTGAAACAAGTTGCCGTTCCTTTGTCAGAAATCAACAGTTTACAAAAAAAAGATACCGCCTATACTGCCTATAAGAAATTTGCAGAACAAAACCTAGAAATTCTTCCGGTGATGGAAAAATCAAAACTTCTTGGTTTTGTTACCAGAAGAAAAGTCATGCATCGGTTAGTATGGTCTTTAAAGTATCACATCGGTGCTGACGGCAAGAGTAAGAAGAAGAAATAAACTAATGAGCAACATTACAAAGAGACTCGAGGCAATTGAACAAAGAAATAAGAAAGTTGAGTTAGATAAAGCTTGGGAAACCAGTTTGGCCAGAAAAATCTCTATCGCTGTTCTGACTTATTTTACAATTGTGCTGTTTTTCTTTGTAGCTCAATTGCCGAAACCGTTCATCAATTCCATTGTTCCCACCATCGGTTTTGTCCTTTCCACTTTATCTTTGTCTTTTTTCAAAAAGCTCTGGATTAAGTCCAAGACGTAAACAGTAATTTTTCATAAGAATCATTAAAAATAATCGCTTGTTTTTCTTAGTCTATGAGTAAAAAAGAAATACTTACAGAACTACAGAAACTAACTGGCCACAACCACATAGAAATCACTCTTCGCGGCGATGCGGCCATTACTGCTGCTATTTCTCTCGTTCCAGAAGATAAAATTGTCCTTATCCCAGAAGAGGGCGGCTGGTTAAGTTATCCCAAGATTCCAGCAAAATTAAGTTTGAAAGTTCTCAAGGTTGCTTGCGATGATGCTAAAATAAATCTTCCAGATCTGCAAGCAAAACTACACCAACATATTTGCGGCGCATTCCTCTACCAAAATCCTGGTGGCTATTTCGCTGAACAGCCCATGGAAGAGATTTACCAGCTCTGTCAAAAGAGTAATTGCCTGGTTATCATGGATGCTTCTGGTTCTATCGGCACAAAAGTATGTGATGGTAAGTATGCGGACATTCTAGTCGGCAGCTTTGGAGAATGGAAATTGATAGAAGCAAAAGCCGGGGGATTTATTTCCTGCAAAGAAAAAGATAACTTTGAAAAGGCTAAAAATGATGCTACTATTCTTACTGATGAAATAATTTTAAAAGTTATTGCAACGAAACTCAAGGAATTACCAGAACGGATTTCCTTCTTAACCCAAAAGAGGGAAAAAATAATTGCTGATTTGAAAGAATTCGATATAGTTCATAAAAAAGATCTGGGTTTTGTGGTGGTAGTAAAATACAAAGATCAAATAGAAAAAGAAAGTCTTATAAATTATTGTGAGAATAATAGCCTGCCTTGGACGGAATGTCCTCGATATATAAGATTAAATCAACCCGCAATATCAATTGAAGTGAAAAGGTTAGAAAAATAAGGATATTAAAATGGCTTTACGCGAACCGCAATCAATGAATGAATGTATCTACTTCACCAATCGCTCTCTGGATGATGGTGAAGTCATGGCCTGGGTCTACCGGAAAGACTGTCCTAAATGCAAGAAAGCCAAAATGGGCAAACCGATTGTGAAAGGAAAAGTAAAGACCAGAGCTGATGAATATGAATGCCCTGCTTGCAAATATAGGGAAGCTAAAACAGAACATGAAGAAAGTTTACAATTAGAAGCCAAATATACCTGTCCCCATTGTAAGAAAAAAGGCGAATCAACAGGTCAGTACAAGAGAAGAAATTACCTGGGCGTTCAATCTTACGTGGTTAACTGCCAGCATTGTAAAGAAGTGATTCCTGTAACTAAAAAGCTGAAAGAACCTAAAAAAGGAAAGAAAGCGCCAGCACTTCCAGCTGATATTCAAGATACCGATTGAAGATAGGAACAATTAAATACTACTTTTTCTTCCTATTACCAAAGAGGTAGTAGTCAGTGAAAAAAGTAGGCAGTAGTAAAAAATCTTCAAGGCATCATGTATTGTTAGTTTCAGTATTTGCAATTATTATCTTTCTTGCAGTGGTGGTTTTTGTTCTTCAACGTAACACTTACTTAGGAGCTGTCGCTGGAAAAGCAATCCAGCAGACCAAAGAACTGGCTCTGACCGAAGAAGAAGCAGTCATCGCCGCCGCCCTTCAGCAAGGAAAAGATACTGTTTTTATCAGATGTCCACCTTCATTAGGGCTCAAGCTTGAGCAGTGGAATCTTCCGCAAGGATGGGAAGTAGAACTTTGGAAGCCAGTGGAAGTTCAATGTTTTAACTATAAGATCAGTTGTTATTACGCTGATGATCCGGCAATTACTGCCCGAGCTGATCAAGTTGTCCTCTCTCATTCTTTTGAATCACATGGCAAAATTAAGAGTTGTTCCCCCCTTGAAGCGGAAAATGGCTTTGGCTGTGATTGCGGCTTAGATCAGAACTAATAAACCAAGGGAAATAGCAACTTTTAAATAACTTCTTTATATTTTAAAGAACGATGAAAGCTCAATCAAAAACCGTCATTACTGCAGCACTTCCCTATGCTAATGGTCCCTTACATATCGGGTTTCTATTAGAAGCGATTCAGGCTGACATTTATGCTCGGTTTTTGCGATCAACCCAAAAAGATGTTTTGTACATCTGCGCTTCAGACATGCACGGTACTCCCATAGAAATAAATGCTAAGAAAGCCGGCGTTGATCCAGAACAATTTGTAGAAAGATATTGGAAAGAACACCGGGAAGATGCTGCTTCTTTTCTGATCTCTTTTGATAATTTTCATAAAACTCATTCCAAAGAAAATAAAGAATTGTCTGAACACTTTTTTACCCAGCTGAAGAAAAAAGGATTCATCTACATAAAAAATATGGGCGTTATTTATTGTTCTTCCTGCCAGAGAACTCTTCCCGATCGGTATGTCCGCGGTACTTGCCCCCTATGTGGGATTGCTGATCAGTATGGCGATGTCTGTGAGGGCTGTGGCAGCGTTCTGAAAGGAACAGATTTACTCAATCCCAAATGTTCGCTCTGCGGGACTACTCCCCAGATCAAATCTAGCCCGCATTATTTCTTCAAACTAAGTGCCTTTGCCAGTAAATTAAAAAAATGGATTAACTCTAAAAGTGCCGACTTACAGCTAGAAGTTAAAAATTGGCTCAAGGAATGGTTAGACAAAGGCTTAGAAGATTGGTGCATCTCCCGGGATGCTCCTTACTTTGGATTTGAAATTCCCGGAAGCAAAAAAGAATGCGGCGAAGTGAAATACTTCTACGTCTGGTTGGATGCACCTATTGGTTACATCTCTGCCACTAAAAATTATTGCGATAAAAAAAATGATAAAACTAAAACTTGCAAATGGGAAGACTATTGGAAAAAAGGATCAGTACATCACTTCATTGGTAAAGATATTTCTTACTTCCATTTCCTATTCTGGCCAGCTATTTTAATGGCCATGGATATTCCGCTTCCAAAACTAACTGTACATGGTTTTATCAACGTCAACGGCCAAAAGATGAGTAAGTCTCGGGGCACTTTTTTCACCGCTAAAGAATTTCATAAACTCTACGGAGCAGAAGCGTTGCGGTTTTATTACGCCAGTCACCTGGAACGTAAAATACTTGATGTAGACCTAAACTTTGATGAATTTGCGGCGGTCATCAATAATGTCTTAGTCGCAAAATTAGGAAATTTCTGCTATCGTACTTTAACTTTTGCAGAAAAAAATTATGGAGAATTACCTGCTCTTAAGCCTACAGAAAACAAAGCCTTAACCAAAAAAGTATTATCCTTATCTGAGAAAGTGAAAAAAAATTATCTTGCTCAGGATTATCATACTGCTGTCAAGAATATTTTAATGATTGCCGATCTGGGAAATGCCTACTTCCAAAAAGCTGAGCCTTGGAAAACAAAAGATGACCCAAAAACCAGAGCAGTAGTAGCCTGGTGCGTTAATCTAGCTCGGAATATGGCTATCCTGATTAATCCGGTTCTTCCTGAATTTAGTGAGAAAGTGTTCGGTACTTTAGGTGAAAAGCATTTAACCTTTACTGATATTAATTTCACCTGGAAAGGAAAAGTCAAGAATGTTCCTTTGCTTGTCAACAAAGTAGAAATCGTGCGCAAAGAAACTTTTCCTCTGCGCTTAACAGTAGGAAAAATTTTAGAAGTGAAAGATCATCCCAATGCTGACAGCTTGTACTTACTGAAGGTTGATTTAGGCAGTCTTGGTCAGAGACAAGTTGTTGCCGGTTTGAAAAAACATTTCCGCAAAGAGGAGTTAGAAGGAAGAAAAGCAATCTTTGTAGCCAACATGAAGCCCGCAAAACTGCGCGGAGAGATGAGCGAAGCTATGGTCTTAGCCGCTGATGATGGTGCACATGTAGGCTTATTGGAAGTTCAGAAGCTTACTCCTGGAGAAGAAGTCCATTTTGAAGGCACGGAAAACTCCCCTGCCGAAGTTACTTTTGAAGAATTTATGAAAATTATCATCACCATCCAAGCCGGGCAGGTATGGTATCAAGGAAAAAAGTTGATTTCACCCTTGGAAGCAGTGAAAGTGCACGGTCTTAACGATGGCGCCAGAGTTCGATAAAATCTTCTTATTTCTCCGTTCAAACCGCCCAAACCTTTATATACCAATATTCTTTCCTTAGCGTTGATAGAATGAAGCAAAAAAGGGGTAGTCGTAGTACTAGTCTCAGTAGCCTTTGCGCCTTCTCAAAGCACTCAAATTCTAAACAGGGGCAAGTAACCATTTTTATCATTATTGGCATCATCATTCTGTTTGTCTTTTCTGGAATTTTGTACGTCACTAAAGTAAGTAGTAAAGAAGAACTTACTGCTGCAGGTGAACCAGTTATTGCTGCCGTTCCTCAGGAATTCCAACCTTTGCAAATCTATACCGAAGATTGCCTAGCTCAGACCGGAAGGCGTGGTTTACTTGTTCTCGGCCAACAGGGCGGTTATATTTATCCTGAACTGATTGGGAAATTTTCTTCTTCAGATCCTACCGATGCTGATGGTATAGATCTTGAACCAATCAAGGTTCCTTACTGGCATTACAATGCTCCTCCTAATAATCAGCCCGATGTTTCTTATTCATCATTACAGCCACCATTGCATGCTCAAGACGACCCAGAAATAAGTATCGAAGCGCAGTTGTCAAGATTTGCTGAAGAAAATCTGAACGGCTGTCTTGACAACTATGCTGGCTTCTCTGAACAAGGTTTTGTTATCGAAGCGCCAGCTTTAGTTGAAGGAGCCACATCAGGAAAAGAAGTGCTGGTCACCATTGCTGATGAAACGGTCAATTTCTGGTTGAAGATGGAAGTGGAAGCGACCAAAGGAGATGCTACCGTGGAGATGAACCAATTTTATATCAAGACTCCAGTCAGATTAAAACATTACTATGATGTTGCTGCCGAAATTACTAAAGTAGAATCTGAACATCATTTCCTAGAACTGCAAGCGTTAGATTTAATCACCGCCTATGCTTCAGTCGACACCAACAAGCTTCCCCCTATGGAGCAGATCACTTTTGATTTTGTTCCTACTGTCAGCTGGACAGAACCGGATGTCAAGGAAAAATTACGCAGTTTACTCACTTCGAGTGTCCCTTTACTGCGCTATCTGCAGAGCACTAATTTTTACCGCTTTGAATATACGCCGGAAGAGAGTGCTACGGTAGATTTACACGAATTATATCAAAAGCACTATGACAACATGATCCTTCCTCTTGAAACCGGAAAAAATATTGAAGTAAACTTTGATTACTTTGGCTGGGAACCGTATTTTGACATGAATGACAAAGCTGGACAGATCGTGCCTAGTTCTTATCGTGCTCCCAGCGCTACTCCTCTTCCGCCCATTCCTCTTACCGTGAACCACTACTACTCGACCTATGATGTAAGTTATCCTGTGCTAGTAACCATCCGCGATCCTGCCGCCTTGGAAGGAAGAGGATATACTTTTGCCTTTGCTCTAGAAGCAAATATTCGTAACAATGCTATTCCTGCTCAAGGGTACAGCCAGCCTGCCCCTATTGCTCTCGAGCAAAAAAGCATGGTTTGTGATCCAGAAAAAAGAAATACACAACTCCTCAGAACGGTCGTGGTAGATAGTGCAACCCAAGAACCATTAGAAGCAGTGCAAATCGGTTTCTCTATTCCTGAACAAGACGATTGTTTGATGGGCCTCACTGATAATGACGGAGAATTTGAAAGCAAATATCCAGCAGTTTATGGTGGTGTTGCCAGCTTCATCAAAGATGAATACTTAACTAATTTTTATCCTATTGATACATATAGATTCAGAGAAAGTTCCGGCGTGATCGGTTATGCAACCGCCGCAAATTCTGAAGTGGTCGTACCTTTACACAAAAGGAAATTCATCAATGTTTCTTTCCGTCAAAAAAGTGTAGAAAAGTGTGTTGAAGATGATGACGGTGAAAATAAACAATGCTTTACCCAAGGATTATTCGCTACCGGTTTAACTTCGGTGTATTCTTATCTGCCGGAAACATTGGATCAAAAACATTCTTGGATTTTCCCTAATACTGCTCGAGCACTGGAGGACAAGGAAACTGCTACCGTTGTTTTGAAGCGGGTTGGAGATACCAACCCTAATGCCTTTAGCGACCAATTTTCTGCAAGTGCTACTGTCCACGGAAATACTCAGACTCGGATGGAATTAGTTCCCGGCGTGTATGAAGTTACTGCTTTGTTGACCCGCAGTGAACCTTTAGTTATCCCTGAAGAAGAACGTTGTGCTGGGCTGACTTGCTTTACTCTTGGTGAACAAGTCTTAGATGAATTTTTATCTGGACAATTACGCTGGGATCAACCTAAAAATTACCTGACAGTTACTCCTGAACAACTTTACGGCGCTGATGAAATGGTTTTCACCATCCTCAGTTTCAATCTCGCCGGTGTTCCTGCTGAAGAACATCTTCGCATCATTGAAGATTTACAGATGATGGGGGAAACAGCAAATCTCTCCCAGCAATTACGTGCTAATCTTGAGCCTACCTTCCGATAAACAAAAAATAAAATGCAACCACGACCATGAAAACAAGAACCAGCAAAACCATCTGGAATTTTGCAGGATTATTTATCATGATGTTAGTTCTCAGCATGCCCCTGTATTCTGCTAGCTCACTGGCTGCTGCAGTGCAGATAACCAAAAATTCCGGTGAGGGGGGAGTTGAAACTTATCTTGATGCTGAAGGAGATGTCTGGACAGTTGAAGCTTTAATTTCTGTTTCTGGCTCGGCAACTCCTAATAATGGAACCGTTAATCCTGCCAATGTTAAAATAAAAATTGGTGACAGTGAAGCTCCTTTCAGTTCCTGCACTCAGAGCGCTTTGGGAAATCTCTGTGAATATATAAGCCCACTAACTGATGGTGTCCAGGAAGGAGAATATGCTTTTCAAGTAATTTATAGTGCCCTCAATGCCTTAGGTAAAACTGAAACTGCTTCCAATGGCGATGTTATCCGAGCAGATGGTTCTGCTCCGGCTATTTTCTTCGCTCCCGGCGATGTAAAACAAACTAGTGCTGGAGAAGTGGAACTGGACTTTACTGTGAATGATAAAGTTAGCGGCGGAGCTCCTTCGGTCGGATTAAAACAAGTCGATATCCTTGATGCTGATACTGGTGTAGTGTATCAATCTATTACTGTAGGAGGCCAAGAAGAATTTAATTACATTTTAGACAGCGAGTTGGGCGGAATCCTTGACGCCGATTGGAGCGGTGAAGGTCTCAAGAGAGTAAAGATCAGAGCTGAAGATCGACTAGGCCACAAAGCAGTAAGTCAATCCGTGTCTTTCTTTGCTGATTTTGTCAAACCGGAAATCGGTGGCAGTTTGAATTTTACTCAGTTTGGACAATTCATTGGACAATTTACCGGAACTACTGATATTGTTGTAGACATAACTGAATCAAGTGTGCCAACAGTAAAAGGATATTCAGACCAAGCAGTTTTGAATGGGCAAGAAGCTGACTGTGAAGCTGATGATGAGGTAGATAAACTCTGGCATTGCACCTGGAATAATGTTGAAGTAAACCCGCAGAGCAGTATCACTATCTTGGTTGTCGCGCAAGATGAAAAAGGCAATACTGCTGAAAGAAGTATTGTTACCTCATTTACTGTCGATAATTCTCCTCCGGAAATAAAATTCTTCGGCACTTTGCGGCAGTTTGAAGATAAAAGCTATATGAAGAGCGGCGAAAGCAGGATTATCTTACGCGCGGAAGACCAGGGAGCAGGAATTTCCAAGTCGGGAATCCGCGCGAATTTAGGTGCATTTGATTCAAGTAGCGCCGCTGAACCGACTGCTTGTGAAGAAGCAGCCGGGGTTATTGAATGTTACTGGGAAATCGATGATAATCTTGCAGAAGGAGTTTTAACATTTGGTTTATCAACCCTTGAAGATAATGTCGGTAATGAGGGAGTCGCGCCAGAATTCGAATTCTTAGTTGATAACACTGGTCCAAAAGTAGAAGAGTTGGAAGTGTTTGGCGTTTCTGAAGCAGGCGATAAGAATTATTTCCAGAGTAATGACTTCTTTAAGATCGTCTTGAAAGCTTCAGAAGCCAGCGGCTTGCGAGTGTTGGTAGATGTTAACGATTTAGTCTTAGATGCGGAAACAAAATATCCTGAGAATTATACTGGTGTTAATTATGTTGATGAAGAAGGATGGCAGGTATTTACCGAAGATGATTGTCAGAAAGTTGAAGGCCGCTGGGAGTGCATGGTGCAGACAGATTCCATCAAGAGCGGCCCTGACTCTAATGTAGAAGTTAAGGTAAAAATACAAGATACTGCCGGCAATGATGCAGTAAGCTGGCCGGAATTAAATGATGAACCTAAGAATGTAAAACGATTTAAGACTGATGATAATAAAGCAGAACTGACTATCGATCTACTCGGTCTTGCTACCGAAGATAATCCAGATTACTGGGAAGTGCAAAGTGTTCTTGCTGTTGGCGGCGCTGGTTCTTTTATAGATTTAGACACTGCTCCTTTAACTTATACTCGTCTGCCGTTCAAGATTGTATTAAATTCCGATCTTGATAATGTCCAGGCATTAAATATTGAATTAGCAAGCTGCGCTCCTAAAGAAGCTGAAAAGCAAGGAGAAGAAGCGCCTGTTTCTAGTACTGCTCCGGCAATTAGCAGGAGCTTGCTATATGGCGGAACTTCTCCAACTGGTGATTATACTCCTACACCGAATATCATTATCGAATTCGAGCCATTTGACGGGCGAGGATTGTTTAATATCCAGGAATTTGCCGAAGGAGAATTTAAACATCAAGAAGCGTACACTTGTACCATAAAAATATTTTCTCAAGTAGGTAAGAATGCGATCAGGGCGGCTGAAATTCAGGAAGTAGAAGTGTTAGTGCCATTTGCCTTCTCTTCTCTAGGTGCGCAAGATGAAAACTTAGAAAAAATCATCGAAGATGCAAAAGACGACATCAATGCAGCCTGGGATGTTATCGGGGTCATGGCTGAGATTCTGAAGTGGGTAGATTATTTGGTGCAGATATACCAAGTAGTGGTCGGGGTTATAGAACTTGTTCAACAAGCAACCGTTGGATTATCTGTTGTCTACGAACCGCCCCAGACTAAGGCAGCCGCCATTGCTACCTGCTTTGGCATGCATGGTGCTGTAAAGGGTGTAGATGGTGGATTCGAGATTGTCGATCAGATCGTCCAAGTATTATCCTGTAGGCCGACGGGAAAAGCAGATTTAGGATGGTATGGGCAATGGCAGTCATTTATTCTATCTCTGTATAATGTGGAAGTCTTAAATTTTGAAGCAATCGGCAATCCTGATCTAGTCGGTTCTGGACAATATCGGCCTGCGCGAGACATACGTGAAAATCTTTACCTTTCCATCGCGGGCTTATGCATCCCTGGAATAATAAAGAATCTTGATGAGATCCGACAGATCAAATGCCGAAAAATTGTCTGCCTGCAGAACGAAGTTCGCGCGGGAGTAGCAACAGTCAGCATGTGCGAAGATTTAGAAGACTTATTGATGTGCAAATATGTACTTGGAGAATTGTGGTATATACTACCGTTCTCACAGTTTTATGATCAAGTAATTAATGCTCTCCACAAAGCCTTTGGCGATCCCTTCGCTATTGCTCATACTGTAACTATTTTAGGATGCGGTATAAGCTGCTCATTCAGTGCAGGTTATGCTCTTGAACCAGCCTGTATGTATGCATATTATATCTGGGATATTGTTGGAATACTAGAAAGCATTGTCGGATTTGTAACTACTATTGTTGCTGAATTCGAATCAGGCGGATTGAACTACTGTGATGCTGCTGATGTGGATGTGATTTAAGATATGAAAAAAGAATTAGTTAAATCATTGAAAGGATTTGCAAAGGAAGTTTCAAGAGATATTCCTGTCGATAAAATGTACTTATTTGGCTCCCGCGCGGTTGGAAAAGCAAGAAGATGGAGTGATGTTGACAT
>C687J35504_10002871_pt1 | contig 11467 bp, 7 predicted proteins | sample RifCSPhighO2_02_FD_35504 | JGI IMG/M metagenome (IMG submission 35504) | reverse complement strand
GGCCGTTATTGTCGGTAATGGCGGGTTCGGGTGATGAAGTAAAGGTTGTGTGGGCGGATACACGAGCAGATAAAATCATAATCTGGTTGGTGTAGGCTCCGAGCCCAGCAAATGCCCGTGGGGCGAGGAGCGTAGTCCATGATGCACATGGCATTAGTACTATGTCGAAATGCGGATGGGACATTTTTGAGAGATCAAGTGGATATACAAACTCTACGTTTCCGTTCTTATTTTTTTCAGAGAGGTGAGAAGTTGCTTCTATGCGTGTCACTTTTGAAGGACCTTGTTNTTGGCGGCGGCATGTGCGTACAGATTATCGCCGCCGCCAATAACAACAACAGTCTTTCCTTTTAGATCTACCGGAATTCTGTCAAAAAACCCTACAATATCGGCCTGCTCGATTTTTCTGCCTCTAAGCACTTCTGCAATATCATATATTTCTAATGATGCTGCAGGATACTTTTGGTACAAAGGATTCTCAAAAGTATCCATGCCCGAAAGCATAAGATTTCCAGCGGATTGAATCGTTTTGAGTCTTTCCAATTCCTCCTCAACGGTAAATACGCGGTGATTAATTTGGAGTAATAAATCGTGGATTTCTTGTATCCTCAAATCATGAAAAAGTTTCGAGGAGAGTAAATTATAAAAAGGACGAACGAATTTCTTAAATGCTTTTTGCATTAAAGATTGGTGATTTTCCATATAGTTATTCGTATTATATAATACTCTAGCATGAACTACCCCAAGAATCATTGGTTATACTTTTTTTTCGTAACACTCATTCTAACAATTCTCTTCAATTTTAATCTTGTTAAAGATGTAGCTTTTTCAAATCGTTCAACTATACCAATTAACGATGGTGTTGTTACAGAATTTATCACAGAAGCAGAATATCAGAACGTAATACAAGAAAGGAATCCATTTGTCCCGACAAAGCAGATACTTTACCCATTTACAACAGATATTTTCAATCAAGATCCATCTACGACACACATAATTCCATTGTTCTTCTTACGTCCTTTTTTTGATGTTCACCGCATTACAATTACCATTGTACTTTTCAATATCATTCTTGCTAATCTTTTCATGTATATACTGCTAAGGAAAATGGATATAGGATGGCAGCCAGCAGTTATTGCAAGTCTCGTTTTTGGATTCTCCCCTTTTTTATCTTATAGAGTTCTTGGGCATTACACCTATACGGTTCATTATTTTTTCCCACTTCTCATGCTTCTGTTTATCTATTATTTCGAGGAAAAAGAATATAGAAGAAAATTGCTACTTTCTGTCTTGTGGGGAGTTTCATGGGCGTTTCTTTTTTACGCGAATCCCTATTATTTCATCATGGCAGTAATCGCAGTCTTTTTTTTCTTTTTTTATTTTTTGGTACATGAACGAAAAAGTATCGTTCATTTTTTTATGGCACATATGAGGAATCTTACGATCTCGTGCGCAGTGTTTCTTGTGCTACTTTCACCGTGGTTGGCAGCATATAAGAATTATTCAGCAATACAAGCACCGCAAACCTCCCCAAGCATTATACGATCACTCATTCTCTCTGCTGATGTTTTGAGTTTTGTAATGCCAAGTGAATTTAATCCTCTTTATAATGCTATTTTTGATCGTTTTTCCGGCATAAATCCATATCTGAATAATTTGTCACGATTCTTTGAGTATAACTGGAAAAGTTTTGCATACCCCGGAATCATTGTTTTATGGGGTTATTTCATGTTCTTTGTTCGATATAAAAAAGCTTCTAAAAAAACGAGAAAAGCTGTAATGCCTTTTGTGCTCGCTGGACTATTTTTTGCATTACTCTCGTTAGGTCCCCTTTTTAAAATAGTAAATCGATGGTCAATCACACTTCCTGAAGATATCCCACTATATTTTCCATTACCCTTTCTGATGTTTCATTTTTTACCCTTTCTCAAAGACCTTACTGCCCCGGCACGGTTTATTACGGGTTTTGCATTTTTTGGAAGTATACTATCGGCATTTGTTCTTCAAGGGTTTTTCAAACGACTTAAAAAAACTCAAGTAACAACGACTTTTATTATAATTTTCTTTATCTTTTTACTCGATCAAATGTATGTTGTTCCAAATCGACCAGAAAAACAAATTCCTCTTAAGGCATACACGTATCTTGCAAAAAGTGATGAACCTGGGACTGTGCTCGAAGTTCCCTTTACAGTTCGCGACGGATTACAGTATATCGGTGACGTTCATGCAACGCCTATTATGCGAGGATCAATAATTCATAATAGACAGATCATTGGGGGTTATCTTTCCCGTGTTGATACATCGATATTTGATTACTACAAGGGGCTGCCTTTTATTGGTCATACTGCTGCTATTATAGATAAGGGAAACTTTCATTTATATAAAGAACAACCCCAGGAGCCAAACGTGAGTCCATTTACCGTTTCAACTGAGGCCCTGGAAGATGAAATTGATTTTTTGGATATAACGTACATCCTTCTCAAACAACGTGAGGATTATACGCAGCTTATGTTGCAAACCTTGACGAATATAGGATTTTCAAAAATACTTGATGATACGGGCTATACTCTTTATTATCGACCACCGCGAAAAAAAGAATTTACAGCAGTTATTTTTGGTGAAGGAAATGACTATCTTTTCGCCGGAGAAAATTTTGGGCCTCCTGAAAAGGATTTTCGGTGGGCAATGGGGAAATCGGCAACAGTATTTGTAAAAATCACGGACCCAAAAAAAACGTCATTATCATTTGAAATAGCCTCATTCCACCGATCACAAATTATTGATATTTATGTTAATAATAACTTCATCGGCCAAGAAAAAATTAGCGCAAGTCGCTCAAGTTATCATAGAACTGTTAGCAAGTCGCTTAAGGCCGGAATCAATTCCATACAATTTAAATTCTCGCAATCGTTTCAGCCTAAAGATATTTTGTCCAAAAGCGATGATCAGAGAGAACTTGCCGTTAAGTTTTATTCTCTTTCACTAAACAAATGATAGCGATACTACTTGCATCACTCCAGATAGTGTCACTTTTATATTTCTCCGGTTTTGGTTTGACTGTCTTAATGTTTAACAATAAATTATGGAGACATGCCTTCTGGATCATGCCGTGGCTGGGGACAGTTTTTATTGTTCTAGTTGCAGTTGCTTTGAATTTGGCAAAAATCTCAATGTCTTCAGGAAGCTTCATCATCCTTTTTTTTGCTGGCATTCTTGCGGTTGCATCGATGATTATTAAGCGCAAAGTACTCGTTTTGGATCATGCCGATTTTTTTATCGGGATTTTCGCAGCCATTTTGTTTCTCTTTAATATATATCCTTTGATTACGAATGCCGGTTTTCCAACCACTATTTCACTGGGAAACCTTGATCCTGTTACATACAGTAACTCAGGTGATTTCCTAATCAATAACACGGTTTTTGAGGGAGGTACCTTTCAACACTACAAACCTTATCGGTGGTCTACAGGAGATATTTTATCTAGTGGCTTCCGGTGGGGAGCACCACTCCTGCTAGCTTTTTTAAGCACGATAACTGGACTTTTTTCATATCAAATATATTCAATCCTAACGATTCTCTATTTTGCTATGACATTTCCGCTTGTTTATATTTTTACTAAAATACTCTATCCCAAAGGAAAAAAAATTATCTTTTTTCTTGTTTTTATCACGTTTGGCATGAATTCAACGCTTACGTACATGCTCTATCATATGTTCCTGCCGCAATTTATTTTCACGGCGCTCTTTGTAGTTTTTATGATGATATTTTACGAATACATAAGAAATAATCAGACTGTTCGGTCTGCCGTAACGAATACGCACTACGCTGTTATTTTAGGAATCATTTTGGCCTCCTTAATGACGCTGTACGCTGAAGGGATTATGTTTCTACTTGTTCCCATTGCCATATATGCGGGGTATCAATTTTTTTTAAAAAAATCTTATTTCGCTTTGACATCTTTAGTTAAAATACTTCTTACTGCTCTCCTGGTTAATCCGGTTTCCTTTGCTACATCAATCCGGATGAATTTTATTGCACTACGTGGCACTGCTCAAAACGCTTTTATTGGATGGGAAAAAATTCCCTATGCAGCACCCATGGAAATGATGGGTTTTTATAATTTAAATTTTTCCCGGGATATACCACCACTACTTGATCTTATTATTGGTCTTCCTATTATTGCTATATGGATACTTGGACTTATTAAGATGAAAGAAAGAATATTTTTCATGTGCTTCCTTTTATTTTTTATATTAGTATATGCATATTACCGGTTCTTGATTCCTCATTATTATGTCTATCATAAAGCGATAACCTACTCAGTGTTTCTATACTCAATCCTATTCAGTGTAGGGCTAAGTCATTTTATTCTTCAATACAAGAAAAGAATGCTGGGATGGTTCGCTATTGTATTCCTTTTTATGCTCGCATTACGTTCGTCATATAGGACAATTTATCAGTTATATTGGCATACAAGAATTGTGGACAAAGCACTCGTTTCACTTTCAGAACTAAATACGAGCCAAACAATAGATGGTCCGTTTTATATGCCAGAAATATATCTCGGCGAGTACGACTTATGGCGCCGATTATGGCGGGAACATTTTTTGTCCGGCAAAAAGATTGTTTCGGGACAAAACTATCGTTATGAGGGGACGTATCTTAATGTAGTACAATTAGTTTTGGCCGAAAAAGCATTGATGGAACGGGAAGAAAGAAAAATTCAATACACTAAGGTATTATGGGAAAACGAATATTATATTCTCGGGAAAATAAAACCGATGCCCGTCCATCCGGACATACAAGTAAAGTAGATATGCTACAAAAGATTGAATCAATATTATCCCGTTATAGCTGGTTTTTTGCATTACTAGTATTCTGCGGCATAAATCTATGGTTTAATTATTATTTATTTTGGCACAATCTTGTTTTTGACAATTCAACAATCGGTTCCGTATGGGGTGAAGTTCGAGTATTTGAATGGCTTACTGACAAATTCTATCGCACAATTCTTGCAGGAGGAAACCCTTTCGGTGCTGTTAGTGGAATGCTTTATCCGTTCAAAATCCATCTTGGGCTAACCGATGCAGGAAATGGGATCTTTTATCTTTTCCTACGTCCTTTTTTTTCTCCCTATCAGTCCCTTATGGTTATTATGGCGATAAGCCAGCTTTTGGCGAACATTGGAATGTATTTGTTGCTGCGTAAATTGCAGTTTGAAAAAAGCATTTCATTTATTCTTGCTCTCGCCTATGGATATATGACATTCTTGATGCCCCGTGGAGGCCATCTGAATTATTGGCCAGTCTACACATTCCCCTGGTTTTATTACTCCTGCATATTAGTGATTAAGAATAGAAAAATATTGCAGAAAGTTTTAGGAACTCTTGGGGCATCATTCTTTTTCGTATTAACATTATGGATAAATTTTTATTATTTTGTCATTCTTTCGATATCAGTAGTTGGGCTTTTTGTCAGTTTTTTTATAGTACAAAGAAAAAATGTAATTCAAAAAATAGTCGAACTTAATAAGTACATCCTTTTTGGGGTCATCTCAATATTTATACTACTGGTTCCTTGGGGAATTGCTCTATACACTACTGTCTTATTTGATGAGATACCTAAGACCGGCGGTTGGGGCGGAGCAATAGAGTTTTCCTCCGACTTGTTCGGTTTTTTTATTCCAAATCAATATAACAATTACATCTATCGGTATTTTTCTACGCTCTACGCAGAAGTAGTCATCCGTTTTGCACCATTTGCTGTGGGCATTTTTGAAAACTATACGTATCCAGGTATTATTATTCTTGGAAGTTATCTACTCTACTTAATATTTCTTACGAAAAAATCCTTTAAAGCAACGAATGCAAGATTGATTCCCTACTTTTTGACCAGTATGATTTTTCTGATTCTAACTCTTGGACCATTCCTTCACGTATTCGGTCATTGGAGACTCTATATCGGCGAAGGTATTTTTCTCTCCGTCCCTTTGCCCTACGTCCTATTTCAAAAACTTCCCTTTATGGGAAATATACGTGTTCCGGGAAGACTCATTGTCGGTTTTATTTTTTTTGCGTATATCGTTTCTGCCTATATAATAAATTTTTTCCTACAACATAAATCATTCCGCTTCAGACACATTTTTTTTGCAATACTTATTGTAATTTTTTTATTTGATCAGAGACATCTTCATAATCTTCCTCCTCCTGAAGAAAAATTCCCTTATAAAATATTTGAAAGCATTAAAAAGGACACCTCCCATGTATCCGTTTTGGAAATTCCATTTACCGTTCGGGATGGATTTACCTACTTTGGAGATGGTAATGCGGTTACCAGTATTGTTGGAGAGGCTCATCATGGCAAGCCAATTCTAGGAGGCTATACTGGCCGCATAGCAGATTACAAAAAATCATATTATATAAATAATCCTTTTTTTGGCTATTTAGGTCGTATTATTGACGGAGACATAGAGAAAAATCCGACAATCGAAAAAAAGGAAGTCCCCAATTATGACTCTATTGATAAAACGATATGGAGAGATGTAATAGATTTCTTAGATGTTAAGTATATTATTACTAACGATACGATGCCGTATATTGCATCTGTCTCAGCTCATTTAATTGATACAGGATACACTAAAGTCAAGCAGGATGACAGTTTTTCTTTATATCAAACCACGATTAGCGATCGTGAATTTTTATTCATCGATATGTCCGACGAAAATGCTGTTACGTATTTAGGTATGGGTTGGTATGAGAAAGAGAAAGATTGTCGGTGGTCCAAGAAAAAAAGCTCGGTTATGTTTAAGATTTCAAGAAAAAAACCATTCAAATTGCATCTCGAAGCAGCATCATTAGAAAAAAGCAATAGTCTTGCTGTTTACCTAAATCAAAAAAAACAAAAGAAGATTCTCATAACAGATCGATTGAAAGAGTACGAGATTCCACTTGATCCTGAAGATTTAGTAAAAGGAATCAATACGGTACATTTTATGTTCGATACATCGAGTTCGCCGTCAAAATTGATTCCTGGAAATACGGATAATCGAGGTATATCAGCTTATTTTAAAACATTAATTTTGGAAGATAGCTCTTTATGAAAAACTTAGATATATTGATTATCTTTATAAAAATTTTTGGTATTTTTATCTTCACCGGTTTCGGATTCAATCTACTTTTTTTACCTAAAAAACTAAAGGAATTGAGCTTTTTTTTATCGCCCATCATAGGTCTTATTCTTATAATTGTGTCTTCCGGTATTTTAAGTTTTGGAAGAGTCTCTTTGAACATAGGATCCTATGTTATCGTACTCATAAGCATCTTACTTTTTTTTTATGCTCTTATCTTTGGGGTTTCAATGCGTATTTTCCTCAAACATGCTATTAGTTTTTCCCTAATCATTGGGCTGACTTTATTTCTGTTTCCTTTCAATAATGTTGATATATCGAATTTTCAAGGTTTCGAGTTTTTCAGGGAACATACTGTTATTGATACCCATACGTTTAATAGAACTTTTCTGCAGAATTTTATGGAAATAGGTTTAGCATCACCTGCGATTTTTATGAGTATTATCCTACGTGAAAATATCCAAACTATTTTACAAGTACTTCCTGGAGTATATCTAACATTTTTTTTCCTTTCAGTATTTTTTCCTGCAAAGATATTACTGAAGAGAAATACCAAAGCATATATTATTCTCGGTTTTCTATATCTGCTGATGTGGTATCAAAATTTTTCGACTCCTCTCATATTATTTCTTACATTCGTTTTTTTCATTTTCGGACTCACCTATGAGCATATTTCTTCTGAAGCCAAGGTACCACTCAATTTATTACTGCCAACAGAATATGAAGTAATGATGGGCTTATCACTTTCCGCAATTGCCTCTGTTTTTCCTTATGGATTTAAGGTGGTCGCTTTTTCTCTTGTATTCCTTGCGATCTATATGATAATGAAAAAAGCATCAAGCAATCTGAATCGAGGGAAGGATATCAATCTATTTTTTGCTATGTGCATAAAAATTATTTTCATAACGGTACTACTTAATCCGGTTATTATTGGATTAGTTTTAAGATGATTTTATGATACCTATAATTATCATACCAATCGTTACTATTGCTCTTTTATTTTTTTTGGGCATTGGTGTGACTACCATAGTCGTGCCCAAAAAAATTAGAGTCCATTCTATTTGGATTATCCCTTGGGTAACTATTACCTTAATCATATTTTTTTTAACGCTTCTGAGCCTTTTAGGATTGCCCGTAAAACAATCAATGCCGATTGTGACATTTTTTCTGCTTGCAATCGACGTTTACGTATGGATCAAAAAAAAATTGCAGCGGCCTGCCCATATAGTGCAAGATATTATTCTGACAGTATTTATTATTGGAACAGTTTTTTTTAATATATCACCTCTTTTAAAAACTGAGAAACAACTAACCACGCTTTCGCTTGGTAATAATGATGCAATTGTTTATGTTATGTCACCTGATTATTTGCTGAATCACTCAATTCTTGATAATTTTACAAAAAAACCAAATACTCTAAAGCCTGCGGAAGCATCAGTAACTGGTCTTATTCAGTCATCGTACCGTTTTGGACCCCCCATGATTACTGCATTCTTTCTTCCTCTGTTTGATCTAAAAGCTTATCAATTTTTCACTATATTTCAAGCGGTTATATTTGCATTATCGATACCTCTAGTCTATCTTGTTCTAAAAGTATTGTACAAACCATCTACTCTCGGACTAGTTATCATATCAATCCTTATAGGCTTCAATGCAAACCTGCTGTATATTATTTACCATGACTTTTTTGGGCAGGTTCTTTTTTGGGGCATATCGCTTTGTCTATTGATTTATTTTCTATTCTATTTTGAAACTGAACCTAAGAATTCAAAAAGTTTCACCTACTTTGATGCTGGTATAGGCTTTTTAATTTCTATTTTATTCCTTTCATATCATGAGGGAGCAATATTTGTATTAGCTCCATTAGTTATATTATTAGGAATTCGATTTATTCTCAAAAAAAACTCACTCAAATATTGGTTTTCCTTAACGAGAATAGGAATGATTAGTATAATTTTAATGCCGTTTGCGATAGCAAACGGCATGGTTTTGGGCCTTGAGCAAGCGGGAAATACCGGGGGCCCAATTGGTTGGCAGTTATTCAGAAGCAACATTCCTTATGCAAATCCTTTTGAAATGCTTGGCTTTTACAGCATTCATTCTTTTGACCCGTTACCCTCAGTTGTCGCTGCTACTTTAAGCTCCTTGGTAGTTTTATTGATTATGATTGGATTTTATCATTCCAAAAATAAATTGCTTATGCTCAGTTTAGTAATTATTTACCTGGGATTTCTCATCTGGACTGGACCTATTGATCAAAACTTCTTTACCTATAATCGAGTCGTTACGTACACTTTACCTCTTTTTATTGTACTTTTTGCAATTGGATTGCTGGAAGCAGGAAAAAAAATGCCACGTCAATTGGGAGGTTATGTTATTGTAGCGCTGTTAGCGCTCACACTCTATTCCGGAATACAATTGAACAAACGGTATCTTCGAGAGTTTATTTCAATCGATAGATCGCTTATTTCACTTCAAGAACTGCATGATAGTTCAATAATACAACAGCCAATCTATACAGAACAAGCTCTCACAGGACTTACTAGTCTTTGGAGGCAAATGTGGATTGAATATTTTTTATATCCAAATAAATCCTTGTATTCCCCGTTCAATTTTCAAGCAAGTCATAAGACAAAAATAAAAGATGGCAGTTTGATACTTTTATCAAAGACTTCAATAGTATACCCTCCTCCCTCGATCCTTTATACGGATACTATGTGGGAGAATCAATATTTTAAACTCGTCACTATTTGCAATAGCGATCAGTGCCTTCTCCGGCGCAAAGAAAATTTAAGCTTAATCAAATTTAAAGATAGTTCTTATGAAGATAGTTTGCTCATAGATGGATGGAGTTTGAAGGAAAAAGATCATCGATGGACAGATCATAAAACAGCCACGATCAGATTTATTACTCAAACTGATACTCAGCAAATGATTGTGGAAGTTGAGTCGCTTAAACAACCTCAAATGATGAAAGTTTTTATTAATAATAAACTAGCCGGCCAAGCATCTCTTACAGATATTCCTGAAAAGTACACGTTTCCTCTTGGTCAGCTCCCAGGTGGTATACATAAAATCCGTTTCGAATTCTCCCATACATACAAACCGACTGATATTTCTAAGAGCGACGATACTCGGGATCTGGCAGCTGATTTCACCTTAATACAACTGAAATAATTATATGCTGGAAATTGTTTTGTATTCATTTGCTACCACCGGACTCCTATACTTTTTTGGCTTTGGATTAAGCAAAAAGTTCTTACCAACGCAACTTCAAGTCTATTCCGTATGGTTTGCGCCGTGGATGACTATAATTACCGTGATTCTATCCGGCATACTCATCGGTTACACTGGTGCAACCGGTGAACAATGGGCGCCGGTTATCGGATTATTATTGTCAATACTAACCGTTCGTGAGTTAAAACATATCAAAATAAAAAGATTTGAGTTACCTCTTACGGAGAAAATATTGCTGCTATTTTCAATAGCACTGGTGCTTCTTAATCTCTCTCCCCTTTTTCTGCAGCAAAAATTTCCAACAACTATTTCTTTAGGCAGTAATGATGCACAGGCTTTTGCCGTAGTACCAGATTTTCTCCTCACTCACTCGGTGAAAGATGGATTTGGGCCGAATGTTCCCGGACCAGTTTATACACTTCTTCCTTTTGGTTATAGAATTGGTCAGTCAATTATAGCCGTTTTCTTTATGGTTCTTTTTAACCTCAGAGGATACCAGTTATTAACGATTGTTCAAACGGTTCTATTTAGTGTTGCGATTCCTCTTGTATATGTTTTCTATAGAATTTTATATAAAGAGAGGTCTAGCGCAGAAGCTCTCATAGCGGTAATTATGGTTGGATTGAACGTTAATCTTCTGTATTACCTGTATCATAATTTTTTCGGTCAGATACTTTTCTTGGGATTATATCTTTTTTTAATACTCGTGTTTCTTGTGAGCGATAGAAAACCTTTATCTCATATTATAGCTGGAGCTGCATTTGCTGCTCTTTTTTATTCTTACCATGAAGCAGCGATTTTTATAGTCTTGCCAGTTGTGTTTCTTGCCTATTATCAAATTTTTATAAAAAAAAGAGGTTTACTACAATTATTATTCTACGCTAGAACCGCTTTTATAACAGCGCTTCTAGCTGGGCCGGCGATATTTCATGCTGTCAAATTTACCTTATTCTATCGAACCCAGGATTTTAATTCACCCATCGGCTGGCAGCCTTTTAGAACAGTTGGATCATCATTCGTAAATCCTTTTGAAATGCTGGGAATATACAGCATACATGGTTATCCAGAGATACCTATGATCGTTTCCCTGATTCTATCGCTAGT
>C687J35504_10002869_pt1 | contig 11473 bp, 9 predicted proteins | sample RifCSPhighO2_02_FD_35504 | JGI IMG/M metagenome (IMG submission 35504) | reverse complement strand
AAACACTATCATGGTAAGCAGATTATCGAAATTATTTGATCTTTGTGTGTTGGATTCATTTCCTAGTGCACATAGATCACATCCATCAATAGTTGGATTTCCACATGTTTTACCAGCATGTGCAGGGAGGATTGTTGAAAGAGAGGTCAGAAATCTTGATGAAATCATGACTGTAGCCAAGGCGCCACATGTGATTGTGCTTGGTGGCTCCAAGGTTTCAGATAGATTAGAGGCAATCAAATTATTGATTCAAAATGGTCGTGCAGACCATGTATTGCTTACAGGATTAATTGGAAATGTCTTCATGCGTGCACAAGGAAGAATAAGATATCCACTTGGAATTAAAAGAGAGGATGAAGTAGTAGCAAAAGCACATTCTTTAATTGGGGAATACCCAGATGTGTTTTCCACTCCAGTAGACATTGCAATTGACAAAGACGGTGAGAGAGTTGAGATGGATGTAAGGGAGCTTGAGATAGGAGACAAAATTTATGATCTAGGACCTAAAACAGTAGAACACTATTCAAAATTGATTGCAGGTGCAGGAACTGTTTTCATAAGTGGTCCTGCAGGATTTTTTGAAAAAGAAAACTTTAGCTATGGAACAAAAGGATTACTCACTGCAGTTGCAAATTCCATGGCAACTACAATAGTAAGCGGAGGTCATTTAACATCTGCATTAAAAAAATATGGATTGGCAGAAAAAATAGATCATATCAGTACTGCAGGTGGGGCACTTGTTCTTTATCTTACTGGTGAAAAGCTTCCAATGATAAAAGCACTAGAAGATGCAGCTATCAAACACAGATCTAAATAGACGATTTACAAGAAGGGTTGGGACAAATTTGTTTTTCAGATACTCCAAGATACACATCTGAATTACAAGCATTACAGTGGTGTTTTTCCATAGGATCAAATAGCTTGAGCCAAATAGTTGTAAAATTTTGTGCAATATTTCTTGCAAGACCAGAATCACAAAGTTCATGAAAATACGATTCTATATCATCTATAATCCAGGAAGGATCTAAATCTCCATTTTGTTTTATTTTCTCAAAAATTTCATCGTTGGTAAATTTTTCATCAGCGCCATTATAGTTTTCAAAAATGATTTTTCTAATTTGAAGTTGAATCGGAGTTGTAGGAATAAAATTACCCATATTAGTATAAGTTGGCTGCCTCTTCTTTTAACTTATCTACATCTTGAGAATCTTTCATGTGCTTCCCAAGATATGAATAAAGGGCAGATTTTAGTACTTTAAGAGAAAGTAGTGCGCATTTTATTCTAACAGCCTGTAGATTTTCTAATCCTAACTCACTTAAGACATCGTGTTTAGTGATATTTCTTACTTCTTCAATTCCCTTACCTTTTGTAATTTCAGTCAATACCGAAGAGCATGCCATACAAATAGCACATCCCTTACCATGAAATTTAATGTCAGATACTTTGTCATCAACAATTTTCATATCAATGTCAATACTGTCTCCACATAGTGGATTTGAGTCATGGAAAGTAACATCTGGGTTTTCTATTGTACCATAATTGATTGGGTTTCTTGAATAGTCAATTATCATTTCATGATAAATATCTGCATTGCTGCTCATAGTTTGAATATCCTCGCAACTTTGTTTAATGAGTTAATCAATGAGTCTATTTCCTCTTTAGTATTGTAAATGTAAAAACTTGCTCTAGATGTTGCTGCGACATTTAGTCTTTCCATTAATACTTGAGCACAGTGATGTCCAGATCTTACTGCAATTCCTTCTTCATCTATTATTTGTGCAACATCGTGAGGATGAACGTCTGCAAAATTAAATGAGATTACACCACCTCGTTTTGATATATCTTTGGTACCATAGATTGTGAGTCCATTTACTTGAGATAATTTTTCAATAGCATAATTTGTCAATTCAATTTCATGTTCTCGTACATTATCCATTCCAAGTTTTGCAAGATAGTCTATTGCAGCTCCAAACCCAATGACATCAGCAATGTTTGGAGTACCAGCTTCGAATTTATAGGGCAGATCATTCCATGTTGTTTCGTATTTGTGAACTTCTCTTATCATATCACCACCACCATGAAATGGATTCATGGTTTGCAGGACAGATTTTCTTACCCATAAAACCCCAATTCCTGTAGGACCCAACATTTTATGCCCAGAGAATGCAAAAAAATCACACCCTAATTTTTCAATGTCAACAGGCATGTGAGGAACAGCTTGGGCTCCATCAATCAAAGTCAATACACCGTATTCTTTACATTTTGAAATTATCTTTTCTGCATCAGTAATAGTACCAAGAACATTAGACATCAGGCTAAATGTTACAAGTTTGACTTTGCCTGTGGCAAGGTATTTGGCAAGATCATCTAAAATTAATTCTCCGTTATCATCCATTCCAATGTATTCTAATTTTGCTCCTTTTTCCTGAGTTAAGAGTTGCCAAGGTACAATGTTGCTATGATGCTCGTATTCAGTTGTAACTATAATGTCATCTTTTTTGACATGAGTTCTACCCCATGCATATGCAACCAGATTTATTGCCTCAGTTGTTCCTCTAACAAAAATAATTTCTTCTCTGTTTTTTACATGAACAAAATTTGCAATCTTATCTCTTGTTGCTTCATAAAGTTCAGTTGCTTCTTCTGCCAATGCATAGACTGCTCTGTGAATGTTTGCATTATGATTTCTATAATAATCATTGATTGCATCAATTACCTGATTTGGTTTCTGTGTTGTAGATGCATTATCCAAATACACAAGTGTCTTGTTATCCCTTACAGTTCTTTGCAAAATAGGGAAATCTTTTCGTAAATTTTCAAAAGATGTTTGTACACTTTGCATTTCTAAACCTCCACGTAGATCTCGTTTTGATCTATTTTAACATTGTATGTTTTTAGAGGTATTTCTGCAGGAAGGTTTTGTGGCTTTCCACTTTGTAAATTAAAAACAGAAAGATGTAATGGGCATCTTACACCTTCTTCGCTGAGAAATCCTGTCGAAAGATCTGCNTCGGCATGAGTGCACATTAAATCGGTTGCATAAATTTTTCCTTTTTGATTTGCCAAAAGAATTTTTTTATCATCATGAGAAAATCCAAAGAGTTGACCAGTCTTTACTTGATCCAATTTACAAGCTTTAATCCATTGAGCCACGTTTATCACCGATACTTGTAATGTTGCTCAATTTCGGAATCTTCATTGTAACGTGTCTCTTCAATTTCAACAAATTTTGCCAGTTCTTCATCAGTGTTAATTGTTAATTCACGTGCATCCCATTTAGATTCAATCAAGTAAGCAATCCATGCCCTGACTTGATAGGACATTTTTCTTGATAATGGTTCCAAAAATCCTTCAATAATTGTTCTTTCAGCCTCTTCTTTACTTAGACATCTAGTTCTGAGATAGAAAATCTGCTCCTCATCAATTTGGGCAACAGACGCAGAATGTGTTGCTTTGACATCATTAGTGAAAATCTCCAAGCCAGGAATGGCATCAGATTTTGCGTCTTTGTCAAGCAAAATGGAGCGACCTGACAAAAATGAATTGGATTTTGTTGCTTTTTCTTTTATTCTGATCATTCCCTTGAAAAGAGACTTAGATTTATTTCTCAAAATTGATTTTTCAACAACCCTGCCATCTGTAGATGGACTTTCATGATTCACATTTGTCTGAATATCAAAAGATTGCTCATTGTTTCCAAATATCACTTCAGAATCATTAGCAGAAGCGCCTGTTCCATTAAGAAAATATTCTATTTTGTATCGAGACAACATAGAGCCAAATAATCCAGAATACCAGTTAACTTTAGAGTCTTGCCCCAAATCAGTTCTCCTTGTAGAAAAATTAACAGTAGTTTGGTCCATCATTTGTAATGTTGTAATATCAAGTTGTGCGTTTTGGGCAATGTTTGTGTTTAACAATTCAAGATATGCTTGTTGTTTTTCTGCTTTAAAAGAATACAATTCCTGAACAATTGTTGCCTTGCTACTTTCATCTGCAAAGATAACATTTCGGGCAATAGTCGAAATTCCATCATCAGATAAGCAAGATAAGATATGAATCGGTTTTTCCAATACTAAATTACGTGGTATGTGAATGAATATTCCGGAATTAAATGCAGCGTTATTTAATGCAGTAAACTTGTCTTCTTTTGAGTTTGATGCCTCTAATGCTCTTTTTACTAGTTCAGGATTATTTTTTATTGCATCATTAATAGAAGTGATTACTAGTCCTTTTGATTTTAGCTCATCAGAGATGTGAATTTTGTGTGTGTTACTTCCTATTTGAATAATGCATGTTTCTTTTTCTAATTCATGTAATCTTTTTTGAAGAAAACCAGGTATGGTATTAGCAGTGTATGTTGAAAAAGAAACTTGTTGTGGATCCATTCTTTTTGCATCAGTATATTTGTTGTATAATGGAGATGTCTCAAGGGGCAAAGTATCATAGACAGATAATGAATTCTGTCTGTATTGTTTTAACCAGTCAGGTTCATTTCGGGATATGGAAATTTCTTCAACATGACTAGAATTAATTTTTGAAAGTGTTTGAGACATGATTAACCTAAATTGAAATTTAGTGGCTTAACCCACTGAATCATCCATNTCTAGCTTGATTAGTCTGTTTAGTTCTACGGCATATTCCATAGGCAATTCCTTTGTAAATGGCTCCATGAACCCATTTACAATTAGAGACAGTGCTTCTTCTTCAGTGAAACCTCTAGTCATAAGATAGAAGATTTGCTCGTCCCCAATTTTTCCTACAGTTGCTTCATGTGTAATTGTAGCGTCTTCTTGATTAATTTCCATGTAAGGATAAGTATCAGTTTTTGATGTATCATCTAACAGTAATGCATCACATCTTACCGTAGCTTTAACATTAGTGGCACCTTTTGCAACATTAAGTAAACCTCTGTATGTTGATCGTCCATCTAATCTACTGACAGATTTTGAGGTGATTTTTGATGTGGTGTTTGGTGCTAGATGAACCATTTTAGCTCCTGTATCTTGATGTTGCCCCTTTCCTGCAAAAGCAATTGAGAGTGTTTCACCGTATGCTCTCTCACCTAACAAATAGATTCCAGGATATTTCATTGTAAGTTTACTGCCAATATTACCATCAATCCATTCTACTGTTGCACCTTCATATGCATAAGCACGTTTTGTAACTAGATTATACACATCGCTACTCCAATTTTGGATTGTTGTGTATCGTAATTTTGCATCTTTGTGTGCTACTAGCTCAACAACTGCGGAATGTAGTGATTCAGATGAATATACTGGAGCAGTACATCCTTCAATGTAATGAACTTCAGAACCTTCATCAGCTATGATTAGTGTTCTTTCAAATTGTCCAATGTTTTCAGCATTAATTCTAAAGTATGCTTGCAATGGCATGTCGACTTTGACTCCTGGTGGAATGTAGATAAACGAGCCTCCACTCCAAACTGCACTGTTTAGTGCTGCAAACTTGTTATCCTCGGGAGGAATTATTTTACCAAAATATTTTTTAAAAATTTCAGGATATTCTTTTAGTGCTGAATCTGTATCCAAAAATAAAACACCTTGTTTTGCCAAGTCTTCTCTTAAACTATGATAAACAACTTCGGATTCATATTGTGCACCAACGCCTGCCAAGAATTTCTTTTCAGCTTCTGGAATTCCTAATTTATCAAAAGTGGCTTTGACTTCTGCGGGAACATCATCCCAATTTTTTTCAGTTTTTTCAGTTGCCTTTGCATAATAGTAGATATTTTGAAAGTCAATATGGCTTAGATCACCACCCCAAGTAGGCATTGGTTTTTTCATAAAAATTTCATAAGATCGTAATCTGAAATCAAGCATCCATTGGGGCTCATCTTTCATTTTACTAATTGCAATAACGGTATCTTTTGAGAGACCTTTTTTACTGAGATGCACATAGAGATCAGTTGAATCTTTAAAATCATATTTTGAATAATCCATGTTTAGATTTTCAGTAGACATGAAAAACATAACATCGTTATATTATAAATACATGAGGAAAAATAGGCACAGCTAAATAGCTTCAGCTAAATTCTAGAATTAGGTAAATTTTGAGTCTAGCGTAAAGATAATTTTAGATTATTTAATTTCATGTGAAGGTTTGGTCTTTCTAAAATTTGCATAAATTCCCACATCATAAATAATCTTCAGCAGTCCTCCAATTACAAAGGGTGCAGAAAACCACATAGAATGTATTATTGCCCCAGTTATAGATGGGCTAATAGATTGAGCGATATTTCTTGAAGTGTTTGTTATTCCAGCAGCTGCTGTTCTCTCATTTTCCTCAACAACTACAACAATGTATGCTTGCCTTGTAGGTACATCCATCTGAGACAAGCTCATTCTAGCCAAATACAACACTAATGCAATATGAAAAGTAGGTGCGATTGCAACTAGAATCAAAAGTATATTTGATGGGATATGAGTGAAAACCATAGTGTTAATCAATCCTATATGATCTGCAATTTTTGCCGCAAAGAAAAATGAAACTGCAGTGAGTACACCTGCAACTGAAAAGATTATCGACAGTGTAGTAAGATCAACTCCAAACTTTGTGAAAAACCAAAAAGCAACAAGACTTTGTATTACAAAACCACCAGCAAACGAATCTAATGCAAATAACGATGACATTTTAAGGATAATTTGTTTTGATTTTGGGGATAGATTGGATGAGAATGTTTTTGGGTCAAGTGTTTTTTTAACCTCAATCTCTTTTGAAAAGAAAAAGTAGATCAAAGCAACAGCAATTCCTGCAAGTATGTAAATCAAAAAGAGTGGTTTGAATGAGTCGATTGTTGAGAATCCAAAGTTTTCTTGCATAACTTGTGGCAAAGAAGATAACAAAATTCCTCCAGCCATTGCAAGAGTTCCAATTATGTTGTAAAGTGCAAAGACAGTATTTCTTTTTTTTATATTCTTTACAGTTTGTGGGAGAATTGCCTGCTCTAATGACAAAAATGCTCCAGTTTCTGATCCGGTTACATTGATTGTTCCAATAAACGCAGCAATAATTAAGGCAAAATAATTTTCAGTGGTAAAAAACACACCACCTGAAACTGCCATTAATGATGCATAAATTATCAGTATTTTTTTTCTTCCAATACGATCTGCAAAAAAACTAGAAAATAGATTAAAAATTATGCTATTTACAAGAGTTGCAGATAAAATAAACCCGATTAGGAGTTCATCAAATCCAATCAAATTCAGATAAATTGCCAGAATCATGCTCAAAAAGCCGTAAGAAAATGTACGAATTGTTCTGGCAGAAATTAGTAATTTACCATCTTTTGTTAACCAGTTTAAAATCAAATCATTTACTCGGATGTTAACTCAAAATTAGTCTTTTACTCTTAAATCACCATATACTGCACAAATAATGACTTTTCAAGATACTGTTTGTCAGAATAGACAATTTTTAGATAATCCAGACTCTGTATTTTTATAACAATCTTACTTTAATAGAATTGAATCAGTGACAAATTACATCATGCTAATCATTACATTATAAAATCTAAATTTGAAATAAATCTAAAATTAAGATTGTTTTGCAGATGCTTTTGCTTCTGGTGGTGCGTTTACTGGATCAACTGTGATTGTTACAGTGTCAACACCTTCTCTGCCATTATCATCAAAGACTTTTAGTTCAAAGACTAGGACTTTGATTTCACCGTTAGCCACAGTTGGAGATGTAAATGATGGAGTCACTGAAGATACTGAGGATAACACTACGGGTTCGCCAGAAACTTGTGTCCACATGTATGAGAGGTCTTGACCTTCAGGATCATTACTCTTACTGCCATCTAATGAAACTTTAACGTGTTCGTTTACAATTTGATCAGCGCCGGCATCTGCGACAATAGGTAGATTCAATGTGTTTACAACATTAATCTTCATGCTATCAGAAGAGGATAGTCTACCGTCAGATGCACTGCATATCATAGTAATTACTTGATCTTTAACGATTGCTGGGAGTTGTACTGTAGTGCTTAGAGACCCAGCGTCAGCAATTACAACTTCACTGCTAGATGAAGACCATGCAACATTAATCATATCTCCGTCAGGATCAGTTGCAGTACACATTAAGTTCAATGTGGTATTTTCATTTGCAGTTTGATCAACACCTGCATCTACAATAGGTGCACTGTTTGCTGGAACTACCATGATGATTAATTGATCAGAACCACTTTGATTTTCAGAGTCCTTTACGGTTAATTGGAATACCATGCGTTTAGTTTCACCAGAAACTACAGATGGTGCCTTGAATGAGAATGATGGTTGAGTAGTATCAAATGTGACAGTCTCACCTGCAATCTGTTTCCAAGAATATGTTACTGGACCATTCTCAGGATCAGTACCTAAGCCAGTGACAGATACGTTAGAACCTCCAATTACCTTTCTATCGGGACCAGCAGATGCTCTTGGTGGCAAGTTGACAGTGCTAATTGTTACATTAACATCATCCTTGTCAGAGTTACCTTGTGAATCGGTAACAGTTAGCTCAAAAGTTAATGTTTCAGAAGGAGTGCTAATGTTAGGAGTAAAGAAATAGACAGAGAATGTAGCCTGTTCATAGATTTCAGTCTTCATTCCAGATTTTTGTGTCCAAGAATATCGTAATTTATCATTATCAGGATCAGTACCAGTTCCAATTAATTTGACTAGAGCATTTTCAGATACACTTTGATCTGGACCTGCATCAGCTATAGGAGAACCGTTTGCAGGAATTACTTTAACTAATGCCAATGCATTTGCCCAACCGTTTCCAGGAGAATAACCTGTAACTTGGAACGACAAAATCATCTCAGTTTCATCAGGAAGTTGAGGAGCAGTGAATTGCACAGATGAACCAGTGTATGAGTCCAGTTGTACTCCTGTACCAATTAGTTGAACCCAAGAGTAGCTGATTGGTTGTCCGTTTGCTGTTTGTCCAGTTGCACTAAGTGTGACTGTTTGTCCTTCTTTGACAGTTTGCATTGGGCCAGCTTCAACTGAAATCAATCTATTTGAAAGAAGTCCAGAAAGAGGGTAAATGCTTACAGTGTCACTTGCAGAGCCACCAAATCCATCATCAACAGTCAATTGGAAAGTTAGTGGGTTAGTTTGAGAATAATCAATATGCATTGGAAGAATTGTCAGGTATTTTCCATGTGTTGTGGATAATTCTAATGGTTGGCCTCCTACCTGTGTCCAACTATAAGTCAATGAATCACCATCAGGATCTAAAGCACTACTAACTAGAGTAACTACATTAACTGATTTGAAAGTAACTTGATCTCTTCCTGCGCTAACCATTGGAATATGATTAACGGGATTTACAACAACTTCAACGGTATCAGAACTACTTGCGCCTGATGGGTCAGTTACAGTAAGAGTAAACGTCAGAACTTTGATTTGGCCATTTACTACATCAGGAGCCATAAATTGTGGTTCAGCTACATTATATGATGATAAAGTTACAGGTTCGCCGTCAATTTGTACCCATTCAAATGTCAACGTCTCATCATCAGCGTCAATTCCTTCACCAACCAATGTAACAGGTAGATTTTCAATTACTTCTATAGAGTTGCTCTCAGCAAAAGAGTAAGAGACACTACCAGCTAAAAATATGCTAAAAACTAATGAAAGTAAGATAATATGTGAATTCACTGATTAAATCTAAAATATTTGAGATATATTAACTATACAGATAACTTCTATGAAGTTAGTAGATCGTAAAAAGAGTAAAATTGGATCGATTATAGCGAAATAAAAAAAGTTGGGCGATCATCCAGATATTGCAATTATTTCAAGTCAGCAGACATAAAACCATAGACAATCAAAAAACCAGAAAAGAGTCCAGAAAAATTATACAATCGAAAAGATGCTCTTGATAGCATCAAAAGCGCCAGGTACAGTATGAACTTGAGCAATAGTATTTTTTACATTGAATTTTTTTAATTCGTCAGATGTGAATGGTCCAATTGCAACAACAGGTAATTTTTCTAAATGACTTAACAATGAATTCTCATCATAGTCTTTTGACATTATTTCAAAAAATGCTCGGACAGAAGAAGCACTTGTAAACACGATTCCGTCGACTTTATGTTGTGAAAATAATTCCCTAAATTCATTCCATTGAGAAGTATCTCTAAAGGCACAAACATCGTAGAGATGGATTTCTTTTACATCAATTCCTATTTTCTCTAGTAGTTCTTTCAAAAACGGTGTAGATGCTCCGCTTCTAGGCACAATTACTTTTTTTCCGACAGCGTGTAATTTTGTAAATAACTCTCCAACACCAACTGATGAATATGTATTTGGCATGTATGCAACTTTGATTCCCTCATTTTCTAATGCAATTTTTGTTTTTGGGCCTACTGCCATGACAATAGTATTTGCCACTGCAAGTTGCAATTTTTCAAATTTGGAAACTTTTTTTGCAGCATCAAAAAGAAGTGTCACCGCCTTTGAGCTCATAAATACTGAATAGTCAGGATTGTATTGTTTTACTGAATCCAAAAACTCGTCTACTATTTTTTCTCCCTTGCTAACTAGTTCAATAGTAGGCAATGAAAGAGGTCTTGCGCTATCTTTGGTTACTAAATCTATGAATTCAGAAGAGTCGTCTTTTGAGCGAGTGATTGCTATAGTTTTTCCTTTAAGCATTTTTTCTCCACCCTATGACAGCAGATAGATCCACGACTTTACCTATTATGATATTAGTGGGAGGTTTTATTTTATTTGTCTTTACAAGTTTTGCAATATTAGATACTGTTCCAATAATCATTTTTTGTTGTGGTGTTGTACCGTTTTGAATTACAGCTACTGGTGTTTGCTTATCCAATCCACCTGCAACAAGATGCTTACAAATAACATCAATTCTTGAAAGCCCCATCATAATTACAATAGTATCAACAGATTGTGCAAGACGTTTCCATTTGACTGATTCATTTTTCTTTTCAGGATCCTCATGACCCGTAACAAATACAACAGATGATGCATACTTTCTGTGAGTTAAGGGAATTCCAGCATAAGTTGCAGAACCAATTCCAGATGTAATTCCTGGGACTATCTCATACTTTACATTATTTTCTTTAAGATACTCTGCTTCCTCTCCACCTCTACCAAAGATTATTGGATCACCACCCTTTAGCCTAACGATATTTTTCTTGGATTTTGCAAATTTTACCATTAACTCATTAGTGTTATTTTGATGAGTTGTATCATCGCCTACTTCCCTTCCAACGTATATTTTTTCGGCAGACTTTGGAATCATTGAGATTATTTTTTTGCTTACCAATCTATCATACAATACAACGTCTGCTTTTTGCAAGAGCTCAACTGCCCTCAAAGTAATCAATTTACTATCGCCTGGCCCTGCCCCAACAAGATACACCTTACCTGTCATTGTTTATTCCATTCCTCCACTTTTTTTCTCCAATTTATTGCAAGGTCATTTACGCCTTTCTCA
>C687J35504_10002841_pt1 | contig 11531 bp, 10 predicted proteins | sample RifCSPhighO2_02_FD_35504 | JGI IMG/M metagenome (IMG submission 35504) | reverse complement strand
AAAGGGAATTCTGATATTAATGGTTCTGCTCTTTTGATTTTTGCGGGTGTTTTCTATTGGAAGAAACCTATTTTTCAACCAAAGCCAAACAAAGTCCTGTCTGCAGTTGAAGCGCCAACTACCGCGCCCACCCCTCACGCCTGGAAGCAGTCAACTGTGATTAATTTCGACGGAGTTCCAATCCGTATCTCCTGGGCTATCGTCCAACCAAAAGATGTAAAACTTTATTCTAATCTAAAAGAACAACATCTCTCGGAACAGATTAAGGTTGATAAAAGTTGCTCGGTCTTGGTAAACGGAGGATTTTATTCCGAGGAAAACACGCATTTGGGGCTTTTTGTCAGTAATTTTGAAGTTATTTCCAAATTTTCACAAAGTGCTACCCGTAATGGATTTTTGTGGATTGATTCCTCCGATAATGTAAAGATTGGCGCGGATTTTCCAAGCACTATTCCTCGGCTCGGTCTGCAATCGGGACCGCTTCTGAAACTAAACAGAGAACCTTTAGCTCTTGCTATAAAGAATGATGAGCCAAAACGACGCATTGTTGCAGGAGTTGCTCTGGATAACAATTTAATTTTCTTAGTATTTTATCGTGATTCAGCGGAATATGAAGGCCCGATGCTTGAAAAACTCCCTGAAATTATTAATTTATTTAAAAAACAAACCGGCATAGACATTATTGATGCTATAAATTTAGATGGAGGAAGCGCTTCGGTATTTATTTCAAATTATGATTCGCTCAGGGAATTGACTATTGTCGGCAGCTATTTCTGCGCAAAATAATTTAGCAGATTCCTAATGGTGTCTTCCTGGAGAATCGAATATAATTCAGCTTTCATATTTTGTCAAGTCTTGCCGATTATTGCCGCAATCTTGCCAAAATTATTGCAATACAAATATGTGAATTGTATAATTTCACGATATGTCAGTGGAACAATTAATGTCAAGTGGCAACGATGCCTCACATTTGATAGACATAGAAAAAACTAAAGCAGGAAAAAGATTTGTAACGGATCCTAGATACGTAGTTGCAAATGCGTATATCAACCAAGGAAAGGAACTCATCATGAAGCTTTTTGGATTGTCCGATCACGGCAAGATGACAACCGCACTAGTTGATGATTTAGAATCCAGATTAGCTCCTACCCAACGACAGTCATTGTCAATTAACTACGCAGGAATCCTGCTTGGCGTATCTCTACATACAGTAGTTAACATTCTCAGGGACAACGAATTTAATGCTAAAAATTTCGTCGATGAGCACAACGTAGCAGCTATGGGCTATAGCAAGCTGAATCTAAACGGAGACGCAATGCAAATAATCCCCAGCGAACAATGGAAAAAAATAATCAACTACGCCAGTCAAGATCCTACCTTTGGAATATTTTTTAATGAGGGGTTTACAGCGCTCCCACAAACCATAAGTGACTTTTTACTAAAAAGCGGCAGACTAACTCTTATCAATAAAGCTCTTTTGCCTCCTTATCGATTGCAGGTTCAAGATCTTATTGCAAAAAGAAGCGCAGAAAAGAAACAAACAAAATCCAAAGGGGATCCGCCGGACAAACTTATTTTACCGTAACGGACTTGGCGAGGTTTCGTGGNTTGTCCGGATCCAGCCTTAATTCAATTGCCATGTTGTATGCCAAAAGTTGAGCCACAACAACCTGAGCCATATAAGATCCGGAATCAACATCTTTAACTTCTATGAAATGATCAAAAACTTCTTCTTTTTTAAATCCGATTCCAATAATCATTCCTCCTCTTGATTTAATTTCAATTGCATTTGAGATTATTGACCCGTAAGTTTCATCCTGTGGCGCAAATACTATGCAGGGAGTACCCTTACTGATTAACGCAATTGTTCCATGCTTTAATTCTCCTCCAGCAAGTCCCTCCGTTGGCACATAAGAGACTTCTTTGATTTTCAAGGCTGCCTCCAAAGCTGAAGAATAAGAAGCTCCTCGACCTATTGCATAAATATTTTTTGTTTTACTTAAAGCTTTAGCGATCGTTTTAATTTGATCAACTGTTTTTTTTGAAAGTAATCTTCGTATCTCATCCGCAGTTTTAAGAAGAATATTTCTGGCTTTTTCTATTTGCCCAACAAGAGAATACGCCAGCATCAATATGACCGAAACTTTCGCAATATATGCTTTTGTCGATGCTACTGCCTTTTCCGGTCCGGCGTTAAGAAGCATATTGCAATCTGCCATTCTGTAAATTGTGGAGCCTAAAGTGTTGGTTATTGCGATAATCTTACATCCCTTTTCTTTTGCACGGATCAAAGGCTCAACCACGTCGATAGTCTCCCCACTTTGCGAAAGAGCAATAATAAGACTGTCTTTCGTCAAAAAATCTTCCAAATAATTAAATTCTGATGCTACAGAGGTATTTATATGCTTCTTCGCAATTTTTGAAAACATGTAAGTTCCTGCCAAAGCCGCGTATGATGCAGTGCCTGCTCCGATAAAGAATGTTCCTTTTGCTCTTTGAACATCTTTTGCTAATTTTTCAACTTGACTTGAATAATTTTCAGCAATATTCCGGATTACATTTGGCTGCTCGTGAATCTCTTTAATCATGAAGTCCGAAAAGTCTCCTTTGGTTGAAATTTCAAAACTCCAAGTAATTCTTTCTGGCTTCACTTCCAATTTTTTTCCTTCCGGAAGAGATAAAAGCTGGACATCCTTCCCCATAATTACCATCTCGTTGTCTTTTAAGAAGATGACTTTTTTTGTATGTTTGACGATGGCACTGGCGTCTGAGGCGACAAGCAATTCTTCATCTCCAATGCCGCAAATAAGAGGGGAGCCTGTCTTAGCCGCGACTATCTCTTTGGACACTGCATTTGCAATAACAACCGCATTCAAACCCTTGAGAAGATTAAATGCATCTCTAACCGAAGAAGAAAAGCCCTCATGCTTAAGATTTTCTTCAACCAGATGAGGGATAACTTCCGTGTCGGTTTCCGAAATAAATTTATGACCTTTCTCGATAAGTTCTTCTTTTAATTCCTGAAAATTCTCCACAATTCCATTGTGAACAACTGCGATTGTTTTTGTACAATCCATATGAGGATGAGCATTTTTCTCTGTCACTCCCCCATGAGTTGCCCACCTTGTATGCCCGATGCCTAGTGCACTTTGAGGTAAATTTATTTTTGCGTCCCCAATTTTCCCAACATGTTTTTCATAAACTAATTTTTTTCCTTGCTTTACAGCAATTCCCCAAGAGTCATAACCCCTATATTCAAGGAGTTTTAATCCCTCCAAAACAATATCTGCTGCTTGCTGCTTATTTCCAACGTAACCAAATATACCACACATAGATTACACATTAGACTTTACTATTCTAACAACATCTGAAAGATTTTCAACCTCCGCATCAGGGATAAAATCAGGAATTGCTTTTTGATTTTCCGCATACCAACCTCTTTTTACCCAAATTGTAAAAAGTTGATCCATATACATTTTGGCTGAATATAATATCTCCAATTTATCATCAATAATAAATATCTTAAGACCTTTGTATTTATCTATTATTTTTATTAAATTTGCGTCTTTATTATCAAATATGTGAACATTTTCTTCTTTGAAAAATTTAGCCATTCCGGTTTTTTCAAGTTTGGTTTTTTGAAATTGTGTTTCGCCTTTGGAAAAAATGCCAAGCGTTGCAAAATTATTAAGACCATCTAAGGTTTGCNTTACTTCCGCATAGATCTTATGCATCGAAAGTCCACTTTGTTTGAANAAAGCTGTATCGAAAAGAGTGTAATCGATGTCGAAAAGCACAATGGGTTTTTTACTTGATAACTTCATTATCTTTGTGCACCCCTTTCACGCAGACGAGAGGATAAACAACGGTATTTTTTCCCAAAACTGTCCCAGGATTAAGAACCGAATTTACTCCAATATTCGATCTGTCTCCTACAATCGAACCAAATTTTTCCAAACCTGTTTCGATTTTATCCTCTCCGGCAATAACCATAATGGATTTTTTATCCAGTCTGTAATTTGCTAACATTGCCCCACCCGAAATATTTACCTTACCCCCAACGATACTATCCCCAACGTAATTGAGATGAGCGACTTTGGAATCGTCTAGAAAAATTGAGCCTTTAACCTCGACAGCATGTCCAAGCTGTACGTTATTACCTACCATACAGTTCTCGCGAATATAGCTGCCATGCCCCAGAAGAGCATACTTTCCTATGATTGCGGGCCCCACAATGACTACTCCTTCTTGAATTATTGTCCCTTCCCCTATATAAACATCGTCTTTATCCTTGTAATTGGCCTTGAGCTGACCGCTTTTGAATTGCATTTCTATATATTCTTTTATTTTAGGTAGTGCTTCCCATACGTAATTCGTATCATTAAAAATATCTCTGTATGCAAAAGTAGAAAGATCAAAAAATTTTTCTGTTTTAAAGTTATCCATAATTAATTATCTGATGCGCAAAGCAATTTTTCTGCTTCNTCAAGTTCTTGCGGAGTATTTATTCCTCTCCACAATATTTTCCCACCCGTTANTGCCCCTAATCTTTCCTTATTTTTTATAGCAATATCTATTAAAGATGTCAAATAATATTCTCCGCTTATCGGACTTTTCTTAACTTTCTTTAAATATTGTCTCAAAAAAGAAACCTTAAAGATATAGCATGCCGGATTTATTTCTTTGATTTTCTTCTCGTTACTTGTTGCATCTTTTTCCTCCACAATTCCTGCTATTCTGTCATTACTATCTCTAATGACTCTTCCTAGCCCTGTTGGATTATCAACTGTTATTGTCAAAAAAGATAAAGCTGTATTTTTCTCCAAATGAGATCTAATGAGATTTTGTATTATATCTTTTGTGTAGAATGCAGAATCATCACCGTTAAAAACTAAAACCGTATCGATATCTTTTGGAAGTTTTTTCAAAGCACACAGAACTGCATGCGCGGTACCAAGTCTTTTACTCTGATGTGCAAAAACAACACTGTCTTTCAAAACTTTTATAACTGATTCTTTAGCAAATCCGACAACAACGATAATTGGAGTTATGAATAGCTCTTTGAGTCTATCTATAGCGTGAAGAATCATCTGCTTATTGCCCAAAGAAATAACTACTTTATTTATCTTTCTTGAACTCATTCTCTTGCCTTTGCCTGCCGCTAAAATTATTGCTGCGATTTTTTTCATCTAAAATTATTCTCTAACTCTTTTTATGCTTGCACCCAATGTTCTAAGTCGTTCTTCTAACTTTTCATATCCCCTATCTAAATGCTCTGCTCCGAAAATTACGCTTTCTCCAACTGCAGATAAAGCTGCCAATACTAAAGTCGCTCCAGCCCGCAAATCTGACACTTCAACTACTCCATTATGCAATTTTGTTGGACCTTGAATTTTGATCGCATGAAAATAAGAAGGGTTATTGTCGGATAAATTAAAATTGTAAATTTTTTCCGGATCTTTAATGTCCGGATTAAATAAGTCTATATTCGCTCCCATTTTTTTTAACTCCCCAACATATCCAAATCTATTTTCGTATACTGTTTCGTGAATTTGAGCCACACCTTTTGCCTGAGTCATTAATATTGCCCATGGACCTTGCCAATCTGTCATGAATCCGGGGTAATTTGAAGTCTGTACATCAACACATGTCAACTTTCCCTTGTAAAAGAATCTTACTCCTTCTTCTCCTTGCTCCACCCCTCCTCCAGCTAATTCCAATCTTTGAATAAATGGCGACAAATCAACGCTTTGTGCGCCTTTAACTAGAACGTCGCCTTTGGTAATAATTGCTGCAATTGCGAGAGTAACAATTTCATTTCTATCCGGGCCGATTGTAAATTCGGTTCCGGTTAGCTTCTCAACGCCCTGAATAACTATTGTGCGTTCTTTTGTTCTTAAAATTTTGGCGCCCATTTGATTCAGAAGATTTATCAATTCATCGATTTCGGGTTCTGCTGCGCAATTTTCAAGAGTTATTCTGGCACCATTTATCAGNGTGCTGATCATGATAAGTGTTTCCGTACCGGTATGAGTGCTTTTTTCGAATTTATAAACAACTTCTTTGTTTTTAAAGTTACTTTCTTTTTTGAGGTAGAAAAATCCATCATCACTGTTGTAGGACACTAAGTATCCCATTTTTTCAAGCCCCTTTATGGTTCTGTCTATCGGACGCGCTCCGATCCGGCATCCGCCGGGATTTGGAATAATCGCCTTGTCCATTCGAGCCAAAAGAGGCGACAAGAACATAGCAGATGTTCGAATTTTAGCTGCTTCTTCCAAAGATATTTTTTCTTTTTTAAACTCTTTCATATGAATATGAGCTGTATGATCGATGATTTTAACCACCCCGCCCAACTCGCGGATTATTTCAACCATTACCATAAAGTCTGAAATAAGAGGAACGTTTTTTACTATCACTTCTTGATCTGTCAGGCATGCGGCAACCATGGCTTTCAAGGCAACATTTTTTGCCCCTGAAACTCCAATCGTCCCCATCAACCTTTTCCCTCCATTTACTATTATTCTGCTCATAATTCTTAATTCTTAATTCTTAATTCTTCACTTATTTTATATACATCTCCCGCGCCCATGGTAATAAGAACAACATTATGCCCATAGCTTTGATTATTGATGTATTTTATCACATCGTTTAATTTCGGTATAAATAAAGCTTTTTTTCCAATTTTTGTGGCCAAATTTTCCATGGAAACAGTTGGATCCGGTTTTTCGCGTAAAGATGAATATATATTGGTCAAAATAACGATATCAACATCCTTAAACGAATCACTAAATTGTTCGAACAATGATTTTGTTCTGGAATAGGTATGCGGTTGGAAAATACAGACAATTTTAGAATTTGGAAATTTTTCTCTGAATGCTTTTAAGGCTTTTTGAATTTCTGTGGGATGGTGCGCGTAATCATCAAATAACTGTGCTCCGCTCATAAGTGTACCGATAAACTCGGATCGCCTTTTTGAACCTGTAAATTTCTCCAATCCTTTGTTTATTTGTTCCGGTAACAAACCAATTTTCAAACCTACTACAAAAGCCGCAGCCGCATTCAATCTATTGTGTGCTCCAAAAACTGACAGGGTAACATTTTTCAAAACCTCGTCAACGATATAATCATTCTGCTTTGCAGAACCGTATGTTATTTTTTTACCCTTATACTCTGTAAGCAATTTCCTTACTTGCGGATCGTCTCCCCAAGTAATTAAAACTCCATCTTCCGGCAATTGATTGGCAAATTTGAGAAATTTTTCCCGTGTATCATCCAAGGAGCTATACGCATCAGGGTGATCAAATTCAATATTGGTAATTACCGCAATTTTTGGGTGCTGCCACATATGTTTTATAGTTTTATCAAAAGTGGGTTCTGTCATATATTCATCTGCTTCTGCAACAAAAAATTTTCCCTTACCGTAATGGCCCGGTGCGCCCAAAGATTCCGCATTCGCTGTTCCGATTAGGAAAGAAGGGTCAAAATTATTCGTCTTAAGTAAACTGGCAATCATTGCGGTTGTAGTAGTTTTTCCGTGAGTTCCGGTTATAGAAATGCCAAAAAATTTCCTCCCAAAAATTTCCCCNCNCATGAAAATCCCTACAGCTTCTCCTTGAGTGATAACTTTTATGTTTTTTCTTTTTGCCTCTAGAACTTCGGGATTGNTAAATCCTCCATGCGCTCCGGTTGTAATAACAAGATCGGGATTTAATATGTGAGTTTTTGAAAAACCGACAAGAGGAATTATTCCGGCTTTTTTGAGCACTACGTCCGTAATAAATTCGTCTGCAGTATCGGATCCCGATACTTTTATTTCGGCTTCTTTTGCAATAATCGCCAAAGGCGTCATTCCGACCCCCTTAATTCCCACGAAATGGATGCTTTTAATCTTATTCATACTTAGTTTACNCCGAGCGAAGCCGAAGGGCNTCCCGTACGACACCATATTCATCCCATGGCTCCTCACCTTGTCCATAATTCATGGATTTTTCATGNGATTTTCCTGTAATAAGAACTAAATCTCCTTTTCGTGCAATCTTAATTGCGCTTTCAATCGCTTTTCTTCTGTCTTCAATTTTTATTAATGTCCGATTCTTAATTCTTAATTCATTATTCTTAATTCCTGATTCAATGTCATGGTTAATCTTTTCAACCGATTCTTTTCTTGGGTCTTCAGCTGTCAAAATAATAATGTCTGCATACTTTGAAGACATTTCTCCCATTAATGGTCTTTTTGTTGTATCTCTTGCTCCGGCAGAACCGAAAACATGAATAATCTTACCTTTAGCAAATGTTCTAACAGATTTAAGAATCTGGTCAATTGCGTTAGGGGTATGGGCAAAATCAATCATAACTGTAAAATCTTTTTCATAAACAATGTCTTCTCTTCCTTTTGGCGGCTCAAAACTTTCAATGCCCCTTCTTATTTGATTGTCTTCTATCCCAAGAGTTTTACATGCGGCAACCGCGGCCAAAATATTGTATTTATTAAATTCTCCGATGAGGTTAGATTTAAAAGGAAATGTTTTTGGATTAATGTCGGAACCAGAACTCATTCCATAAGTTCTTATTTTTGAATTTTGAATTTTGAATTTTGAATTTAGCAGAGGAAAAGATTTGTCATCTTTATTGACAACAGCAATCCTGCTCATTTTTAGTAGTTTTGCTTTGGCTTTTGCGTAATTTTCATAGGTTTTATGGTAATCCAAATGCTCATGTGTCACGTTAGTTAAAACTCCAACATCAAATTTAATTCCAAAAACTCGGTATTGATCCAAAGCGTGTGATGTGGTTTCCAGAACAAGGAATTTTGATCCTGAATCTACCGCCTTTTTTATAAATCTTTGGATTGCAAAAGAGGAAGGCGTAGTAACGTGAAAGCCTACATCGTAATTTTTCCCGCCGATTATTGCTCCAACACTACTAATCATTGAGACATTGAAGCCTGCACTATACAGAATATAATAAATCAGGCTGGTTGATGTTGTTTTGCCATCNGTACCGGTCACGCCTATTACAGTTAACTTTTTCGAAGGAAATTTAAACCAAGCGTTAGCAATTATTGCAATTCCAAGATGATAAAGATTCTTTATTCTCTGCCACATACTTTGTATTATACCTCTTGTTATCCGCTGTCTTCAATAAAGGCTCTCTTTTGCAAGGAGCCTTTAATTAATTTACGAAACTTTCGAGAAAGGACGACGCCGATGTTATCATTCGAGTTGTCAGGCTTCCAGTTGTTCACGTTCGCACCATCAGTATCGGAGTTACCAACGTTCACAAGGTTGCCATCAGACGTCTGCTTTTGTTGCTCCTTTCCCTCTTTTTCACCAAGAAGAAACAGAATGTTCCTTCTTTGTATATTATTTGGTAGCAAAACTACACCAGAAAAGAGCAAGTAGTTTCATATTTCTTTTCTCCTCACACTTTTGATTGAACATGCCAACCAAAATTCCGGATTGCAAAAAGAATCAATTGTAAGAATAGCACAAATTAACTATTTGAAGCTTTAATCCACCCTCCGACCATCTTTCCTATCTCAGTAATCGAATTTTCCAGTTCGATATATTTTATATTTTCTATAATTTTTAAATCTTTACCTAATTTGAAAAAAACTCTTAATAAATCAACTTTTACACTCGCTTCTCTTAAGACCGGAAGCTTCTCTTGCTTTGAAATATTGCTTGCTAAAATAATTTTTTCTAAAAGTTCCAATAAAATTTTCTCGCATTTTTGTCCTAGCGTATAGCGGTCTTTTCTCGGAAAAGAAGAAAGATTAGAATAAAAGTTTTTATAAAGCTCGTACGTTTTCGTAAATATTGGTGTATCCTGCCATGATGTATGAAAGTCTGGCATAATTTATGCTCTAAGCTTATCACAAAGCAAAACATTTTTCGTGGATTTCAGGAATTCTTAAAAGGGAAGAGAACAAAGAAAGACGTTATTGGATTTGGAGAGGATAAGGAAAATAATCTTAAGGAATTACAGAAAAAACTTGAAAATAAAACGTATTTGCCTGGTGGCTATTCACAATTTTTTGTTCACGATCCGAAACCTAGAACTATACACAAAGCAAGCGTTATCGATAGAATCGTTCATCACATTGTTAGTGATATTTTAGAAAAAATTTTTGAGCCCACCTTTATCCATCATTCCTATGCCTGCCGTAAAGATAAAGGAACCCATAGGGGCGTACTCGCTTTACAAAAGATGGCTATTAAGGAAAGCTTAAACAATACACGGATTTGTTGGGTATTAAAATGCGATATCAAAAAGTTTTTCGCAGGTGTTAATCACGAAATTTTATTAAAGATTTTTGCAGAAAGGATTAAAGATCAAGATTTTCTGAATCTTCTTGGAAAAATTATCACTAGTTTTCATTCGGATAAAACTAGAGATCCAGCTAATAAGAAGGGTATTCCCATAGGCAATCTTACATCACAATTCTTTTCCAATGTCTATATGAATGAATTTGATCAATATATTAAACATAAACTGAAAGTTAAATATTATTTACGTTATGCTGACGATTTCGCTTTTATTTCACATGATAAAACTTACCTTTTGAATTTAATTGAACCTATACGGAAATTTTTAATTCAGGAGTTAGACTTAGAATTGCACCCGAAAAAGATAATCTTTGGCAAATTTTCAAGCGGAATAGATTTTTTAGGCTATATCGTTTTCCCCAAACACATCTTGCCTAGAACCAAAACAAAAAGAAGGCTGCTGAAGAAGATAAAAGAAAAAATTGAACAATTTAAATCGGGGAAAATCACCGAAGAGTCTTTAAATCAAACAATACAATCATATTATGGTTTTTTAGTTCACGCTAATAGCTATAAATTTAAACAGGAATTGCAAAATTCAATATTGTTTTGGTTGACAGAGTAGAAAAATTTCTATCGGCCCGCTTCGCGGGAACAAGCGCTAAGGAATCAAAGATACAAAAACTAACTGAAACTACCGAGAAAGGACGACGCCGATGTCATCATCCGAGCCGTCAGGCTCCCAGTCGACCACGTACGCACCACCGGCAGCGGAGCCACCAACGCCCACAAGGCGGCCATCAGACGCCCGCGAACCGGTCCAATTATATTTGTCTTCAAGTAATCTCTCGTTCCTGTTTTGAAAATAAACCAGCCAGCCATAATGCTGTTCAACGAAAGTCTGTCTGGTCATTTGAGTAAGTTTAAGTCCTGCTAATTTATTGGCAGAATCTTTCCAATTGCTTAATAAGTTTTTTTCAATACCTCTCTTTTGCTTTTCAAACTCCGCTATTGCTTCTTGATAATCTGTGGGGATACTGCGGCCCTTAAAGACAGTACCTTTGAGATATTTAACAATATCCTCTGCTTGCTGAAGATAATTATGATTTAAGGAATCAGGAATTACATCTTTTGTAATCAATCTCCAGGCAGGTCTTGAAGTATCAGTTGTATAGAATTTTTCATTTTTACACCAATCTGTATCGTATTGAATTTTACCTTTACGGTCCCTATCAAATTGTGGCTGCAGGGTATCCGTAA
>C687J35504_10002821_pt1 | contig 11606 bp, 8 predicted proteins | sample RifCSPhighO2_02_FD_35504 | JGI IMG/M metagenome (IMG submission 35504) | reverse complement strand
CGTGCCGACGATGGCCGCGAGCGGCACAACGATGAACATCAGGTATTTATCGAGAGCTGCCTGCGAGAAGTCGAAGATGACAAAATAAAATAGTGCCCCGAGCCCGAGATACACTGCGAAGATCCGGTTCTTTGCAAGGGATTCTTTGGAAGCGAAGAGGAGGGGCACGAGGAGAAGCGGAGAGAGGTAGAACATTGCTTTGGTCCCTTGCACGAGTATCTGCAGATATCCGCGGCCCTCAAAACGCACATAGGAAAGTGCGTGGGCCATAATCTCCCCGAAGTTGAATATCGAAAACAAGAGCTGCATGCTTGCGACAATAACAAAGGCTGCAAGGGCGCACATGGCGGCCACCGTGAGAGAGCGGATGATGAGCGCGCGCGTAAGCCGGTGGCGCACCTCGATGACGTAGTCGAGTATGAGAGCGCCGAGCACAAGGACGAAACTTAACTTAACCAAGAAGCCGAGGAACACGGCGACCGCGATGCCGAAGCCCCACGCGAAAGACGCGCGAGACGATTCCGCGCTACGGAACCGGTCGTACGCGTACACNGCCGCGAGAAAGAACGCCGGAAGTATCGCGCCGTCGACATCGACCATCACAGATGCGTATACGCCGTAGGCACATACCGTGTATAAGGCTATTGCCGCGTATGCCGCCCGCACTCCCGCGCGGCGGCGCACCACAAGGTAGAGAAGTACGGCCGAGATCAGCCCGAATGTGAGCGGGACAATGCGTACATAGTCGGCATCGACCAAATACCCGCTCCACCGGAAGATGAGTTCATAGAGCGGCGGATGCGCGGACATGACTCCGCCTACGATTTGTGATCGGACGACTTCCGCGATCTTCCACTCGTCTTGGTGGAACGGAAGCCAAAAACCGGGCAAGCGCACCGCGATAAACGCAAGGAGGAGCCCGGCNAACGCAAGCAGTTCGCGTCTCTTCGTCGACAACCATCCTGCGTACTGATTCATATTCGGCATTGTGGAAGCTGCGAGGACAATTCTACTACAAGCCGCCCCGACAGCGTCCGCAGGTCTTGCCCGTTAAGAATAGCGTGCCGTACCCGCTCGGCGAGCGCCTGCCGCTCGCTCTCCGAAAGCGCGAGGACCTCGCGAAGCTTCTCCGCGGTTGTCGTGGGGTTTCCGGCCCCGGCGATGCGGAGCCGCTCACCCGTGAGCGCGGCAAAATCACGGCTCGCCGCGAGTACGAGGCAGCCCGAAGCGGCAGCTTCGAAAATCGTTTTGTCGTACATGCCGCTTTCGCCGAGATTCACGAATATTTCGTGCCTGCTGAAAACATCGGGCGCTTCTGTGTGCGGCACACCTTCGTAAAATGTCACGGCGGTGTCGAGTCCTGCCGCATGCGCACGCCGTATCACCTGTTCACGGAATGCCGCGTCTTTCGGCAATGCAGAGCCGTAGAATGACGCCCGGAACCCGATGTTTTCCTTACAAAGGATTGCGAGCGCCTCAAGAAGCACGTCCGGCTTCTTGGCGGCTGAAAAACGGCCGAAGAAAAGTACCGACCGCGGAGCGCGGCTTTGGGGGCGGGGCGTAAACAAGTCCGTATCAACGCCCACGGGCATAACGACGGCATGTTTGTATTTCGCGGTGTATGAATATCGTGACGTGCAAAATACCTTCGTGCTAAACATCGCGGCGATATCGGTGAGAAATCCTCCCGCGTAATGATTGCGCCACAGGTAGATGCGCTTTCCCAAGAGCTTCCAGAGCCACCCCGCGAGCAGTACGTATTCCTGATTCATATGGACGAAAACAGTGTCGTACCCGGCGCGCAATGTCCATACATGTTGATAGAATCGCAGCGTGTAATGCATTCGTGACAACAATCTCTCCCAGCCCGAGGCTGGTCGGCCTTGGGCCGACTTGCCGAGCGAGTGAATGTGGACGTTGTCGGGCAACGAATGCTCACCCTCACGCAAACAAATGACTTCAATACGTTCGACGTGCTGTGCAAGTTCCGCAAGCCACCCGTGAAAGAAACCCAAGAACGGGTCCGTGCAGTCAACGACTTGAGTAACGATGAGAAGATGCCGGCGTTTATTTCCCATATACGCCCTCGAGCAGATCGAGATCTTTGCGGGAGTCACGCAGAAGCTGTACGTTTTTCTGCTCCATCGCCTTGAGTACCTCGATGCCCGTCTTATCTCTGGGGAACGTTTTCTCGTACATCGAGCGGAAGGCTGCAAAGTCTTTGATGAAGCAATGCCCGCCCGCACCGCGCCCGGGGAGGCCGCCGTGCCCGCTTTGGTGGATGGGGTCGAGGTGGCTCCTTCCCATGCGCGGGTCGGCCGCAAAGGCGTCGCGCACCGCCTCGTAGTTGCCGCCGAGCTTCTGCACAAAATCGTAGAGAATGTTGATGTAGACGACTTTCACGTACAGCCAATTGTTACCCGCGTATTTGACGAACTCCGCCTCGACGGCCGAACAGATAAGCTCGAAAGGGGCGGGCGGGAGTATCGAGAGCACCTTTTGCGCCTGCGCCCGCACTCCGGGAGAATCTTCACAGATGCCGATGATATTGCGGTCGGGATGCATTGCGTCATACGCGGCGGTCGCCTCGCGCAAGAATTCAGGCGAATGCATCACGCTCTTTTTTGGAAATTCCTTTTGTATGCCCATTGTCTGTCCGGGAAGCATCGTCGATTTGATGACCGCCACTTTGCCGTCGCCTACGAGCGATACCGCCTGCCGCACGATGGAATCATCGAAGCCCGTCGGTGTGGTGGGAGTCGGCACGGCGATAAATACGATGTCGCAGTCCTGTATCTTGTCCTTGTTGTTCCGGTACGGCTCTTCGAGCGCGTAGCGCACGACCGTGTATCCGCGACCTTCGAGCTCGTCCGCATAATTTTTCCCGATGAATCCCTGCCCCACGTAGCCGACCGTAGGCCGCACCTCAGCACCTTTTTTTTCGCCCGTACGACGCTCAAAACCCGTCGACGATAGGATGTCCGCGAGCCACAGCTCGCGGTATTCGGCCTCCGACGGAAGATTGAGCGTGAGTGTACCGCGTTTCCCTTCGGAAAGTACCGCAACGGCGACGCGCGGAAGGTCCGCCGGCGCGGCGATAATGGCTCCCGCCTCCCGCGCGAGTCCGACATCATATGAAACGACGGGGCATCCGGCGGCGAGCGCCTCGACGATGACCATGCCGAATCCTTCATATTCCGACGTCACGAGCACAACGTCCGCGGTCTTGTAAAAAGGAAACGGGTCCTGTGCTCCCTCAAACACGACCTTCTTGATGACGCCGAGTTCCGTTGCAAGCGTCTCGAGCGCCACGCGCTCCCGGCCGCTGCCGATAACGACAAGACCGGCGGTCACATCCACTTTCGCAATTTCCGCAAACGCGCGGATAGACGCCGCGACATTTTTTTCTTTTTCCAGGCGTGCGACGACAAGAACTATTTTCTTGAAATCCGGGTAGCGCGCGCGCTTATCGAGCGGCTCGGCTTTGGCAAGACTTTCGATATCAACGAATACCGGTAACACGGCCGGTGCCGCGTATCCCCGTGCAACGAGCGAATCAGCAATGCGTTTTGAAACCACGCGCACCGCATCCGCCTGCGACAAAAGAAATCGCGCAAGCAGAACCCTGAGGCGGTTGCCGGTAGAACGCGAAGAAAAGGAGGGGTCGAACAGGTCGGTATGTACCTGCAGGTGGAGCTTACTTCCGCGCATCCACGCGATAATCCATGCGATGAGCCCGATAAGGAACGGGTCCTGGGAAGAGACGACATCCGGCCGCTGGATACGCCACCCCGCCGCAATCGTGCGCAGTGAACCCAAGACGCGCCCTAGCCCAAAGCCGCGTACTGCGGCATTTCCCGCAATCTGCACGAGCTGCTTCGGTCCGTGCGGCACGAGCACATCCATGCGCTCCACCATGCGTGCTTGCATCCGCAGGCGCTTGGTGACCGCGCTTGTTTCGTTAAAAGCGTTCCAATCCGTAGAGAGTACCAGTACCCGCATCCGCGTATTCTAGACGTTTTTTAGCCTTTATCAAACGGCCTACCGCCGCGGTTCCGACGCCGTAAAGAAAAACATGAACGAGAAGAANCCGGGGAAAAACCTGTCGAGCCACGCNTGTTTCCCGAAGGGGAAAATCTCGACTTTGTGAAAGTACCGTTCAAGGAGGCTCTTGAGTTCGGACCGGGTAAAGTGATTGATGTGTGTCGGATCCCCGAGCGGGGTGAAGCGCTTGCGGCCGAGAAGCAGGCGCATACGGTTGATGAGACTAAAAGCATTGGGCACCGAGCCGACGAGAGTGCCATTTTCTTTCAGCACATGGGCAATCTTCCGCGCAACCTCCGACGGCAGATAGAGATGCTCGATGATCTCGGTCGCAACGACCGCATCAAATACTCCTTCTTCAAACGGCCATTCGCCGTTCAGGTCGAGATGCATCGTCTCTATGCCGAGTTCCCCCTTCGCTTTCTCGAGTGAGCCCGAGTCGATGTCCGCGCCAAGCACTTGATTGCCTTCCACAAAAAACTTGGTCAAGGCACCGTTCCTGCAGCCGATATCAAGCACCTTTTTGCCCGTACCCACCTGCTGTTTCAGGAACGCTCCGCGCTCGTTCGGAAACATTTGTCCGCTGTGCCGGTCTTCATCTTTGTGATGCGTTTTATAGATATGTTCGAGCGACGCGGAAGTTCCCATACTGCCGAACTATAGATCATGCGGTGCGTCTTGAAAAGAAGCGCGCGGGCCCGCGGCCTCCCGCCGCAGAAGTTCGAGGAAATCCCGCGCGACATCGTCGTACGTGCGTACATACGAAAACGCGGCGGCCTTTTTGAGCGCCTCCTCGTATCCCGCAGGTTCCGCGAGAGTCTCCAGCGCGCGCACGATATCGTTCCTATCAAGCGGGTCCACCAACGTGCCGTAGGGCCCAAGCCACTGTGCGAATCCGGAATATTTGTCCATGATGAACGGCTTCTTGAAGCGCAGGGCGTCCAGAATGTAATTGGGGCTGATTTCGGTAATCGACGGGAGGATGACCGCGTAACAACTCTTCATCCGCTCCAGAAGTTCTTGCTTTGAGATTAGTCCTTCCTCGAGCGTGATGTCAGGATGTTTTGCTCTCGCCCGCGCGAATGCCGCGTGCAGGCGTTCGCCGTTTTTCATCCGTATCGGGCGGACATGCCAAAGGAAATTCTTTGCGCTCGGCGGCTCCGGCTGAAGTGCCGCATCCACCGCATTGCCGATAATCTCCGTGCGCTCGAGCTCGAGACCGTAGGGCTTGAGCCACACGTCGCGCTGGAGTTCTGTGCTGAAGACAACGAAAGCGTGCGAAAGCGCATGGCGTGTGAGCGCAAAAATAATCCGCTCTTTTAGGGAGAACGGCTTGTGCTCGCTATAAAACCGTACGAGCGGGAGCAAATCCCCCGTGCGCTCCAGATAGTGCTCCCAGACAAAATCACCGCCGGTGCGAACGATGACGGGAGTACGAAAGAGCCGCGCGAGTAGGACCGCGGGCAGCCCCACGCTGAATGTATCGAGTNCGACGACCGCGTCGGCCCCAAACATATGCGGTGTTAGCCTGAGCATATACGCGAGGTGCCGTACACCCGTGGGCAATATTTTGAGCAGTCCGTAAGTAACAGCGGGAGCGTCATGTCCCGCCGCACGCAACGCTTCAGCAAGCCCCTGCGCATAATAGGCGGGCCCGCCGACTTCCGGCGGGTATATCCCCGTCGCTATCACTATCTTCATAGGCTCCACTATAGCAAAGCAACGGGGGGCGCGAGCAAATCTCGCGCCCCTTCCCTTTAAAACGCTTGATGTCCTTGCTCCTTCTTCGGAACATCCCCTGTGCGGACCATCGCCGCATAGAGCGCGTACCCTGGGATAGTCCAACACAGGATGGCTTCTGTCGTTTCACCGACGAGCCCCGAACTCGTAGGCGCTTCGGCAGGAACCGGCCGTGATGGTGGTTTTTGCACTCGCCGTGAGTGTTGCATTTCGGTCTCCTTCCAACATAAGCAAACACCCTGCAAGCTGTTTTTACTAGCAAGTTATCCCCGTGCGTGAAGCAGCGGCAGAAATACTTTTTCGCGCATATCGCGCGCCACGATACCCCAATCGTATTTTTCCGCGACCATTGCTTTTGCCGTCGTTACGACTGCGCGGACTTTTTCCGGGCGAGACATGATGTCTTTGACCGCTTCCGCGATTTGTGCGGGCGAATCGGTATCAACCGCCCATCCCGTGACAGGCACGCCCGGGTTACGTTTCTCGTCAAAAAGAAAATCCGCGATGCCGCCTTCTTGCGTGGCAATGACGGGAAGGCTCGCGGCCATAGCTTCGACGAATGACGTGCCGAATCCTTCGGAGCGGGAGGGCCGGATAAATATGTCACAGGCTTTCAAATAGTTGGAAACGGCGGCATTATCTACCTCACCGATAAACTTCACGCGCTCTTCGACTCCGCATGTTCGCGCAAGCCGCTTGAGTGTAAGCTCGTCGGGCCCGATGCCGACGACGACGAACTGTACGTTCTGGGGCAGGAGCGGTAGCGCCCGGATGACGACGTCAATTCCGTTCTTCCCTACGAGACGAGACGTCGTGACGAGCAAGACATCGCCTATACGCTTGCCGATATCCGCTTTTGCGTCGTCGACGGCAACGGCGTCTTCGCGCGAAAAGTGCGCGACGTCCACGCCGTTGGGGATGACCTCCAGCCGCCCCGTGAAGCCCCGCCGCCGTGCCCAACGGCCAAGGAAAGTCGAAATGACCTGGATGACATCGGCACGTTTGAAAACGAGCGCGAAAAGCGGCCACAAGGGGAACATCATCCGCTCAATCTTTTCGAGCCTGTCTCCCTCTTGCAGAGTGAGGATGTACGGCACGGCAGGACGCAGTAGCTTGAAAATCACAGCGGGTATACCGCTGGAGTGCGCCATCATCGCCCAGATGGCGTCATAGTGATGGGCGCGGTGCAGGGACAACGCCTTCCATGCGGCCGTGAGTTGGAACAAATGCTTATTGAGGCGTAGCGGGTAGGTGTTGAGGTCTTCGATGGTCGGATCCGGCCGTGAAAAGCCGATGCGGTGGATAAGTATGTTGCCTGCCCGCTCTGTCTTCGGAAGGGCTGAGTCGAAGCGGAGCGTTATCATGTGAAATTCCAATTCCGGATCATTGGTGCGGTCAGTGACTTCCTTGATGGCCATTTCCGCACCACCCACGAACCGCGGGTAGTACGCGAGGGAAAAAATGAGAATCTTTTTTGTCATGCGCCAATGACGCTCTTCACATATGCCTGGAGGTCATGCGTGGCAGCCCAACCGAGCAAGTTTGATTTTGACGTATCGATACCCGAAGACAGGCGGTTACCCGGACGCTCCGGCAGCATAGTTATCTCCCTCGAAAACATGTTGGCCACTTCGAGAATGCTGTACTCACGTTCGTTGCCGAGCCCGAAATCATCTCCCTCACCTTTCTCACCGACCAGCATCAGCCCTTCGACGATATCGTCAACATGCGTGAAATTGCGCTTCTGCGTACCCGGTGAGACGACGGTAAGCGTCTCGCCTTTGGCGAACTGTTGGCGGAATATCTCGATAACCGTGCCATAGTCGCCCGCGCGCTCGCCGGGCCCGTAGACGTTGTAGAAATAGGTAATGGCGTACGGCAAACCGTACCAGGCGCCGTAGTTGCGCACGAGCTCCGTATTCGCCGCTTTCGTCCATGCGTACGGACTCTGGTCGCGCCCCATTCCCCCGTCGCCGAATTTCGTCGAAGAACCCGCGTACAGAAGCTTACACTTCCGTGTACGCCAATACTCGGCTACGCCGAAGGTACCCGCGACGTTGAGGTCCCATACGAGCGCGGGTTCTCCCATACTTTTTTCCACACGCGAATACTCGCCGAGATGGTAGATGATATCAGGCGTTTCGGGCACGTGCTTTTCAATATCTTTGGTGTGTCCTTCGCGATACTCCACGCCGGAGATGTGGTTGTCACGCGAACCCGTGAAATAGTTATCGAGCGAGATGACTCTGCAATCTTCCGTCTTGAGGCGATTGCACAAGTGCGAGCCGATGAAACCCGCTCCACCGGTGACTAGTATCGTCTTCTTTTGAGCCATGGGTATCACATTACACCAATACAAAAACTCGTCGAGGTACTAATCTCCACCTCCCACGGCAGACGCATTGAGGCACGCGTTTTTGGAGACCCCGCAGTGCTTGGCGCGAGGATTGAGGAATTTTTAGTAAAAAATTCCGTGCTCCAAAAATGTGTGCCGATAATGCGTCTGCCTCACCCTTCCTCTATGTCCCATTCTTTTCTGCCGTACCGCCGGGCGAGTGCGAGCGAACCCGCGGCGAGCCCCGCAATTCCTACGACTCCGAGCCACCACTTTCCCGACGAACCCGGGAATGCCGCCGCGACGCCCGCTGCCTGAGCAGGCTCCACGGGCGTGGTAGATGCGGCTATTTCGGGTTGTCCGGCGGTGGCGCTCTCCCTCTCCGGCGCGAACGCCTCACTCTCAACCCTGCGGTTGTTTCCCCGATTTTGCACGCGCGGAATGACTGCCTGAACGACGATGGCCGGCGTCGATGTAGGTGCTACGGGAGCGATGCTAAGCGCGGATTGCCCGTCAGGATACGCCAATTCAATATCGGCTCCGCCCGCAAAACCGAGTGTTTTCGGTGAAATGCGGAGCGAACTGCCTGCGAGAATGAACGTCCGTGCCGGAACGGTGAATGTCCTTCCCATCGAGCGCACTATCCACCGCGAGAGATCGATGGTACGGCCCGCGCGATTTTCTACCGTTACGCCGCCGTCCTGCGTAAGTGAAAGGGCAAGCTTCATCTGCTCGACCGTGACGATAATCTGGTCGGCCTCAGCGTCTTTTTCTTCCGGGATGTCGAGCACAACGACATAGCGGCCGGGATACTCAAAGCGGTGCATAACGACGGCGTGTCTGCGGTCGTGCCGTCGCCGAAGTTCCAGTGGAAACGCGAGAAGTCGATGATATTTTTTCGTTCGTCATATGCGCGCGCCCTGAATTCCGTATCTGCCCCGACGACGACAGTGCGGTCGCTACCGCCGTCCGCAAATACTTTCGGCGGCGGGGGCATGATGGCAGACTCGCCGGAACTGTTTCCTGCGTCAACACTTTGGTCGGTGGTAGTTGTGATTGTCGTATCAGTAGCCCCGGATTCACCACCTCCTCCGCCTCCCGAAGAAGAGAGCGAGCCCGTACCGGGAGTTGGGCTCGCCGAAATGAATGTGATACCGGCGCTGCTCGTGCGTTGAAGTGTGTTGCCTTGATCGCTCGCGCTATCGATAGGTGTGTACGAAACGCTGTCTCTATTTGTCCGGTCGACAACGTTCGGACCGCAGCAACGCATAACAAGCGTTTCGCCACTGCTTACGAGCGAGAACGAACTATCAAACAGCAATCCTGTGTACGTCGGAAAATCAACCTTGAAAGAAACGGCGTCGTTTGCGACCACCGCATATCCGCCCGCCGCGAGCATTCCTGATGCGCTATCGGGATAGGGATTCATTTGATGGTCCGTATCATTCTCACGTAACCTCCACTCCGAAAGTGACACGGAAGAAGAGCTGCCGTTGAAAATTTCTACCCAATCATGCTTTCCGCTTTCTTCAGCACCAGAGTAGTCATACATTATTTCCGATATCACAACTTGGGCAGACACAGCGCTCGGCAAAATGATTGCCGCTACAATGGCTGCAGAAACGAGGAAACTACTCGCCCGCCTCCTCTTCACGCAGGACCCTCTGAAGTACTTCGTGAGAGACTTCGCCCGTCCGCGCAGACTGAACCCTGTCTTCATGAACGCCATTATCGCCTGAAATTGCCGGGCGCGGTGCATGGCGCGGTTGCAGTTGGGGATTCGGGATATGCGGCGGCTTCGGACGGTGAGAGCCTACTACCGGATTATGGGGCGTAGTGCCGGCCGGGGGCGTCTGTTTTGCGGCCCGCCGCTCACGCAAAATATCCGCGGGAGAACGTATGGGAGCGCTGTGGACGGGAGCCTCGGCAACGTTCGGCTGTGCCTGCGCGATAGCTGCCCGCAGTGCCGAGCGTTGCTCGGCCTCAGAGGAGGACGGCCTCGATGACGCGGCGTGTACTTCGTGCCCTCCCGGCGCGGGCACGGGCCGTGGCCCGTGGTCTTCCCGCGGTGTGTTCGTCGCAAATCCGCGCGGCGCCGCCGGAGCGGCCGGACGCGGTGCCGTATCCGATGCCCTGGGCCGGGACCCGTACGCGCTTTTCTCGCGCTCCTTTTTCTCCTTCGGCGGCGGTTGAAAATCCAATTGTTTCTGATTGACCGCTGCTTCGATTTCCGCCCGCGCGCGCCCGTAGAGTTCACGCGAGGTGCGGACGCAGTCGTCGCGGTACGAAATGGGCGGTGTATCAATGGGTGGGATGGTTTCGGCGGAAAAGGGCTTCGAGCCCACGCCGTCTATCATGAGCGTGAGATATATCTGGCCGATGCCGAGCCCGACGAGGTCTTCGGGCGTAAAAGTCGGGTCAAAGACCGTCTCCAGCACTTCCGCATCGAAGGGCCCCACGCGGAACACGATGAGCGTGCCGACGTTGCCGAAGACGGCATCGCGCACTTCCTCCTCCATTTGTTCGATGTACTGGTTGGCGAGTGTGAGCGCGAGCTTGTATTTGCGCGACTCGGAGAGAATGTCGGCAAACGCCTCGTTCATCATCGATTGGAATTCGTCGACGTAGAAATAGAAACGCGGCAATTTCGCCATGCGCGCCGCGGGTTCGTCGGCGCGCGACATCGCGGCGAGGTAGATCTTGACGACGAGCATGCTGCCTAGCAGTGAGGCGTTGGTCTCACCCATGCGGCCCTTCGAGAGGTTGACGATAAATATTTTCTTCTCGTCCATTATCTTGCGCAGGTCGAACGAAGATTTCCCCTGCCCCACGATATTGCGGATGAGGGGATTTGCGGTGAACTGACCGATTTTATTTTGAATGGCGGGCGTTGCTTCGCGCGTATAAGTATCGGTGAACGCGGCGAATTCTTCCACCCAGAATCCTTTCACAATGGGGTCGGTGATTTTTGCGACGACCGCGGCGCGAAAGGTTTTGTTGGTGAGCATGCGGTTGACGTCCAAGAGCGTCGAATCGGGATACTCCAAGAGTGCCAGGAGGGTGTTTTGCAAAATGTATTCCATTCTCGCGCTCCACGCGTCAACCCAGATGCGCTTTAAGCGCTCCCATGAGCCCCGAGACCACGAGGTGGCGTTTGTCGTAGCCGACGTCTTCCATCACGTTGAACCCGATGGGGTGGTCGGTATCAAACGGCGCGAAATACACGACGTCTTTGATGCGCTCGTGCGGGACGAAGTCGAGAAGTTTCTCGGCGGTGGAGCCGTGCGGGTCGATGAATGCGATGCCTTCGCCGTTCTGAATATCCTGAATCGCCATGTTCTCAAGCAGCGTGGATTTACCCATACCCGTCTTGCCGATGACATAGATGTGTTTGCCGCGGTCAATCCCGCGAATGCCGAACATTTCGCGTTTCCCGCGCGTGTGCGTCGCCGCGAAGTATGTAATGCGACGCTCATCGTCCTCCCGG
>C687J35504_10002820_pt1 | contig 11607 bp, 6 predicted proteins | sample RifCSPhighO2_02_FD_35504 | JGI IMG/M metagenome (IMG submission 35504) | reverse complement strand
AAAAGCACGTTGGAATTGCACTCCTCGGAGCATGCGGGCGCTGCCGCGGCAGCCGGCGATGTCTCGAGAAGTCTGAAGTAAGGATTAAATCCATTCGGAAAATTATGCCCATATATGTTCATTGACCGCACATTACCCCCAATCGTAATCATTCGAAGTTGGTAATACTTTGTCGGGTCAAGCCGATAGCCGTCGTCAAAGAACGTACCTCTGTCCGGAGTCGTCGTCCCCGTAGGATAATGCGGGTCCTTGGCCGCGATTGTAAAATCTATGATGAGTGGTTTTCCATCAGGATCTCCCACACTCAGGTAGAAAGGATAAGTATTTGAGGCGTTGTAACGAGAATCGAGCGCATAGATACTGTGACATGAATTTGTCATCGCTTGATTCGCGCATTCGTACAGCCAAAACGAAATGGGGTTCGTAAGTATTGGACCACTTAGACCGTCGTACTGAATTTCGGCGCCGCGAAGCGTACCAGTAAGCTCGTTCGCGCCAATCGAAAATATGTACGGAAATGGGCCGATCCAGGTCAAGGGAGTCGTGCCTTTGTCGAAACGCAATTCGTCGTTGAGCGTTTGCTCGGCGATGACGCCCGGCGGTGTCACGCGCGGAGACGGTACTGCAGTGTCGTCGGTATCGATGCGAAATGCGTAGTCTACAAGTTCCGCGTCATTAAGCGCCGGATCTTGCATGCTGGTCGCGCGATCGTCGGATGCTTCGTCTGGGGCACATCCGGCCGTCGACGCCACGTACGCATCTTGTGAATGTCCATAAAAGGCCATTGGCCACGTGCTATTGTTTTTCTGATAAAAGAGCAGTTGATAACATTTGCCCGGACTGGGAGTAAATGCGGGCCATTCAAAATGATAGACCACATTGCCCTCTAAGGTGGCAATCGGAGGAGAGGATCGCTGTTCCACAGGAGTGCCTTCGCTATCGTAGGTGCGAACGACGGCGACCACGAAATTCCCGGGCACCGTACCGATACGCACCTCCGTGCCGTTGACCGTGTGCCCTCCGCGAAGCCGCCATTCCCCAAATTCTGAACGGCAGCCAATGAGCCCTGCGCCTCGAAAGAAACGTCCCCATCGAGATCACCATACGTTGGGCCGGGCGAAACGTACGGCAGAGGCGGCACGGCTACGTTGCCGTCGTCATATATGAGGAATGAATAGTCCTTGAGTCCGTGCCCATTCAACGCGGCTGGTTGATTACCCTGTGAGACATCGTCGCCATCGTACTGCGAATAGCAACCCGCGCTGGAGGCCTGATAGGTATCGGCAGTGGAACCGAAAAAGGTCGTTTGGCCCGTGGAGCCGGCCTGCACGAAGCGGAGCTGGTAGCAAGTGGCAGTATCCGGCGTGAAGATGGGCAGGTCGAAATGATAGACGGTGTCGCCCGCGACCGTCCATACTATGTCCGAAGAAAAGGAGCCGTTGGTCGCGTGCGTTACGATGCTGTGTCCCTCTATGCGTGCCGTGATCGCGTTGCCGGGAGTCGTGGATGCCCGAATGTCGACGCCGATGACCGAAGCCCCCGAGGTGAAATTACCGTTGCCCAAATTCTGATACGCTGCCAAGCTGCCGTCGGCAACGAACGAAACATCCGAATCAAGACTTCCGTGAGTAGCCGCTCCAGCGACTGATGGGATTGAGAAAAAGAAAAGAATGGCGACCAATAGGAGGCTAAGATCCAGCCTATAAAACGCGTAACGCATACTCGTTATTACCCCAATCCCTTGAGCCTACCATGCACCGACGACTTCATGAAAAATACTTGGCGGTGCCTGTGGATACCAAAACACCCGCGCTGAACGGGTGTTTTGCGTGCCGCTATCCTTTTGATTACTAGGGGTTCGCGTTTACGTATGTCCGGGTTTTTGGGCCAAAGTATCCCGCGGCCGGAGAGATGCCGTTGGCCGTCTGGAATTTGGCAACTGCCGCCTTCGTTGCATTGCCGTACATCGTCGTCTCGCTTCCCGGAGAGCCGGGGCCGCTTGCGGCGACCTGATAGCCGTGCGTGTTGAGCCACACCTGGAGCGCTTTTACATCATCGCCCGTCGAGCCAACCTTAAGATCGCGCGTGAATGAGCCGGGCGTTATCGTAGAGGCGCCTGCAAACGCCGCCATCTCGGGCGTGAGCGTGCCGCCGAGCGAAGCGTACATCTGGATGAGCGACTGCAGCTGCGCAATGAGCGCGGTCAATGTGCCCGAGGATGCTGGGCTCGGTGCAGGCGTTGTCGGCGCGGGTGTTGGCGTAGGCGCCGGCGTTGCGGCTGCGCCTCCTCCTCCGCCTCCTCCGCCTCCTCCTCCACCACCACTTCCGGTACTGGCACTGCAGGTAACATCTGTTGGCGTTACGGTAACCGTCTCCGTTGAAGCGCTCGTCGAGGTGAGCGTCACGTTGGATGCCGTCGAGTTACAAGCGTCACTCGTTACTAAACCATTATTGTCGACATCGATCTGGTAGTTATTGGGTGAGGATACTGTCACGGAGGAGCCGCTGGTGAGTTCGAATGTGAAATCACTTTCGCGAACCGTGAGTGACTGCACGGTCCCACTGGTCACGTTGAGCGTGATCGTCTGGCTACCGACGAGCACCGACACATCTGCGCCCGTCGCGAGCGATACGTCATTGAAGGCGGCGAATGCGAGCGCGGGGAATGCGAGCGCGAGCGTTGCTGCTGAGGCTATGAATTTCTTCATGTATGTTCGCTGATTAAGCTGATAAACGAGGGCTTATTAGCGAACCGCCCAGAAGTTGATCGAGGTGCCGTCCAGCGTCGCGTCGCCATTGTTGCCGTCCATATCAGTGTTCAAGACACGGAGACTGATGGCGCCGCTTGTCGACGATGCGGCTTGAATGACGAAGCTGCTTTCGAAAGAACTCGTCGCCTGGACGAACACGCGGTAGCTCGAAGTCACGCCGGTCGCGCTCGCGCAGTGAACGAATTTAGTGGTCGATGCGGTAAAACTTGTAACATCGGTGAACGTGCAGAAGCCATGAATAAGGCCGGCGATCGTGCTCACCTGGTCGTCGCCCACTTTCAAGTCCGTCGAGCTCGCCGTGCCCGATACCGTAAGGTCGTCCGAAATTGTAGCATCGTCGGTTACCGTCAGATCGGTGCCAACGCTTACTGCAGCTGCTGCAGTAACCGCCCCAGTGAGCGTGGACGCGCCGGTAACGCTCAAAGTTCCATCGGTGGCAAGGTTGGTATTAATCGTTGACGCTGCCTCCGTCGCCGCGACGCCGAACAAAAGAATCGCCGCGCACGCGATTCCGAGAGAAAACCAGCTCGCATTCCTCACCAACACCACAATATTTTTCATATAGTTCTTATATTAATAAATTTTTAATATTAATTGCAAGGACCCGCCACCCCTCACACCAGTCAATTGTACCAGCCTATAATGTATGCAAATGCATCGAAAAACAAAACTCTGTGGATAACCTGTGACTTTCGCGCCACAGCAGTTAGAGATTCCCGAGTTGGAGAACCGTGTGGCGAGGGAATATCTTGATCTGTTCCTCGACGTAGTCCCTGATCTTGTATGCAAAGGGAATTTCAGGGTTCATCGCAATCGCCGCTTCTACGCGCTCGCGCGCCTTCGGGAAGTTGATACCCTGAAGAAAGATGAGCGAATCCATCACGGGGGTCAGGGGATTGTTCGGCGAGAGGTTGTAGGAGTTTTTCGTGATCTCGCGCGCATCATTCAGCTTAAATTCTCCGAGCGAGGTCTCGATAAGAAGCAGATACACGTAGTTCATCCGCGCCCGATAGTGTTCTGGATGCGCTTCAAGATACCGTTTATACATTTCTTCGTACACCGCAGCTGTCTTCAACACCTCGGCGATGTATGCCTTGCGATCCTTCGCCTGCGCCGCGCCCGCAAGCGCCCCCTTGATGAAAGAAGAGGAAGAGAGCCGCAGCGACTCCCAATCGGATACTTGCGAGAGCGACAAGCGCGCGAGCGCGCGCTGTTCCTCAAACGAGGCGGTAAACGTCGAGCGCAAAGCCTGCTGTCGGTTGTATTCGTTGATGAGGACAAACTTCGCGCTGAGGAGAACTCCCGCTACGATGGCAAGCGCGATCGCGCCGCGAACGACGCGCGAATAGGAAACCGTACTCTCCTGCTCATCCCCCAGCCGCCGCTCGAGAGAAAGCGCGTATCCCGCGATGACCGCAAGGAGCACGTATGACGCGACGGTATCAAAACCCGTCTGCAGTTGCAGAAAGTGAGCAGGCACGATGGATCCGAGCACTACTGCTTCGAGTTTTCCAACGAGTCCTGCTCTACGAGCGCGGACAACAATCCATAAGTACACGGCTGCAAGCAGAAGGAGCGAGAGCGCGCCGATAATGCCGATCTCGACGAGCGTATCCACGATAATGTTGTGCGCCCGATCGAACCAGATCTCGCCGATGTTTTCCCCAAGGTAGAGCCGATTGTCGAAGTGTCGCTCGAACGCATCTACGAAGTTCTCCGGCCCCCAACCGAGCGCTGGACGATCCCCGAGCGCCTGAAGCGAACTTTCCCAGACGATGATGCGTGCCGCCGTCGAGCTCTCGATGTAGGCCTCCTGCACGGGACTGTTGGGAACAAAAAGAAGCGCCACCGCTCCAAACATCGCCGCGAGGAGCGCTCCTCCCCAGATGGCAAGAGCATAACGGAATTTCTGCTTCAGCTCGAAGTGGTCGATGAGCCAGTAACCGATAAGAAACACGAGAAGAATGAGGAGCGTCACGCTCGAGGCGCGCGATGAACCGAGGATCAGCGCGGGATTCGCCAACACTTCGGAAAGCGGTGTCCGGCCGAAAAGGATCCCGATGTTGAGCATCGTGGGAGACAGCGTGATCGCCGCGAGTGAAGCGCCAATGGCGCGCCGCCACTTGCTATTGTCGTATGAGCGCACAAACTCGATGAGGCCGATGAGAGACGCGAGCACAAGATACACCCCCGCAAAGGTGCCGTTCCCCAGCATGAAGCCTTCTTTCCCAAAATCCAGCCAGAAAATTTTTCCGCCGAACCCAAGACCGTACGCTCCGATGATGGTGCACGCGCCGACGATGCCGCTCGAGACAATAACCGCGCGACGAAGCAGTGTCCAGTCCCGCTCGCTCAAGAGCTGCCCCAAAAGTACGGCAAGAAAGGCTGCGTGAGTGAGGTAGAGTACCCCCGTCTGCCGCAGAATATCCGACCAGAGCGATCGCTCGGGGAATACGCCTGTGAAAGCGGCAGCATAGTGAACGACGAGCACTACACCAAGCGTATAGAGAAGCCACTGCCACTTCCACGCGATACGCTCCTTTCCCGCCGCCAAGCGATACGCCCCCCACGCAAGAAGCGCGTCTACCGCGAGAATGATGAAGAAGAATTTTCCGTTTACGGTGCCGTAGAAAAGCTGCGTGTTCGTCACAAACGGCAGAAGCGCCGCGAAAACCGCGGCCGCGATGCCCAAGACGCTGTATTTCATACGGCTACAGTAGCTCAAAACGGCGCGGCACGCAAAAAGCCACCCTCGCGGGTGGCTTTTTGCTTCCTGATTGTTCGGACCGAACCGATCAGCGATCACTAACCAAGGGTTAGTTGAGCGCGATGGTCGAGGTCGTGAACTCTTCAGGCAGATCGAAGTAGTACATGTTCTCGTACGTCGTGTCATCGGCCGTGCTCCATCCGACAGCCTCGAGGTACATACGGTAGATACCGTCGTCCGAAGCGTCGTTGTTGGTCTCCGTAACCGTGAGCGTAATACGAGTTGACTTACCTTCGTTGATCTGGATGTTGCCGACGCTCGATGTCAGCGACACGCCGCTCGGCGTCGTGTAGGTAACGCTGTCGGCGAGGTCATCCGTCGTCGCCGTACCGGAGTCGGTAATGACGTAGAGAATGCCGTCCGTTACCGTGCCGAGGCCCGTGTCAACGTCGATGTCAGCCGTCGTTGCGGCAGTACTCGTCGAGACGTAGACCGTGCCGCCGAAGGATGATACGTCGAAGACAAGCGTGAAGATTCCGACATCGTCGTCATCGCCGCCTGCTCCATCGGAATTGATGGCAGTGCTTGCGGAGACGAACGAGAGATTGATGCCGCTGTCGTAGACCGCGTGCGGGCCGCCGGTAACGGTGCCGGTCTTATCGGCATCCGCAAGGGCTTCGCCCGTCTCGTCTTCAACGCGGAAGAGCGTTCCTCTGTCTGTCTCGTTCTCGCTGACATCCACCTGGATGGTGTCGCCTACGTCGAGGTTGTCGCCCGTCGAGAGCAGATCTGCCTCGATGTATGCGCTCACCTTGTCGCCTGCAGCGAGGGTGTAGTTCACTTCGTCGAAGTGAACACCTTCATCTGTACCAACGCTGGCACCATCGGTGTCATTGGCGTATGAAGCCGTGCCGTATGACGTGCCGTCAATGACGAGCCGTATCGCCGGGGACGTGCCGCCGGAGAGAATATCGTCTACATGCGCAGCGCCTGTAACCGTCGTCGAAGCGTGGAAGTCTTCGATCTTGAGATCAGAGTCGCCCACCGCCTCGAGAGTGAATGAGGCGAGCTTGACGTTGGTCGTCTTGTTGGACGCATGCACGTCAATGACATGCGGGTTGTTGACGACGTCGTCGTCCGCCGCGATCTTGAATTCGACATCCGAGGCGGTCGCGTAGGTCTCGAAGGTGAACGTGCGGCCGGCAGCGTCGTTGATGACGCCCGTCGAGCTGTCGGTGATGACAGAGCTCTGCGCGTCGCGGAAGCGAACGTTTTCGAGCTCGACAGACCAGCTGTCGCCGGCGCTTGCCGAGTCTAGGTTGGAGATACCCGAAACCGCGATGGTAAGTTTCTCCGTTTCGCCCATGCGGATAATGGCTCCGCTGGCGAGCGTAACGGTCTTGTCGTAGTTGTTGTCGTCGGTGAAGTCGTCTGCGTCAACGCGCGCGACTTCTGTGCCGTCGAACCATATAGAGACCTCGCTCGCGTAATCTTCGAAGTCGGGTTCGTTGTTGGCGGTACCCGCGTCGCTGAAGTTGAGGTTGACCGCCGTCAGCTCGATGTCGGAGCCGTCGTCAGCTTCGATGTCGAAGCCAGCGACCTTAACGTCGTCGGCGCCTTCGCCGACCTCCTCATTGGAGAGCGCGGAGTCGTAGTCCACATCGGTGATCGAGCCTGCGCCGCCCTGAAGACCCACAGGAGGCGGAGGCGGAGCGCCCGTGCCAGTACCCGTTCCGGTACCAGTACCTGTGCCTGTGCCTGTGCCTGTGCCAGTTCCGGTGCCAGTGCCTACGCAGAGCGCGTTGGCCTGAGCAATCGATGCCGATCCCCAGAAGCCGGTGCCGGCTGTGAGGCCGAGCGGCGTGAGGATGTTGGCGGCATAAGCGTTCTGGAATGCGACAACCGCAGCCCTGGTAGCAGGACCGAAGTACATCGTTTCATTGCCAGGACTGCCGGCTCCCATCGAGGCGACCATGAAGCCATGACCATTCAAGAATTTCTGAAGATTCATCACTTCACCGCTGCTTGCGCCCTGTTTGAGGGTCATCGTGAAGGTGTAGCATCCCGAACCCGTGGTGGTAGTCGTTCCACCGAGAGCCGCGATTTGCGCGAGAAGCGCGTTGATCTGCGTCTGGAGCTCTGCTACCGTCTGGCCTTTCGCCGGAGTGGCAAAAGCAAACGCGAAACCGAGAACCAAGGCGAGAGAAACCGCGATGCTCGCAATGTTTGTTGTTAATGCTTTACTCATAATTAATAGGTTTTAATTTTTGACCTTTTCCAGCTCTTTCTAGGAGAAAGGGCTGGGCGCACCAATATTCTTTCGACGAGAATATCTGTGCTTTTTGTGTGCCCCGAAACTAAGTGTCGGGACAACTGATAATTTTGCTAGCCCCTGATCCGTCTATTAATAGTATTGGATCAGCGGAGTTAGCAGCAAAGAGAATAGTAGGGAGTTTCTGAGTTTCGGCGAAATGCAGAACGATCGGCCACGCAGATAGGTGCGCACGCTGAACTAAACTCAAGCGTGAATGTGTTCGCGTATTTTTTATTTTCTGAAATCTCTTTCTCGGAAACGCACGCCTCCGAGTCGAGCTTTCAGTTTCGATTCAATATGCTTATGTCAAAGAACGCAAGGGCCACGCGCTTGGCGGCTCTTACACGACGACTCTTCAATATGAAGAATCATCAGCGCAATTATATACTGAGAGCCTGGATGCGCGATGGTAGTCAACTCCACATTTTGTGGATAACTTGCGCATAAAACGAACCCAAAAAGGCCCCTTTCATGAGCAAGTCAGGGAACAATAGCCCAGCGACGGTTTGGAGTCAACAGCCCCGGNAGCTCAAANCGCGGACACAGAATAAGCCTTTATGGCCCGCTGCGAGCATCCCAAACACCTCAAACGCCGGACATACAGATTGACGGTCAAAAGGATTCTTTCTTTCCAACTTGTTTCATGCAATCTTCAGGCAGCATACGAAAACCCTGTCTAGGCAAGTGAGTAGCGACTCCACCTCTTTAACCCCGTTCTTTTGACAATACCCTGCTGAATAAGAGCGTTCAGTTCGCGCTGAATGGTCTTTTCGCCATATTCGGGAAGATTGGCGGCAATATCGCGTATATTGAGTTCTCCTCCTGTGCGCAAGATACCCACGATGCCACTTGATCGAGATCTCGCAGCGGTGGGTGATCCCCCGGCAGTAGCAGGCCCAGTAAAGGACACCGCGCCACTGTCCCTAAGAATATTCGAGTCCTTTATAGCGGTTCTGTCCTTTATGTCTCTTTGTCCTTTATAGATGTCAGGTACATCCGTTAATTCCTCCCTTGAAAATACAAATGACTCGGAAAGGGTAGATCTACCTGCGGTTAAGACAAAAGCGCCGAGTTCATCGGCAGCACCCACCACGACTTCTGCATTTTGACTTGATACAAACCCAGCAAAAACCATAAGCCGAACGAGAGACATGAGATGCCGTATCGCAACCCGAAATTCTGATAGTGCAGTTGAGGCATTTGACCTCAACTCATCCCGAGAGGCGAGTGCCTTCGGGAGTATGGATGTCGCAACTTTTCTCGATTCGATGCGCAGGGTTTCGTCTACAGGAATGTGATTTGTCATGAGAAAGACAGCGGCGATTAGACGCTCCGCTCGCCGGTACATCCTATCCCCTGATTTATTTCTTCCAAAGGGGTTCGTAGTGATAGGATTGTCGAGAAATCTCGAGAAGAGATCTGTTTTTGTGTCCCTTATCTCGTCCATAATATGACTTATATTTGTCCTTAAACTGTCCGAAATCAATCGAGTCCTTGAAAGTATATAAAGGACATGCTGGAGATGCAATGTCTGCTTCGCGACATAAAACGCGCGCCGTAAAGGCGCAAGCTCTCGTGGTATCATGTGCTGATACACGATATATGGCTGCAAACGGCGGGAAAAAATCTGATCGCGAAAAGGGTGGCAGGTCAAAGAGGAGGGACCAAAAGACGGATGGGGTATCTGTCCGTGCGTCAATCTCTTCGGGCGCTATCCGCAGTGTCAGCGCGATTTTTTTTCTTGCGATTGCAGGCTTCCTCGTCCTTGCACAGCTTGGCGCTGGCGGCGCTATTGGAGCTTCTGCATATACGTTTCTATCTTCGCTTCTCGGCATTGGATATTTGCTACTCCCGCTTTCTTTTCTTTTTCTCGCCGTCATTATCTTCCAATCATTTGAGAAAAGATTCGGCGCTATTCAGATAGTAAGTGTAAGCGTGTTTCTGCTCTCAAATCTTGGGCTCATAAATCTCGCTTTCCCGGGGAGGGGCGGCATCGTGGGCGGGCTCATCTCGCGACCCTTGACTGCCGGACTCGATGTGGCCGCAACGGCTATCTTTCTTTCGGCCTTTACCATAGCTGCGCTCATCATTGCTTTTGACCTGCATGTCATAGAACTGCTACGCGCCCTCTGGAGTAACATGCGCTCGCGGCCTATCGAGCATCCGGGCGACGACGTGACGGAGGCGCAGGTGACCGGGCTTGTGACGGAAGAAGAGGAAGTGGTCGGAGAGGTGGAGCAAAAGCCCGCCGTGCCCGAGCGCGAGCATGTACCCCGCATGTCTACCTTTTCCGATAGCGAAACGGCGAGTGGTTTCCCTATCATCGCCGCAACAGGCAGCGCGTACAACCCTCCCCCGCTTTCCATTCTCGCGAAGAATAAGGGCAAGCCCGAAGTGGGCGACGTGAAGGCCAATATGAACATCATCAGGCGCACGCTGCAAAATTTTGGCATTCAGGTGGAAATGGATGAGGCATCTATCGGCCCTACGGTAACGCGCTATGCAATGAAACCTGCCGAAGGAGTGCGGCTCTCAAAGATAGTAGCCCTGCAGAGCAACCTCGAGCTCGCGCTCGCCGCATCCCCCGTGCGCATCGAAGCGCCGATTCCTGGAAAATCGCTCGTGGGCATCGAGGTGCCCAATATTGCTCGTACGACGCTCGGCCTCGCGCCTCTCGTGGGCGACGAGGGCTTCGCTTCTTCCGACAGGCCGCTTCTCATCTCGCTCGGCCGCTCCATCACGGGGCAGCCGCATTTTGCCGATCTTGCCCGCATGCCGCATCTCTTGGTGGCTGGCACGACGGGTGCGGGTAAGTCGGTGGCCATACATGACTTCGTGGTGAGCCTCCTCTACCGCTGCGGGCCGGAGCGGCTGCGCTTTATCATGGTTGACCCGAAGCGGGTCGAGCTTACGATGTATAATTCGATTCCCCATCTCCTCACACCGGTCATTACGGATCCCAAAAAAGCAATCCTCGCGCTCAAGTGGCTCGCCAAGGAGATGGAACGCAGGTATAACATCCTCGAGACGGAGCGCGTGCGGGATATTGCCTCGTATCACGACAATGTGGTCGCGCCAGCGTTAGAAAAATTTGAGAATCGAAAATTGGAAATTGAAAATTCGGAAGCAAAGCTTCCGGAGGCCATGCCTTACATCGTACTCATCATAGATGAGCTCGCGGATATTATGAGCGCGTATCCGCGGGAAATGGAAGCTGGCATCGTACGACTCGCGCAAATGAGCCGCGCCGTCGGTATTCACCTCATTCTCTCGACGCAACGACCAAGCGTGAAAGTCATCACCGGCCTCATCAAGGCCAACATCCCCGCCCGAGTGGCTTTGCAGGTGTCATCACAAATCGATTCGCGCACCATTCTCGATATGGGCGGCGCGGAGAAACTCCTGGGCGCCGGCGACATGCTCTTCCTCTCGGGAGAGATGTCGAAGCCGCGCCGCATTCAGGCCTCGTATATATCGGAAGCGGAAGTGAAAAAAGTGGTCGCGCATGTGGCGAAGGAGNGCGAGGGGCAACTCGTTTCCGAAATTAATTTTGAAGATGCCGCAAAGGCGGGCGGTGGCAGCGGACCCGACGCAATTTTCGCCTCGATGAGCGAGGATGATGATGATGACGAACTCTACCCGCAGGCAAAACAGACGGTGATGGAGGCCGGCAAAGCTTCGACGAGCTATTTGCAGCGCAAACTCGGCATCGGCTACGCCCGTGCCGCGCGCCTCATGGATCTATTGGAACAGCGCGGCGTAATCGGTCCCTCGGATGGCGCGAAGCCACGCGACGTGATCGGCGTCGCTTCCCC
>C687J35504_10002815_pt1 | contig 11630 bp, 7 predicted proteins | sample RifCSPhighO2_02_FD_35504 | JGI IMG/M metagenome (IMG submission 35504) | reverse complement strand
TATCTCCGTTAAGTTATATTTTTCTATTAAACTGTTTTTAGCAGAATCAACATCATTACTCTTTTTAATTAAAGTTACGATCTCATCAATATCATTTAATGCTATTATTAATCCTTCTAATATATGCGCTCTTTCTTCTGCTTTTCTTAAATCAAATCTTGTTTTTCTAGTAACTACGTTTTTTCTATGTTCAACAAAATATTTTATTAAATCTATTAAACCCAATATCTTCGGCTTATTATCTACTAAAACAATATTATTAATTCCAAAAGTAACTTGTAATGACGTACGTTTATATAATTGATTTAAAACAATCTCAGGATTGAAATCTTTTTTAACAAAAATAACAATCCTCATTCCACTTCGATCTGATTCATCCCTAATGTCCTTTATTCCTTCAACTATTTTATCCCTAACTAATTCTGCAATATTCTCAATTAGTAGGGATTTATTTATCATATATGGAATCTCTGTGATAATAATCTTTTCATTCTCAATTTCACATTTTGCTCTAACTAAAATTTTTCCTTTTCCAAGTTTGTAAGCATTTTTTATTCCTATATTGCCGCAAATTATCCCTCCAGTAGGGAAATCAGGTCCTTTAATAAATTCCATTAAAGCCTTATAGTCAGATTCTTGATTATCAATAAAATAAACTATAGCATCACTTAGTTCTCCTAAATTATGTGGTGGAATATTCGTAGCCATTCCTACAGCAATCCCAGTAGAGCCATTTAACAAAAGATTAGGGATCTTTGAGGGTAAAACCCCTGGTTCTTCTAATGTTCCATCAAAATTCTGTATAAAGTCTACAGTATCCTTTTGTATATCTGCTAATAATTCTGATGTAAGCCTCGACATCTTGGCCTCAGTATATCTCATATGTGCTGCCTTGAATTCAGTAGAACCAAAATTTCCATGTCCGTGTACTAAAGGATATCTTAAAGAAAATGGCTGTGCCATCCTAACTAAAGAATCATAAATTGCTGCATCACCATGTGGGTGATATTTAAAAGTTTCTCCAACAATTCTTGCAGATTTAACAAAATTTTTATTAAATTCTAAACCCATAGAATACATACTATATAAAATTCTCCTATGAACTGGTTTTAAGCCATCTCTAACATCTGGCAAGGCCCTAGAAACTATAACACTCATAGAATAATCTAGATATGCTTCTTTCAATTCCTCTTGTATTAATCGTTCTTTAATCTCCTCAACCATTTTATACATCCAAATTTTTTACTAATTTAGCATTCTCCATAATAAATTCCTTTCTTGGTTCCACTTCCTCTCCCATCAATATAGTAAACATTCTATCAGCCTCAATAGCATCATCGATAGATACCTTCTTTAATATTCTATTATTTACATCCATCACAGTCTCATATAATTCACTGGCATCCATCTCCCCCAATCCCTTAAATCTTTGAATTACAACATTCTCACCTAATTCTTTTAGAATAATATTCAATTGAGATTCATCTCTAATATAATGAGTTTTTTTATTCTTAATTACCTTAAACAAAGGTGGTTGAGCAACATAAATATGTCTATTTTCTATTAATGGCCTCATATGTCTGTAAAAAAAGGTTAATAATAAACAAGAAATATGATTTCCATCAGAATCCGCGTCAGTAAGTATAACAATTTTACCATATCTTAACTTATCAATATTGAATTCATCAGAAACACTAGTCCCAATAGCTGTAACTAAATTTGTTATCTGCTCACTCTTAAAAATCTTATCTAATCTTGCTTTTTCTACATTTAGTATCTTCCCTCTTAAAGGCAAAATGGCTTGAAATTTTCTATCTCTAGCATCAACACCAGTTCCAGCTGCACTGTCCCCCTCTACTAAAAATAATTCTGTTCTCTCTCCCTTCTCTTGACAATCTATCAATTTGCCAGGTAAACCCCCTGACTCTAAGACACTCTTTCTTCTAACCAGTTCTCTTGCCTTTCTAGCAGCCTCTCTAGCCTTAGCTGCTGAAATACACTTTTCTACAATAATTTTTATAACAGAAGGATTCTCTTCAAAAAAAGTAGTTAATTTCTCAAAGACAACACTATCTACTAAACCCTTAATCTCAGAATTTCCTAACTTTCCTTTAGTTTGACCCTCAAACTGAGGCTCTAGTAATTTAACTGATATTACACCTGTCAAACCCTCATGAACATCATTTCCAGTCAATGACAACTCATTTTCCTTCTTATTTAATTTTTTTAAAAAATGGTTTATTGTTCTTGTTAAAGCTGTATTAAATCCAATTAAATGTGTTCCACCCTCTAGAGTATTAATATTATTAACAAAACTAAAAATATTTTCATTGTAACCATCATTATATTGTAAAGCAACCTCAATTTCAGTATCTCCATCCCTTTTCAAATGAATTACCCTCTCATGAAGCGGTGTTTTATTTGTGTTCAAATATTCAACAAAACTTCTTAGTCCACCCTCATAACAATAAATATCAGCCTTCTCAGTTCTATTGTCCTGCAATTCAATACATAATCCTGAGTTTAAAAAAGCCAATTCTCTTAATCTACTTGAAATAATATCATACTTAAGTTCTAAAGTAGAAAATATCTTATCATCTGGCCAAAAAGTTACTAACGTACCAGTTTCATTTGTTTCTCCTATACTTTTTAAAGATTCTTTTGGTATACCCCTTTCATATTCTTGATAAAACACCATCCCTTTTTGCTTAATCTCAACAACCAATCTTTTTGATAGGGCATTAACAACACTAGCCCCAACACCATGTAATCCCCCTGAAATTTTATAAGTATTTTTGTCAAACTTTCCACCTGCATGCAACATAGTAAACACTATTTCAACAGCACTTTTTTTTTCTTCTGAATGAATCTCTGTTGGTATTCCTCTACCATTATCTTTAACAGTAACAGACCCATCTTGATTAATTATTACATTAATTTTATTACAAAAACCAGCAAGTGCTTCGTCTAAAGCATTATCTATTAACTCCCAAATTAAATGGTGTAAACCCTTCTCTCCAGTATCCCCAATATACATACTCGGGCGTATCCTCACCGCCTCTAAACCCTTCAGAATAGTTATATTTTTTGCAGTATATTCACTCATTTTATAATAAAAAATATATTGTAATTTAAATAGCTTTCTTATTTTTTAAAAGGTAAAATATTGGGTTTATAGCTCATTTTAAGCTAAATTAATTTTTAATATTGAAAATTTGTAATGACATCCTCTCCATTCTAATAGAGCTTCCAGTCAAGATTTCTCTTGGCATATAGTTCTTATTTCATCCACAATAGCCAACAAAGTTTGTACTATGTTCAGTGTTAGGCTTGGCATAGTCCATACCTACAATTAAAATATAAAAATAAATATTTGCATTTTGAAATTAAAAGTACTGGTTTATTTATAAACTTCATATAAATTCGTCTTTCTATAATGGAGACAAATATTTATATACTATAAGTTTACATATCTAAACTAGGAGTTTAAATGAGAGAAATCACTCAAGCAGAAATGAACATTGTACTCTAGCTTGTAAAGAGCCCTGAAGTAGATTATAACGCAAACAACCTAGCAAAAGTGATAGGCATTACCGCCATGGGCGCACTCAAAATATTAAAACGACTCGAAAATGAATCAATCTTAAAATCCAAGAAAATAGGCAAAGCAGTGATCTATCGAATAAATATCGGGAACTCTTATGCCAAACGCTATATAGAATTAATCTTATCCAGAGAATCTCTTCACGCTAACCCCTAGATAAAAAGATGGGTTGAAGAATTGAGAAAAATAAAAAATGCTGACGTGATAGTTCTCTTTGGCTCTGTTTTAGAGAAGCCTAATCCCAACGATATTGATGTTCTTTTAATGACTGACCAAAAACGGTTCCCTAAACTTCAACAAGAGATAAAAGAACTTAACGAAATAAACATTAAAAAAATTCATCCTATGTATCAAACCTCCAATGATATCATTAAAAATATTAAAAAGAAAGACAAACCACTTCTCAATGCCATTAAAGGTATAGTTATTATAGGAGAAGAAAAATTTTTGGAGATTTACCATGAGTCACGCAAAGAATAAAGTTGAGTGGTGCTTGAACAAAGTAAAGAGAGAACTGCAAGAGGGAAAACAACACCGCGGACTAATCAAAGTTAATGCTGATTTTGAAAAAGCAAGGGACCATTTAGCAAAAGCAGAACATAATTTCAAAGTAACTCTCTACCTTCAACGAGGAGGATATACTGATTGGTGTCCCAGCAGTTTATTTTATGTCATTTATCATTGCTTTCTCTCTATTCTCGCAAAATTCGGTTACGAAACAAGAAATCAAGAATGCACTTTTGCTCTTATTGCAAGTCTTATTGAAGACAAAAAAATAACTATAAGCCAAGAAGATTTGGAAAGAGTAAGCACTCTGAACATGACAGAAACACAGGAATTAAATCTTTTCATATCAGAACAACCGAGCATTTTATCTATGAGTGTTCTATAGACCACCATATTATTTTTTCTCTTTAATCTGTTTCTTTTTCTTCTGGATCAAATACAAATAATTTTCATCAGAGACTACTGATTTCCCTATTTTTTGCTCAAGTTCTTTTCGAGCATTTTTAGCAATGTCACCGCCTTCTTTGGCAGTATGTTTTAACTGAGGAAACCCCTTGGCATCTTTGGCGATAGTAATATCTGTAGTTGCTTTTTCTCCAAACATTGACAGGATCAACTCCCAATCGTTCATGTGGTCGCGAAGATTTTGATTTTGTTTCTTTAATCCCTTAAACTGTTTGTATTCACCAACTGTTTTCCCAAATGTTGCCTTGGAAATTTCATTAGTAAGAATGGCAAAATCCTTCTCTTCCTGAACGCCTCTTGACTTCCATTCATCTGTTAAATCCTGTCTAATCGCGATGCCTCTTAACCTTTTATCAATCCAATCTTGGGGGTAACCTTTGAGTTCATAATATTCTTTCACCCTATCCTGAGCAAGTTCTGGGTTTTCAATCTCTTCAATCCGTTCTTTCCCAACTTGAGCTAACCACATCTTAAATGGCTCTGCCTTTTTGGAGGGAATGGACTGAATAAGCCTAAAAGCATTTTTGGTATTAACACAGTCAGTATATCGTAATTTACCATCCTCAGCCGGCATTTTCAAACCGTTACAAATTGTAACGAGTTGGGNTTCCCTATGCTTAAGCACNCTCCAATAAGTNGTGGGATTATCACTTTCGCTCAATACAGCAACTATATCAACAACAGAATAAAACCATTGATCATCATGCCAAAGTCTTCTAATACTTCTATCTTGAAATACTATCAGTCCTTTTTGAGCCTCTTTTTCTACCATCCTAAAGCTTAAAAGTAACTGTTACTTTAAATACTTTCTTAAACGATTTGCCCCCGATTCTCCTAGACTTTACTCTGCTTTGCAGTAACCTCATCATTATTCACTCTTCAAAACTACGTCTGCCAATGAGCCTGAGCGGAAAAAAACTCCTTCGGGGGCACTGCGCTTCTCACTTCGTTCGACCTCGCCTAACAAGGACTTTGAGGTTCGTCCCTCAGTTCTGGGCTCACCCAAATCATCACAGATTTGATAACGAAATTAGTGGCGGCAACTTCTCAAAACCCCATACGTTAACTACAATTTTTTCTGTTCCTTTGATACTAAACTTGAAATGCTTGCGTTACTGATGATAAAACTAGAAAAGAAGTGCTCGCCCTGACTATGAACTCATCCTTAGAATTGGAGGCCCCCCATATTTTCTCTGATGGTGTCTCAATTCATCTGAACCGCAATGATACTAGTCTATTAATGTGAATTGGAATCTTTCATCATTCATTCCTCTAAAGAAAACATTAGATGGTCTTGGATCAACATGATGAGAGATTCTCAGTTTTCTTCCGGTTTGTTCTAAGTCTCTATAAAGTGCAACAAGAGCTGCTTCAGCAAATGGAAGTACTTCCCTCAGCCTTTAACCCCCTCAGTCTCTCAGATAGGAGTAAGTTCAGCCTATATGGGCTGACCAACTACAATTTTGCAGATGATTCTCGAACCAGCTTTCCCCACCAGATTCTCTTACTCTTTCCAAAGAGTCTTCTGAAAACAAATAAATCCCATCAAATTCAAAAGCAGGATCTAAAATTAATTCAGTCACGATTGTACTATCAGTCCCAAAATGTTTTCGTAACGGAACCAATTCATATCTTTCGCTTTTTGGNAAAGCTTGTTCAATTCGTCGTAATGTAACTAAACTTTGATAGGGATGTCCTTTAACAAAAACATACATTTCCACTTCTTGTATTCCAGAATCTTCGCCGATAGGAAGCAAAGCTCGGAAGCCTTTAGCAGTTTTTCCAACAACATCGTACTCAAAATCATCGGGGAAATGTTCTTCTTCAAATTTGACAATCCCTTCTAACCCACCTAATTTTCTTTCAACAAACTCTCTACCATTGTCAAAGATAAAGATTCTACTTCTACCCCTTCTTTCAGTGTTTTCAGGAGGGACATAACTATACAAAGTTCCAAAATCCAACGGTTGTTTTCCCAGCTTCTTAATTGTTACACCGGTCATTTTATCATAAAAGTACTGGTTTATTTATAAACTTCATATAAATTCGTCTTTCTATTATATTAAGTACTTAAATATACAAATATAACAAGACATACTTTAGATTATGAAATTCCAAAAACAATTTTCTAGAAAAGTTGGAGATGTGGAATATGCTAAGTGGGTTTTAGTTATCCTCCTAATATCATAGAAGAACTAAAATGGAAAGAAGAACAGAAATTGGGAGCTAAAATTAAAGAAAATAAGCTGACAGTTAACTTTTTGTTCAAAACTCTAGACGTTTACTTTACAGTTCACCTATTTTCAAAATTAAATAACCTCAACAACAGCCTTATCCATTCTATTATAAAATATATCCTCACATAAAACAAAATATAATCCATTACTATCTAAACTTAAACTATGTATTTTACCCCCTGAAAAACTAAAAGGCATAGCTTCATCAAAAATAGTTGTCTCATTTAAACCATATTTGCAATTAGCATCCTCATCAGTCTCAACAATAATATTATTCCCTTCTTGATATACATGCTCCATTAATGGCTTAATCCTATCAACAAAAACCTCAACCTTAAAAGGTTTAATATCCTCATTTCCAACAAAATCAGTGCATTTTATATTAAAGTCATAAATACCCTCTAATAAACCAGGACCAAACGGCTGATTACTCTGAGAACTATCAGTATTTACAAATTCAGTATAACCTATATTGTTTAAATTATATTTACATATTGATTTACCAGCATCACCACCACCACCAAAAGTACTTACTTTCAAAGTAAAAGTATCACCATATATTTTATCACCACAACTAGAACCATCCCCCTGAATACATTCAATTAACCCTATAGTTAAATTCTCTGTTCCATAAACAACATAAGAATTAAATCCACCAAAATCAACACCATTTGGCCAATCTTGTATATTATTATTTCCATCTCTATCTGAACATTTAAAATAATAATCATTCTGTCCCAATTGAACATCTTTTAAAATTCCATTACATTCTGTTGCATGAACCAATCCACCAGAACTGCAAGATAAATAATTATCCATCTGATCAAAAGGAACTTGTGGAAATTTACTCCACCTACATCCCCCCTGATTACCTAATAAAGTCTCTTCATTAACATAAACAGTAATTTCTGTATCAGTATCACCAAATTTAACATAATTCTGTCCTGGCTCTGGACTAAATCCAGTAACAGTTGGAGGAGTCATATCTGGTTGATTAGCAACCTTAAAATTAATTGTGAATGATCTATCATTAGTATTTGCATTAGGACTTGCATCCTGGCATCTTACATAATAATTAAATTCCTGACCTTGTTTTAAAGCATCATAATACAAAGTATGTTCAATACTTAATTGATCTCCCTCTAAAAATCCAGAATCCATAGTATCATAAGTAGCACTTGACAAATCACTTAATTTACATCTTGCGATATCATCTAATCCAGAAGCAGAATCTTTTGTTTTCAAAACAATTTTTAAGGAATTATTTACATCATCTATAAAACCATTTAATTGTAAATTTTCTGAATTACTTGAATAATCACATCCACCTACTAAATCAGGAGCAGCTTTATTACATTCATAACTTACTTCTTTTACCTCTAAAACTGGAGAATTAACATCACTACTTAAAACTTCAACACAAGCTGGTCCATTAACTGTTTGGAAAAATTCACAACTCTTTCCTAAAGATGCACATAATTGGGAAGTACATTCATATCCTGGTTTTTCAACCATTAAATCTTCTATATTTGCTAAAGAAGATTCTAAATCAGTATCTTGCAATCCTTGTAATGAATCAAATAATTCTTTACTGCCATATAGATTAGTTACAAAAGGATCTGGTAATAATCCCATCTCACTTTGTTTAGTATGACATTTATAACAATCTGCTCCACCTTGAGGAACTTCCCAATTAGAACATTGGAATTCAACATCTCTATTTTCTTCATCTTTACAGGTAGCCAATACTACTGTAAAAATAACTAATACAGTCATAAAAGTCAAACCAAGACCTAAACCTACGGGACCTAATGCAGAAAACCCCCCAGACAAACCACCTAAAATTGCTCCCCATGTCCCAGTTGTACCTCCTACAGCTGCAGCACCCACACCGCCTGTAATAGAAGCTAAAGCAATAGAACCAACAGTACCTCCCATAGCGACTGCTGTACTACTAGCAATTGCAGCACCAATAATACCACCAGTAATAGCCCCTGCTACAGCAAACCCTCCAGCAATAGCCCCCAAACCAATAGCTGCAACTTCAGTATTATACAAACCCTCCTTCCCAGGAACATCAAATTCCAAAGAACCAAAACTCAATAAATTACCTTCAGAACTTTTATAATCCTCAAAATTAATATTTTCTTCATATAAATAATCCTGCACATCTTCTAAATTATTACCACTACTTCCATAACTTTTATCATTCCTTTCATCTATCCAACCCTTCCATGCATCATAGTCATCACCATTACACTCATAATTAATATAAGTTCCATCACCACAATTTCTCTCAAAACCAAGATTACTAAACTGTTGAGCTAAATTATATTTTGCTCCACAATCTCCATAAGCATTACATATTGAATTTATCCCTTTTTTTGTTTCAAAATTATAGATCTCACAACCTTTAGAACAATACCATTCATCACCAACACATTCTTCTTCCCAAAAAGTAGCCTCTTCCATCATTATAGTTCCAGCAGAACAAATATCATCCTCAGAATCATCTTCATCATCAGAAGAAACAGAAATAGTAGCAGGAGCAACTAAAGGAACACAATATCCACTTTCTTTTGTATCTTGAACTGTATTATCAAAATTCTCACTTAAGATATATTCTTTATTAGAAGAAACATCAACCAAAACAGTAGAATATTTTCCAGGAGTTAAATCACTAAAAGTATTACTATATTCTATATAAGTATCATGATCAGTAGCAGTCATAGAACTAACTGAAATTGATTTAATGACATTATCTCCATCTTTAATATAAATCTGATCATCAGTAACAGATTCATCTAAATATTTACCACCAGAAATTAATAATTCTTTAGAAAAAGAATCATAACCAAAACTAATTTCAAAAGAAGGAGCAACAGTTTCTTCTTCAGAACCACCCAACCAAACACACATCAAAGAAGGATCTTCACAATCTAATTTAGTTGTAGCCTCAGAACAACCCTCCCATAAATTCTCAACACATGAACCAGCAGACATTGAAGTAGTAGGAGAAAACTTCAGCTCACCATACATGCAAATTCTAGATCTATCGCTAGAACATTGTTCAACCATTTCTTGACCTTTCAAACAATAATGCCTATAGTGTGTTGAACCAGGTAAATCTAAAGTAGGACCAACAGCAGCCTGATATTCACACCAAGAGTCACCATGTTTACGAGTAATAACATCAACTAAATCACCATCACCATTCTCATCAACAATAAGACTATCCCAAACATTTGTACAATCCCAACTAATACAACTATCTCCTCTCAAATCACCATCAGAATCACCACAACCAGAAGTACTTCCAGATTCTCCAGTAGAATCACAATCAGCAGAAACATCTTCTAAATTACCACATGAATCATACCAATAAACATCCTCATTATTCGGACCACCACAATCAGTAAAAGAATGCTTCAAACACACATCCTTACATTCTAAAATATTGCTACAATACTCACCAGGAAAAGGTTCACCCTCACAATTCTCTAAAGCACCAAAAATACAACCATCCTCACTAACACAACAACCAGTATCCATCTTCTCACAAACATTTACACATTCACTCTCCAATAATATATCACTTCTAATCTCACCATTATTAAAAACACATTCTTCCTCACCCAATAAAGCACATTGAGTATCCATAACACAACATTTAGGGACACAAACATCAAAATTATTACAATATTGAGCATCATAAAATTCACTCTCAGAAATTAAACCACAAGCAACCTGTGAAGAACCATCATAACAACCATCTTCAGAAACACAACAACCACTTGCTACACAAGCATTAATAACACTACAACCACCAAATCCAACAAACCCCTCAGAACAATCCTCTTGTGAAATCCCAGAAACACAAGTTTCACCATTTTTAGCAACAGCACAACAACTATCTTCTACTAAAACTTCTTCAGTTTGAGCAAAAACACTACTAATAAAAAAAGACATAGTTACAACCAAAATAATTTGAAACATTGCTTTACTTCTCAAAAAATTAACCATTACTTCCACCCTGTATTGCAAATTGAAAAATATAAGGATTATTTAATACACGAATAATATACACCCTATCAGGATAAGGATTCCTCTTCTCAATATTATATCTACTAGAATGTAAAAGAGTATACCCTAAAGTTTCAAAATCACCAGCCACTGCCTCAGAACTCAAAATATCATTAGCTACATTAATCATATCACCCAATGGTACTTTAACCTCTTTAACAAACAAATTCTTCTCGACTTTAACATTTTTTTGTGTTAAACTTATAGGATAATCAACAGTAACCAAAATATTATCATAATTAATCCTAGTACTCACAAGCATATCCCCAAAATAAAAGGTAAAATCATCGTTATTCATTAAATCAGTAAAATCCAAACATCTAGAAATTGAATCCCCTAATGTTTGTTCTAATCTTAAAGAAAGATCCTCTTTTATTAATAAAGAATTAACACAATTCTCATCAGGATCAATTTTTTTGCATAAAAAGGTAATCTTGTCACCATAATAATATAAATAATCTACTGGATCAAAATAACCCCCTTGTTCACCTAAAATATTAATCTTTTCTCCAACCTTTTCATCAACGCATTTATTTATTCTCTTTTCTATCTCACTCATTTGCACTTGTAAAACCTTTTCTATATTCCCCTCATCACCCTTATCCTCTTTAACTAAAAGATTCCTTCCAAAGATAGCAATAGCTATTATAATGATTATAACTAATCCTAGAATTACAAATATAGTTACTTGTCCCCTTTTTAACATAACATTTTTATTACTCGAACTTTCTTTA
>C687J35504_10002813_pt1 | contig 11636 bp, 7 predicted proteins | sample RifCSPhighO2_02_FD_35504 | JGI IMG/M metagenome (IMG submission 35504) | reverse complement strand
CCATTATTTCCCCTCTAGAAAGAGGGGACAAAGGGGTGTGTAGGGGCGACCCGGCGGGTCGCCCCTACTAAATCGCCTGCTATTTTCCCCTTGACTTGGGGCGTTCATTTGTTATATTCTTACCGTTTGAAGCACAGTCTCCTTTAACCTACCTGGGACGATAAGGCCTCTGTGCGAGAGGGAGGGGTGGCAAGGACTTAGGTATTTCAGGAGGTTTTGTGTCCATCGTAGGTCGGTCCGTCTTAAGCGGAAAGACCCTCCCCGTAGCAGTCTTCTTTCTGGCCATTATTGTTGTGGGGTGTGTCCCTGCTGCTAAGAAGCTCCCTACAGACTCTGTTACGTCCCCCAGCCTGACAGACCTTCCCAAGAAAAAGAGACTTGAGGAATTACCTGTCCTGCAGTTGGAGGAGAAGGTAAAAAAGCCCGACCCCCCCAGGGTCTACAGCCTTTTTGTCAGGGATGCCGACATAAGAGACGTCCTCCAGGGTTTTTCTAAAGAAGGCAAGGTCAATATCATTGTAGACCCGGATGTATCAGGAAAAGTAACTCTAGACCTAAAAGACGTGACCATGGCTCAGGCCATGGATGCCCTACTGAGCCCTATGGGTCTGGAGTACAGGGTAGATAGCGGTTTTATAAGGGTATCCAAACCCAAAGCTATTACAAGGATGTTCCGCCTTAACTATATCCTTACCAAGAGGAGCGGCGAGAGGTTCCTTTCTACCAGTGTGGGTTCTGCGGCAACAGGTGGTACATTAACGGCAGGTAAGAGTGAGGTAAAAGGGACGGATACACAGGACATTTTCCAGGAGATAGAGATGTCCCTGGTAGCCATAGGGTTAAAGTCGGCCGGAATGCTTGGTGCGCAAGGAAGCGGTGGGGCAGGGGCGGCACTATCCATTATTACCACCCTGCCGCCAGGTATAAAGGGCTTATTCTCTATTAACCGTCAGGCTGGCATAATCCTGGTAACTGCCTTTCCTGAAGTAATTGCCAAGGTGGCTGAATTACTTGAGGCCGTAGAGGGTACCATCCAGAGACAAGTACTTATACAAGCAAAGATAGTGGAGGTCTTCCTCAATGACGAATTCCGATACGGCATAAACTTTGATATGCTCTTCGGAGGGGCATATAAAACGGGCAACAGGAGACCTCCAGCTGCGGCCATTGGACAAAGCATGGACACAAATAGAAAGCTATTACCCGAGATTGCGAGGGATATAAAAACCGTAGCAGGATTCTTCCAATTCACTTTAAGGACTGGGGACATAGAGCCCATCGTAGAGGCCCTATCCATTCAGGGAGACGTAAACGTTATCTCCAGCCCCAAGATCTCCACCCTGAACAATCAGACTGCCATAATAAGGGTGGGACAACAAAAGACGTTCTTTTCGGTTTCAACGACAGTTACTTCAGGAACGGGGACCGCCACAACAAGCTCAAACGTGGAGGAGAATACAATCACAGTGGGCGTTACCATGGACGTTACCCCTCAGATAAGTCAAGATGGGTTCATTACCATGAACATACACCCCAGCGTTACAGAGCAAGTAGGCGAGACCACCGTTAGTACCCCCACCGCATCCGCCACGGCACCCATCCTGGACGTGAGGGAGACGGATACTGTAATAAGGGTGAAAGACGGTGAGACGATTGCAATAGGCGGCCTTATGCAAGATAAAAAGAACTTGAACGAAAACCAGGTGCCTGTCCTGGGGAAGATACCTGGACTGGGTTTCCTCTTTAAGGAGGTAGATAACAAAAAGAGTAAGAGAGACATGGTAATATTCCTTACGCCTACCATCGTTGCTGGAGAAAGGGTAGAAGACCTGGCTACCGAGGATATCCAGAGACTAAAACTTACGGAGAGAAGATGAGCCTATGTACCTAGAATTTTTTGGTCTAAAAGAGAAACCCTTCAGCCTCACCCCCGACCCTAAATTCTTCTTCCAGAGTGAGACGCATAAGGCCAATTTAGAACAGGCCCTGTATGGGATTATGCACAGGGAGGGCTTTATAGTGGTGACGGGCGCCATAGGCGCAGGGAAGACCACCCTCTGCCGAACCATCTACGATAAGCTGGATAGGAAGACCCATACNGCCATGATACTTAACCCCTTCCTCTCGGAGGATGAACTTCTGGAGACCNTCCTNCATGAATTCGGCATCCTGGAGAAGGGCGGTACTCGGCTCTCCAAGAAGGAGATGCTGGACAAGCTGAACGAATTCTTACTGAATACCCTTAAAGGGGGGGAGAACGCCATCCTCATAATAGATGAGGCCCAGAACCTGCCCATGCCTGCCCTGGAGCANATCCGTATCCTGTCCAACCTGGAGACGGACAAAGAAAAGCTCCTCCAGATTATCCTGGTGGGGCAGTTAGGNCTTTTGCGCCTCCTTAATTCCCCNGAATTACAACAACTGGACCAGAGGATACCCGTCAAATGCCAGATTAACCCGCTAAAAAAGGAAGAGGTCCAGAGATACATTGAATATCGCATAACAGTAGCTGGTTCTTCCGGCGAGGTTGCCTTTGCCCCAGACGCACTGGACCTCATTTATGAATACTCACTTGGCATCCCCCGGGTGATAAACCTTATATGCGATAGGTCCCTCCTTGGGGCTTACACCCAACAAACCACCAAAATCAACAAGGCCCTGGTACTAAAGGCCGTAGAGAATCTGAAACTAGAAAAACCAGTGATGTCTAAACAGAAGATGGCGGAGTTAACCTCTGGCGTTCCCCCTGCCGCTACTGCCAGTGCTACCCCTGGTGGCCCCTCCAAGTTTAGCTCTTCCAAGGTCAGGTTACCCTTCATTATAGGTGGTAGCGTAGTCNTTTTGNCAGCTTTTGGGTTCCTTATTTTTGTTCTAATCCAGGGCAAAGGAATCAGGGCAANCCTGGAGCGTCAGAACCAACAGCATCAGCAGGAGGCGAGCTCCTTGCGGAGAGAAAGAGCCCGCTTGGAAGGGGAGAGGTCCAGGTTAGAAAAAGAGATGGCAGACCTCAAAGAACAGGTGGAANCTCTCCGCACCAGGCCTNCTGCCACCAGCCCTGTAGCGGTCTCCGAGGAACTCAAGGATTCTTTCACCATATTTCTCGGNGTCTTTAAAGACAAGGACTCCGCCGTAGAGAAGGGTGCCAGTCTCAAGGAGTTAGGATATAAGGCCTACGTTGTTGGACTGAGTGGCACCTCCCCTGAGAAGCAGTATCGCCTGGTTCTAGGCAGTTTCAAGGAGAAGGAAGAGGCAGAAAAGGTACTGGCAAGACTCCATAACCGTGCAGAACTCATGGATGCCCGCGTGATGGCCTTTTCCGAGATCTCAAGGGTTGACTAACTGCCATGAGTAGAATTTTTGATGAACTCAAGAAGTTCAGGGGGAAAAAGTCAGAACCCCCACCTCCTCCTCCGACTAAAGGTGCTTCTCCTTTTCCCGCAGAATCCCTAAAGGCACAATTCACCCCCAAGCCAGAAAAACCCAGAAGAATCAATTTAAGGCTCTTAATAATCCTTGGTGCTGGAGGCCTCGTTAGTTTGGTAGCCGTCCTCTTACTACCCCGACTCCTCTTTAAGAGTGAACCACCGAAGAAGGAGGCCCAGCAACCGATGACAATGCCAAAGAGGGCCCCAAGACACAGGCCAGCACTAGAGAAAGAGGGCAAGGTCCCAGAGAAAGAGGCTAAGGTAGCCAAGGTCCCAGAAAAAGAGGCCAAGGCCCCAGAGAAAATCGCTAAGATACCAGAAAAGCCTGCTAAGAAGCTCCCATCGGAAGTCCTTATAGAGGAGATAATAATTTCTGAACCTAGCATTCAGGAGATTGTCGAAATAGCCCCAGAACCGGTTAAAGAGGCCCCAAAGGTGGTAATACGTGAGACCCTACCTGCCGTACCAGAGGCGGTTAAGCCAGAAAAACCCTTTATAGAGGTGATAGAGTTGCTTCCCACTACGCCTCCAGCCCCAGAGGTTGCCGTCACAAAGAGACTGGACGAGGAGGGACCTAAGATAGAGATTAAGGCGGCACCACCAATAGAAAAGGCCCCAATGGTGGTGCGGCCAGAAATGCCCCCAGAAAGGCCTGAAGAACGCAGGGTTGAGGCAGAGGGACCCCTAGCGCCACCCCCGCCAAAAGGGGTAGTGGAGGCCCCCGTTGTACCCGAAGTGGCTAGAGAAAGAGTCACTCCTCCCGTAACTGTACCTGCTGAAGTCCCGGCCCCAGTTGCGCCCCCTGAGGAGGAAGCAACTGCAGGTCTGAGAAAGATGCAGAGGGCGGAGAAGTTTAAACTTGCCCTATTCTACCAAAAGAGCGGAGAGACTAAGAAGGCAGAGGCCCAGTATCAGGAACTCTTGAAAGAGAACCCCATGGACGCAGAGGCACATAACAACCTGGGTTCCATTTATCAGGAATTGGGGTACTACGAAAAGGCCGAGGCGGCGTTCCGTAAGGCCGTGCTCTTAAGACCGGATTACCTTGGCGCCCACAACAACCTGGGAGTTGCCCTATATAAGAAGGGAAACCTGGATGGCGCCTTAAGGGAGTTTCAGTCCCTCCTTGAGGCTAATCCCAGAGACGTACAGAGCCTTACCAATCTGGGGGTGGTGCTAAAGAAACAAGGCGACCTCCTGAGGGCCACTAGTGCCTTTCAAAGGGTCTTACAAATAGACCCCACCCATGCCGAGGCCCATTATAACCTGGCCATAATCCTGGAGGAAGAAGGAGAGGTGGCTAAGGCCGTGTACCATTACCAGAAATTCCTGGAGTCCTCCAGGGGTAAATACGCCTCCCTCGCCGAGGAGGTATCTCGCCACCTTACAGATATCTCCCAGAGGGGGTGGAGGTAAAAGACGGAACTTTGGACAAGAGTTCGGGCATAATATAATGCCCTGTGGTGGCGTTCACATTAACTAATTAAGTAGGAATATTTCCATGTCTAAAAAGGCCTTTTTGTTTCTGTCTGCCATCCTCGCAGTAAATCTCGGTGCCTATCTGAGAGAGGTCTCCGCCCAGGATTTCAGTACATCCTTGAAAATGGATGCGATAATTGCCGGGAAGTGGGATAAACCCGAAGAGAGAGAAAAGTGGTTTGAGAAAGTAGTAGCTGAGTCATACGGCTACTACTGGTCCACCGATGGAAACGTCACCCACAGACATCTATGGGAAGCCGGGGGTCTGTACGGATTTTCCCATCTTAAGTACAACACAGATTCAGACCTTTACATCGTTGGCGTAGAAGCAGGATACAGGGTTGGACTTCCTGGCCTGAAGAGGATTACAGTGGGGTTTGAGACCTCGCAGGGCAGTTCCGATAGTATGCACGGCACGGACTCTGACCCTGCATTCTCGGACCGAGGACGTACTAATTTCCTCGGATACCTCAGCTACCAGAAACACAGTGGAGAGGACCGCGCTAAATATATCCGCCCCGCCGTATATATCCGTCCAATAGAGGGTAGGATAACAAATAAGATTACAGGTTATCTTGATGTACTTGGGGAGTATATTAGATATAAGGACAACGTGTATATTGCCCAGGTGACGGACGTCATTCCCGGTACTTCCGGCACATTCGCGGCGGTTAATAATCCTTTCAAGATCCGTTTTGAAGGTGCAGGAGGTGGATTCAGGGGAGGATTTAGACTCCTGGACATGCTCAAATTAGAAGGTCTCTTCAGTTATTACCCCGATATGAGCGTAAAGCGAACACTTCTTTGGGACGTTCCAATAAACCGCAAATTTGTCTTCACTGACGGGCATGGGAGAGGATTTACATCCAGGATGAAGCTGGGTTTTACGCCCTTTAAAAAGCGACAGAACCTGGAAGTGGAAGCTGGCTACCAGTACATGCAGTTTGAACAGCATGGGGGACAGGGCAGGTGGTACAGGTTTAGCGACGGTAACTCAGACACCATTGAGAACTGGGAACGCGCCAGGAGCATCCGTGACGGCTTTTTTGGAGGTGGAACAATAAGGTGGTGAGTAGACATCCAGCCTTCAGATAGAAAGTAACCTTACTCTTGTCCAAAGGTCAGATAAAAAAGACTTGACAATAGTCCCCTTTTTATGTATCTTTCTTTAGGATAGAGACTCACCGGTTTACTAAAACCTAGTACCAAGAGTAACCCTTCCTGGGAAAATCATTCATAATCCTTAATAGGTTTTGCTTATAGTTTCGCACAACATTTAGGTTCGCTTTGCTCACTACNAACTTTAGGGGTGGAAGGGACGCATCCAGTTATGGCATGCCATAGGCAAATCGGCCTTTGGCATATCTGAGGTAGATTTGCCAGGCCATGCCCTGATCCGCCTGAGGCGGAGAAGGGATTGTGGCAACCCCCGACTAATGTGCCTTTGAAGAGACATCTCTCCCCCAGCCTTTCCATGCCTAAGGCAGATTAGTCTTTGGCGAACTTTCCTAGAGCAGGGGTGGGGTTACCCCGCCCCTACTAAAAGGCACACAAATGCCGGAGAGGTTCTTCATAATAGACGGGCACTCTCAAAGTTACCAGGCCTATTATGCTATTTCAGACTTAACAAGCCCAAAGGGTATACCCGTAAATGCCGTATATGGTTTTACTAATATGCTAAGGAGGCTTCTGAAGGAACAGAGGCCGGAATACCTTGCGGTTGTATTTGACTCAGGTGCCCCTACCTTCCGCCATGCGCAGTACAGTGCCTATAAGGCCCATAGAAAGGAGACCCCCGACGACTTCTCTATACAGATACCGTTCATTCACAAGGTCTTAAGGGCCTACAACATACCTGTATACGTATGCGAGGGCTACGAGGCGGATGACCTTATAGGTACCGTTGCCAGACAGGTCGCACAGAGGGGCTTAGACGTCTATATTATTACCGCAGATAAAGACCTGGAACAACTTATAGCCCCTCATGTAAAGATTTATAACGCTAGAAAAGATATGCTCTTAGACTTGGAGACCCTCAAGAGGGAAAAGGGTATCACCCCAGAACAGGTAACCGACCTGCTGGCCTTGATGGGGGACAGTATAGATAACATCCCTGGCGTGCCTGGGGTAGGCCCGAAGACTGCACTGGAACTCCTACACCGTTTCGGCTCTCTGGAGGCCGTACTGGACAACGTTGACAGCATCAAGGGGGGTAAGCGTGAAGAAAGGCTCAGGGAAAGGTTAAAGACCTTTGCAGACCAGGCAAGATTTTCTAAGAGACTGGTTACCATTGATACCCATGCCCCGGTGGAGTTGGACCTGGGGGCCTGCCGCAGAGACGGGGAGGACGAGAAGGAGCTCCGAGATTTGTTCTCCGAACTCGGCTTTAAGACCTTTCTTGCCCAGATGGGCCCAGCCGCGGACAAAAAAGAGGTTGACTACCGTATTATAAATACCCCACAAGGGTTTAGTACCTTCATGGAGGAGTTAAAGAAGACGGATGAATTTGCCCTGGATTTGGAGACTACCAGCTTGCAGGTTACAGAGGCCAGGATAGTGGGACTATCATTCTCCTGGAAGGAAGGGCAGGGGCGGTATCTTCCCCTCATGGCACCCCTGGGGGAGACACCCCTTGACCCCAATGCCCTGGAAGAACTGAGGCCCCTCCTGGAAGACCCAAAAATAAAGAAGATAGGACAAAACCTTAAATACGATTACGCAGTCTTGAGGAATTACGAAATAAGACTTAAGGGCATCGCCTTTGATACAATGATAGCCTCTTACCTCCTGAGTCCCACCAGGAGACGCCACAACCTGGACGAGCTGGCCATGGAATACCTGTCCCACCCCACGACACCTATCACTGAACTTATAGGCCATGGAAAGGCCCAACTTACCATGGATAAGGTAGAACTCCATAAGATAGCCAATTATGCCTGTGAGGACGCAGACATAGCCTATCGCCTGGCCGGGGTCTTTCGCCCACTACTGGAAAAGGAAGGGCTGTCAAAACTATTTGAGGAGGTAGAGGTACCCCTCCTTACCGTACTTGCAGAGATGGAGTACACAGGGGTAAGGATTGACACCAGTTTACTTAAAGAGATGTCCTACGCTCTGGAAAAGAGACTGGAATCCCTTGAGGCGGACATCTTCAGACATGCCGGCGAACGCTTTAACGTGGACTCTCCCAAACAGATAGCCCATATCCTTTTTGAAAAGCTGGGGCTAGAGCCCACCAGACGCACCAAGACAGGCCCCTCCACGGTGGCAGCGGTGCTGGAATCCCTGGCAAGAGAACACCCACTCCCCGCCCTCCTGGTGGAACATAGACAGTTGAGCAAGTTGAAATCTACCTATATAGATGCCCTACCCAGGACCGTGAGCAACGGCCGGGTACATGCCTCTTTTAACCAGACGGTTACTGCTACGGGCAGGCTATCCTCCAGCGAGCCCAACCTGCAGAACGTACCCATAAGGACTGACGTGGGCAGACAGATACGGCGTGCCTTTACCCCATCTCAGGAGGGCCTAGTATTTCTGGCCCTGGACTATTCTCAGATAGAACTCAGAATCCTGGCCCATTATTCAGAAGACCCTGCCATGTTGAAGGCCTTCCAGGAGGATCAGGACATACACGCCTGGACGGCCTCCCGGCTCTATGGGGTAGAGGCAGGGCAGGTGAGTCCTGAGATGAGGCGTACGGCGAAGGCGGTAAATTTTGGCATCATATACGGCCTCTCCCCCATGGGTTTATCCAGGGAGCTGGGTATATCCATAGAAGAGGCCAAAAGTTTTATAGAGGCCTATTTTAATCTCTTCCGTGGGGTCAGGCATTTCAGGGAGACGGCCCTCCTTGAAGCCAGAGGGAAGGGTTGGGTCAGTACCCTTTTAGGCAGGAAGCGTCCCATACCTGGCATAAACTCCTCCAATAAGCAGAAGAGGGGTGCGGCGGAGAGGGTGGCAATAAATACCATAATCCAGGGTTCTGCCGCTGACCTGATAAAGGTGGCCATGGTCAGGGCCCACAGGCGTTTGGAAGAGACAGGTTTACGGGCAAGACTCCTCATCCAGATACATGACGAACTCCTTTTTGAATTGCCGGAGGGAGAGCTAGCCACCACTACCCACGTCCTCCAGGAAGTAATGACCCAGGCGATTTCTCTGCGGGTACCAATAAGGGTCAACGTCAAGGTAGGAAAAAATTGGATGGAGGTGGAGTAGGGGAGTCCGCCTGAGGCGGATGCCTCTACAGGGCGGACTCGTATGAGACCCAGGGTTATAGGGATTATGGGTGGCGTTTTGTAGCCGTAGGCTTTAGCCTGTGGAACATAAAGAAGCATGAAACCCAGGGTTATAGGGATTATGGGCGGTGTTGCTAGTGGTAAGAGCATGGTGGCAGAAATGCTGGGTTCACTTGGGGCAGAGGTAATCCATGCCGATGAGATGGCCCACGAACTCCTTGAAAAGCCAGAGATAAAAGAGAAGGTATTAGAAAGGTGGGGAAAGGGGCTTTTGGGGGGAGAGGGAAAGGGAGGGGGGGAAGGAAAGATAGACCGTGGGAAATTGGCCAGTATCGTATTCTCCAACGGGGAGGCCCTGAAAGAACTGACCAATCTACTCCACCCGCCAATCCTGGAGTCCATCCGGAGGCTTGTCCTTGAGTCCGCCTTAGGCGGAGAAGGAGGGGTGGACAGGAAGGAAAAGGAATCTATACCCCTGGTTATAGATGCGGCCCTTCTGTTGGAGACGGGGCTAGATGGGGCTTGTGACCTGTTGATTTTCGTGGAGGCAAGACCTGAGGTAAAAGAAGAAAGGTCCCGACTCAAGGGATGGTCCCGTGGGGAAGTCCAGAGACGGGAGGGCTTTCAAGCCCCTGAGTCCCAAAAGAAAAAGAAGGCCCACGTCGTGATAAACAACGACTCCTCAAAGGAGGAGACTTTTAGACAAGTAAAGGATTTTTGGCAAAAGTTAGTTTTATAAGTTACTTGGAGGAACATTATGGCTGTTAAGAAGACGAGTGTAGCAGAACAAACAGTAGTTGAGGAGCCTAGAAAGGCTGCCGAGAAGGCTGAAAAGGCCGAAAGGACTGAGAGGACAGAGAGGGTAGAGAAAAAAGAGGAACTTAACATAAGACAGCTCCAGAAGATGACCATAAAGGAGCTTCAGGACCTGGCCAAAAAGGAAGGTGTGAAGGAGTGTCATGGACTGAAGAAACAGGAACTCATCTTCAAAATCCTGAAAGACAGGGTTACCCAGAACGGTCTTATGTACGGGGAAGGGGTGGTGGAGGTACTGCCAGAGGGTTTTGGCTTCCTGCGCTCTCCTGACTACAGTTACCTCCCCGGGCCAGATGACATATACATCTCCCCCTCCCAGATACGCAGGTTCGGGATAAAGACAGGGGTCACTGTCTCCGGGCAAATACGCCCCCCGAAGGAAGGGGAGAGGTACTTCGCCCTGCTGAAGGTAGAGGCCATCAACTTTGAGGACCCAGAAGTCAGGGCAGAACGGGTGCTATTTGATGACCTTACACCCCTCCATCCTGATGAAAGGCTCCTGCTGGAGACCACACCAGAGGAAATCAATATGAGGATAATGGACCTCATTACCCCCGTAGGGAAGGGCCAGAGGGGACTCATTGTCTCCCCCCCCAGGGCAGGTAAGACCGTCCTCCTGCAGAAGATAGCCAACGCCGTGAGCAAAAACCATCCAGAGGTCTATCTCATCATCCTGCTCATAGACGAGAGACCCGAAGAGGTAACCGAGATGGAGCGGGCGACCACTGCAGAGGTTGTAAGCTCAACCTTTGACGAACCGGCCAGCCGGCACGTCCAGGTGGCAGACATGGTACTGGAGAAGGCCAAGAGGATGGTGGAGTACGGTAAGGACGTGTTGATACTCCTTGACTCCATAACCCGCCTGGCCAGGGCCTATAACACAGAGGTACCCCACAGCGGGAAGATACTCTCCGGCGGTATAGACGCCAACGCCCTCCAGAAGCCCAAGCGGTTCTTCGGAGGTGCCAGGAACATTGAAGAGGGNGGGAGTCTGACCATTATAGCCACGGCCCTCATTGATACCGGNAGCAGGATGGACGACGTAATCTTTGAAGAGTTTAAGGGTACTGGCAATATGGAGCTTCACCTGGATAGACGTCTGGCTGACCGCAGGCTCTACCCTTCAATTGACATTACCCGCTCCGGGACCCGTAAGGAAGAGCTCCTACTGGACCCAGAGGAACTCAAGAGGGTCTGGCTCCTTAGAAAGGTACTCAACGAGACCAACCCAGTGGAGGCCATTGAACTCCTCAAGAGCCGCCTGGCCAAGACCAGGACTAACGCAGAGTTCCTGATGAGCTTTAGCCTCTANGTCGGGGGAANAAGAATTNAGAATTAAGTAGTCAGAATAAAAGATGACNTTCTGATTTCTGAATGCTGATTTCTGAATACTGAATACTGAATTCTGTATTCTGTATTCTTAATTCTAACCCCTAGCCCCTGACTTTGAGGTGAGATATACCATCAGGATGGAGACGTCGGCAGGGGATACCCCTGAGATGCGGGCGGCCTGGCCCAGAGAAGCAGGTCTTATCTCAAGGAGCTTTTGACGGGCTTCCTTCCTTAGCTCAGGGATTTCCTGATAATCCAGCCAGGGAGGGAGGCTCCAGGATTCCATCTTCTTGAACTTCTCTACATGGGCCATCTGCCTCTGGATGTAGCCCTCGTATTTTAC
>C687J35504_10002802_pt1 | contig 11651 bp, 6 predicted proteins | sample RifCSPhighO2_02_FD_35504 | JGI IMG/M metagenome (IMG submission 35504) | reverse complement strand
GATTTCAAGACGCCGAACGGTGAAAGCCGTGCGGCATGGAAAGCCACTCGGCAAGAGCGTCTCAGCAAACCGGAATTCATCCGCGTTGGTATCAGCAATGCTACCGTCAGGTTCAGCGACAGCGATCATGCCACCGTGGAATTTAGTCAGTCTTACCATGCCAGCCACCTGAAAACTTCCGGCAACAAAACCTTGCTGATGGTGAAAACCGGCGATAACTGGTTGATTCAGGAAGAGCGCGCCAATTAACCATGTTGAGCCGGGCACTGATTTATTCATTGTTATGCAGCTTGCTGATCGGCGCGGCCCACACCTCGCCTGATTCAGTCCATGCGGCGCAGGCTTCCGCCAGCACCGATCAGAAACCTCTGCAACGCGCTATAGACTCATACAGCACAGAAGCACAATTGGCCAAAAGCCTGCAAGCCATCAACAACAACCGTCTTGATCTTGCGCTCAATGAGGTGAATAGCCTGTTGCGCGTCAATCCGAATTTCAAGCTGGCACATCTGGTCAAGGGCGACTTGCTGATGGCGCGTGCCGGCGCGATTGATCATTTTGGCAGCGCAGCCAATGCGCCGCGCGACAAGATCGAAGATCTGCGTGATGAGGCGCGGGTACGCCTGCAACGGGTTTTATCCCAGCCGGACAGCGCTCTCACACCGCGTTTCTTGTGGAAGCTCGATGCGCAACAGAAACACGTGCTGGTGGTGGATACCAGCCGCGCTACCCTGTTTGTTTATGAAAACGTAAATGGCGAACCGCGTTATGTGACGGACTTCTACATCACCATCGGCAAGTTGGGCACCGAAAAAGTCTCCGAAGGCGACAAGCGCACACCGATCGGGGTGTATTTCATCAAGGCCGATTTACCGAAAAGCAAGCTTGCCGATATGTATGGCAGCGGTGCTTATCCGCTCAGCTACCCGAATGAATGGGATCGTAAAAACAAGCGCACCGGCAGCGGCATCTGGCTGCATGGTACACCCAGCGATACCTATAGCCGCCCGCCGCGTGCCAGCGATGGTTGTGTGGTACTGGCGAATGAAGACCTGAACAAACTTGCGCCCTATCTGCAAGTCGGCATTACGCCGGTTATCATCACCAATCGCATGGACTGGAGCAACGAGCAGGATCATGATGAGCGAGACGCGCTGCTGCAAGCGATTGAACAATGGCGCGGTGATTGGTCCAGCCTCAATACCGACGCTTACCTCGGACATTATGCGCACAATTTTTCCAGTGATAGTCTGAGTTATCAAGCGTGGGCGAAACAGAAACGGCTGGTAAACAGCGCGAAATCGTGGATCAAGGTCGGTGTGTCTAACCTCAGCATATTCACCTATCCTGAACAACCCGATATGGCTGTAGTCAATTTTGAACAGAGTTACAACAGCAGCAACCTGTCCAATCGCATGAAGAAACGTCAATACTGGATCAGGCAAAACAATCGCTGGCAGATTATTTACGAAGGAGCCGCATAATATGAAATATCTGTTTACCACGTTGCTTGCGCTCTTGCTGGGCTGCGCGATGCAATCTTCCCATTCATCAACTCAAGGCAAAAAAATCATGGTCAAATTACATACCAATCACGGCGCTATTACATTGCAACTGGATGCCGAAAAAGCCCCGAATACCGTGAAGAATTTTCTCGATTATGTAAACAGCGGCTTCTACAACAACACCATTTTTCACCGCGTGATTGACGGGTTCATGATCCAGGGTGGCGGCTTTGAGTCAGGCATGAAGGAAAAATCCACCAAGGCGCCGATTAAAAACGAGGCGGCAAACGGTTTGAGCAATGATACTTATACCATTGCCATGGCGCGCACTTCGGACCCGCATTCCGCCACTGCGCAATTTTTCATTAATGTGAAAAATAACGGCTTTCTCGATCATCCCGGGCAGGATGGCTGGGGGTACTGCGTCTTCGGCAAAGTGGTGGAAGGCACTGATGTGGTGGATGCTATCCGTAAGGTACCGACCGGTTTTCGCGGTGGCCACCAGGACGTTCCGGAAAAGGATGTCGTCATCACCAAGGCGGAAGTGGTGAAATAAGGATTGAGGAGCGGGGATCGAGTTAAAAGCGGTGCAGTGGTTCTGCCTCCATCCTCAATCCTGTTATGCCCCACATCCTGTTTATTTCCGACCTGCATCTCAGTGCAGATCATGCCGGCAGCATGGCGGTGTTCCAGCGTTTCATTGCCGAAGTGGCGCCTCGAGCGGAAGCGCTGTATATCCTCGGCGACCTGTTTGAATACTGGGCTGGCGATGACGATTTGAATGATGAATTTCATGCCCGGGTGATTACCGCCTTGCGCAGTCTCCTCTGGCACGGCACCCGGGTTTATTTGCTGCATGGCAACCGCGATCTGCTGATGGGACAGGCATTGGCAGAGGCTTGTCATGCCACGTTGCTGCATGACCCGACGCTGATAGATTTGTATGGCATGCCTACTTTGCTTAGCCACGGAGATATATTGTGTACAGGCGATACCGAATATCAGCGTTACCGCGCGCAAGTACATGACGCGGCTTTCCAGCAACAATTCCTTGCCAGGCCGCTAACGGAACGCAAGGCCTACATCGAACAGTTACGCTCGCGCAGCGCGACGGAAAAGCAAGGCAAGGACAGTGTGATCATGGATGTAAGCGATGCTGCGGTTGCCGCGTTGCTGCGCGAATATCGCTATCCGCGCCTGATTCACGGCCATACCCACCTGCCCGATTGCCATGAGCATGTTGTGGACGGGCATCGTTGCGAACGCTGGGTGTTGGGTGACTGGCATCAGCAAGGTTCGGCATTGCGTTGCGATAAGCAGGGGTGCGCGGCAATTCTGGTTTGATTTGCCGACAGTGCCATAATATGGCCCTCTGCTGCCAAACTATCCCAGGAATAGTCGGTACGCCGGATTATCGCTCTCGTCCCAATAGCGATAGCCGAGCGTATTGAGAAATTCACGCAACGCTTTCTTATCGTGATGCGGCACCTGCATGCCGACCAGCACGCGCCCGTAGTCCGCCCCGTGGTTGCGGTAGTGGAACAGGCTGATATTCCAGCTGTGGCTCATGCTGTTGAGGAAATTCATCAGCGCGCCGGGCCGTTCCGGGAATTCAAAGCGAAACAGGATTTCGTCCCTGATTTCCGGCGCGTGGCCGCCCACCAGGTGGCGCAAATGCAGCTTGGCCATTTCATTCCCGGAGAGGTCAAGCGTGGGGAGTTTGTTGCGCTGCAGCTTGTCCACCAGCTCAGCGGTCTCGGACTGGTCGCGTACCTGAATGCCGGCAAACACCTGCGCCGCCTTGGGGTCGGCGTAACGGTAGTTGAATTCGGTGATGTTGCGCTTGCCGAGCAGCGAACAGAACTTGCGGAAGCTACCGGGCGTTTCGGGAATGGTGACGGCGAGGATGGCCTCGCGCTGTTCGCCAATTTCAGCGCGTTCCGCGACGAAGCGCAGGCGGTCAAAATTCATGTTCGCGCCGCAGGCGATGGCGACCAGCGTCTCATTCTTGAGATTTTCGCGCGCGGCATATAGCTTGGCACCGGCGATGGCGAGCGCGCCCGCCGGTTCGAGGATCGAGCGGGTGTCTTCGAACACATCCTTGATAGCGGCGCAGGTCGCGTCGGTATCCACCAGGATGATTTCATCGACCAGCTTGCGGCACAGGCGGAAGGTTTCCTGGCCGACCTGCTTCACCGCCACGCCGTCGGCGAACAGGCCGACATGGTCGAGCGTGACGCGCCGTTTGGCTTTTACGGAACGATACATGGCATCAGAATCGACCGGCTGCACGCCGATGATCCTGATGTCGGGGCGCAACTGCTTGACGTAGGCCGCCACGCCGGCGGCCAGCCCGCCGCCGCCGATGGCGCAGAAGATCGCGTGGATCGGCCGGGTATGCTGGCGCAGGATTTCCATGCCGATGGTGCCCTGTCCGGCGATCACATCGGGATCGTCGTAAGGATGCACGAAGGTCATGCCCTCCAGTTGCTCCAGTTCCAGCGCATGCGCGCAGGCGTCGGAATACGAGTCGCCATGCAGCACCACTTTCGCGCCGCGNCCCTTCACCGCGTCGATCTTGATTTGCGGCGTGGTGGCGGGCATCACGATGACCGCTTTGCAGCCGAGCTTCTGCGCGGACAGCGCCACGCCCTGCGCATGGTTTCCCGCCGAGGCGGCGATGACGCCGTGCTTCAACTGTTCCGGCGTGAGCTGCGCCATCTTGTTGTACGCGCCGCGCAGCTTGAAGGAAAACACCGGCTGCATGTCCTCGCGCTTGAGCAGCAGCGTGTTGCCGGTGCGCGCGGAAAGATTGGGCGCAGATTCCAGCGGTGTTTCGATCGCCACGTCGTAGACGCGCGCGTTGAGGATGCGTTTCAAATAACCGTCCATGACAAATTGCCTGAAAAAGACCCGCGCAGATTAACATAAAGCAGGACAGCGGGAGCTGTTGCGGAGCATCTGGCTAAGCCGGCCGCACCATAAAAGGCACAGCCGCCTCGCTGAATTGATGTGATTTCCCCCTCATCTTCTTCACGTTCGGTTAATGGTTATGGTTGCCCACAACCCCCAGAAAAGGTAAGATTCCCGCCCTTTCGCTTTTGCATTTGACGTGGCGGCGTGTGTCGCCATTATTTTGGCTTTTGATTTGATTGAGGAACACCGTGAGTAACAGTGCTTTACCGATACAGCAAGGTTTATACGATCCGCGCCAGGAGCGCGATGCCTGCGGGGTGGGCTTTGTCGCACATATCAAAGGAAAGCCGAGCCATGACATGGTGCGCCAGGGCTTGCAAATACTGGAGAATCTGACCCACCGCGGCGCGGTGGGAGCCGACCCGCTGGCCGGTGACGGCGCAGGCATTCTGCTACAGATTCCCGATGCGTTTTTTCGCGCGCAATGCGCGGCGCAGGGCATCGTTTTGCCGCCGGCGGGCAGCTATGGCGTGGGGATGTTGTTTCTGTCGCGTGATGCGACAAACCGTGCAGCTTCCGAGCAGATTCTCGCTGAACACATCGCTGCCGAGGGGCAGCAGTTATTGGGTTGGCGCGATGTGCCGGTGGATAGAGCCGGCCTGGGAGAGAGCGTCAGGAAGGCTGAGCCCGTCATACGCCAGGTATTCGTTGCACGCGGTGAAAATTGCGCCGATGTCGATGCGTTCGAGCGCAAGCTGTTCGTGATACGCAAGACGGTGCAGCATGCGGTGCGGCGCTTGCCGGGCGATCGAGGTCTGTATGTCGCTTCTTTATCTGCGCGCACCATCGTTTACAAGGGCATGCTGCTGGCCAATCAGGTCGGCAAGTATTATCTCGATTTGCAGGATAAAAGTGTAGCCAGCGCGCTGGCGCTGGTGCACCAGCGTTTCTCCACCAATACCTTCCCGACCTGGATACGGGCGCATCCGTTCCGCATGATCGCTCACAACGGCGAGATCAATACTGTGCGCGGCAATGTGAACTGGATGGCTGCGCGTCATGCCGCAATGTCCTCCAAGGTGTTTGGCGCAGACCTGGACAAACTCTGGCCGTTGATCGTGGAAGGCCAATCCGATTCTGCCTGTTTCGATAACGCGCTGGAATTGCTGGTAACGGGCGGCTATTCGCTGCCGCATGCGATGATGATGCTGATCCCCGAAGCGTGGGCGGGCAATCCGTTGATGGATGAAGAACGGCGCGCTTTTTACGAATATCACGCCGCGCTGATGGAGCCGTGGGACGGCCCGGCAGCGGTGGCGTTCACCGATGGCCGCATGATCGGCGCGACGCTGGATCGCAATGGTTTGCGCCCGGCACGTTACCTGATCACCGACGATGACGTGGTGCTGATGGCTTCGGAAATGGGTGTGCTGGATATTCCGCAGCACAAGATCGTCAAGAAGTGGCGTTTGCAGCCGGGCAAGATGTTCCTGATTGACATGCAGGCCGGGCGCATCGTTGAGGATGAGGAGTTGAAGAGCCGGCTTGCCATGGCAAAGCCGTATCGCCAGTGGATCGAGCAGTCGCGCTATTTTCTCGGCGACCTGCCCGAAGTTGCCGGCAGGCCGCCACTCAACGCCACGCTATTGGATGCCCAGCAGGCATTCGGCTATTCGCAGGAAGATATCAAGTTTATCCTGGCGCCAATGGTGAATGCCGGCGAAGAAGCCATCGGCTCGATGGGCGCAGATGCGGCATTGCCGGTGCTGTCGAACAAAAACCGCTCGTTCTACGATTATTTCCAGCAGTTGTTTGCGCAGGTCACCAATCCGCCGATCGATCCGATCCGCGAAGAAATCGTCATGTCGCTGGCCTCGTTTATCGGCCCGAAACCCAATCTGTTCGGCATCGACGAAACCAATCTGCCATTGCGCCTGGAAGTGCATCAGCCGGTGCTGTCGAACGACGATATTGCAAAATTGCGCAACATCGATCAGCTTACCCGGGGGCGTTACCGCTCACTGGTGCTGGATATGACCTATCCGGTCGCGCAGGGTGCGGCAGGCTGTGAGGACACCGTTCAGGCGCTGTGTGCCGCCGCCGACAAGGCGGTGGCTGACGGCTACAACGTGCTGATCCTGTCGGATCGTGCCATATCGGCGCAGCGTGTGGCGATTCCCGCGCTGGCGGCCTGCTCCAAAGTGCATCATCATCTGGTGCGCGCCGGGTCGCGCACCAGCACCGGCCTGGTGGTGGATACCGGCTCGGCGCGCGAAGTGCATCACTTTGCCCTGCTGGCCGGTTATGGTGCGGAAGCGGTGTGCCCGTGGCTGGCCTATGAGACCATCGCGGCGATGAGCCTGCCAGTCAAGGTCGATGCCAAACAGGCCAAGAAACGCTTTATCAAGGCAATTAACAAGGGCCTGATGAAGGTGATGTCCAAGATGGGCATTTCCACCTACCAGTCTTATTGCGGCGCGCAGATTTTCGAGGCGATCGGCCTCAATGCGGAATTCGTCGACAGGTATTTCACCGGCACGGCAACCCAGATCGAAGGCATCGGCTTGCACGAGGTGGTCGAAGAGGCGGTGCGCACCCATCTTAACGCGTTTGGCAATGATCCCGTACTGGCCAACGCGCTGGAGGCGGGCGGCGAGTATGCCTGGCGCGTGCGTGGTGAGGAGCATCTATGGACGCCGGATTCCATCGCGAAACTGCAGAACGCCACACGCACCAACAATGCCGCAACCTTCAGGGAATATGCCAGGCTGATCAACGAGCAAAGCCAGAAGCTGAAAACCTTGCGCGGCTTGTTCGAGATCAGGCCGGCAGGCGCGCCCGTGCCGCTGGAAGAAGTCGAGCCGGCCAGGGAAATCGTCAGGCGTTTCGCCACCGGCGCGATGTCGCTCGGCTCGATTTCCACCGAGGCGCATACCACGCTGGCGATCGCGATGAACCGCATCGGCGGCAAATCCAACACTGGCGAGGGTGGCGAGGATGCGGCGCGTTTCAAGCCGCTCAAGGGTGGCGAAATGCTGTCCGACATTATCGGCAAGAGCCGCATCGCCAGCGACCGCGAGCTCAAGGCGGGCGACTCGTTGCGTTCGCGCATCAAGCAGGTGGCTTCCGGCCGTTTCGGCGTGACTGCCGAATACCTGTCCAGCGCTGACCAGATCCAGATCAAGATGGCGCAAGGCGCGAAGCCAGGCGAAGGCGGCCAGTTGCCCGGCCACAAGGTGACCGAATATATTGCCAAGCTGCGTTTCTCGGTGCCGGGCGTAGGGCTGATTTCGCCGCCGCCGCATCATGATATTTATTCCATCGAAGACTTGGCGCAACTTATCCATGACCTGAAAAATGCCAATCCGTCCGCATCGGTTTCGGTCAAGCTGGTTTCAGAAGTCGGTGTGGGCACGGTCGCGGCCGGCGTGGCCAAGACCAAGGCGGATCACATCGTCATCTCCGGTTTTGACGGAGGCACCGGCGCATCGCCGATTTCCTCGATCAAGCACGCCGGTACGCCATGGGAACTGGGTTTGGCCGAGGCGCAGCAGACACTGGTGCTGAACCAGTTGCGCGGGCGCGTTGCGCTGCAGGTGGACGGCCAGTTGAAGACCGGCCGCGATGTGCTGATCGGCGCGCTGCTGGGTGCGGATGAATTCGGTTTCGCCACCGCTCCGCTGGTGGTGGAAGGCTGCATCATGATGCGCAAGTGCCACCTCAACACCTGCCCGGTGGGCGTCGCGACGCAGGACCCCGAGTTGCGCAAAAAATTTACCGGTCAGCCGGAACATGTAGTGAACTTTTTCTTCTTCATCGCCGAAGAGGTGCGCGAATTGATGGCGCAGCTGGGTTTTCGCAAATTCGACGACCTGATCGGGCGCAGCGACCTGCTGGCCGTGAAACGGGGCATCGCGCACTGGAAGGCGCAGGGGCTGGATTTTTCCAGGATATTTCACCAGCCGAATATGCCGGCCAGCGTGGCGCGCCGCCATGCCGAGCAACAGGATCACGAGCTGGAGAAGGCGCTGGACAACATCCTGATCGCCCAGGCACAGGATGCGCTGAACGACAGGAAGCCGGTGGTTATCGAGAGCGCGATTCGCAACGTCAACCGCACCGTCGGCACGATGCTGTCGCACGAGGTCGCCAAGCGCTATGGGCAGATGGGATTGCCTACCGACACCATCGTCGTGAAATTCAGCGGCACCGCAGGGCAGAGTTTTGGCGCGTTCCTGGCGCACGGCATTTCCTTCGAGTTGCGCGGCGAAGGCAACGATTATGTCGGCAAAGGGTTGTGCGGCGGGCGCATTGCCATCGTGCTGCCAGCTGACAGCAAGCTGGCCGCGCATGAGAACATCATTGTCGGCAACACCGTGCTGTACGGCGCAACTTCCGGCGAGTGCTATTTCAGCGGTGTAGCCGGCGAACGCTTCGCGGTGCGCAACTCCGGCGCCGTTGCGGTGGTGGAAGGCGTCGGCGACCACGGCTGCGAATACATGACTGGCGGCATGGTCATCGTGCTGGGGCAGACCGGGCGCAACTTCGCCGCAGGCATGTCCGGCGGCGTGGCGTATGTGCTGGACGAAGACGGCGGCTTCGAGAAACGCTGCAATCTGGCGATGGTCGAGCTGGAACCGGTGCCTGAAGAAGTCGCCGCGCTGGAGAAAGGAGAGGTCGCGCCGGACAGCCATGGCCGCGTGCATTTCAACCATCTCAACAAGGCGGACGAGCATGTGTTGCGCGAATTCATCCGCAATCACTGGCAGCACACCGGCAGCGCGCGCGCGCGCGACATTCTGGATCACTGGCCGCAATATTTGCCTAAATTCGTCAAGGTGATGCCAACCGAGTACCGCCGCGCCCTGCAGGAGATAGCGGCGCAGCAGAAGGAGGCAGCATAATGGGCAGGCCAACCGGATTCATCGAGTTCCAGCGGCAGAGCGAGGCCTGCCTGCCGGTGGCGGAACGGCTGAAAAACTATCGCGAATTCACGCTGCATCTGACTGACGAGCAGGCTTCTGTTCAAGGCGCGCGCTGCATGGATTGCGGCATTCCGTTTTGTACCAGCGGTTGCCCGGTCAACAATATCATCCCGGACTGGAACGATCTGGTGTATCGCGGCAACTGGCGCGAAGCGTTGGCAGTGTTGCATTCCACCAACAACTTTCCCGATTTCACCGGGCGCATTTGTCCCGCGCCGTGCGAAGCGGCCTGTACGCTCAACATCAACGATGATGCGGTGGGGATCAAGTCCATCGAGCACGCCATCATCGACAAAGGCTGGGAGCAAGGCTGGGTCGTAGCGCAACCGCCTGCGGCGAAAACCGGCAAGAAGGTCGCCGTGGTTGGTTCCGGTCCGGCAGGCCTGGCTGCCGCGCAGCAGCTGGCGCGCGCCGGGCATGCGGTCACCGTGTTCGAGAAAAATGACCGCATTGGTGGCCTGCTGCGTTATGGTATTCCCGACTTCAAATTCGAGAAGTCGCACATCGACCGCCGCGTGGCGCAGATGCAGGCTGAAGGTGTGATGTTCCGCACCGGCGTATTCATCGGCAAAGACGCGGATATTGGGGTAACCAACCTCGCCAGTGAAACCATCGCGCCGGAAGCGCTGCTTAAGGAATTCGATGCCATCGTGCTATCCGGCGGGGCGGAAACGCCGCGCGACCTGCCGGTGCCCGGGCGCGATCTGGACGGTGTGCACTACGCGCTGGAGTTGCTAATTCCGCAGAACAGGGAAGTCGCCGGCGATGGCAAGAACCCGATCTCTGCCTCCGGCAAGCATGTGATTGTGATCGGCGGCGGCGATACCGGCTCCGATTGCGTCGGCACTTCCAATCGCCACGGCGCGTTGTCGGTGACCCAGATCGAAGTGATGCCGCGTCCGCCCGAACAGGAGGACAGATCACTGGTGTGGCCGAACTGGCCGCTCAAATTGCGCACCTCCAGTTCGCACGATGAGGGCTGTTCGCGCGATTGGGCGATTACCACCAAGGAATTCATCGGCAGCAACGGCAAGGTTGAAAAACTGTGTGCGGTGCGCGTTGAATGGAAGGGCGGCAAGATGAGCGAAATCGCCGGCAGCGAGTTCGAGCTGAAAGCCGATCTGGTGCTGCTGGCGATGGGTTTCGTCAGTCCGGTGCAGAAAGTGCTGGACGCATTCGGTGTAGAGAAGGATGCGCGCGGCAACGCCAAGGCCGATACGGAAGATTACCGCACCAGTCTGGACAAGGTGTTCGCCGCCGGTGACATGCGCCGCGGCCAGTCGCTGGTGGTGTGGGCGATTCGCGAAGGGCGCCAGTGTGCGCGGGCCGTCGATGAGTACCTGATGGGCTCATCGGTGTTGCCGCGTTAGACCATAACTCTTCATAGCCTTATCTTGTCAGGATAGGCTGCGAGGGATTGGAACGAATCAACAATTTAATCAGAAAAGATAGGCATGAATTTCAAACTCAAGAACGATACCTTCCTGCGTGCCCTGTTGCGTGAACCGACCGACTATACCCCATTGTGGATGATGCGCCAGGCTGGCCGCTACCTGCCGGAATACCGCGAGTCGCGCAAGCGCGCCGGCAGCTTTCTCGGCCTGTGCAAGAGTCCTGACTTTGCCACCGAAGTCACGCTGCAACCGCTGGATCGTTTCCCGCTGGACGCCGCAATCCTGTTTTCCGACATTCTCACCGTGCCGGACGCGATGGGACTGGGGCTGTATTTCTCCGAGGGTGAAGGGCCGAAGTTCGAGCGCCCGTTGCGCGACGCAGCGGCGATCAAGGCATTGCGCGTGCCGGACATCGGCAAGGACTTGCGCTATGTCACCGATGCCGTGACGCAGATCCGCAAGGCGCTGGACGGACGTGTGCCGCTGATCGGCTTCTCCGGCAGCCCGTTCACGCTGTCCTGCTACATGGTCGAAGGCGGCGGTAGCGACGACTACGCCAAGGTGAAAACCCTGATGTACAACGAGCCGAAGCTGATGCACCACATCCTCGAGGTAACCGCGCAGGCGGTGACGGCCTACCTGAACGCGCAGATCGAAGCCGGCGCGCAGGCGGTGATGATCTTCGATTCGTGGGGCGGCGTGCTGTCGCATGCGGCGTTCCACGAGTTCTCGCTGGCCTATACCCGGCGCATCATCGACGGCCTGATCAAGGAGAAGGACGGCGTGCGCATCCCGTCCATCGTGTTCACCAAGGGCGGCGGTCTGTGGATCGAGAGCATCGCCGACAGCGG
>C687J35504_10002792_pt1 | contig 11669 bp, 11 predicted proteins | sample RifCSPhighO2_02_FD_35504 | JGI IMG/M metagenome (IMG submission 35504) | reverse complement strand
GCCAGTTCGTCGTGCTGATGGACGACGAACTGGCGCTTGAGCTGGGCGCCGATATCCATGGCGCGGTGCCGGATGTGTTTATCAACGCCGACGGTTTCAAGAAGTCCATCTCCGCCCCTGGCCCCGGCAACTACCTGACCGTGGCCAAGGCCGTGGCCAGCGCCGTGCAACTGCTGGGCATCGACGCGGTGCGCGAGCGCAGCTTCGTGCATGCCCACGGCTCCAGCACCCCGGCCAACCGCGTGACCGAATCGGAAATCCTCGACCGGGTGGCCGATGCCTTCTCCATCGAGCAATGGCCGGTCACCGCAGTGAAAGCCTTTGTTGGCCACTCCCTGGCCACCGCCAGTGGTGATCAGGTGATCTCCGCCCTGGGCAGCTTCAAGTACGGCATCATCCCTGGCATCAAGACCATCGACGCCGTGGCCGACGACGTGCACCAGCAGCACCTCAGCTTTGCCACCGCCGACCGCACCCGCGCGCCCGAGCAGCTGGATGTGTGCTTTATCAACTCCAAGGGCTTTGGCGGCAACAACGCCAGCGCCCTGCTGCTGGCGCCGCATGTGGCCGAGCGCATGCTGCGCAAGCGCCATGGCGAAGCGGCCTTTGCTGCCTACCTGCAGCGACGCGAAGCCACGCGCAACGCCGCTCAGGCCTACGACGCGCAGGCGCTGCTGGGTGATTTGGGGATTATCTATAACTTCGGCAACGACCTGATCGACGATAAGCAGATCGAGATCAGCGCCGAGCAGATCAAAGTACCGGGCTTCGCCCAGCCGCTGCTGTTCAAAAAGGACGAACGCTACGGCGATATGCTCGACTGAGCGTCAGTGATGGGTTGGCCTGCGGCTAACCCATCCTACGGCCACGTCTTAATCCAACGCGCGGGCCAGCTGGATCAGCTCGGCGCGCCAGGCAGCGGCCGCTGGCAGCGCCAGAAAATACGGATTGAGCAACGACTCGCGCGCCTCATAGGTCAGCGCCTCGCCCTTAAGAGTCAGCACCTCGCCGCCCGCCCCTTCCAGCACGCCTTGCGCCGCGGCGGTGTCCCACTGCGAGGTGGGTGCCAGACGCGGGTAGCAATCGGCATTGCCTTCGGCCAGCTGGCAGAATTTCAGCGAGCTGCCGACATTGGCCAGTTGCAGATCACCAAAACGCTCACTCAAACCAGTCAACAACGCTTCCTGCGCTGGGCTGGAATGACGGCGGCTGGCCACCAGAATAAAGGCCTCCTGTGGGGCCAGACGCACACGAATCGGCTCAGCCATACCCGCCGCATCCGCTCGCCACGCGCCTATGCCGGCACCGCCGTAATAGCACTGACCGGTGGCCGGAATGCCCACCACACCAAACACCACGCGGCCCTGTTCGATCAGCGCGACGTTGACGGTGAACTCCTCGCTACCCGCGATAAATTCCTTGGTGCCATCCAGCGGGTCAACCAGCCACCAGCACGACCACTGCATACGGGTGCTCAGGGCAATATCGGCCGCTTCTTCGGACAGCACCGGAATATCTGCGGCAAGGGCCAGCAGGCCGTCATTCAGAATATGGTGCGCAGCCAGATCGGCGGCGGTCACCGGCGACGCATCGGCTTTTTCATTGACCGTCACATCGGCGCGCCAATGCGGCAATGTTGCCGCGCCAGCCTGGCGCACCAGTTCAATCACAGCGGGAATCAGCGGATGGGGCATGGTTTGGCTCATGGCTTAAAAATCCCACGCTGAGTCAGTACATCGCGGGCCAGGTACAACGCCGCCAGGGCGCGACCTTCGGTAAATTGAGGATGCTGGATCAAGCTCGACAGCTCGCGCAGGCTGGTCTGGTCGACGCGCATCGGCTCCGGCTCATCGCCGGGCAGGCGTTCTTCATAGAGGTCCGAGGCCAGCACCACCTGAATCTTCTGGCTCATATAGCCCGGTGACAGGCTCAGCTCGGCCAGCAGCTCCAGCTGGCGCGCGCCAAAGCCGGCTTCTTCCTTCAGCTCGCGGTTGGCCGCCACCAACACGTCCTCACCGGGTTCGATCAGCCCTTTGGGCAGCGACAACTGATAGTCATCGGTGCCGCCGCAGTATTCCTCAACCAGCAGGGCGTGCTCGTCATCGACCATCGCCACCACCATCACCGCGCCATAGCCGGAACCCTTGCCCACCAGTCGCTCATAGGTGCGCTCCACGCCGTTGCTGAAGCGCAGTTGCAGCTCCTCAACGCGGAACAAGCGGCTGCTGGCGACAATTTCGCGAGCGAGTACGGTGGGTTTCTGACGCATGGGGCGGCTCCTGGGCAGGACATAGCGGGTTATCATAGCGCGGCTTTTCCTATTATCTGCGTAGGAGATTGCGCGATCACGACGCCTGCGGCGCAAATCGCGACCGCCTGCGCATCTACCAGAAGAACTGCGCATGCCTGCCTTGCCCTGGAACGCCATCGACACCGTCCTGCTGGATATGGACGGCACCCTGCTCGACTTGCACTTCGACAACCACTTCTGGTTGCAGCACCTGCCGCAGCGCTATGCCGAGCACCACGGTGTCAGCCGCGCGCTGGCCGAAGCCGAACTGCTGCCGCTGTTTCGCGAGCATGCCGGTACGCTCAACTGGTACTGCACGGATTTCTGGAGCCGCGAGCTGAACCTGTCGATCCGTGACCTCAAACGCGAAGTGGCGCACCTGATCGCCCTGCGCCCGGACGCTGACACCTTTATCCAAGCGCTGCGCCAGGCCGGTAAGCAGGTGGTCATGATCACCAACGCGCACCGCGACTCGCTGTCGTTAAAGCTGGAACGCATCGAACTGGCGCCCTACTTCGACCGGCTGATCAGTTCCCACGACTATGGCTTCCCCAAGGAAGACCAGCAGTTCTGGCACGCCCTGCAGCAGGACATCAGCTTCACACCGGCGCGCAGTTTGTTTATCGATGACAGTCTGCCGATCCTGCGCAGCGCCGGGCGCTTTGGCATCGGCCACCTGCTCGCCGTGCGCCAGCCCGATAGCCAGGCGGGGCCGAAGGACACCGAGGAATTTGCAGCCGTCGAGGACTACCGCGCACTGGTGCAGGGGCTTTAACCTCACACCCGTTGGCCGCCCTAGGACGTTGAGGACGCATCATGGATATCAAACAGCTGAAATTCCTCATCGCCCTGGATGAAACCCGCCACTTCGGCCAGGCCGCGGCGCGTTGCCATATCACCCAGCCAACCCTGTCGATGCGCTTGCGTCAGTTGGAGGATGAACTGGGGCTGGAGCTGGTACGGCGCGGCCAGCGTTTCGAGGGGTTCAGCGCCGAGGGTGAGCGCATTCTGGCCTGGGCGCGCAGCCTGATGGCCGCCCATGACGGCCTGTATGCAGAAGCAGCGGCCTGCCGTGGGCAGCTGGTCGGCACCCTGCGTTTGGGCGTGGTGCCACTGGCCGGTTTCGATCCCATGCGCATGGTGCAGTTTTTCGCTGAGCAGCATGCCGGGCTGCGCTTCCAGTTGTTTGCCCTGAGCAGCGAGGAAATACTCGAACGCCTCGGGCGCAATCAGCTCGACCTTGGCCTGTCGTATCTCGACCGCCTCAACCCGGAACATTTCGACAGCCTGGAGCTGGCGGAAACGCGCATGGGCTTGCTGCATGACCGTCGACATTTTCAGTTCACCAACCCGGCGCTGCGCTGGGAAAGCCTGATTGACCTGCCGCTCGGCCTGCTCTCGGCCGGTATGCATTTTCGCCAGTCCATCGACCACAGTTTTCGCTCGCGTGGCCTGACGCCCAGCCCACGGTTGGAAACCGATGCGGTGCATCAACTGCTGCAAGCGGTCAGCGCCGGGCTGTGTTGCGCAATCATGCCGCTCAACAGCGGCCTGGCCGAGTTCACCGAGCACTTGGCGCTAACGCCGATTGAGGATGCCCACACCCTCGCCCCGCTGGGCCTGATCCTTCGCCGCAGCGCGCCGCGCTCAGCCCTGGCCGAGGCCTGCTTTGCCGAAGCGCAGAAACTTTTACCGGGCGCGACTGACTGAAAGGCCCAAGCTTGAAGCCTTGATAGATGCTGTCGATTAAAAGATCGGCAACAGCGATTAGACGCACCCGTTAGAGCGGCCTAGGCTGGCGCTATTGCCTCGCTGCCGGGAAGCCTGCTCATGCCACGTCACGCCCCGACCATCGCTAAAGATTCCACGCCGATCCTGCTGCCAGCGCCCACCTACAGCTATGTCGAACTGGCGGATACACCGCAAGACGGCGCCGCTGCGCTGGCCAGCGAGACGGCTCTGGCGATCAGCTACAACGGCATCAGCCACAGCGTGATGATGGTCTCGCCCAGCGACCTTGAAGACTTTATCTACGGTTTCAGCCTGAGTGCAGGACTGATCGACAGCTTCGATGAGGTCTACGATATTCGCCTCCAGCAGCACGACAGCGCCATCAGCGCCGAGGTGCAGGTCAGCAACCGCGCCTTCTGGGCACTCAAGCAGCAGCGCCGCACCCTGGCCGGCAACAGTGGCTGTGGCCTGTGTGGGGTGGAGGCGCTGGAACAAGCCCTGCCGCAGCTGCAAAGTCTGATGCCCAGTCCACTGCCAGCAGCCGCCCACTTACAAGGTTTGCGTACACGCATTCAGGCCGTGCAAACCATGGCCAGGCACAGCGGTGCGGTACACGCCGCGCTGTTTGTGGATACAAATGGGGCCATCCAGCTCTGCCGCGAAGACATCGGTCGGCATAACGCCCTCGACAAGCTGCTCGGTGCCTTGCACCGCGCAGGGGAAAACCCGCGCCAGGGTTTTGCCGTGGTCACCAGCCGTTGCAGCCTGGAGCTGATCCACAAGGCCCTGCGCGCCAGTATCGGCACCTTAGTCAGCCTGTCTGCACCGACCACACTCAGCGTGCAGTGGGCGCGCCAGCACAACCTCAACCTGATCCACCTGCCCCAGCACAGCGCGCCACGGGTCTACAGCCCGGCCGCACCCGGAGTCGCCCAGCCATGAGCCTGCAACCGATCAATCCGCGCTACCAACCCTACAAAGGCGCAGCCGCCGGTTGGGGCGCGCTGCGCAGCGTGACGCACTTCTGGCTGGACAGTAAGCAGCCCTTCAAAAACCTGCGTGCCCTGCTCAAAACCAACCAGCACGGCGGCTTCGACTGCCCCGGCTGCGCCTGGGGTGATTCGCCGGAAGACGGCCACATCAAGTTCTGCGAAAACGGTGCCAAGGCGGTCAACTGGGAAGCCACCAAACGCCGGGTGGACGCGGCTTTCTTCGCCCGCTACAGCGTCAGCCAACTGCGTGAGCAAAGCGATTACTGGCTTGAATACCAGGGCCGCCTGACCGAACCGATGCGTTATGACGCCGCCAGCGATCATTACCAACCGATCAGCTGGGACGCCGCTTTCGCCCTGATCGCCGAGCATCTGAATGCGCTGCAAAGCCCCAATCAGGCCGAGTTCTACACCTCCGGTCGTGCCAGCAACGAAGCCGCCTACCTGTATCAGCTGTTCGTCCGCGCCTTTGGCAGCAACAACTTTCCCGACTGCTCGAACATGTGCCACGAAGCCAGCGGCGTGGCCCTCGGGCAAAGCGTGGGCGTCGGCAAGGGCAGCGTGACCTTCGCCGACTTCGAGCACAGCGACGCGATCTTCGTGCTCGGGCAGAACCCCGGCACCAACCACCCACGCATGCTCGAACCGCTGCGTGAGGCGGTCCAACGCGGCGCGCAGGTGGTGTGCTTCAACCCGCTAAAGGAGCGCGGCCTGGAGCGTTTTCAGCATCCGCAACATGCGTTGGAAATGCTCAGCAACGGCTCCGAACCGCTCAACACCGCATTCTTCCGCCCGGCCTTGGGCGGCGATTTAGCCGCCCTGCGCGGCATGGCCAAGTTCCTCCTGCAATGGCACCGCGAAGCGCTGACTAATGGCGAGCCGGCGGTGTTCGACTTGGCGTTTATCGCGGAACACACCCACGGCGTGGACGACTATTTAGCGCTGCTGGATGCCAGCAGCTGGGAGTCGCTGGTCGAGCAATCCGGCCTGAGCCTGGACGAACTGAAGCATGCCGCCCTGCTCTACCGTCGCGCCGAGCGGGTGATCATCTGCTGGGCCATGGGCATCACCCAGCACCACAACTCGGTGGCGACCATTCAGGAAATCGTCAACCTGCAACTGCTGCGCGGCAACCTCGGCCGCCCCGGCGCTGGCCTGTGCCCGGTGCGCGGCCACAGTAACGTGCAGGGCGACCGCACCATGGGCATCAATGAGCGCCCATCGGCAGCCTTTCTCGATGCGCTGGAGCAACGCTTTCAATTCCAAGTGCCGCGCGCGCAGGGCCACAACACCGTCGAGGCGATCAACGCCATGCTCGATGGTCAGGCCAAGGTGTTTATCGGCCTGGGCGGCAACTTTGCCCAGGCCACTCCGGACAGCCCGCGCAGCCATGCCGCGCTAAGCCGCTGCGCGCTGACCGTGCAGATCAGCACCAAGCTCAACCGCAGCCACCTGACCACCGGAGCCGACGCACTGATCCTGCCATGCCTGGGCCGCACCGATATCGACCAGCAGGCCGGCGGCCCGCAGGCGGTAACCGTGGAAGACTCGTTCAGCATGATCCACGCCTCCTACGGCCAGCTCGAACCGCTGTCGGCGCAGATGCGTTCGGAGCCGGCGATCATTGCCGGTATCGCCAAAGCCACCCTGGGCAATCATCCGGTGGACTGGGACGCGCTGATTGCCGATTACCGGCGCATCCGCGAGCTGATTGCCGAGACCATTCCCGGCTTCAGTAACTTCAACCAGCGCCTGCAACATCCCGGTGGCTTCTACCTGGGCAACGCCGCTGCAGAACGGCGCTGGCTGACCGCCAGCCACAAAGCCAACTTCAAGGCCAACCCGCTGCCCGCCGACCTGCTACCGCCGCAAGTGCGCAGCAGCGGGCAAACGCCGGACCTGATCCTGCAGACGCTGCGTTCCCACGATCAGTACAACACCACCATCTATGGTCTGGATGACCGCTACCGTGGGGTCAAAGGCCAGCGCCAGGTGCTGTTCGTCAATGAAGCGGACATTCTGCGCCTGGGCTTTCAGCCGGGGCAGCAGGTTGATATCCAGTCCATCTGGGATGACGGTATTGAGCGCAAGGTTGTGGGTTTTACCCTGCTGGCTTTCGACATTCCCGCTGGCCAGGCCGCCGCCTACTACCCGGAAGCCAACCCCTTGGTGCCGTTGCAGAGTTTCGGTACGGGCAGCTTTACCCCGACCTCGAAATACGTAGCCATCCGCTTGCAGGCCCATCAGGCCACTGCGCGCATTCTTTAAGCGAATGTGTGGCGGCGATCACACCGGCGACCAGCGGCAGGAAATTTTTCGGCAAACCGCCCTCTAAGACTGTGCGCGGAGTAATCATCCTTTAAAAACAAAGGCCTAGGTCCGCACCCTGTTCAATCGAGAAGGTCTGCCGTATGCGTACATTATTTTCTGCGCTGGTATTCAGCGCCCTGGCTTCGCCCCTGGCCCTGGCGGGCGATACCGGCAAGGTCGCCATCGGCGGCGGTATTGGTGGCGCCCTGGGCAACGTAATCGGTCAACAAGTCGGTGGCAGCACCGGCGCGGCGATTGGTGCAGGCCTGGGTGGCGCGGCAGGTGGCGTCATTACCGCACGCGACGGTAACAAGACCGAAGCCGCATTGGGCGGCGGCCTGGGCGCAGCCGGTGGCTCGGTACTGGGTAACAAGGTCGGCGGCAGCACCGGTTCAACCATCGGCGCCGGCCTGGGCGGCGCAGCCGGTGGCGCGCTGGCCAATGAATACGCCGGCGGCAGCGAACGTGATCGCGGTCACTCCAACGGCAAGAAACACAAGAAGCATAAAAAGCATAAACATCACTAAGTGCCGAGTGCTGACACCAAAAAGCCGCCTAACAGCGGCTTTTTGATGTGTGTGGCAAGAGCCTTAGCCGCGACGCCAGCCTGGCGGCGCGCTGCTCAAGCGCCGCTATGCAGACGGTTCCATCAGTAGCACTGTCAGCGCCGCCCGCAGGTTCTCGGGAATGCTCATCGGGCGGTTGCTGCTGCGGTCGACGAAAACATGCACAAAACGTCCGGCCGCGCAGGCCTCGTCTTCATCGGCCTTGAACACGGCCAGCTCGTACTGCACCGAACTATTGCCCAGCTTGCCGACGCGCAGGCCGATTTCGATGCGCTCGGGGAAGGCGATGGAAGCGAAGTAGTCGCAGCTGGAGCTGACCACAAAACCGACCACTTCGCCGTGATGGATATCCAGGCCGCCGACTTCGATCAGGTAGGTGTTCACCGCACTGTCGAAGAAGCTGTAGTAGGTAACGTTGTTGACGTGACCGTAGACATCGTTGTCATGCCAGCGCGTAGTAATCGGCTGGAAGTGCCGGTAATCGCTGCGCAAGTGTTGGGGTTGGCTCATCGGAAGTCCTTGAGGTTGGCGAGGCGGCTTAATAGGCCACCTGGTAGATGGCCAGGGCATGGGCCTCGGTCATTTCCCGTGGGTTGTTCACCAGCAGGCGCTGTTGCTGCATGGCGTCGCGGGCCAGGGTCGGCAGCATGTCTTGCGGCACACCGGCATCACGCAGGCGCGTGGGCAGGCCGCTGCGCACGCTGAAATCGGCCAGAGCGCCAATAAACTGCTCGGTCTGCTGCAAAACACTGCCGGCGCGCAGCTGATCGCCCAGCACCAGCGGCGCCAGCTCGGCATACAACGGCGCGGCCGCATTGCCGTTGAAGCCCAGCACATGCGGCAGCACCAAGGCGTTACTCAGGCCGTGGGGAATATGGAAATGCCCGCCCAACGGATAAGCCAGCGCATGCACCGCCGCCACCGGCGCATTGGCAAACGCCTGGCCGGCCAGGCAGGAGCCCAGCAACATGGCCTGACGCGCCTCGCGGTTGCCGCCGTTGTGCACCACTTCATCCAGATTGGCAGCCAGCAGGCGCAACGCTTCACGGGCCAGCAGGTCGGATAACGGATTCTTTTTCAGCGCGCTGGTGTAGGCCTCGATGGCATGCACCATAGCGTCGATTCCGGTGGCGGCGGTCACAGCCGGCGGCAGGCCAAGGGTCAGCTCGGCATCGAGCAGCGCCAGGTCCGGCAGCAGCAGCGGCGAGACCACGCCCATCTTGGTGGTTTCGCCAGTGGTGATGATGGAAATCTGCGTGACTTCCGAACCGGTGCCGGCGGTGGTCGGCACCAGAATCAGCGGCAGACGCTGACCACGGGCATTGCCAACGCCGTAAATCTGCGCCAGTTCCTGGCCGCACTCAGGATGCGCCAGCAGCGCCACCAGCTTGGCCACGTCCATCGAACTGCCGCCGCCAAAGCCGACGATCAGCTGCGCCTTAAGCACCCGGGCCTGTTCCACCGCAGCCAGCAGAATCGCCTCGGGCGGGTCGGCGACCACCTGATCGAAGACCTCGACGGTCAGCTCGGCACGGGCAAAACCTGGCAGCACCTCATCCAGCAGGCCGAGCTTGCTGATGCCTGGATCGGTGACGATCAGCACCCGTTGCGCGCCGCGCTCGCGGCACAGCTCGGCCAAACGCCGGGAAGCGCCGATCTCGCAAAGAATCTGCGCGGTGGTGGCAAAGCTAAAGGGCAGCATGGGGTGATCCTCTTGTTGTAATGATTGGCGCGCGCCGCAGCGTGGCTTGCACCCACGCTACGCGCTTCGGTCAGAAGGCGAAACTCGCCTCATCCATGGCCATCAGGCAGTCGGCACCGCCCAGCAGGGACTCCCGATGGGCGCTGGCCCGTGGCAACACCCGGCGCAGGTAGAAGTCGGCGGACTGCAGCTTGGCTTGGTAGAACGCTGCCTCGCCGCTGCCCGTCTCCAGGGCATCCTGTGCCCGTGCCGCCGCCTGCAGCCAGAAACCGGCCAGCAGCACATAGGCTGAATACTGGAGAAAATCCACCGAAACCGCGCCGATCTCCTGCACATCGCGCTGGCTGGCGGCGATCACTGCGCGGCTCAACTCGCGCCACTCGCCCAGACGCGCCTGCACCGTTTGAGCCAGCGCGGCCAGCGCCGGGCGGCCAACCTGAGCGTCGCACAGCTCGCTGAACTCGGCCTGCAGCGCCGACAGTTCCGCTCCGCCGTCACCGAGCACCTTGCGGCGGATATAGTCCAGCGCCTGAATGCCGTTAGTGCCCTCATACAACTGGGTAATACGGCTGTCGCGCATCAGCTGCTCAATGCCCCACTCGCGGATAAAACCGTGGCCGCCATACACCTGCACCGCATGGCTGGCGACTTCCTGGCCCATATCGGTAAAGAAGGCTTTGACGATCGGGATCAGCAGCGCCGAGCGCTTGCCGGCGGCCTTGCGCGCGGCGGCGTCCGGGTGAGCGTGCTCCAGATCAAGTTGGCGCGCGCAGTAAGCCGCCAGCATACGGCTGCCTTCGACCAGGCTCTTCTGCGTCAGCAGCATGCGCCGCACATCGGGATGCACGATGATCGGATCGGCCGCTTTGCCCGGCTCCGCCGCCCCATTCAGGGCGCGCGATTGCAGGCGCTCGCGGGCATAGCGCAGCGCACCCTGGAAGGCCGCTTCGCCGATGCCTAAGCCCTGCAAACCGACCTGAAAGCGCGCGTCGTTCATCATGGTGAACATGCAGGCCAGGCCCTGGTTGGCTTCACCGATCAGCCAGCCGGTGGCGCCGTCGAAGTTCATCACGCAGGTGGAGGCGCCCTTGATGCCCATCTTGTGCTCGATGGCGCCGCAGGACAGCGCGTTGCGCGCGCCCGGAGTGCCATCGGCGGCAGCGATAAATTTCGGCACCAGCAGCAGGCTGATGCCCTTCACCCCGGCTGGCGCATCCGGCAAACGCGCCAGCACCAGATGAATGATATTTTCCGAAAGGTCCTGCTCGCCGCCGCTGATAAAGATCTTGCTACCGCTGACCTTGAAGCTGCCGTCCGCCTGCGGCTCGGCCTTGGTGCGCAGCAGGGCCAGGTCGGTGCCGGCCTGCGGCTCGGTGAGGCACATGGTGCCGGCCCATTGGCCACTGACCAGTTTGTGCAGGTAGGTGTCCTTCAGCGTTTCGCTGCCATGTTTGTACAGCGCCAGCACTGCGCCTTCGGTGAGCCCGGAATACACGCGGAACGACAGCGAGGCACCCATCAACATCTCGTGGAAGTTGCACGCAAGCATCTGCGGCAGCGCCTGGCCGCCGTATTCGCTCGGCCCGGTCATACTCGCCCAGCCGTTATCGACATACTGCTGATAGGCCTCGGCAAAGCCGTCCGGCGTGCGCACCTGACCGCCATTCAGCTGACAACCCTGCTCGTCACTGTTGCGATTCAGCGGCGCCACCACCTCGGCGGCGTAACGCGCGCCCTCCTCCAGCACGCCGTCGATCAGCTCGCGGTCAAGGCCGTTGCCGAGCAGCTCACAGTGGCCGCTGATATCGAACAGTTCGTGCAGCACAAAGCGCATATCGCGCAGCGGAGCCTGATAACTCATACCCGGTCCTCCTGCACGTCAGCAAAGCGCTGGCCGCTGCTGGCCAGTTTTTCAATCAGGCGTGCCGGCAGCCAGTGCTCACCGAACGCCGCCTGCAGCGCTTTCAAACGATCATGAATCGCCGCCACACCCTGGCCATCGGCCCAGTTCATCGGCCCAGTTCATCGGCCCGCCTTTGTCGGCGGGGAAGCCGTAGCCGTTGAGGTAGACCAGATCG
>C687J35504_10002791_pt1 | contig 11669 bp, 17 predicted proteins | sample RifCSPhighO2_02_FD_35504 | JGI IMG/M metagenome (IMG submission 35504) | reverse complement strand
ACTCCGTTCGGAACCTCTCCCTACGGTCGAGGATTCGCTAGAATAGCAAATCGCAGGCAAAAAGTTCGATTATTTCTGCGATTTGCTATAATTATTTTTGTTCTTGAGTATAGGCGATACTTCTGTCCTCCGTTTTCTTCAGAATAAGGTGCTTCTTCCATCTCGCATCGTCTCGTTCCGGGAACTCCTCGAGCGCGTGCGTGCCACGCGATTCCTTTCTTCTGAGCGCGGATTCCACGATCAGGAGGCCGACAACCGAAAGATTGCGCAATTCGAGCGCTTCCTTGCCGATTCCTTTTGATAGAAGAGCGCCAGCCTGCTTTCGAATGTGGGCGAACTCATCCTTGGCCCTCTCCAACCCGCTGATGGTGCGCAAAATGCCAGCATCTTTCCACATCTCCTTCTGAAGTTCTGTCCGTAAGCTCCTTACTTTAGCTAAATCAGAGGAAGAAAATTCCGATGGCCGCTTGCCCTTCGGGACGGCTTCATGCATCGCTTCCTGGAGCGCCGTCATCTGTTCAGTGTTCGAAAGTGCTGTTCCCTTCTTTGTTTCTACCTCCTTCGCAACAATGGAACCAAACACCAAGCCCTCGGCGAGGCTGTTGGACGCTAATCTATCGGCGCCGTGGAGGCCGGTGCAGGCGCATTCCCCGACGGCAGACAAGCCGGGGACGCTCGTCCTTCCTCTGCCATCCACTTTTATGCCACCACACATATAATGAGCCGCGGGGCTCACCGGAATCATCTCTTCCGTCAGGTCAATGCCCCGTTGGAGGCAGGTCTTGTAAATCATCGGGAACCGCTTTTTCAGATACTCCTTCCCCAGATGCCTCACGTCGAGCCAGACATGATTCGCTTTTGTCCGTCGCATCTCGATGAGCGAGAACTTCGCGACAACATCCCTGGGGGCGAGCTCGCCGTCGCGATGATACTTGCGCATGAACGCTTCGCCCTCCTTGTTCTTCAGGATCCCCCCTTCTCCCCTCAGCGTTTCTGAGATGAGAAATGAAGTGCCGGCCAAGCATGTCGGATGGAACTGCACGAACTCCAGGTCTTCGGCAGCGGCCCCTGCCTCATAAGCGAGCGCGATGCCGTCTCCTGTCGCGATTTCCGGGTTCGTCGTGTGCTCGTACAACTGCCCCGCGCCTCCTGTCGCCAGAATAACCGCCTTTGCGAAGATCGGGAACAGCGTGCCTTTCTTCACGTCGAGAAATAGGCAGCCGAGGCACCTTCCCTTCGAGACAAGCAGGCGCACTGCCATGCACTCGTCGAGGATGCGCGCCTTCTTTTTCACCGCGGCAATCAATCCTTCGCTCACTGCCTTCCCTGTCGCGTCGGACACATGGACAATCCTCGCGCGGCAGTGCACCGCCTCGCGGCTGAGTGCAAAAGCTGAATTCTCTTTGTCGAAGGGCACCCCCAAATTGTCGAGCTCCTGGATGAGCTTGGGGATGTTTTCAGCGAGCGTCCTAGCGGATTGCTCGTTGACGAGGCCGTCGCCGGCCCGGAGCGTGTCCTGGACATGAAGAGGGGAAGAATCGTCGGTTCCCAGCGCAGCGGCTATTCCGCCCTGGGCGTACTTTGTGTTGGACTCGCCGAGCTTCGCTTTCGTGGCTACGATGACCCTGCCCCGAGCCTTCCAGGCAACAGTGAGCCCGGCGACGCCCCCTCCGATGACCAGGATATCCGCTTCCATGTTAGACGATGAGCATGCACATGTCCAGCGCTGGCACGGAATGCGTGAGGAAGCCCATGGAGATGACGTCGACGCCGCTGGACGCGTATTCCCTGACATTCTTCGGCGTGATGCCGCCCGAGGCCTCGAAGAGAAGGCCGTCGCGCAGATGTTTCCTTTCCAGCTCTTCCAATGTTCTCTTCATCTGCCTCGGATTCATGTTGTCGAACATGACGAGGCACGCGTCTCCGGGCTTCCGAAGCTTGCGCATCACTTCTGCCGCATGCAGCGCCTCCTTCATCGTCGCCACCTCAATCTCGATGAAGTTCGCGAGCTTCCTTTTCTTCCAGGCCTTCCCGAGCGAGGCGGCGATCGGATCCTTGACGCCGAGGCGCCTCAGCGCGTACAAGTGATTGTCCTTGATCAGGACGCTCTCCCACAGCGCGAGCCGGTGCGTCATGCCGCCGCCGATGAACACTGCCTTCTTGTCAAGATATCTCCACTGCGTCTTTCGAGTCGGCGCCACGGGGACATTATTCTTTATGAGAGAAATGACTTCCTGCGTGAGTGTCGCGATCCCGGACATCCTCTGCAGCAGGTCGACAGCTGAGCGCTCCACCCGAAGAAGATCGCGCGTGTTTCCAAATATCTCCAGGACAACCTCGCCTTTCCTGATCCGGCCGCCGTCTTTCTTTTTCGCGGCAGGCCTCAGCCCATTCTTTCTGAAGAGGAAGCACGCCTCTTCCATCCCCGCGAGAACGCCGGCCTGCCTCGTGATGATGACGGCCTTCAGGGCGCTTCGCCGCGGAATGACAGCCCGGCTGGTGATGTCGCCTTTCCTGCCCACGTCCGCCTGGAGCTCGTCCACGATGAAGCGCTCTATCCATTGCCGATAGACGGGATTCTTCAGCGTGAGCTGGCCTCCCCGCTGGAAGGCGCGTTCAAGGGCTGCTCGCTTGTTCTCCATACGCCCCGAGAGCCGGAAAGCTGTTTTAAACCTTTCTCCATGGCCGGTCAGGAAGGGACTTTTATCAGAATTCTGGCACTGTCGGACTTCTTCGAAGTCCTTGTCGGCATCCCCGACGGGGCCGACCCCCTGCCGACCAGTGCCACGTTCCCCCAGAAGCTATAAATACAAAGCGGAATTTCAAACTTTATGGACATCGTGAAGAAGCTTCTTCCGGCGCTTGAGGCCTCGATAGACAAAAAAGGCGAGATGCTCGCCTCCTCATCTGATCCTGCCTTGATACCTGTGCGCCTTGAGGAGAAGAATTTCCACACGCTTGGTTTCTTCCAGGAGGAGAGGGAAATCACCGCCGTTGACGGCGGAAACGCGGAGCTGCTGTCGACCGCCGATCTTTCGCTGCACTTCATCCGGATTGCTTCCGCCACCTATCTTGGAAAAAAGCATGTGCGTTCCGCGAAAAGAGAATTCTTCTGCCTCGTTTCATCGGACGGCCTTACGTATCGCTGCTCTTTTTTCGGCGAAGCCCCTTTCTCAGAGCTGTCTTTTCCCCAGCGATTGAAGAGCAGGGATGGGCAGGTCATCGATCTTGAGATCGCGCATCTTGGCAGCATGGTGAGGCGATTAGGGGAGCTGAAACTTGCGGCATCCCTTCCTGATGGGCTCGTTGTTCTCGACGGGAATTCGCGGTCGCAGACTGCAGAAGAAGAGAAGCTTATTCAGGAAATCCTCAAGCGGCCTGCCGGCTTCCTGAGCAAGACGTGCAGACTGCTGACGAAGAACGGGAAAAGCCTTGCCGTCGCGCTCCACGGGTTAGGTCCCAAAGGAACGTGGTGGTATCACCCGGTGTTCAGGAATGCGCCCCTGCATTTCGTCCGCCTTCATCCGCGCTCGCGATATGTCTTCAGCCTCGAGCTTGAGCATCCTGAAAAAGAAGGATTCATTGCCGCGCTTGCGGGGCAATCCTCCGACCCCGTCTTCCTCGGCTATCCCTATTGCCTCATCGCGGCGGACAGGTTGGCGCGCGTCTCCAATGAGGAGAAAGAATACCTCAAGACGCTTGTGCTCTCGCAAATAAAAAACAAAGAAAAGCTGGAGATGCTCCTGTCAACGCTTGATGCGCATAGCGTTCTGGACCGGATACGGTGAGAGGGAGCGACGCATCAAGAGACGATCGTACCCTCGGCATCGCCTTGCTCCGCTTCAGCGACCTCAGCTGCCGGAGCAGGTTCTTCGTCCTTCGGAGGGAGGCCACTTGCTGTCCGCTCCTCATCGCTCATGCGCTCGTACTGCTCCTCAGTCATACCGAGGCTCCCGGCGATCTCGGCATCGCTCATTCCCTGATACGCATTGAGCGACTTCCCGTCATCTCCTGAGACCTGTGCCTGATCGAACCCGCACCGGACACAATATTTGTTGTAGACCGTTATGACTCGCCTCGGCTCATCCTCTGACCACTGGTTTATTCCATCACACATCTTCTTCGGCGATCTTCCTTTCTCCTTCCCCACCGTGCACTTGCCGCACGCGTCATACCCTCCTGCGCGGCACTCCGTATGCATGTTGACGGGCGTCAGCGTGGTGGAGCCGCCGGGCAGAGAGTTCGAGCCTTCCGGGAAAGACGTCCCAGTCCCCTTCAACACGCACGTGCCGCAGGTCCCGGCCGTGGAGACGTAGTCGCTGCACGGCTGCTCGTAGGAGCACTCGTACCTGTTCGTGTCCCCGCAGTCAGCATCCGTCGAGCAGCAGGACTGGCCGTTGTCCATTCTGAACGCCTGGTCCTGCTCCGGCACTCGGTTCCCTGACTCGTCGTACGCTTCCCACTTGCTGCAGGATCCGCCCTGCTCGTTCCGGTTGTCCCGGTCAACAGGATAATGCACGGGTCCCTTGTAAGTGGTCTCCGTCCCTGTCTCTCCGGCCTTGCCGGCCAAAGGCCCGCACGCTGCAAGGAGCAAGGTCGCAACGGCCAGAAGCATCAGTGCCATAGGAATCTTTCGCATAGGAGCACCTCGTTTGCTACGCCTTCCGCTGTTGGATTATATAAACATTTCCTGTCTCCGCTCGGAGGAAGCTTTAAATAATCCTATCCTGGAAGAGGCGGTATGTTCGATGTCATCTGCGTCGGCAGCTCGACCGTGGACGTCTTCGCCCAGACGGAGTTCTCCGAGCTGGTGAGCATCCGCACGCCGAAGAGAGGGAAGGCGGAAAAGCTCCTCGCGTATCCTGTCGGCGGGAAGATCCTCATCCATGAACTGGATTTCACCACCGGAGGCGGGGGCACGAATGTCGCTGTCTCGCTCTCCCGGCTTGGGCTGCACTCGGCCTATCTCGGCTGCCTCGGGGAGGACGACAATTCCAATCTCATCCTGAGGGGGCTCAGGCAGGANCATGTCGACACCAGCTTCGTCGTGAGGAAAAAAGGGCAGACCGGCTACTCCATCATCCTCGACAGCATCGAGCACGACCGCACGATCCTCACCTACAAGGGCGTGAACAACGAACTGAGGCCGAAAGATGTAAAAAAGTCGGCTCTCAAGGCAAGATGGTTCTACTTTTCCGCGATGATGGAAGGCAGCTTCGCTGTCCTTGAGGAATTAGCGCGCTTCGCGAAAAAATCAGGCATCAGGGTCGCCTTCAATCCCAGCTCCTACCTTGCGGAGAAAGGGGCCGGCTACCTGAAAGCGGTGCTGTCCGCAACAACGGTGCTGGTGCTGAACAAGGAGGAGGCGGAGGCGATCGTCGGAAAGGGAACGGTCCAGGAGGCCTCAAAAAGGATGCACGCCCTTGGCCCGGAATATGTCGTGATCACCGACGGGAAGAGCGGCGCGCACTGCAGCCATGACGGGACTCTCTACTTCGCCCCCACGCATCGCGTGAAAATCATCGAAACGACAGGAGCCGGAGACGCGTTCGCCTCGACCTTCCTCGCAGGGCTTCTCCTCGGCGCTGACGTCGCCTATTCCCTCGCCCTCGCCACCACGAACGCGGAATCTGTCATCACGCATCACGGCGCCAAGAACAAGCTCCTCACGCTCAGGGAGGCCACAGCCATCCTCAAGAGACATCCGGTCAGGGTGCGGCGCTCGAAGATCCGCTGAGAAGCTTCCATAATGCTTTTAAAATCATCATTCCCTTTCATCTGAAAAAGAGGCATGAACACTTCCACTTCCTTCGGAACGCACACAGCCGCGTCACAAACGAAAGATCTCGGCTTTTCCCTCTCCAACGGCACTGGAGCGTTCTGCTGCTTCGGCATCGAAAGCAAATATCGCGGATGGTTCGTGCCTGTCGGCGGAAAGATGCTGAAGATTCTCGACGACATCCAGCTCCACCCTCCTGTTTCGGGGCTCCGCAACGAGAATGGCTCCATCGCCCTGCAGAGGGGCCCGTTCTCACAGCGCCTCCTGATGCCGGAAGGCGTTGACGGCCTTGCCTGCGCGCTTTCTTCGCCGCAGGAGATGAAGGTGCTTTTTGACGTGAAGCATCCCTACGACCAGAGGCAGTGGGGACGCGAGTATGCTGTGGCACGCGAAGGGAAGCATCTCCTTGTCTCCTTCATCAAGCGCGCGGATTCCCGGGAGGATCCGAGTTCGGGCGCTGAAGAGTACAAAATATACATCGCAGTTTCCTGCAACGGCCAGCCTGAGATTGTCCGGGGATGGGCCGAACGGCGTTTTCCCTTCGACGAGCGGCGCAACAGCCCTCCGTTCTCGAGATTTGTGTTCCATGCGCTCACCGCAACCACCGACACCCTCGTCCTTGGAGTCGGCTCTAACGCGCAGGAAGCGATCCACGCGTGCGAAAAGACGGAACGAAGCCTCAAAAAAATGCAGGTTCAGCATCAACCTCCGCTGCTTCATCTTCCCGACCATCTTGCGCTCGCCGCACAATGCGCTTCCGACGCGCTCTCCGGACTCATCCACGATTCACGAATCTACGCCGGCCTTCCCTGGTTTTTCCAGGAATGGAGCAGGGACACGCTGATCAGTGTCCGCGCGCTGATCCTCAAAAAAAAATACGCCTTGGCGAAGGAGATTTTGCTGCGCTATCTCAAAGCAATCCAGCCTGATGGAACACTCTTAAGCAAGGAAGGCGGAATCGTCTCAGCAGACGCTTTCGGATGGCTTTGCCTGCGGCTGGAGGAATTGCTTTCCGCGCTTGAGAAACAGAAGGCGCATTCCAGATTTTTCAAAAGACGAGAACTGGAGGAGATGATTGAGCTGCTCGAGAAAGCCGCTTCCGGCCTGTTCCAGAGGCATACACAAAACCATTTGGCGACCTGCGAAAACAAAACCACTTGGATGGATTCCATCGACCGAGGCGCTTCTCCCATTGAGTTGCAGGCGCAGCGGCTTCGCCTGTATGATGTTCTCTATCGTCTCACGAAGAAAAAAGTGTACGCGGACTTGAAGGAGAAGCTTTTGAAAAAAACCAGGCAGCTCTTCTGGCATGAAGGGAAACTGCGGGACTCGGCTGAAGACGGAACCATCCGGCCGAACATCTTTCTCGCGGCCTACATCTATCCTAATTTTCTTTCGGCAAAAGAGTGGGAGCGGTGCTTCGACAAGGCGCTTCCTCGCTTGTGGCTTCCCTGGGGCGGGCTGGCGACCATAGACAAGACGGATAGGCGATACAGGGATCGGCACACCGGCGAGCGGCCCGAGAGCTACCATAATGGAGACTCCTGGTACTGGCTGAACAATCTCGCCGCCCTGGTTTTGCATCGCTTGAACGCAAGGAAATACAAGAAATATGTCGACGCCATCACCAACGCGAGCGTCCGCGACATTCTTTGGCAGGGATTTTCAGGTGCGCATTCCGAGTTAAGCTCCGCCGCGGAACAGGAGCCGGGAGGGTGCCTCAATCAAGCCTGGAGCGACGCGCTGTTTCTGGAACTGGCGTTTGAATTAGCCGACAAGCGGGGACACAAACACTTCAAGTAAGGCGGCGAGGACAAGGATCACGACAGCGCCGGCGCTCAAATCAACCGAATCCAAAAGGATATGCTTGAATTTCTCCGACTTTATGTCGTGGTTGATGACCGCGACAGAGATGATGCCGCCCGCGAGCCCGGCCATGAAGTAGGCGATCATCTCCGGCACCCCATGGAGAAGATACCTTGACAAGGCAACTGGAATGGCGAGCACCCCCGCATAGCTCCGGATGGCGTCGCTGATCGCTACCCCGATGAGGGAGGCGTTCCAGCCTAAGATGAAAATCGCGCCGAAGCCGTAGAGGAAAGCGAAGACCAGGGAGAAGACGAACACCTTCAGGTTGTTGAAGAGGATCTTCGCGAAAGTGCCCGCGACATTCACGGCGTTGCCGGCGAGAGGGCTGTTGAGCCGGCTGAGCGTGGATTCCTGCACGGAAAACGCCGCCCCTGACAGGGGGGCCGGAAGGACAAGGCTCCACAGCGTCCAACCCGCGACAAAGCCGAGGAAGAGGAAGGTGAACAGCGCGAGCGCCTTGCCGTGCTCCTTCAGCAGGACCCTTTCTTCCGCGATCTCCGTGTCCTTCTTCTCCTCGAGTTTGATGGTGGCATACATCGTCGGGACAGCGGCGAAGGTGGCGAAGAAGAGCGCGATGAGCGACGCGTATTCCCGGAACAGGAGGAGGCCGACGAGCAGCCCGAGCGAGCTGTAGAGGAAGCCGATGAAGAAGAGCTTCCACGGCGCCCTCTCGCCGCCTGCCGGAGTGAGCAGATTTTCCAGGACCATGCGTTCCCTTTTGGATACCGATATCTTAAGGTTTTCGTTTCAGAGCGCAATCAAGAGTATGCCAAAAATCGCGCCGAGGATGCCGAGGGTTTGCCTTCGGTCAAGCTTTTCCTTCAGGATCAGGACTCCGAGCAAGACACTGAGGGCGGGGCTCGCGCTCGCGATGACAGAAACAATGGAGACCGGCGCCTGTGCCATCGCAGCGCTCAACGCAAGGAAGCCGCCTCCGTCCACCAGGCCGAGGAGGATGACGAGCAGAAGGACGTGGCGTTTTAAATTCCAGACCTTCATCTTTTTCCTGATGAGCGCCGGCACGGAGAAGCACGCGGTCAGGAGCTTGATGCCGGCGACGAAGAGCAGGGGGCCGAAGATGATCGATGGCTGTTTCATCAGGAAGATGAAGACGCCCCAAATCCCCATCGCCGCTGCCGAGAAGCTGAACTCCTTGTCCATCGCCATCTTCCCCTCTTTCCTGAGCGTCAGCGCCAGGATGCTCCCCATGATGAGGGCCATCGCGAGCCATTGGAGCAGCGTTGGACTCTCCTTGTAGAAAAGCACGCCCAGGATGACTGTAATAACCGCTGATGCGTTGTTGATGGGCGAAGTGAGGGCGATGCCTTTCGCTTTTACAGAGCGATAGAGGAAGTACATGCCCAGGGCGTTGAGAGCGCCGAGCAGGAGGAGATACCAGCCGGCAAAGGAGAACACGCTTGTTATCCGCGCCTTATCGGGAATCAATGCAAGCGCGATGAGGCCTCCGAAGAGCTGCGCGTGAAAGAGCACCTTCCATTTCTCCTCCCGGTCGAGCGAGAGCTTGGTGACGAATTCGGAGACGGCCCAGACCACGGCGCAGACAAGAGCGAGCAGGATACCGGTGAGCAGAGCCATTGCCTCACCTTTTGCTCATTCCTATAAAAAGTTCCCAAAACCTTTAAATAGCCGGTTTCTTGGAATCGGGGCATGGCTCTGGAATTCCTCGAGGGCGCGCTCAAGCTCACGAACCTTGTCCTCGCGCTCGTCGCGGGATACTTGAGCGTGCGCATCTATTCGATGAGCCGCAGGAAGGATCTGTTGCCCTGGAAGATCCTTGCTGTGGCGCTGCTGTTCTTCATGGTGCAGCAGATTCTTGGAGCGCTGCGGGCGTTCGGCCTCTACACGTCGCCTTTCCTCACACACATTGTTCCAACGATCATTCTCGGGCTGCTCATCCTCGCCCTGTCCTTGCAGATCCATTATACCTTAACGAGGCGATAGCATGGCCTTCGCAGAATCCCTCGCAACAGTGGCTCCGGTGTACAACCTAGTCTTTGTCGTGGCTGTCATCGGGCTCTTCCTGAAGCTCTTCTCCCTGAAGAACAAGGGTGTGTATCTCACGCCGTGGAAATTCCTGTATGGCGCCGTCCTCATCTATGTGGTCGAGGAGCTGCTCACGGTCCTGGACAAGGCCGGCATCCTCCTGCGGCCGAGGATCCTCAACGTGTTCTTCGAGCTCGCGATCATCAGCATCTTCATCTACCTCCTCCTGCTCCAGAAGCAGTCGCTCGAACATGGAAAATAAAAAGGGGCTCTCGCCTTTGGTGGCCACGTTCATGCTAGTTGTCTTCGCGCTCATCATCGGCACGGTCGCGATGGCCTGGGGGAAGAATTACGTGCCGCCCGCAATGGAAGAGAAGCCCGCGGCGCAGATTTGTTTGAACGTCGCGCAAATCGACACGCCGCTGAAGGAATTGCAAGTGAAGCACTTGACGGGGCAGATTTCAGAGGAAGAATATTTGGAGCAGGAGAAGACAATTGTGAGTTCTTAATCTTTTAACACTTCTCAAGCAGCGAGGTCACGTTCCAGATCTGCGTCCTGATATAGGGTTGGAGATTGTTGTCCTCGCCGATCTCCTCGAGATTGTGCATGGCGCGGTTGACGCACATGGAGCGCTCTTTCTCGCCTTTCAGGGAAGAGATGATCTCCTGGAACTTGAGCTTGATGTTCTTCGGCACGGACGCGTCGCCGCAGAGCTCCTCGAGCAGATCGATCACGTCACTCATTTCCCTTGTCATGCTTCATCTCCTCGAGCACCTGCTGCCTCAATCCTTTTGCCTTGTCCTTGATGGAATCTTCCTGCCTGTCGAGGGCCTTGAGCCGGAGCTGCAAGGCGGCCTGCTTCTCCTCGATGTCCTTGAGCACAGCTTTTGGATCGGACTTCACCATGATGTTGCCGATGATACGATACGATTCCGAGGCCTTCTTCAGCTCCCCGAGCGCACTCTCGAACTCCGCGATCTGCGACTGGAACTGCTGCTTCTGCGCGAGAATGGTCTGCAGGCTCTGCTCATACAATTGCAGTTGCCTCAGCTTTTCTTCTCCCATCAGATGTGCTCCGCCTTCTCGATGATCATCAGCGCCTTCAGGACGCGGTTGAACTCGGCCTTCAGCGCGGTCGCGTCCGCCGCGGCGATGGCGAATTCGATGCTCCCCTTTGCTTTCTTAATGTTCAGCTTGGTGCGCTCCCGGTCCTCCACCTCATGCTGGAGGATGGAGAGCATCTCGTCCGGCTTGTCGGTGCGGAAAAGGAGGGTGGATTCGTACTTCATCGCGCCTTGACCTTGGTTGAGATGCTGCGCGGCTTGAAGAGCATCTTGCTGCCGCAGTAGGGGCAGCGCACCTTCTTCTTGAGGTATTCCGGCCCGACCTTCTTATTGCATTCCATGCATTTGTAGTCGGCCATCTTACCCCTCCACCTTCACTTCTGCCTTGAGTGTATAGGCGCGGCCGGTGAAGGCTGAGTCGCACTTCCTGCACTCCCAGATCCCGGCGGAGATGCGCTTCACCGCCACCTTGTTGCAGTACGGGCACTTGTGCAGCTTGCGCTGCTCGGCCTCCATCTTGCCGAAGTTCCACTTCACAGTGCGGCCGTAGCGGGCGCCGAAGCGCTTAATTGATTTGAGATTTTGCGTGTCTGCCATGTCTTCCTATGAGCTTCTTATGGATGGGGCCTTCCTCACTGCGTTCGGAATTCCCCATCTCATCCCACCTTCTTCTATCGTCGCTTCGTGCACGGTCTTGCGCTCGGATGAGATGGGGCCACCCGGACTTTCAGGCGAAGCCGTTTGAACCGGGGTCTTCTGGTCCCAAACCAGAAAGGATAAACCAAGCTACCCCATGGCCCCATCGGGAAAGGAATCGGAACCCCGGGAGCTTTATAAAGCTTACTCATTCCCAGATTTCCCCGAAGTAGAACAAAAGGATTATTAAGCTCCCATTCATAAAGAAGACCCGGGGGTAGGTGCCCCCGGGCTGTCGATACCATGCGACTGGATA
>C687J35504_10002759_pt1 | contig 11790 bp, 10 predicted proteins | sample RifCSPhighO2_02_FD_35504 | JGI IMG/M metagenome (IMG submission 35504) | reverse complement strand
TGTGGGGGTAGGGGTGGGTGTAGGGGTAGGCGTGGGGGTTGATGTAGTGTAATATACACTGATACGAACGTGATCAACATAGAAAAAAATGCTACTACCACCCGAAGTGTATGCCCTAACGGAAGCACCGAAGTTTGAGGCATTGACCTCCGCCGGAGTGAAAGTTGTACTCCATAAGTCAGTAAAGGTCCCAAATGTTACATAAGTTTCGTTTATTTGATCGGTGCCGTTGGTTTTTTGTTGTCCAACTTCGGCACCATTTTTCACTAGATTGACGAGCATCGTAGGAGAGGCGGGAGCACTTGAAAAATAACCTTCAACCTCGACTACAATGCCCTGAATTATTGCAGTTGGGGGAATTGAAAATCCATAACCTGTTGTTCTTAAAAAGTCACACTGATTGGNGGAAACGAATTCACAGCTTGCCCGAGTGTCATTCGATGAAAAGATATTGTTAATAGTTCCNGAANTCCAGTTATTATAAAGTGCATTATCAACTTCTTGAGCCACAGATGGACTCATGGTCATACCGGGATTATCGGGAGTGGTGTAGTTAATGGAAAGCGTTGGTCTTTTGTTGATGTCGGCGTCTTCCTGCTCGCCAAAGGCAATGACTTCCCACCCGGTTGGAACGCCTCCCAGGCGGGTTCTCTCGGAGTTAATGATCATTCTGGTAAAGCCGGTTTTGTTGACATTGGTTGCGAGAGCTGCGGTTGTTGTTGAAGCGCCTGAGCCGACAGGTAAACCATCTGTTCCCAGGGTCGTAAGCAATGTTTTTTGGGAGCCGAGGTTGGCGCCGGCGACATAGTCGCTGTTTTCAAGTGTTGTGCCCCAATCGTAGTTTCTGACTTCTACAATGAAATTAAACGGGGTGTTTTTGGCCATTGTATAAAGCGTAAGAGTTGCCTGGTTAATAATGGCATTATCGGGAATTGACGAGGTGTCAAATGAAAGAAAGGCTTCTTGGATGTAGTAGGTGCCGGAAATCAGTGAGTTGTGGACTTGAAGGTTGCCGTTGTTGGTCCTGGTGACGAGGTTGCTGCCGGCCCTGGCTGTGGTGTAGTTAGTATTTGAGCTTTCGACAAAGCCGTCTAAAGCGGAGTAAAAAGTGGCATTTTGCGTGCCGGCGACTTGGGGTGTAATGGATGTTTTCTGAGCACCGAACTTTGGAATCAGGTTGGCAAGAGTTGTAATAATTCCGGCTTGTTTGGGGTCTTTGGGCAAGCTTTTGATATAGGTTGGGGTCAGGCCGGGAATCCAGGTGGCGCCTTCATCGGAAGCAAACGCGGTTTGCAAAAGATCAGCTGTGTTGTAGGGATATTGCCGGCTATTGTCCAAATAGTACATGGAAAGGGTGCTTTTGATGGCGGCAAGATCTTGTTTGCGGGCCGTGTCGCGGGCTTTTTCGCGGGCTTTATCAAATGTGACGGTGGTTAAAGAACCAAGAATACCGATAATGGTGATAACCACGAGGATCTCGACCAAAGTGAAACCCTGTTTCACCTTGAAGTGATAAGAAATAAGAGATAAGAGATAAGTTTTTATTATACTTATTGCTTTTTGACTTATTGCTTTTTGCTTATCACTTATTACTTTGTGGAAGGGCATTAATTTAATTGTTGGTCGAAATTATGTAGTTTGTCAAATGGAGTCAAAAACAGTCGGAGTGGACGGATTCGAACCGTCGACCTCGCCGTCCCGAACGACGCGCGCTACCAACTGCGCCACACTCCGGAATTCGGACTTATTATACAATAGAACTATTAACTATGAACTACTTCCGGATTTTGACAAAGAATTTTTGCTTCTGATAAGCTGGAAATGTGAGGAATAAATTCGTAATCATCTTTATTTTTCTTTTAGCAATCTTTGTCGTTCTCTGGGTGCGAATTCAAATCTTGGGCATTCGCGATACGAACGAGAACTATTTCTTCAACTTTTATTCGATAATACCTATTTTCGGGGCGTTTGTCGGTTGGCTGGTGGCGGCGAGATTCGGAGGTTTAAAAAGCGTCTTGGGTAGAGCAATTTCCATGCTTGCCGCGGGACTTCTTGCCTGGGGTTTGGGGGGATTTGTCTGGCTTTGGTATAACCTGGTTTTCCAAGTGCCGGTTCCCCAACCGTCACTTGCTGATTATTTATTTGTCGGAGCTTATATTTTTTGGGCATTCGGGACGATTTACCTGGCAAAAGCGGCGGGCATCAGATTTTTCCCCCAGGAAACTTTCGCCGGGAAAACGATACTTGTTGTTGTCCCCGTTCTGCTTGTGGTACTAATAACGGTTTTTTATATTTTGTTGCGTACAGGTAGTTCATCCAACCTTTTGTCTTATGTTGTTTTTGTGCCTCTTTTAATATACACCGGTTCAATATTGCCCCTAGTGTTGAATCTTTACGGAGGAAAATTTTTTAAGGCGACAGGACTTGTGGTTCTGGGATTTTTTATTCTATACCTTGCCGGCACGAGTTTCTTTTACTCCGTTGCCAATAACACTTATTACAACGGTCACCTGTCCGACCTTTTTTTTGCGGCGGGGTTTAGCGTAATTTCGACAGGGATTGCTCTTTTTTACCCGGATTAATTGCCATGGAAAGTCTGTATCGGGAAATAATCGAAAAAATAATCTCCGCACAAAGCTTAATCATCGGCCCGTACGCGGTGGAGCTGGCAAACCGTGTCGAGGGTTTAAAAGTCGCCGATGACGGGAAAGTTCAGGAACTTGCGGGTGACGGTAAAAAAATTGTAGAGGCGCTGGTTTTGCAATATCAATCTTTGTTTGGCCGCGTTTCCGTTCACGTCTGCCGCGAGGCCACCCGCGGGCTTTCCGGCAAAAAGACAGTTGATTTGCCTTCAAACCTAAAGTGAACACCGGACCGTGTATTTGACAAGAGCAGTTTCGCGAGGTTAAGCTAGAATTAGAAAAGCCATGAAGAAGTCAAACAAGGGGACAGAGAATGATGCCGGTAAAGAGGGGACAAGCGCGGCGGCTTTTTCGGCGTTTTTGGAGGATCCGCCGATTGCCAGCTCCCTTTTAATCCTTGGCCTGATTGCTTTGATTTTGGCAATTTTGGATTTCGGCAGGACCTTAGGATCCTAATAAATCTAAAATCCAAGAAGTTTATTGAAATATGTCTGTTTTAACTTCGAGAATCTATAGCGGCGTTTTGCATCTTTCTATTATCGTTTTTACTTCGGCTTTAGTCTGGTTTGCCTTTGTTTATTATCCAAAAGTAGTCAGTCAGTACAAGACCGGTAATTTCCCTAAAAAAATGGTGGTTCAGCCGGTAGCNGCGCGAAGCAACAAATTTCCGATAGAAACCGTGGCCTACAGACTTGTCTGGGAACAAAATTCAGATGCTTACTATGCTTTTATTGAAGGTAAAAATTTAGATGAGTATGTAGTTAATCGTAATAATGCCCAGCTTGCTTTAAAAACCGCCTTGTCGAAAGAGACTTTGTGTCAAGTAAATATAGTCTATGTTTCGACAGGAAGACTGAAANTTCCCCCAAGCCTGCAAGATAATTCGAATTGCAAGTAGTGGTTTTTTTGAGTTGACGCCCTTTTCGTAGTAAAATTCCAAGTACTGATACCGGCCGCTGTAGCTCAATGGACAGAGCAGTCCCGTCCTAAGGGAAAGGTTGGAGGTTCGACTCCTCTCAGCGGTACTCTCGTAATTCTTAATTTTTAATTCTCAATTTTCATTGAATTTTCAATGATTTAGTTTTTAAAAATAAGAGAGCTTATTTCCAATTAAATTGAAAATTGAAACATTACAAATTGATTAAAAATTAAATTTGTGATTAATAAAAAAATATTACTTATTAGAACAATCGGTAACTTTTTAGTACTCTTTTCGCTGGTAGCCCTGCTGTTTACTTTTTGGCCAGTTGTTACTGCCGCGGGAAAGCATACAATTGAAAAATTCCAAGGCCAAAAGTTTGAAGCGGCACCTGCCGTTTCCACAGTTCAAAGCTTCGGTTCTCTTTTAGGCAAGAGTGATCCAAACATTAAGATATTAGTCCCCAGGGATCCTGATTTTTCGATAATTGTTGAAAAGATTGGCGCGGACGCGCCCGTGATTCCTAATGTTGATGCCTCAAATAAGCTGGTTTATGAACAAGCCTTAAGGCGGGGCGTTGCACATGCCCTGGGGACCGCTTTTCCGGGGCAGGCAGGCGTAACCTACCTTTTTGCCCATTCGACTGATACTATTTTTAACGTTCCCCGCTACAATGCCGTTTTTTATCTGTTGGGTGATATGAAGCCGGGGGACCCGATTGTCATTTTTTTTAAAGGAAGACGTTACGATTATCAAGTTAGGGAGACGAAAATCACCGAGGCTACAGATGTCAGCTACTTCACTTTAAAAACAACGGAGCAGATTTTAGTTTTGCAAACTTGTTATCCGCCGGGAACGACTTGGAAGAGGTTATTGGTGATTGCAAAGCCAGTAGCAATATGACCTATATGACCTATTGGACTTATTTCAGGTTAATGCTGTACAAATTTGCCGGCGTTCCTTCCTGCTGGGTCAGAGCTGTCAGGATGATTAGGCGTGTTCCCGATGGGTGGGGAAAGATAAAACCATTTTCGAATTTACCCGAATAAACCGTCATTTTATTGTTGCCGTCGGCCTCGATTGCCGAGATGAGGTCTTTTTGGGCAATTACCAAGTGGTTTGAGTCGGGATACCAGGAGATCGTTTTCAAATCGGCAAAGTCAGGCAAAGTAAACTCCTTTTTATTTTTCAGGTCGTAGACTTTATATCTGGCCTGTTTGTCAATATAGAGAATTTTTTCCTCATCCGGAGAAAAGATGAGGCCGGTGGGATAGTAGTTCAAAGTTCCGCCGAAGGCGAGGCTTGCCAGGAGCGGCAAAGTGGAAAGTGTAAGGTCTTTTTGACTTTCGACTTTCGCCGCGGCGGTTGCCTGCTTGACACTATCCGGTACCAGAACAGCCTGTGTCTGAGCTTTAGCGGTTATTTCTTCCTGCCAGTTTGCCAAAGTAGCTGTTAGAGCCGCTGTGATGTCGCGAGGCTCCTGCTGGTCTTTATCCGAATCAATCAACAGATTGGAAAGCGGTTGGCCTTCTTTGGTCGTGAAGCGGGCCACAAGTTGCTTTGAATCCGGCGCCCAGAGAAAATTGGCGTCCGTGAAGTCAAAGCCAGTCCCGCCCGCAAACGAGGCAAGCTGGTTTGCGACAACCAGTCTAGGGCTGGCGCGGAAGGGGAACGGACGGTCGCTCATGGGCATGACATAAAGGCCGCCGCGTTCGCCTGGAACCCCGTAAGCAATTTTTGAACCATCTGGGGAGAGAGTTGGGTTAAAGCTGCCGGTGGTGGTCAGCGGTTTAATTTCCGGTGCGGTCGGGAAAAGTAAGGCTTTAATTTCAGTCGCTAAATCCGCTTTGACTTCGACATCTTTTTCCCACTTGGCATAGCCGTCTTTTTCAATACGAACGTGATAGGTTTTGGGTTCTAAAAAGGCGATATTGGTGTCGGTTGCCGAGGTTAGGCGATTATCAAGATAAACCCGGGCCCCGGTTGGGATAGAGGAAGCGACAATAAGGCCGGTACGTTCGATCTTGGCCTTTTGGAAATTTGGCTTGAAGCCCCTGGCCCAAAAAATGACAACCGTGGCCGTTGTCAGTAAAAGAACAGCGATAATTAGTGTGAAGATTACCCGATTTTTGGCAAGCATACCTTAAATTTACAATTTACAATTTTCATTGAAAATTCAAGATTAAAAATTTCAAATTGGCTGTTGGAGGGTATTGTACCAGAGGAAAGTTTATTTGCCAATTATTGATTCGACCACTGAATCAAAAAAGTTCTTGAGCGTGCCCACAACTGAGGTATCGGCTATTGGGGCCGAAGTTTTTAAAGGAAGCGGAGGAGGAGAGAGTGGTTTTCTGGAATTGACGCCCAAAGATGATCCGGGCGGCGGAAGTTTAGGTAGAGGAGGGGGCGGAGGCGGAATCTTATTTGGAGGGATTGAAGGGGATGATGCTGGAGTGGGCTCGCCTGCTGGCTCGCCTCGCGGCGAAGCGGGCGGCGGAGTGGGTGCCTGTTTTAACTTGCCCGGCACATAGTCTAAAGATCTTGGCGCCTCTTTTTGTGGACTGGCGCCGATTCCGACAAGTTTTAGGGCTTTATTCCACAAACTTGTTTCTTTTCGATTTGGTTGCCGGACGACATTGATTATTGACCAGAGAACAAGTGCCAAAACCAAAATCGGTATCAATGATTTTAATCTGTTAAACACTAATAATAGCTTAACAGCAATTAATTTTGAAAATCAACTGTATGATCATGTTAGGCTTCATTTTAGGGTCGGACCCTAAAACGGTTTGTCAGAGTAAGGTATTTGAAGTATACTAAAGTAATGCCGGCTAAAAATTCAGTCAAAATTTACCTTGAGGGAGGCTATTATCATTTGTATAACCGTGGCGTCGAAAAAAGAGAAATTTTTGTAGATGAACATGATTACAATACTTTTTTATTCCTGTTAAAAACTTACCTTTTACNACCTTCTAAAGGGTCGGACCCTAAAACGGCTTATTATAGCAAGAAAAACCTTAANGGGCAGATCGAGCTTTTGGCTTATTGTCTTATGCCCAACCATTTTCACCTGTTGGTTAGACAAAAATATCGCAGTGCAATTTCCGATTTGATGCGTTGCGTTAACGTCAATTACGTTGCGTATTTCAATAACAAGTACGAGCGAGTCGGCTCATTATTCCAAGGCAAATTNAAGGCGGTGCTTGTTGATTCCGATTCTTATCTTTTGCATCTTTCTCGCTATATTCATCTTAACCCGGCCAGCAGGGGAAAGNATTTTGCCGACTACAATTATTCAAGCTACCTTGATTATTTGGGCAAAAGGCAAAACTCGTGGCTTAATCCAAAATTCATCCTGGATTATTTTAAAAGCGCCGAAAGAACTAAGTTGCGAGATTATTTTTCCTATCAAGCTTTTATTGAGGATTATCGAGTGGATTCTGAAGGCATACTTGGCGATTTGGTTATTGAGACGGACCATTAAAGGGTCCGACCCTAAAATTCCAAAATTATGGGATAAAGTGGTAGAATGAGGGTGATGGCGGAAGTGGAAGTGTTGGAATCAGGAACCGGGTCGGCTGCAAAATTGCAATCTCCGAAGACAGAGTCGGATCTGGTTACTCCCCAAGAAGCGACCGAGCTTGAGGCGCAAAAAGACTCAATCCGGTTTTGGGGGAAAATCAAAGGTAAGTTCGGTCCGGTTTTGGGCGGGATCAGAGATTGGGCGCATGACCAAAAATTGGCGATAGCACTGGCGACCGTTTTTATCCCGTCAGTTGCTTTGGCTTGTGGTGGTGGGGGTAAAGAAGCCCAGGTTGAGATAATCACGTCCGCGCCGACGGAAAGGCCGGCGGCGGCTAGGATTATTCAACCTCCTCCGGTTGAGTCCATAATTTCCCCAACGAGTTTGTCCAAAGAGGCAACACCGGCTGCGACTGCAGTGCCGAAGACTCCAGAACCAATCGTTACTCCAACTGCAGCTTCCAGAACTCCGGCTCCAACCGAGACTCCTTTCACTTCCGAGGTAAAGCCCAAAAGCGAATGGACAATTGTGGTTGATCCGGCGGTCGAAGCCAAAGTTTCCCGCGAGACCCTTGATGATGATAAAGTGATTATTCGATCTGTAATCGAAAAATTCCCCCAAATTGGTAATTTAAAAATTATTTTAACTTCTGGCCATCGCAGTCAATTCAGAGTTGAAACACAGGAGGTGGTTATTGGCCGCGATTTTGAGCATTTCCCCAAAGCTCACGAAGGCTTTAAGTGGGATATCGCTCACGAGGTTAGCCATTATCTTGACCCAGAACTTAACGGTCAGGCTCTGGCTGCTTTTTTAACTCCAGAACAATTAAGTGAATTAAAAAGGTTACGCGAGGTTGCCCTTGCAGATCCTGTTTGGGGCCGAGATTATCCAGACTTGGAGAAAATTTTTACTCCAATCAAAAACAGGGTCGACCGTGAGCTTTTAGAAAGATACCCCGATTGGACAGTAGGATTGGCAGCTCTCACCCATTTTTACCCGGATGCTGTCTGGATGGGCCAAAGAAGGGCTGCGGAATATCAAAATGAAGAAGTGCCAAGAATTGAAGTCTTCGAACCTGATATGCGCGAGGCATTAAAGGCAATTGAAGCTGCAGGTCAAGAGGCAAGAGATCTTGCCGATTTTAATACGATTGGGCAATTTTTGCAGAAACCGGAAGTTAGTGCAAAACTGGCGCCATTGGTGGCCAAAAATCCGGTTGCGGTCTATGCCTTGGAACTAATCCAAAAAAAAGGACAGCTATTTGATCCTAAAAACGTAATCTGGCCGGCGAGGGCGCCGGTTCCAGTTTATCTGCAAGGCAAATATGTTAGTGACTGGTGGAAAAGCTTGCCTATCTATATGCACATGGTTTTGGCAGAGGCTTATCTCGCGAACGACCAAAAACTTAGAGAGCTTTTACCCGGAAGGGTGGATCGAAATGGAATTGATCCGAAGAGGCTCGAGTTTATCCAACAAGTGGAGCGAAAGCGCATTGATTCTGCGCTTCAGGCCATCCAGCAAATGGCGGATGAAGAAAAGTTTGCGGAATTGACAGCGGCCACAGTTTTATTTGGAGCAAAAACCCCAATATCGGCAATTTTTGAGCAATTAAAAGAGGCGGCTAATTTTTGATGGCCGGCAAGTAGATTGCGATTTTTCCGCTCTCCCCGTCTTTTTCAAATTCCCCTTCAAAAACGAAAATCGGCTGAACCGGCTCATCGAGATTTTCCGGTAGAAAATATGCTAAACGTATTTGTGAGATCTTGACGGTTTTGCCCTCAAACGTTTCAAAACTCGGCTTGGTAAGCGCCCGGCCGTTTTCGTCAACAGTCGTGATATCGACGATTTTCCCTTGCCCCTTGGTTACTTCTCTTTTGGCTTCGTTTACGGATTTGAGGCGGTAGGAATCAAGCGCAGCAAACTCCTTGAAAAAGCGCAGATATAACATTCGTACGCTTCCGTCTTTGGTCATTCTGACTGTTGCCATGGGAATGGATGGTGTTTGCCCGACGACGGCCAGATTATTAAGTCTTTCTTCGAAGGCAAATTCAACCATTGTCGATGCGGCAAAGGAATCGACTATTTGATATTGGTCGTTTGTAACCTGTAGGTATGTTGTCTTAGGTGAACTGGGGGCAAGGTTCTGGGTTGACTGGCCTGCCAGCGGGATCTGGCGGATGTAAGAAGCGGCTCCTTGCGATAATTGTTCTTCGGAAAGAGCCTGGACGGGACTGTTTTTGGCAAGACTTTCAAAACTAAGAGTAGTAAGGCTTAGGCTTAAACTTGCCTCTTTTTCTTCCCAGGAGTATTGGGGCCCGTCCGGACTGTTATTATTAATAAAACGAGGTCTTGAAGTAATGTTGAAAAACTGCAGGATAGAGGCAGCTTCGGAACCCGTGAGTCCTTTTTTTTCAACTTTATAAGCTGGCAGTACTTTGGGGAAATTTGCGCTTTGAGTTTTGGAAAAATCAAAGCTTTGGGGCTGTTTTTCGACAGGATACAGAATGAAAGTCGGGGCGCTTATGGCCTTTCGGGCCGTTCGGTTTGCCGTCATAGCCGAAAATAACAGCAAAAGGCCAACAGCTACAAAGACTATAAGAAGAAAGATTACTTTTTTAGGCATTTTTACCATTTTACATTACAGCTTGTTTCGTTATTGCAGGTTAGGGGAGGTGTTTGGGGAATATAAGGTTTCTCCATCGCCAGTCCTTCGAAAGCATAGTGAAGATGGGCTCCTCCTTCTACATACCCGGTAGCGCCGACTTTTCCAAGAACTTGCCCCGGTTGGACCACGCTCCCTGCCTTGAGTGATTCGTCAATACTGTTTGCCTTAAGATGAGCCCATTTGACGGTTACGGGTTTACCTCCGCAAACGGTTTGCACTTTTATATAGCTGCCGAAAGCGGGTTCCGGTTGTTGCTGGACGTAAAGGACTTTACCTATAAGGGTTGATTTGGCATCCGTGCCCAGCTTGGCCGCTCCGGCAATATCAATTGCCTGTTCTGAAGGATAGAGGCTGGCGTGGCTGGTTGCTCCTTTTGGTCCTTGGGAAATTGTGCCGTGATCTGTGGGCCAGATGAATGGGCAGTCTAGCCACCATTCTTCAGTGAATTGGTCCCATGATCTGCCATATGGATTGCCAGTGTAGGAACAATTAGGCCAATTGCCAAAGCCTCCGTTATAGCCACTTCGAATAACATAAATCGTAGTATCGATTTGCTTATACCCGTCAAGGATGTCAGGAGGTATGTAATCGTAGCGACTTATCGTGGGGCGTCCGGCCATTTCCCAATTTGTACCTTGCCAAGTGTCGAAGCTATATTGATAAAGTCCATAAAATGGAGGACCCGGGGACTTTCCATTCCAGTTACTTTCGCAACCCGCCAGACCATAAAGAAACTTACCAAAACTATCCTGGATGTACTCTGTTTTAGCGTAATAGCTTTTAGGGATATCAATAATTTCATCATCAACTTTTGCTCTAATGTAACGTTTAAAGTCCTCTTTTGTGCCAGTACCTTGAGGTTTGATAGTTTGTGGTTTAGTGACGGTTACGGTGATTTCAACAGAACTGTTATTTTTCGAGGTGTCATAGGCTACCGCTTTTATTGTATGCTGGCCCTCTGCGAATTTTGAGGCATCCCAGTCCGTTTCGTAAAATGGGCCAAGATCATTTGGACTGTCATCGCGCCCGATTTCCAGCTCGTCAACGAAAAACTGCACGTAGGCTACGGCGACGTTATCTTTGGCTTCGGCTGCGATATGTTGCATGCCCCAGAGATTTTCGCGATTTTCTTTGTCCGGGATAAAGATTTCAACCCTAGGCGGCTGGCGATCGCATTCGGCGACGGTGACTGCGGTTACCAAGGAATAAGTCAGGCCGGCAGCGTTATTGGCGGCGACCCTTGCCCAATACCTGTAGTTTTCAACCGGTCGTTTTTCACTGTCATCGCTATAGTAGAGCGCAAAAGCGCCGGGAGTGTCTGCCGGATCAGCCTGCGCCCAGTGGAAAGAATTGATACTTATATCAAAGAAAGTTCGATACCCGACACCCGAGGTGAAATTCTGGTTGTCGGATACTTCGAGAGTGTAGTTGGTAGCGCCCTCGCCACCTTGCCAGTTAAAGTCAACATAGGCGACTCCATCAAGGCAGCCGGTTTGCGGTATGGAGATTTGGGGTGCGGTTGGCGCGTTCGGGACAGGAGTGGGTGTGGGGATAGGAGTAGGCGTAGGTGTGGGAGTGGGGGTAGGGATGGAGGGTACAAGTCGGTCCCACCAGAGTTTAATGCGGGCGTTATCCTGATTTTCATACCACCAAAGAAAGACATTTTGGTAGCCGTCAGGCAGAGTAACAACACCCGAATCGTTTTGTGTGTAAGTATGGTCAGTCCAGTTGTTAATTACCCAATTGTCACCGATTTGAAGGGCTACGCCATCGTCAGAGCCGGTATGGAAGACATAATCGCCAGCTTTGAAGTTGACTTGTCCAAACCACCAGGCTTCAACATCATCTCGCTTGCCGGTGTTATTAATTTGGTTTGTGCCCCAGTCATGGTCAACAGCGGTCCAGGATTCGACAGGTATGGGTAGGTAGACTTCGTCATATTGAGCCAGAAGAGCGTTGTTGTTTGTTTGATCAAAAAAGCAGACGTGCAGGACGTCTTTTTTCTGGGTAGAATCGCAAGGTGTTGGCGCGGGAGTGGGGG
>C687J35504_10002758_pt1 | contig 11791 bp, 10 predicted proteins | sample RifCSPhighO2_02_FD_35504 | JGI IMG/M metagenome (IMG submission 35504) | reverse complement strand
AACACCTCCCGATATCGGAGGTCCCTCGCGGAAATCGCGTTCCATGGTGGTAGGTGCAATCGCGGGACGATAAGGGCGGGGACGGGCAGGCGCCTGAATGCTCCGTATACCGCGCGGAGCCGCATCATCAAAAGCTCCATCGTCACCCGGTGGCGGTGTTTTTATCGGAATACTGCGGGGACCCTCTTGCGCGGGCTCTTCAGGCGGCTGCGGTGGAAGCGGCCGCGGCTTAAAACTTTGTGGCGGGAAGGAATCTTCGCCCGGCGGGATAATGTCTTGAAAGTAATCTTTGGCCATGATGAATAGTTACTAGTTATTAGTTAGTAGTGGCGCGTAGTCGGTATTGGATACAAGATACCAAATACGACATACCATATACTCGCATCATTCTACATCACGCTAGTCACGCGCGGTCTTCCTCTATGTGAACAAGTGCCGCGGCGGTAAGCAGGGCGCTGTCTGCATGCAAGCCGTTTTCCGCACGTACCCTGCGTGCGAAATCGGCCGGTTTCAGAGCGTGCACGATGAATGGCTGGGTGGTCGTCGTGAATTGCGCGAAATCAATACGTGAAAAAAGAGCCGTGAGCCAAACGGCGAGGTCGTCGTGCGTGGCGAGTATCAAGTGATTGGGGAGCCGTTGCCGCGAAACGAGCTTCGCGATAACCTCGCCAAATACGCGCACAAGTTCGGGCTCCGCTTTTGCCATCGCAGCGTTCAGGGCATCGCAGGTGGGGTCGTCGCATTCGCCGCGCGCAACCAGCCGCAGATGCGTGAGCGTGTGCTCCATCATGCCGTCCGTGCTGATGCGCCTGAGGATGGTGGTCTTTCCCTCCGCAGAGCTGCCGTGGTCTGTGGTAACACTATCCCTGACCACCATAAAATTTGTGCCTGCACTCGCCATGTCCACAACGAGAAAATCTTCAGGGACACCGGGGGTGCCCCGCATGACCGAAAGAATGGCGTGGACACCGGAGCGCATCGTAACGCGGTGTGCGCCAAAGAGTTGCCGGAGTACGTTCGTGACCGATTCACGCAGCGACGGGTCGCACGTACTCACGAGTGCCGCGACGGCAAGCTCCGAGCAGGGCTTGCCTTCGGGCTTGCCCGTCGGATAGCCGTCCAGCTCCACGCGTATCACACCCGCCTCGAGAATCCCGGACTTGAAATCTTCCTCACCCGCCATCGCCTGCTGAGCCAGCCTGCCTATCATGGCGCCTGTTACCTTGGTCGGCTTCGGGAAAGCGGTACGTGCCCCGATGGTTTTCGACTGCGTCCAGGGGGCGCGTATGACCGCATAGACCGATTCGGGTTGGGAGGCGCCTTTCTTTCGATATTCCGAGAGTACCTGCTGCCCTACTTCGAGGAGATGCGCGCCGATGGCGGCGACAATAGCCGCGGGAGCCCGTTCTTCGACTGACAAAATGCTTCGCCTCGCAAGGAGAAGGCGCGCGGGTCCCGTTTTCGGGACGGCGACGATAGCGATCGCGGCGCTTCCGCTTCCGATATCCGCAACCGCGACGATTTTCTCGCGGCTGCGATTGAAGTTCATGCCGAACATCGCATCAGTATAGCAAGAAGAAGTTTTTAGTTGTTAGTTGGTAGTGCGCAGAAAGTGGAAAATTTCTAACAACTACAAACTACCAACTCTCAACTATTCCAAGACTGCTTTGATGCGGCGGATGCCTGCCGCGACCGCTTCCTCTTTCTTCACTTTGAATGTCCCCGCGAGCTCTGACGTGTTTGCGACGTGCGGCCCGCCGCAGAATTCTATCGAGAATGCTTTGTCGAATTGCGGATTTTCCGCCGACGCGTCTTTGGGCCCCAGCGAATACACCGACACCATGTCGGGATACTTGGCGCCGAATTCATGCTCGGCTCCGAGCTTCTCCGCTTCTTCCTTCGGCAGCGTCGAACGTATCATCGGCAATTCTTCAGCAATTTTTTCATTCACTATGCGTTCCACCTCTTGTATCTGGTCAGGCGTCATCTTCGTACCGTACGAGAAGTCGATGCGCAGGCGCTCCTGTGTGATATTGCTCCCGCGCTGCTTCACGGAAGGGCCGAGAACGATTTGCAGTGCCTTCAAGAGCAGGTGGTGCGCGGTGTGCAGGCGCGTCGTCTTTTCCGATTGGTCGGCAAGACCGCCTTTAAATTTCTGCTCGCTGCCGGCACGTGACAGCGCGCGGTGCTTATCCATTTCCTTTTTGAACCCCTCACTATCCACATCGAGCCCGCGCTCTTTGGCAAGTTCGAGTGTCATTTCAAACGGAAAGCCGTGAGTAGTAAAAAGCGTGTAGGCTTCCTGCGCCTCTATGTGCCCTGTTGCGGCGATCTTCTCAAACTCCTTCATTCCCGCTTCAAGCGTGTGCGCGAATTGTTTTTCCTCCTTCCAAATTTCCTCCGTAATGTGCTTGTAGACATCCTCGCTCTGGAATTCGGGATAGGCTTGCTTGTACTTCTCTATAAAGGAGACGGCGCAATGCACGAGCATGCTGTCTTCCTCTTTTTCAGACGGGATGCCGAGCTTTTGAACATGCTGCGCCGCGCGGCGGATGAGGCGGCGCAAGACGTACCCCCGCTCGGTGTTGCTCGGGCGCACACCAGCTTCGAGCATGAAGGTCGCCGCGCGCATGTGGTCGGCGACGATACGAAAGGAGCGCTGGTAACGACTGTCGGTGTATTCCTTGCCCGAAAAATGAATGAGGAGGCCGATGGTGTCTGCAAATATATCGATGGCGAACACGTCGGGGTCGCCCTGCGCAGCGGCGGCGATGCGCTCCAATCCCCCGCCGAAATCCACATTTTGCTTTGGGAGCAGGGCGAATGAGCCATCGGGTTGCTTCAAGTACTGCATAAAGACGGAATTCCCTATCTCGAGGAACCGTCCGCAATCGCAATTGGGATGGCATTCCGGGCCGAATTTCGGGTCGTGTGGCGTACCAAAGTCATAAAACACTTCCGAATCGGGGCCGCCCGGCTCCCCTGCAGGCATATTTTCGGGTACTCCCGCGCGGCTCCACCAATTTTTCTTGGCGTCGTAGTAGAAAATACGCCCGCCCTGCATGCCGAGGCGGTACCCGTCGGCCTCGGAGCCGATGGCGACGACTTTTGCCTCAATTCCCCTTTCGGCAAAAAGTTTGCTCCATATTTCAGCGGATTCGGTGTCCTGCGGCACACCGTTCTTCGCATCGCCGATAAACGCCGTTACGTACAAATTCTTCGGGTCGAGACCGATTTCCGACGTGAGAAATTCAAAGAAAAAAGGCAGCTGCTCCTTTTTGAAATAATCGCCGAGCGACCAGTTGCCGAGCATTTCGAAAAATGTCGTGTGACGGTTGTCGCCGACTTCTTCGATGTCTTCCGCACGAAAACATTTCTGACTGTTCACCAGCCTGTTCCCTTTGGGGTGCGGTTCGCCGAGGAGGTACGGGACAAGCGGCTGCATACCGCTTCCTGTGAAAAGTGTCGTCGGGTCGTTCTGCGGAACAATGGGCGCAGAAGGGATTATGGTGTGCCCGCGCGCTTTAAAAAATTCCAGATACTTGGTGCGTATCTCGTTGATAGTCATTTAGAAGAGAGTAACGTGTTTTTTGGAAAAGAAAAGGGGTCCCGCACCGCGGAACCCTCTCTTTCAAGCGCGATTGTGCGCTCTGTGTGTGCGAACTTTTGCGTCGCCGGCGGCAGCATCTTGATTGTCGTTACCATATAGGTGGCACCGAGCAATAGAATTGCTGCAATAACTGCAGCCAGGATTAACCACGTCTTGCGGTGAATCCGGCTTGTTGCTTGCGTCATTGTTTTATCCCCCGATAAAAGACGTTCTCGACGTCCCGCGGCAATATAACCTTTACCTTTTGCTATATCAACCGTGAGGCGATACTATGCGCCACACATGAAGTACGACATCCACACTCTCAAAAACGGACTGCGCGTCGTACTCGTCCCCATGCCGCAGACGGCTACCGCCACGGTGGTCGTGATGACGGGCACGGGCTCGCGGTATGAGAATGAGCGTGAGAACGGACTCGCACACTTCCTCGAGCACATGTTTTTCAAAGGCACGAAGAAGCGTAAGAGCGCGCGGGAAATCAGCGAGGAGCTTGATACCGTGGGCAGCATCTACAACGCCTTTACCGCAAAAGACCGTACAGCTTATTACGCAAAAGTCAGCAGACGTTATATAGACACCGCGCTCGATGTGATTAGCGACATCTTCCTCAATTCCACCTTACCGCAAAAAGAAATAACCAAAGAGCGCGGCGCCATCATCCAAGAGATAGATATGTACGAGGACATGCCGATGCATACTATAGATAACGTCTTCGACGCGCTCATGTACGGCAAGGAGCATCCGCTCGGGCGCACGATTCTCGGGCCCAAAGAAAACATCCGTGCATTTTCGCGTACGGACTTCTCTACTTATCTCAAGAGAAACTACGTCCCCGCCAATACCGTGGTCTGCGTCGCGGGTGCATTCAATTCGCCCAAGGTGCTCGCCAAGATAAAAAAGGAGTTCGGCCGTGTGAAAAAGGCCGAGGCACCCGGCCTCATCCCCTTCACAACGACTCAGAATACCCCGCGCATCTCAATAAAGGAGAAGGCCACCGACCAGACGCAGCTCCTGATAGGTGTCCCCGCATATCCGTACTTGCACAAAGATGAATACGCACTCAACGTGCTCTCTACTATTCTCGGCGGTGGCATGAGCAGCAGGCTCTTCCTCGAAGTGCGCGAGAAGCGCGGCCTCGCCTACTCGGTGCATGCGTCGGTAGATAAGTACCCGGACACGGGCTCATTCGTCGTGCAGGCGGGTGTGGAGCACGGAAAGCTGGAGAAGGCCGTTGAAACGATTCTCGCCGAATTTCGCAAGATAAAGCGGACGAAAGTATCTAAAGAGGAGCTTGAGAAGGCAAAATCGTACATGAAGGGCACGATGACTCTTGCCCTCGAAACGAGCGATGCGGTAGCGCAGCACGCGTCCACATCACTTATCTCCATCGGCCGTATCCGCCCGATCGAGGACGTCATAAAAGCGGTGGACAAAGTCACGGCGGCGGACATTCAGCGCGTGGCAAAAGATATCCTAAAGACCGAAAAACTCAACCTAGCCATCATCGGTCCGCATTTGCACAAGGAACAACTTCTTTCTTTGTTGAGCGTATGAAATCTGGAGCGGATTACCAGATTGATGAACTTGAACAATACGACTACTTTAACGCACGCGATTTTAGTCGTGTTAAAAAAGAATACTCAGAACCTATCGGCAGGTTTTTGATGGATTTCTCTGGACTTGAGCATTTGCTCAATCTATCTATCGCCGAGGTACTCGACGCAGGCAGGAGCCATATCACAGGTTACATAGTTATAGAACGGCTAAAAACACGCGATAAGATTGAACTCTTTTACAGACTTTGCTCACCTCTTTTAAGCTCTGTAAAAATGCGATTAAGAAAGAAATTTAAAGTTATAGTCAACAACCTCTCAGAAGTTAACGAGTTCAGAAATTCTCTAGCTCATGCCAACTGGCTCACAATGGATTCAGGAGGATATGTGCGAACAAAGGTTAGAACAGCTACTGAAGATGGTTCCGTAACCTTCAGAAGAAGTAAGATTACTGTACGCAAAATTCGGCAGATGCGTCTTGAAGTTGAGTCTCTTGCGCAGAAACTACCCTTTCTATTTGATGAATTGACCGGAGGTTCTTCTTAGGTCAAAACAAAAATTTGGAAGGTTTAGCCTTCCAAACCGTCCTCTTTGTAGGAGATCCCTACATTGTCATCTCCGTGTACAAGCCTCATGCCTTTCCCTATTAGTGGCATTATTCCGTCAACTTGCGTCTGCGAAGTTACGCCACTGCCTATTTTTTGATTTATTTCTGCGACTATCGCATCGTACTGAGCAACTAATCCAGGATTGCTCATACTGACTATAAGCTCACCGCGCTGGCCTGGCCTTCTTGTGTAACGCTGCGCGTAGGTAGTAACGTGCCCTGCCTTTGGCCACATCTCTGGCTCCGATAATCCTGCCTCTAAATTCTGGAAATTGTTTCCCGAGTCCGGTGCAATCCCTCGTCTATCTATAAATCCCCGCACCTCTCCTAGCAACGTGCAGAAAACATTTACGACCGCTTGAGCCTCAGCACAACGAAGTCCCACTTCAGCGGCTTGCCCTTCTTTCTGTATTCCTGTCCCAATAGCCTCGTTAATTTTCTGCATGGCTGCGTCGTATGCGGCAACGAACGTTTTATCTGACCTCGTGAGGACTGCCTCTGCAAGATCAGGCCTGCGTTCATACTTATACTTCCAAAAGGCTTCATAGGTTTTAACAGGCTGAACCTGGGGCCAATCGTTTGGATCTTTTAAATTAAATCGAACCCCACTGAAATTATTTGAGGTATCACCCATGCCAGCTCCTGACAACGCACGCTGTACAAGTTCTTCAAAAGGTGGTTCTGCTTTTGCGGTCAAGTGCAACTCATTGACCATACGTAGATTCTAGCACTACAACCAGTCAATCGGTTTCTTATTGTACTCCACAAGATAGTCGTCTGTTTTGCTGAAGGGTTTGGGGCGCGGGACAGCTTTGATGCTTATAGCTATATGCTTATTCGCGCGAATTAGAATATAAGCCGGTGGGCGTGGTTTATCCTCACCCATCACTTGATTTTCATGTGGATAACCCGGCGCTTATCCCTTTACGGCACAACTGACATCTTTCGTCGCTTAACCGCGTCAACGCTGTGGATGGTTGTGCCGTGTGGGGATAAGCGCCGATAACCCTATAATACTTGGACAGTTAGCTTCGGCCTCGCCCCCGTAAGGGGGAGAAAGTAGAAGAGCCGTCAAAGCAGGTCTTTGCCGGCTTTTATCAATTCGTGAAATTGTAACATCCTACAACCAATCAATAGGCCTTTTGTTGTGCCCCGCCAAATATTCGTTCGTTTTGCTGAAGGGCTTCGAGCCGAAGAAGCCTTTTAATTTGCTCATACACTAAGAATGCGCTATAGCGTAAAGTTAGTGTATGGGAAGGATAGGTTATCACAAGCTCCAATCCGCACGGGTTAAACCGGATTGAGCTATCATACCGTTCAAGGTCTTGGGTTTAAAGGCTTTACTACCGTGATACGGAACCATAACCTGATACGTACGTCCTTTTGAAATACGGATATAAAAGTGATGGCTACTGTCGATATGGTTGCGTAAAAACCCATTTTCTTTGAGTACCTTAACTACATCCTTGTACGTCCAGTTGAAGGCCCCTCTCGTCATATCCGAGGTCTTGGCCTACACGCGCATTACGCCAAAGTACTTTATCTGAATCGGCGAAGGCACGGGCTTTTTTGATTGGAGATTATCCCACATCGTCTCGTACTCTTTCTCAGCCAATTGATTGAGGGCATGGGGAGCGTCGGTGCGTGTCCCTCTAATCTTTTTCAGCGATTCGACATAACCTTTTATCGCTTCCTGCAAATCGAAGTGAACACCTTCATATTCATCACCCTCTACAACAATATTGAACTCCAAAGCCACGCCATACCAGGTGTTGCCTTCTTTAAAAACTATCGTCCGAACTTCCCCCTTTTTCGTCGTGTTCATGTCAGCCACTATAACATATCTCACTACAACCAATCAATCGTCTTTTTGTCGTGTTCGACTAGGTACTGGTTCGTTTTGCTGAACGGCTTGGAGCCGAAGAAGCCATTTGATGCCGAAAATGGGGATGGGTGGGCGGATTCGATGACTAAATGCTTGCTTCGGTCTATGTGTGCGCCCTTGGACTTGGCGTAGTTGCCCCAGAGGATGAAGACGAGATTCTCGCGCTCGTCCGAGAGCTTTCGGATGACCGCGTCGGTGAAGTCTTCCCAACCCTTGCCTTGGTGCGAGCCGGCTGTTCTCGCTCGAACGGTTAACGTTGCGTTCAACAATAAAACCCCTTGCTTCGCCCAGCGCTCCAAATCCCCTGTTTTATTTTTCACAGGCCCGATGTCAGTCGCCAGTTCTTTGAATATATTCTGAAGCGAAGGCGGCAGCGGCACGCCCTCACTCACCGCAAAGCACAAGCCGTTGGCCTGCTTGGGGCCATGGTACGGGTCTTGGCCGAGGATGACGACCTCTACTTTGTCGAACGGGCAAAGCTCAAAGGCGCGGAAAATGTTCTTGGGCGCAGGGTATACGATTGCGTGCTGATACTCCCCTTTCACAAATCCCCGTAGCATGGTGAAATATTCTTTCCCGAACTCGTCCAGTAGGACCTTCTTCCACGACTCCTCTATCTTTACGTCATCTTCTGTCATACGGGCAGTATACAAAACATCCGGCCTTTGAGGGTTATGCACCCGCGGCAGCCAGCCCCCTCGAAAAGGCCTTCCTATTGTGGTATACAAGAGCGGGCGAAGGCCCTTTTAATTATTCCAATTTATCAAACACTGAGCGCATGAAAAAAGGAAAATATCCCGTCTACGTCAAATTTGGAGGCAAAATACTCATCGTCGGGTTTGGAAGCATCGGACAGGGCGTACTGCCTTTGATACTCCGCCACATCGGTATTGATAGAAAAAATATATCCATCATCACCGCCGACAACTCCGGCAAGGCCATTGCCAAAAAAGAAGGCATCCCTTTCAAGATTCAACCGCTCCTCAAAGATAATTATCAGGAAGTGCTCGACCAGCACTTGTCGAAGGGCGATTTCCTTTTGAATCTTTCGGTCGACGTCTCTTCGGTCGACCTCATGACTTACTGCAAGGAGAAAGACATCTTGTACCTCGATACCGTGGTGGAACCGTGGCTCGGTGGCTATACCGACCCCAAACTTTCGATTACCGACCGCTCTAATTACGGCCTGCGCGAGACAATGCTCGCTGCCAAAAAGAAGTTCGGCAAAGGGCCAACGGCGGTCTCGACTCACGGCGCAAATCCCGGGATTGTTTCCCACTTCCTCAAGCGAGCACTGATTCAAATCGCGAAGGACACGAAGCTCAAACACAAGAAGCCCGTTTCGCGCGAGGATTGGGCAAAGCTTATGAAGGACCTCGGTGTGAAAGCGGTGCACGTGGCCGAGTATGATTCACAGAAATCCAACAAGCCCAAGAAAATCGGTCAGTTCGAAAACACGTGGTCGGTACCGGGATTCCACTCCGAGGGGCTTCTGCAGCCTTCCGAAATGGGCTGGGGCACTCATGAAAGGCACTTTCCGAAGAACGGTCATCGTCACAAAGGCGGCTGCGGTGCTGCAATCTATCTCGACCAGCCGGGCGCACGCACTCTCGTGCGCACCTGGACGCCCGAACACGGCCACTTCCTCGGCCGCGCCGTCACACACAATGAATCCGTCTCCATTGCCGATTACTACACGGTGAAAAAGGGCAGCAAGGCCGTATACCGGCCCACCGTTCACTACGCATACCGATGCTGCGATGTCGCGATACTCTCCATCGAGGAATGTTTTGGTCGCAACTCGGTCTTGCAAAGCGATTGGCGCATTCTCATGGAGGACATCCTGCCCGGCGGCATGGATGAGCTAGGCGTCCTTCTCATGGGTCACAAGAAAAATGCGTATTGGTACGGTTCGCAACTCACGATGGACGAGACCCGCAAGCTCGCCCCGTATCAAAATGCGACCGGCTTGCAGGTAACCGTTGGAGTCTTGGGCGGTATGGTCTGGGCGATAGAAAACCCGCGCGAAGGAATCGTCGAGGCTGATGAACTAGACTACGAGCGCCTGATGGAAGTGATGGAACCGTACCTCGGCACGATGAAAGGCGCCTACACCGACTGGACACCGCTCGAAGGACGCGTGAGCACGTTTGAACAGGACGTAGACAAGTCCGACCCCTGGCAGTTCAAGAACATTTTGTTTTCCTAGAGAACGCCTTCAGCTTTCAATAGTTCCCGTTTGCGGAGCGTTCCACCACGATTGTAGCTTCCGAGCGAGCCGTCCGATTTAACCACTCGATGACATGGGATATCGCGATTGTAATTGGAACGCATAATTGCGCCCACGGCACGCGCCGCTTTCGGGTTGCCCGCCCTGGTCGCGACCTCTTTGTAGCTCATTGACTCGCCCTTCGGGATTTTTGCGACGACCGCACGGACTTTTTCTGTGAACGTCATTCTTGCCATATTCCTTATATGCTTACGATGACTAGGGAGGATTCGAAATGAAAATTTATTTTTATTTTGTCCGAGCGACGTCATCGTATGGTAACCCATATTCGCGCGAATTAGAATATATGGTCTATATTCCGAGTGTGCCGCTTTGGCCGGAAGGTCCCGAAGATTTCTTCGTCTTCCCGGCAAACGCCATGAGTTTCCTCCCCACGTATTCGCGATACAGGCAGTAATCACAATCGGGTGCGGGTGCGGGCAGAAGCTCACTATCGAGCGTCCTTTTGATATCCAGAAGTGTCCCCTCCACCCACGAGTCGTCGCCTTTGTGCGGGACGAGCGTCACTTCAAATTCGAGCTTGCCGTCGAACGCTTTGTTTGCCTTGCTCGCATTGGCATACACAAAATATCCCATGTCGGAAACAGTGAAGCCGTTGCGGCGGAAGAGCCACTGGTATATCTCCATCTGGTGCTTGTAACCGTCGTGCCACTCCTTATCGAGCGCCTCTATCTTTTCATCTTTGCTGGTGGATTTGTAATCGACAATCATCAGCTCGCCCGCGGGATTCACCCACACGTCGTCAATGGCGCCGGAGACGGTGAAGCCCGTGGGCTCGTGGCGATGATCAATGCCCTTGAAATTTTCCCTCCAGATATCCATTTTGGGGTGTTGGAACGGGACCGCGTCGAGTTTGTACTGCTTCATAAGCGGGTGAGCCGCCTTGGCGGCTCGATGGATGTCGAACTCTTTTTTGAGAAGCGCGTCAACGGCGGAGTTGAGATTGAAAGGAAATCCCGGCGGGCGTGCGGTGCCGAGCTTGTTGTCAATATAAAAACAGCGCGGGCACTCCTGGAAAAGTCCTATCTTCGAGCGCGAGAGGCGCCATTTATTGCCGCCGTAATTCCAGTCGGTTTTCCTGTCGGGTTTGTAGTGATCACTCATGCAAGCAGTATATAGTATTTTGTATATTGTATTTAGTATCAATACGAAATACTACATACCAGATACTAAATACGGGACCGCGCGCGGCAATTATTTCACCTTGTGGATGAGTCCGTTTGCGCCGGTGAATCCTGGTGCCCTTCGAACCAGTGTTTGAAACGGTTTTCGAGATACCACATGCCCGTAAACATCATGAGCGAAAGAATGGTCGTGAAAATAGCCACCGCATACAGCCCGAATCCGACGGCTATACCCACGCCTGCGGCAATCCACAGGCCTGCGGCAGTCGTTGTGCCGTGTACGGCGTCGCCGCGGAATACAATGATGCCGCCTCCGAGAAATCCTATGCCCATGATGATGGCCGCTGCGGTACGCATCGGATCGAGGCTGACGGCGGCGAGATAGGCGGTGTCCACATAACTACCCGTGACGATAAAGAGGCACGCTCCAAGCGCCACCAATCCGAAGGTGCGTGTGCCTGCGGATTGCTTGGCGAGGACCGCACGTTCGGTGCCGATGATGCCGCCGAGAATTATTGCGAGGAGCAATTTTGCGAACATGATAAACGTGGGGTCTATGAAAAGTGCGGGGGTGTGCATGAGGATTAGTATATCGTATTTTGTATCCTGTATATAGTATACGAAACCCGAGTTCAATATAGAAGTGCACAGAAGGTACGTTAAAAGTAATGTATCTTCCATATGGCACAGAAGAAGCGGGGGCACCCTCGTACGGTCAAGCG
>C687J35504_10002756_pt1 | contig 11792 bp, 9 predicted proteins | sample RifCSPhighO2_02_FD_35504 | JGI IMG/M metagenome (IMG submission 35504) | reverse complement strand
GCCACAGCGGATAGGCGGACGAGAGGACGAGGATCGCAGTAAGAAATGAGCCATATCCGTTCGCAACGCGTTCAGCGAGCATGATGAGAAACGGCATGCCGAGGAATCCCACGGGGACGAGGACGTCGCCCTGACGAACCGTGCTTCTCGGATGCAGCCCGACGAGGTAATCGCTCCACGCCACGCCCGGCTTGATGCCGGGCTCGAAACCCACGATGTCCCCGAAAGATAGGCGCGGACCCACCACCCAGCGCTGCGACGCGGTCTCGATCGAACGGATGAACACGTCGTCATCGGCGGAGAACTGGATGCGGTACGCGCCTGGTTGTGCGCCGGTGACCGTCACATTCTTTGTGACGACCGGACCCATGGCCGTGTCCCGGCTCCCGCCGATCCCCACGGCCTCGCGCGTCAGCTCTTCGTCGCCGCGATACACGCGGAACACGACCGTGTCCGGGCCTTTCGCGCGGTTGACGTCCTGGATCTCAAACGTGAACGAGACGTCGTTTCCCGCGGGCACGGCCCAGAAATCATGGCTGCCGCGGAGCGAAACCGCGACCTTGGACGGAGGACCCGACGGATCACGAGCGACGTAGGAGGTGGCGCTCGCGTGCCACACGGCGAGTTTCTGATAGTCGGACGAAGCCAGGACAGACGCCCCGGCCGACGAACGGACGTATCCGCGCCGGGTCCCTTCACCGACGCCGCGCCACCCTTCGCGTTCAAGCGGCGCGTACCAAATCGGCTGGAATTCGAATGAGAGGGACTCGGGGTCTCGCAGCAACCCGATCTCGATGATCGGTTGTCGGATGGGACGAAATTCGATCTCGAGGTCAACCTCGTCGTACACCCCGGGGAGCCTCGCGGACGTGTACACGGGGTCCTGCACGACGCGCTGTCCCGACCAGCCTTCGTCCGCTTGTAAACCCGGACGCGTTGTGCGTTCTGCCGGAAGGAACGGGTCAATCCAGGCGCTCGTTCCGTCGAACGGCACGTCGAAAACGACGGTTCCGGACGGAGGGAACCGTTGGACCACGAGCCACGCGAGCGCCGCGATCGCAAGGGCCCATGGGAATACGAAGAGTGTCTTCGCGAGACGGTTCATGTTTAGTGCCACACGATGACCATGGACTCGTTATCAACCGAGAAGACGTATGAGAACGCGTATAGAGCGAGCGGGCCGGGAAGCGTCGCATCCGGACCTGTCGGCGTGCGATGGAAGAGCGCGACCGTCGTACTCGATCGGACGATCGCGTCAATCGTCTCCGGCGGCGGGAACGGACTCACGGCGACGAAATCGCCGCTCGCGAAGATCTTATCCGACCGTTCAGACAGGATGACGGTCCCGGGATCCAGGTTCTCGTCCGCAAGACGACGGATCTCCGCGTACCGAACCAGTTGACGCTCCGTATTCAGGACGCTCTCTTCATCGCCGTTCAACGCCACGGCGACCCCGTACAGCGCGAAAAAGACGACGAGCCCGGTTGCGACGAGCGTTCCTCGTTTCGGAAGCGTGCGCGCATCTTCCACGAGAAGCGCAATCCCGAATGCCACGAGGGGCGTGAGCGGCAGCATGTACCGCAGGAACGAATTCGCGAGCGACGCGCTCCCGCGGATGTTGTCCGTGTACACCGCCTGGCCGTACACGAGGAGAAGGATGCCGACAGTCCAACCGGCGACGAGTATGAACGACCGCGTGAGCGTGTCACGACGGCGTCTCACGGCGATGACGGCTCCGAGGACCGAAGCGGCGAACCACGGGCCGAGCGTGGAACCGAAGTACGTCCAGACGTTGCGCCACATCACGCGGGGATGGAAACCGAAGGGAAGGGAAACGTCGGGAACCGGGAACCCTTCGACTTCGCTCAGGGCAGGCTCGGAACCGGGAACCGTCTCTAATGTCGAATCGCGAAGAAAGTAGCCGATCGGTGGGATCCAGCCGCGCGGACCGGGATACGTCTGGTACGCGAGCCACAAACCGCCAAGACAAACAATTGTCGTCACGACGCATGCGACCAATATGCGCCGCCACGTTGTTTTACTCATCCAGATCGCCCACGCGATCCACGGCAACAGCCACAACGCCTCTGTAGGACGGATCGTGAGCGCGAGACCCAGCGTCAGTCCTCCGATCACCACGGACCACGGACCACGGACCACACGAAACGCCCACACGCTCCAAAGTCCAAACGCGACCACCGGAAGATTAGGAAACAATCCCCTGTTCGCGTACAGCAGGATTGTCGGGAATGTGAGGTAGATCAGAGTCGTCACCCACGCCACGCGTGCGCTCACGCGTCTCGCGAGCCGCCAGAGCGGGTAGGCGGACGAGAGGACGAGGAGCGCGGTCAGATACGCGCCGAGACCGGTGAAGACGCGCTCCGCGAGCATCACGAGAAACGGCATGCCGAGGAAACCCACGGGGACGAGCGCATCGCCCTGGCGCACCGTGCTCCTCGGGTGCAGCCCGACGAGGTCCGCGAGGTCGCGCGGGAGACGGTGCGGCAACCGGAATCCGACGGTAGGCGACCAGGCGCGGGCGAACAACATCACGGCCGTCTCATCGGGCGACGCGAACAGCGCCGTCGTCGTTCGCGGCAGAATCGTCGCAACCCATAGAAAAACGACCGCTCCGATCACGGCGCAGGCGCATACGAGCGTCCGTTTTGATGTCATGGTCAAGCCAAAGGGTAGCCCAAAACGCCGTCAGTTGCTACGATTGCCGCGTGAAACGAAAGCTCACAGGCGTCCTCCTCATTCTATCCATCCTGTTCCCGCAGGCGCGTCTTGTCACGGCCCAGGACCTCGAATTGGACCAGGGATTTGACCCCAACGTCATCCTGACCGACGAAGACGTGTTCGACGCCGGCGCCATGTCGTTCGACCGTCTCGTGGGATTCTTAAAGACCAAGGGGACGCTCGCCGAGTACCGAACGACGGATATTGACGGAACCACGAGGACGGCGCCTGAAATCATCTGGCGCGTGGCGAACTCATACAAGATCAACCCGAAATTCCTCGTCGCGCTCCTCCAGAAGGAGCAGAGCCTCGTGGAAGATGCAACGCCGTCACAAGGTCAGTACGACTGGGCTGCGGGATTCGGCGTGTGTGACGATTGTTCGAAAGACGATCCGGCCCTCTCCGACTTCAAAGGATTCGCGAATCAGATGGAGTACGCGGCCAAGCAGATGCGGGAACGCTACTACATGCGTCTCCTCTCGAACGGCCAGACGCGGAGCGGCTACGCGCCGGGGAAGACGACCGTGATCGACGGTCTCGCCGTCACACCCGCGAACCTCGCGACGGCGTCGCTCTACACGTACACGCCGCACATCCACGGAAACCTGAATCTCTGGCGCATCTGGAAACGCTGGTTTTCCAAACACTATCCGGACGGGACCGTGGTCCGCGGCGCTCCGTCCGGCGCGCTCTGGTGGATCCGGCTTGGGTTGAAGCGCCCGTTCGCATCGAAAGCCGTCGCCACGACGCTCGTGGACATAAGCAAGGTCGTCGACGTCTCCGATACGGATCTCGCGTCGTACGAGGAAGGCACGGCCATCAATTTCCCAAACTACGCGCTCCTCCGTGACCCGGCCGGACGCATCTGGCTCCTGTCCGGCAATGAACGGCGTCACGTCAAGAACATGAAGACGTTCCAGACGTTCGGCTTCAATATGGACGAGGTCGAGGACGTGAATGACGAGGACCTCACGCCGTACGACATCGGACGCGCGATCACGCTGGAAGCGAAGTACCCGCAGGGCATGCTGCTGCAGGACACGACGACGAAGGAGGTGTGGTATGCCGAAGCCGGCGAACGCCAGCTCGTTCAACACGCAAGCCTCCTGTCGCTCTATTTCAAGAACCGAAAACCGAAGAAGGTCACGTCCCTCGCCATCGCCGACCTCACGAAAGGCGAGCCGTACCGGCTGCATGACGGCGAACTCGTGAAATCATCGAAATCATCAGCGGTCTACGTCATCGAATCCGGCAAACGCCGCCCCATCCCGTCTGCCGAGGCGTTTGAGACGCTGGGCTGGAAGTGGAAGAACGTGGTCACCTTGCCCACCTCGGTCCTCGACGACTATCCTGTCAGTGACCCTGTCCTGCTCGACGCTCCGCCCGTCGCGCTCGTCCAAGCCGAATAACATGATCGTCTTTGCCGCCGTCGTCCCCCACTCCCCGCTCCTCGCCCCGAGCGTGGGGAAGGAGAAACGTGATGCGCTCAAAGCCACGCTCGCCGCGTACGAGGAACTTGAACACGCGCTCTACCTCGCCAAGGCCGAAACGCTCGCCATCATTTCACCGCACGCCGCGAGCTACCCGGATGCCATGAGCGCCAACATGTCCCCGAAGTACGTCGGCACCCTGAAAGCGTTCGGCGACCATCAGACGACCGTGGAAGCGAAAGGAGATTTTCTGCTGCTCGACCGGATGCAGCGCGAATTGCGCGCCGAAGGCGTCCCGTTTACGCTCACGTCGTCCGAAGAACTCGACTATGGATTCACGATCCCGCTCCTCCTTCTCACGGCGCACCTGAAGGACTGGAGGCTGCTCCCGCTCGCTCCGTCGCTCCTCCCCGCGCAGGCGCACGTCAATTTCGGCAAGCAGCTCAATTCCGTCCTCCATCGCGAGTCTGCGAGAGTGGCCGTGATTGCGTCCGCAGACCTCTCACATAAGCTGCATGAGAAATCGCCGGGCGGTGCGAGCGTTGAAGGCCCTGCGTTTGACGCGACCATGCGCAGCAAACTGGCGTCACTCGATCTCCAGGGGCTCCTCGCGCTCGACGCGCAGGCCGTGGAAGCCGCGGGTCAGTGCGGGTATCGCCCGATCATGACGCTTGCGGGCGCATTGGACGGCATGAACGTGACGCCGAAGGAACTGGCCTACGAGGCGCCGTTTGGCGTCGGGTATCTGACGATGCGCTTCGATTTGGCGTAAAGCACAATGGTTGCTTCCGTCATTCCCTCCATCCGCACGCCTCGCGGCGTGGATGTTTTTGAGTACGACGTCCCGGATGGGATGACGATCGAGACCGGCCGGCTCGTGTGGATCCCCTTTCGATCCAAACGCATCGTCGGACTTGTACATGATATCCGGGAGGATGCAACGACGAACAAGCCGCGGAAACCGATCGAGGCGACGTACGCAGGGCTGCGATTCGGCGAAGGGACGCTTCGACTCTTGGACGCGCTCGCGATCCGGTCGCTCACGTCCACACCGAGCATCCTCCACGCGTGGCTCGGGACGTTGCCGAAGAAACCGAGGGACGTGCGCGTACGACCAGTCCAAGCCTCGCTCATGGCAACGCGGGAAGAGCGGTATCTTCTGAATCACTGGCTCGGAGACCGCGGAGTCATTGAGACGGCGAAGAAGGCGTCGAAAGACAAGCAGCGCGTGCTCATTCTGACGCCGTGGGCGTCGCGCGCGGCCTGGCTCTCGGATCGTTGTGATGCAGCACTGCTCACGAGCGACCTCGCCGCCGGCGCGCGCTTCAAGGCCTGGACGAATTTTCTTCGCGGAGACACGCACGTCCTCGTCGCCACCCGCGTCGGTGCATGGCTTGCCGCAGAGGCGGACCTCGTGATTCTCGACGAACCGGAAAACGACGACCACAAACAGGACGAACTCGCTCCGCGCTTCGACGTCCGTTGGATGGTTGAGAATGCAGGGACGTCGCTCGTCTCCATCGGCCTCACTCCACGCCTTTCCGCTCTCCGCTCACCGACCATTCCGACCCTTGAGCCGCGCCTCGCAGCCGTCGATATCCACCGCGCCGACTGGTCCCCGATCTCCGGTCTCCAGCGGAGGACGGTGAACATCATTGAAGAGTCGCGGAAGGAAGGCCGCGAGACATACATCATCCACCCGATCCATGGCGATCGTGCCCGCATCCGGTGTGCCGATTGCGGCTGGACCGCTGTCTGTGCACGTTGCGGCGCCGGACTCACGGTCAAAGGCCGTTCGACNGCCTGCGCGCGCTGTCACATGACGACCGAAACGACGCTGACGTGCCCGGCCTGCGGAGGACAAGACCTTTCAAAGTCACGTCCCGGGCGAGAACGACTTGAAAAAGACCTGCAGGCGCATGGATTAGGCGGAAAAGTGCACGTCCTCTCCATCGGCGAATGGAACGACCTCACCTCGATCCCGACGAACTCGCTCGTAATCCTGACTGACCTTTCGCTCCTCCCAGGGTACGCGGACGACGTACGCCGAAGGGAACGTCTCATCATCGCCTTTCGCCGTCTTGCAGACGCGTGCCAGACCGGGAACGCGGATCTCGTAGTCCAGTCCGATCCATTGCTTCTCGCTGAAGCGAAATCCTGGCTCACGACGCAGGGATGCCGGGACGCGCTCCTCCATGAAGCGACTGAACGCGCGCAATTCCACCTGCCACCGTCGGTTCGTCTCGTAAAAATCATCGTCCGCGATTCTGGATCGTCAGACGACCTGCTCACGACGCTAAGGCCGCGGATCGGGACGGTCGCCGGAGCGTCGCTGTCAGGTCCATATCCCGTTCTCTTCCGTTCTTCCACGAGAACCGGGCGCTCGATCATCCACCTCACGGTCCCGGCAGACACGCCTGACTCGACGATCGTGGACGCTCTACAGCCCGTCGTCGTCACGAATGCGCTCATTGACCTTGACCCAATCGCGTTTTTCGAGTAAGCTACCGCGTTACATGAACCAGACGTGGACAATCCTCACGGACCCGAACCCGGAACTACGCAAGCGTTCACGGGACGTTGACGTCGCAATCATCCACACGCCTGAATTCCAGAAGTTCGCCGATGACTTCGCTGCCTTCATGGTGTCGTCCGACGGCGTTGGACTCGCCGCTCCTCAAATTGGACGAATGGAGCGTATCATCGCGGTCCAGGAACGCGAGAAGGTCGTCATCTATCTGAATCCTGAAATCGTAAAATCGTCTTCCACCATGCAAACGGGAGAAGAGGGCTGCCTGTCCGTCCCGGGAAAATTCGGCATGGTCGAACGCCACAAACGCATCCGCGTCCGCGCCGTTGACCGTCACGGCCGAGAGGTCGAGTTCGATGCGTCCGGATTTCCGGCCGTCGTGTTCCAGCACGAGATCGATCACTTGAACGGCGTGCTGTTCACCGATAAGGTGAAGGAGTACACCAGAGGCGAGAGCAATGTGAAGGTGTAACCTTCTAAATGTCATCCCGACCGAGGCCGTCTGACGGCCGAGCGGAGGGACCCCTTTCGTCAAAGAAGCGTCTCGTTTACGCAAGGGGTCCCTCCGCTTCGTTCGCCACGTCGGACGTGGCTCACTCCGGTCGGGATGACAGGAAGGTTATGTCCCGCATCATCTTTTTCGGCACCGGAGATTTCGCCGTTCCGTCGCTCACAGCGCTCGTGAAGGACGGGCGCTTTGATGTTCTCGCCGTCGTGACGCAACCTGACCGTCCGGTTGGTCGGCATGCGACGATCACGCCGCCTCCGGTAAAAGTCGCGGCGACAATACTCGGCATCACGGACGTTCGTCAGCCGGAAACGCTCAAAGACGCGGGCTTCCAGTCTTGGATCAAGAGCGTCGGACGATCATGTGACGCGTTCGTCGTGGTCTCGTACGGCAAGATCCTGCCGCAGTGGTTGCTCGATCTGCCGAAGGAAGGCGTCGTCAACGTCCACGGCTCGCTCCTGCCGCGCTGGCGCGGTCCATCCCCCATCCAGGCCGCGATCGCGGCCGGAGACGCGAAAAGCGGCGTTACGATCATGAAAATTGACGCGGAGATGGATCACGGCCCTATCCTCTCGACGGTCGAGACGCAAATCGCGCCCGATGAGACGGGATCATCACTCCACGACCGTCTCGCGGTCCTTGGCACCGAGGCGCTTCCGAAAACGCTGGCAGACTTTCTAGATGGCCGCGTCTCCCCTGTTGAACAGGATCACGCATCAGCGACGACATGCAAGATACTCACACGTGACGACGGAAAAATCGACTGGACACGACCGGCGACCGACATCGAGCGTCTCATTCGTGCGTATAACCCGTGGCCTGGCTGCTGGACCCTAGTGGGCGGGAAACGTCTCAAGATCCACAAAGCGTCCGTCATCGCCGGAGACGATGCCTTCAAGCCGGGGCAGTGCTTCGTGTTTGAAAAGCAACCCGCCGTGGCGTGCGGGGAAGGCACGGCGTTGGTTTTAGACGAGATTCAAATCGAGGGACGCGCGTCTGTTTCTGGTGCGGCGTTCGTCAAGGGTTTTACCGGCTGGGAAGATCGACGTGTTGCATAATACCTCATCACTGAAGTCAGCCGCCTATTTGTATATCGCATGATCCCCGATGTCGATAAAAGCGACGGAATGCGAATCAAGAAATTCAAACATGATGCGGTGCGAGTGCGTAATAGAAAATGACCAGTATTTCTGCAGTTTACCTCTCAACTTATGAGTCTTCAGGAGGGGATGAAAACAGTTTGAACGAAACATTTTTTCACGCTCGTCGATGATCATGTGGTGCTCATCACGAACCGCTCTCAACGCTCGCTCAAAATGAGAGGAATACAATATTCTCGTGATCCTCCGATCGGTCATACTACTGCGCGAGTGCGGCGAGAGACTTTAACGTTTTCAGCTTGCCGTCACGCCGTTCCTGCTCGTACACCCTGATTGCTTCAAGCGCCGTCTGTTCTTCCAAGAAATAACGCAATGCCGTCCGCATCAATTCAGAACGGGTCATGTGGTGACGCTTCGCAACCCGTTCCGAGGCTTTCACCATGGACGGCGGAAGAGAAACAGTCACAAGCGACGAGGTGCGCATAACCTTATTATTAATACTTAGTATTAAGATGCCACATTCATACCGCGCGCGTTCGTCTCAGTCAAGATTGCATCGCGACGTCTGAACGAGTCCCTCAAGCACAAACAAAACTCCAAACCCCAACGGATGATTCAAATACGGCGTGAACACGTGCGTCACGGCGAGTCCGACCACGGTCGCCACGCCCGCAGCGACGATCCAACGCGGTTCAGCCAACCGCGCGACACGACGACCGACGCGCCAGACGAGCACGATCATCAGTGCGAATCCGAAGACGCCGAATTTCACCCAGTGCTCGAGCCACCCCCACTCGAGCGCATACGTCGTGTACATCCCGCCGGTTTGAGAGACGATGCGCGGGTCAGACGTCTGATACGTCACAGTCGCTCCGAACCCTGATCCGAGAAAGGGACGTTCCATGATCTTGTCCAAAACCACGGGCAGGAGTTTCCAGCGACTCGCCGCTGCCGCGTCCTCGGTCGAGACACGCGACCCAAACAGAGTCGCGAGAGACGCAACATCAACGCGCGGAATCGGGAATGCGAGCGTCGCGACAATGACGAGCGCAGCGAAGATGCCGACGACGATGAGTCGCCCGATCCCTTTAAATATCTCGTGTACGGGCGACGTCCCGAGCGATAGCCGAGGGACGGGTAGCCCCGACAGGACGAGCATGAGCAACGTGACCATTCCCGCTGCCGCTCCAATCCACATGCTGCGAGACAGACTAATGCCGAGCACGACAAGTGCAGCGATCGCGAGCAGGTCTGTCACTCGATGCAAAAATCGGTTCCCGGTTCCCGGTTCCCGGTTCCCGGCGCTATCCCCCTTCTCGTGCGTCGCAAAATACTTGGATGCACAAAAGAAAAGTACAGGGAGCGCGAAGATGTACGACTGCATGAAAATCCGGAACGCATTACCCGTGATGTACGTCACTTCCCCGACTCCGGTCCGTCGCACCCAGAGGTAGACCGGATCAGCGATGGTCGAGAACCCATGCGAGAACAGATACTCGAGTCCGATCGTTTTGACCGCTAGCCACACAGGCGCGACGAACAGGACGGGAAGGACGTCCCGTCGCAACCGCTCACTCATGCGTGACGCAATGTCCAATACCGGAATGATGAGCAGGAGAAACCCCCACGCGTTCCCGTCAACCGCGACGTATTGATTACCGAGCGCCATTCCTCGCAACGTCGCGTAGCCAACGACGATAAACAACAAAAGCCATTCGACTCGTCCACGAAATAATAGCGTCAAACGCGACCACGACTTCGTCTGCGTGACGTTCAACGCCCATCCCGCCATGAAGACGGCGAACAGGACGATGCGGAGCGAAATGGCATCCGGCCACGCGCCTAATTGCAGCAAATATCCCTTTGACCCGATCATGAGCTCCATGAGGAGCGCGGCAAGCGCAAGCGTGGGCCGCTTCCAAGCGAGCAGACCTACGACGAGCGCGACGAAGATCGTCGCGGCTGAATTCGCTTTTGGATGAAAGATCGTCGCAAGGGAGACCACTTCGATCAAAAAGACGACGCCCGCCCAGATCGCCCATGGGCTCAAGGACGACGCACTTGCGAGCGCGAGCGACAGCGGTCGCAAGACCGCTAAAAGCGCTGCTCGCCATCCCGGCTGCCACTTCTTAAAATATTTCACCAGGCTATCATTGAAATACCGTTGTTTCTTCACGCTGAACACCTGGCAGAACGATTGCCCGCCGTGGTGCGTGATCCTGACCGTTGGAACATAACAGACGTCCCAACCGTGTTCTTTCGCCTGTTTGCAATAATCAACCTCTTCAAACCAGATGAAATATCGTTCATCGAGTCCGCCGATCTGCTCCACGACGTCACGACGAATGAGAAAACACGATCCCATCACCTGATCCACGCTCGCCGCGCGGTCAATCGGCCAGTCGTTCGCGAAGTAACGACGAAACAAGGCAGGAACGACGTGGTGCAACTTCAACATGATCCCTGCTTGATCCCAAACCGTTGGAAACCGACGAACGCTTGCCTGGTCAGCGCCATAACCGTCTACAAGACGCGGACCCGCAATCCCGCACGTCGGCCGCACGTCGGCCTCGCGGACAAGACTCGCGAGCGATCCAGGCGGACACTCAGTGTCCGGATTCAGGAGCAGCACGTATCTCGCGTCAGACCCGACAAGCCCTTGATTGCACGCCTTCGCAAACCCGCGGTTGTTTTGATTCGCGATCACGTGAATATTCGGAATCCCGGTCGCGACCGCGATACTCCCGTCTTTTGACGCGTTGTCCACCACCACGCAATCCCATTCGAGACCGGAACAGGCGCCCGGCAAGGATCGCAAACACCGCGCAAGCAACTGCTCGACATTCCAGGACACGATCACGATACGAACGTTCTTCATATAACGGTTCCCGGTTCCCGGTTCCCTGTTCCCAGTCCATGTTTCTCTTTGACGACCTTCTCCCAATGCCGATAGTTCTTCATCTCTTCCGTGATCGCCCAGGGAAGACGATGGACGAATGACGGCAACCACACGCTCATCCCCTTTCGTCCGATGGACAATGTGAACAACTCTTCCGGAATCCAGATCCCCTTTCCACCGCGCTCCACGATCGTGAGCCAAAGATCCCAATCCTGGAATTTCTTCAGCGACTCGTCAAAACCCGGGAACGCAGAGCGTCGCATGAGCGCGGTCGTATGTATGTACGGACCGCGACGGAGCGCGTCGGCGTCGAACGCGCGACTCGGGAAGCGCTTCCATCCGAAGCGGAAGGAGGAGTAGACGAACGAAGCGTCCGGATGTGACTCAAGCGTCGCGACCATGCGTTCGATCGCGTGCGAGACGAGGATCGCGTCTGCGTCGACGAAGATCAGGTAATCACCGGTCGCAAGTCTCGCGCCTTCATTCCGCGCCCCCGCCGCCCCGCGCCGCTCTTCAAGCCGTATGAGTCTAACGGTTCCCGGTTCCCGGTTCCCGGTTACCGGCCTATCAGTCGAGCCATCGTCCA